>Ga0208563_1000130_pt1 | contig 82963 bp, 71 predicted proteins | sample June2015DPH_17_1_2_FD_184717 | JGI IMG/M metagenome (GOLD analysis project Ga0208563, IMG submission 184717) | Peatland microbial communities from SPRUCE experiment site at the Marcell Experimental Forest, Minnesota, USA - June2015DPH_17_150... | ecosystem: Environmental > Terrestrial > Soil >... | reverse complement strand
ACCTCCTCCACCACCTCCACCACCTCCTCCACCACGAGCACGACCTCCACCATCTCCTCCACCACCTCCACCTCCACCACCTCCACCTCCACCACCACCAAATCCACCACCACCACCTCCACGAGTATTTATTATGACGGTTGAAGCGTTCCACCCGACCCCGCTCGTTCAAGCATCCCATGAAACTCAGACGTGAACGCGGTGGCGTTTTGCTCGCCACGCTCTTTTTTGTGACCTGCCTCTCGGCCTCGGCCGCCGCGATTTTGGGGTTGAGTCTGTATTCCTACCGCCTGGCGCTGCGGAACGAGGTCCGGGCCCAAGCCAAGGCGGTGGCCGAGACGGAAATGGATTGGATCTACTACCAGTTCATGAACCTCATCCTCGGAGGCACCGATCCATGGGACACGGTCGGCACCCTGGCCGCGCAGCTTCCAGCTGATACCGGCGCAGATGGCTCGACGGTCATTCCCACCACCAACCAAACCTCATTTCTCCAAGCCCATCAGACGGCCGGTTGGATCGTCCGGCGCTCGGTCGTTCGCAACCAGATGATAGCGGGCCAGATCCCGGGCACGCAAAAAAGAGGAACCATTTATTACATCGACGTAAGAGTCGAGGTCCTGCCCCCTCCCTCCAACAGCTTTGCGGGTTCCGTCTCGGAGCGCGTTGGCCGCTACTTTGCCTGCTCCCGAACCTCGATTTTCCAATACAGCATCTTTTTCCAAGGTGATCTGGAGATAGCTCCCGGCGCGAACATGACCGTCAACGGCGATATCGCCGCCAACGGCAGCATCTACATGGGAACCCGATCTTCCCAGGGCGCTTTGATCACGTTGAATAATCAGGTGCGATACCTGGCTGATCACTATTTCAACCAGGATTCCTCCGGCAATACGATCTACTACAAGCCGGGCACCCTCTCCCCCTCCCCCCCCGACGTCGCCCCTCATTTCGGCACGTCTCAACTTTCTCAGCTTGAGACCATGCCCACCTCCGAGAATCTGCTGGGCGGCGTGGATGCCGAGGCCCTTGCGAACCAGCGACCCGACCTGTTTCCAACGGTGAACGACGTTTACCGCTCGCTGATCGCGCCGTCGCCCGACGACGCCAGCAGTCAGGAATACCCGTCGTACAATCCGAGTCTCGGCGACGACCCGACCATCAGCGCCCAACGGATGTACAACCGCGCCAGCCTGCGCATCACGGTCAATGCCGACGGAACCGTCCACTTCCGGAAAAAAGGCGACTTGGTCGATTGCGACACCCAGTTCGCCGGGGTGGTGACAGATTTTTCTTCGGACTCCTCGGGCGTCTACATTAAGGCCGTCACCGACCTACGCGAAGGCACGACTGTCAACGTGACCGAGATCAACGTGGGCGCACTCCAAGCCAAACTCGCGGCGAGCTTCCCCGGGACTACTTTTGACGGCACGCTCTACGTGAATATGAAAGACGGTGATACCATTCACCCCCCCGCCATTCGCCTGATCAACGCCACCGCCACCCCCACGGTCAGCTCCGCAGGCTTCTCGGTGGCGACCAACGGTGGAATCTACGTTAAAGGCGATTACAACACGACCCCGCTTACCGATGGAAGCTGCAATCCGGCGATGCTCATGGGCGACTCGGTCACCTTGCTCTCCGCGAATTGGGATGATGGCAATGCTGACGACTTGAACGTGAATGACCGCCCCGCCACCGGGGGCACAGCGACGATCAACGGCGGCGTCCTCACCGGCAACGTTGCCGCCACTGTGGCACCCGACACCCCCACCGCCAGCGGTGGCGCTCAAAATCTCCTGCGCTATCTGGAAAACTGGACCGGAACGAATGTGGTCGTGCTCGGCTCGCTCGGCCGCCTGTTCAACTCGAAATACTACATCCGCCCGTACCAGCAACCCGGCACCATCTACATTCCGCCCCTCTCCCGCACGTTCAACTACAATACCGCTTTGCAGACCATGCCCCCTCCGGACTCGCCGACCACCACCTCTTTCACCCGCGGGAGCTTCTTCAATTGGTGATCAGCCGCCGGCGCAATCCCTCCCAGCATGCCCGGCCGGCGGCGGTGCGAAAGCTGCAGAGATCAGACGGGATTGGCCGGCTCAGCCATTTTGTACCGCAACATGCCCCCCATGAATAAAGAGGACGACATCCTCCGGTTTGGCGAAGGCGAGCGCATGTTTGTGGTTTTGCGGGCGCGCCGCCTGCTGCGCCAGGGCGGGGTCGACGCCGGAAATTTACTGCGCGCGGAAGAGCAGCCCGACGGCGACGTCACCGCCGTCATCCCCGCCCGCAATGAAGCTTCCACGGTGGGAGTGGTGGTGCGGGAGTGTTTCAACTACGCCGCCAAAGTCATCGTCGTGGAAGGAGGATCGACCGACCGCACCGCGGAGATTGCCGCCGCCGCCGGGGCGCGGGTGGTGCGCGACCCGGGCCGCGGCAAGGGCGTGGCGCTGCGCCTGGCCGCCCGCCACGTCGACACCCCCATCTGTGTCTTCGTCGATGCCGATGGTTCACACGATCCGATTGATATTCCGGTGCTGGTGGCGCCGATCAAGGCGGGCCTCGCCGACCATGTCAGCGGCTCCCGCCTGCTGGGCGGCTCGGATGAGCTGCACGGCGGCGGGGATGAGTTCCTGCGCTTCACCGGCTCGGCCTTCATCACCTATATGATCAACAAGCGGTTTGGCGCGCGTCTGTCCGACTCACAAAACGGGTTTCGGGCGATCCGGACGGAGGTGTTCCGCCGGTTGAAGCTGCGCTCGCGCCACACCACAGTGGAAATGGAAATGATCATGGCCACGCTTGCCGCCGGCTTGCGCATCGTGGAAGTTCCGACCCACGAGCTGCCGCGGGCGGCGGGCTATTCCAAAATCTCGCTCTCCCGCCCGGCCACCTGGCTGGCCTACGGCTGGACGTTGCTCGCGGGACTCTGCCGTCCCAAGGCCCCGCTTCCTCCCCTGCATGAAGCGAACGTATGACGCTGTGATCGGCGTGTGGGACGGCCACGATGCCGGCGCCGCCCTGGTGGTCGACGGCCGGGTCGTCCTCGCCCTGAACGAGGAGCGCCTCAGCGGCCGCAAGCTGGACGTGGGCCTGCCGGTGCGGGCCATCGCCGCCATGCGCCAGGCCGCCGCCGGCCGGCACATCGCGTGGGCGCCCACCACCTCTGATCCCGCGAAGACCCTCACCCGGACGTTCCCCTCGCTGAAGGAGAATTACTACCGGTTGCGGCGGCGTCTCGAATATCCCGGGCCGTTCGACGGAGTGAAGACCTTCGCAAAATACACGCTAACCCAGCTGCCGACCAACCGTCTACTGCGCGCGTGGACGCGGCGAACCTCGGCCGTCGCCTTGGGCGTCCCTTCCCATGACGTGTTCCTCGTCGATCATCACGAGGCGCACGCCGCCGCGGCCGCCTTCTGGCCTGCGTGGGGGCAGGACGCGATCATCGTGACGCTGGACGGCATCGGCGACGGCGAGTCCGGATCCGTCTGGGAGTGGTCCGAGGCGGATGCGTCGCTGCGTCGGATCATCTCCATTCCCGGGGCCGCCTCGCTGGGCTTGTTCTTCGAGCACGTCACCCAGGAATTGCAGATGCGCCCGCTGGAAGACGAGGGCAAGGTCATGGCCCTGGCGACCTTCGCGGCGGAAAGTCCGGCCGCGAAAAACCCCTTCCTGGGCTGGTTCACACTCACGCCGGACTCCCACGGACTGCCCGTCTTGCGCTGCCACATCCCGCCGGCACGAATGGCGCGGGAGGTGGCCCGGAACGTCTGGTGCACGCCGCGCGAGCAGGTCTGTCGCATGGCGCAGCAAACGCTGGAAGCCATCGTCCCGCGATTCTTCTCCATGCTGGTGGAGGCGACGGGACGAAACGCCTTTGGTTACGCCGGCGGAGTAGCCTCCAACATCAAGGTCAACCGGCTCGTGCGCACCACGCCCGGCGTCGCCCGTCTCGAAGTCTGCCCCGCGATGGGCGATGGCGGCCTGGCCCTGGGCTCGGCCCTCGCGACTTGGCGCCAGATCACCGGGCAGCGGCCGCAGCCGTTCAACGATTTTCGACTCGGCACGGACTATGGCGACCTGGGACGCGGGGCCGAAGTCATCGCCGATGCCGCCTCGGCGGCATGTTCCCGCCCGGCCGACATTGCGCTCGCCGTCGCCGACCGCGTCGCAGCCGGCGAGATCGTGATGTGGGCCCAGGGAAGGATGGAGTTGGGCCCGCGGGCCTTGGGCACGCGTAGCATCGTCGCCCGCGCCGACAACATCACGGCCCGCGATGATCTCAACCTGCGGCTCAAGCGCCGGGTCTGGTTCCAGCCTTTCTGCCCCTCCATCCTGCTCTCGGAGGCGCCGGCGTTGCTGGCCGATTACCGGGGGCCGCAGGACACCAATCTCCACATGACCATGGGCTTCATGACGACGAGCCACGGACGGACGGCCCTGGCTGGCGCCATCGGCCCCGATGGTTCATGCCGTCCGCAGATGGTGGTAGAAAACGAGGCCGACCCGTGGTATCGGCTGCTGGCGCGGGTAAAGGTCCTCACTGGCACTGGCGCGATCATCAACACCAGTCTCAACATGCACGGCAAACCCATGTCCGACGCCGCCGACGGCGTGATCGAGGCCTGGCGGGAAAGCGGGGTTGAGCACCTTGCGCTGGGCTCGGCGTTGCTGTCCAAGAAAACTCTTTTATCCCCCGGTTAACCATGACGTCCTCACCCCGTCTTCAACGCATTGTCTGGCTTGCATTCGCCTTGGTTGTCCTGGCCCTGGTCGCGGTCTGGGCCGGCCGCGTGGTTACCGACCTCAGCATCGATGAACAGCGCAATCTGGTGCCGGTTTCCACGGTCTGGGGCATGCACGCCTGCGTGGTGGCGATCATCGCCGGGCTCGGCGCCCTGACCGTGCCGGTGGGAAGAATCCTGGGGCGCCGCCGCGCCCTCACCGCGCTGGCCCTGCTGGTCGGCGGCTACCTCGCCTGCGGCCTCGCGCCGAAGACCATCCGCATCTTCTTTGATGAGCATCTCTACATGCAGATCGGTCAGACCATCGCCCACACCGGCCGCGCGGAAGGCGCCAACTACGCACGGGTGGAATACGGCCAGTTCGAAATGTACAGTCCTTGGACCAACAAGGAGCCCAACGGTCTGCCCTACCTCCTGTCCTGGATTTACCGCATTGCCGGCGTCTCCGACAATGCCTCGCATTTCCTCAACCGTGCGATGGTCGGTGTCGCCGCGGCCTCGATTTACCTCGGACTGACCTTGGTACCCTGGACATTGCCGCCCGGAGCCGGTCTGGCCGCTGCCGTCCTTTTCGTTTTCACACCCCTGGTCCTGTGGTGGGGACACACGGTCGCTACGGAGCCGGCCGCCGCCGCGGCCACCGCGGTCGCCTTTCTGGCCGCCTGCGTCCACGCCCGGCTCCGCGACAGGGAAACGGCCCAAGGCCTCCCCGCCAGCGGCCTTCTGCTCGCGGGCGCCACCGCATTTGCCGTTTATCTCCGACCGGAGTCGCTGCTGATCTTTCCGCTCGTGGCTGCCGTGCTTTGGTCCACTGACGACCGGTTTATCGAGGACTTGTCCGCCTGGGGCGCGCTGGCGTTGGCGCTCGCCCTGGCGGCGCCGAACGTCCTTCATCTCTGGTCGATCCGGGAAGAGAACTGGGGAGCCCGGGACGGACGTCGCTTTGCCTTCGATTTCATCGGCAAGAATCTCCATAGCAACGGCGGCTATTTTTTTGATTCAAAGTGGTTCCCCCTTGCCGGCACGGTGCTGGCTCTCACCGGCATGCTGTGGCTGCTCAAGCGGAACCGCACGGCCGGACTGGCGCTCGTCGTGTGGTTCTGCCTGTCCTGGGGCATCTTCATCTTTTTCTATGCCGGCGGCTATTACTACGGAGCGAGTTCGCGTTACGGCGTGGTGTCCGCCACGCCCGTGGCCATCTTCATGGGCATTGGCCTGGCCGGCCTGTATGGCGCATGGCGCAAGCTGCCGATGCTGGCGTTCGGCCTTGGCGCATGCGGGTTGGTCAACTGGGTCGCCGCCATGCACTACGTGCCGACCCTGAGCCGTGAAGCCGTGGAGGCTGTGGCCGATGTGGACTTTGTCGCCCGGATGGCTCACACCCTGCCGGAGGGATCACTTGTGATTTCCCCGGATCCGTGCATGTGGCTTCTTCAGGGGGTCAACTCCTCGCAGTTTTTCACCATCGAGCACATGGTGCGCGAGGAAATGTGTGAGCTGGTGAACCAATACCCGGGTGGCGTGTACGTCCATTGGAGCTTCTGGCATAATGCCGAGCCGGGCATGGCTGAGCCCACGGCCAAGCTGCTGGTCGAAACCAAGGCCACCGAGGTCGCGCGGGCGCAGTGCCAGGCTTTCAAGCTCGCAATCTTTCGCATCGACACGCCTGAGGCGCTTGCCCGCTTCGGCGGCAAGCAACCCGTCAACCGCCGGCGCGACACCGACCTGGACATCCGGCTCGAACGGGCCCGCGCCGAGCCCGCCCCGGCCGTCGCCGCTCCCCCACCCGTCAAATGAGTGCACTTTACTCCTGGAGCCGCTTTGCCCTGCGCACCGCCGCCGCCGCCGCGGGCAGGGAGGGCCGGCCGACCAAGCTCATCTTCGTCGTCACCAAGCGCTGCTACTCGCGCTGCGTCTACTGCGATATTTGGAAGATCAAGGACACGCCCGGCGGACTCGACGGCGAGCTCTCGCTGGACGAAGTGCAAGCCGTCGCGACCGCCAATCCGTTTCTTCAGTGGATCGATTTCACCGGCGGAGAACCGACCGACCGACCGGATTTTCCGCAGGTGGTGCAGGCGTTCGCCCGCGCGTGCCCCGATCTTCTCCTCGTGCATTTCCCCACCAACGGCATCGCGACGAAGCGGATCGCGGAGATGGTGACGGAGATCCAGCAGACGGTGCGGGCACGCCTGGTGGTGTCCGTTTCCATCGACGGCCCATCCGAGCTTAACGACCGCCTCCGCGGCATCCGCAACGATTTCGCCCATGCCGTGGACACCTTCGCGTCGGTTCGCCGCCTGCTCGGGCCGGAGAGTGTCTTCGTCGGCATGACACTTCATGGACACCGGGCGGTTTACGGGCACACCACCTCCGAATTAATCGAGTCCACCTTCGCCGCCATCAACGAGGCGCTGCAGGCGCGATCCGAAGCCGCCATCAGCTGGGGCGAATTCCACCTCAACATTCCGCATATTTCCCAGCACTACTATGGCAACACGGGGAGCGAGGCGAAGGATGGTTTCGGCGGCGCAGCCCACCGCACCGAGATGATGAATGCCTTGAAGCTGGCCGCATCCAAGTCCAGGCGCCGCTTTTGGTCGGCGATGAGCGCCATCGAGCGCATTTACCGCGCCGAGGCCGGTCGGTATCTCGCCGAGGGCCGGACTTCCATCACTTGTTCGGCCCTGCTCTCCACCGTTTACCTTTCGGAAAAGGGCGAGGTCTACCCCTGCACGATCTGGAATCGTCCCCTGGGAAACGTACGCACCACCGCCTTTGCGTTGATGCCGATCATCGAAGCCGCCCGCCGCGATGGAGTCCGCCGGGCCGTCGCCGAGCAGAAGTGCCCCAATTGCTGGACTCCCTGCGAGGCCTATGCCGCCATTGGCGCCTCGCCGGTGCGTTCGCTGCTGGCGCTTTCCCGCTGAAGCTGATTTCAAATAACCAACCTTCCTATGAACGACTCCAATCGCTCCCCCCTCCTGCTGACCCAGGCTCTCTCCGTCCTGATCATCGCCGCCGTGCCGCTGGCTTCATTCCTCGCCTTTTCCATTCAGCCGATGATGGGCAAGCAGCTCCTGCCACTTTATGGCGGCACATCCGCCACCTGGCTGGGTACCATGCTTTATTTCCAACTGACGCTTCTGCTCGGCTACGCCTGGGCCGCCTGGCTTGTGCGCAAGCCGGTCACGCTCCAGGTTGGAGCGACGATCGGGCTGGCTCTCCTGGCGGTGCTCACTTTTCACCTGCCCTTCGGACAGGCCGACTCCGTGCCCAGCATCGGAATCGTCGTCTGGCGCCTCGCCTTGAGCTCCCTGCCGGCCATGGTGTTGTTGTTCAGCACGTCGCCCCTCCTGCATGGCTGGCTGCAGCGGCGCGGACAGGAGGTGCCGTACTACCTCTACGCCATTTCCAATGCCGGCAGCCTGGTTGCACTCCTGCTCTATCCGTTTGTCATCGAGACCAGTCTGCGGCTTGCGGACCAGACTTTCTACTGGCACGGCATTCTTGCCGTTATCGCCGGTCTGCTCGCCGCGGCGGGCTATATCATCCTGCGCACTTCGGACGATACGAACGCCACACCGGCTCCAAGCGGGCCCGCCGAAACCGCGTCACCCGGCCTCATTGCCGTGTGGCTTGGTCTCAGCGCCCTCACCTGCATCGGCATGCTGGGCGCCACCTACCATCTCGCCTCGGAAATCGGCTCGAACCCGGTCGCCTGGGTGGGGCCTTTCGGCGTATACCTGCTCAGCTTTACCGTCACGTTTTCCGAGCGCTGGCGCCGCTGGATGACAAAGACGACCATCGTCTGGCTGGCAATCAGCCTCGCTGGCTATATGGTGACCAAGGGTTTTACGGCCGCCACGGTCAACGCCTGGACCGCTTGGTGGCTCATTTCGCTGACCGCCAGCGGCAGCTTCCTGGGCAACGCCTTGCTGCACAGCCTCCGGCCGGCGCAGCGCTTTGAAAGGTATTACCTCATCCTGGCGGCCGGTGGAGTGCTCGGCGGCCTGCTAACCGTCACGGTCATCCCCTATCTGTTCGTCCGCCCCGTCGAATTTATCATCGCTTCCGTGGCGCTGCTGACGATCGGCATGCTATGGCTCACCGGCCGCCGCGAACCCAGCATCGCAGTCATTATGGCCGCCGTCCTGCTCGCTCCCGTGATCGGCTTCGGCCTCCAGCAGACCAGACTCGAGACTGCCAACGGCGCACGCGTCCGCCACATCCGCGACCTCTACGGGCATATCATGATCACGCTGAATCCCCAGAGCGTCGTCCTGTCAAGCGACACGACCACCCACGGCTCACAACTGACCGCCGACGCGGCGGCGCGGCGGCGACCAACGCTCTATTTCACGGAAAGCACCGGCGTCGGCCGCGTCCTCGAGCGCCTGCAGGCTGAGCGTCCGGCCATGCGCGTCGGCGTGATTGGTCTCGGGGCCGGCATCCTTTCCGCCTACGCCCGCAAGGGCGATACCTACGATTTTTGGGACATCGATCCGAAGGTCATTCGCGTCGCCCGGGAATACTTCACCTTTGTCGCCGAGTCCGCCGGCCAGATCAACCTCATCCAGCGCGACGGCCGCAAGGCGCTCGAAGAGTCCCGGTCCGACTATGACGTGCTGGTCTTGGACGCGTTCACCGGTGACGGCATTCCCTCCCACCTGCTCACGCGCGAGGCCATCGCCCTTTACCAGCGCCGGCTCGCCGCGCGCGACGGCCTGCTGGTCGTCCACGCCTCGACCCGTTACACCAAGTTATTCCCCGTCGTGGAAGCCACCGCGCGCTCGTTGGGGAGCTCCACCATCGACGTGGCCACCGACATCAGTGCCTCCACCAATGATCGTGACTGGGATCCCACCCACACAGAGTACCTCATCGTCTGCCGGCCCCAGCGCATGAAGGACATTTCCGGCTGGTTCGCCGAGGAGGAGGACAAAGGCCGGGTCAAACACAAGGTCACCACCGTTCAGGCGCCCTTGATCAATACGCAGTTGATCTGGAGCGATGACCGGAATGCGGCGCTCGACACGCTGGAACTGGGCCGGTTTCTGTTTTAACCATGACCGGAGACTCCGGTCAGCATTCACGTGTCGTGTCCTTTGGAAGAAATGCCCATCATTGAGGAGCCGGCAATCCGCCGCCGAATCGCTACGCGCCACGAGAAACCGACCGTCAACCTCCCCGCTTCGTGCATCTTGCAGCTACCACTGATTGGATCAGTCACGACGTTTGAAAACACCGCCTAAGCCCGATCGAGTCGACGTCCCTCCCGCGGGCGCGTGTCTCCCGGCGTTTTCCGTTGGCAGGCGCGCCGTCTTCTGGCGCTACCTCGCCATGATCCTCATCGCCAAAGTTCTCCTTGAAGTGTTCTTCTTCCTTGGCGTGGCGCGGCAATACGGCGAGGAGGACATTTTTGTGTCGCTAGCACTACCACCGAGGGAGCCCGGGCGAAACTATTGGCATTCCATTGCGCAATTCAGGACCGTTTCCGACTGGGCCAAGTGGAAAGGGGATCCCACGGATATGTATCAGTTTCGGATCGCCGCGCTTTACCCGAACCTTTTATTCATGCAGGCGTTTGGGGCTTCGGAATCGTCGTTAACGCTGTGGACCGCGCTCACCGGGATCAGCACCGTTTTGCTGGTGGGGCTCATCGGAAGATCGCTCGTTGATGCGCGAACCGGACTCTTCAGCGCCTCCGTGCTGGCGCTCATCCCGGGGCACATTATCTATTCCGCCCGTGTCGACACCGATATGCCGCAGCTCTTTTTCATGTGCCTGGGCATATTCTTCCTCGTCCCGGCGTTGAAGGCGGCCACGAGTCGAACGCAGCTGACATACGCCGCGGCCAGTGGATTGGCTTTCGGCTTCCTGTATCTCTCGAAGTTGCTGCTGGCTTTTCTGGCGCTGACCTGGGCCATCCTCGTTCCTTTTTTGCTGGTCGCGCTAGGCGACAAGGAGACGCTCCTGGCGCCCAGAGGCAGGCTGCGGCAGGCAATGTGGATTTCGACGGTATTGCTCGGCGGCTTCGCCTTGGTTTTTGCGGCGGAAAACTGCGCCTACTACTTTTTGTCCGGCCACTGGTTTCTGCATTGGCGAATCATGAAATGCAATGCGGTGAATATTGAGTCATGGCGTTGCGCGAAATTTGTGACCCTCGGGTTTGTCAAGCTCTGGCTGCCACCGAGTGGTTGGAGCGATTTATTGGCGCACACCAAGATGTTCTGCGACAGTCTGTTCCCCGTGGGTTGGCAGAGTTCCATCTACAGCATGCCGATCCACGGGTGGAGCGGCGCCGCCTTCCTGCCCGCACTTCTGGTTCTGCCTTTTCTCCGAATCGGTCACCGCAAGCTTTCGCTCCTGATCATCACCGGTTTCGTGTTCTATTATCTATATCAGGAGTGTTTCTGGCTTTATCCCACCAGCGAAGGCGGAATGCTCAATCTGACTTTTATACACAAAGTGCACCGTTTTGTTTTTCCCTGCTATATCGGCATCTCGCTGTGTGTCGGACTTGCTCTCGGGTCGCTTTCACGCTTTGGGCAGCAACACACCCAACGCTGGCCCCGGCGCATTTTCCTGTTGGCCCCAGTTTGCCTGGTGCTTGCTTTTGGCGCCGCCAACTATCCGGGCACGATATACTTTCACACGTTCTTACGCGATTCTCTCGCAGATTTCCGTCAAGTCTGCAGCGATTTGAAGGCCATCGCGCCCAATGGAGCGAAAGTCTATGTCGCCGCCGGCTCGGAGCCCTATTATCGACTGTTTCAATATCCTCGACACTATGATTGGAGGTATTTCGTGGACGGACCCGAGGACGCCGTTTGCGACGGCTGGGGCGTGGTGGGTGGTTCCCTAGGGCACGGACTGTCGCCCGAGTTGTACATCGAACAATATCCCGAATGGTTGCGCCCCTATTACCGAGGGCAGGTCGGACCTCCGCCCGGCTGGCAGTTGATTCAGACAAGGCTGAGTTTGATGGATCCGAGCATACCACCCGTGCGCATCCTGAAACTGCCAAGGCGCAACGAAGAAACCCATCCATGACCAGAGACGATGAACCGAAGCCAGCGGCACCCCTGGGACAGCCCCTGGCCAACAATGAGAACGTCAACGCCAGGTATTTTGACGCCTGGAAGAACTATCAGCAACTTGTCGGGAGCATCGATACCTATGATCTTGTTTCGCGGGCGTTGGTCGGAGAGCTTCACGGCCGGGTCGTGGATGTTGGGAGCGGCGGGGTCGTCAACTATGACTGCGGCAACATTACCAACCTGGTACTGGTCGATATCAGCACGGAGTACCTTAACCGCGTGGTCCTGCCGGCCGGCGCGGTTCTGAAGACGGGGACGGCCGTTGCCCTGCCCCTGGGGGACGGCGCGCACGACTGTTTGCTCATGCAGATGCTTGTGCATCACCTGGCCGAAGGCGACTACCGCACCACCCGGGCCCGAACCCAAACGGCGCTACGCGAGGCGTACCGCGTGTTGAAGCCGGGCGGCAAGATCGTCGTGATCGAATCCGTCGTCAATCGATGCTTTGAAATGGCGGAACGATTGTCGTTCCCGCTGACCCGCCGCCTGCTGCGTTTGGTCGGACATCCGATGGTGTTCCAGTGGACACCGGCTCGTCTCTGTGCATTTGCACGGGAGACGGGGTTCATCGACATTCGCGCGGACGGCATCCCGCGGGGAAGGTGGATGATCTTCCTGGGCCGCCGCTGGCCGACGCTGCTGGTGCCGGTCAGCCACTGCAAAATCGTGGCAACCAAACCCGGGTGAGCGCGCGGCGAGGGAATCGCGAGCGTTCAACTTCGCCACAATCATCGCGGGGCGTCACGCGGATCTGGCGCGGGGTCGAATTGAATCTCCGGCGTGCCCCAGATCTCAAAAAAACCGTTTCCCCCAGCGCAGAAGTAATCGATCTCGATTTCATAACGCCCGGGTTCCACGAAGGCACCACAGGCGAAGTCCTCCGTCACATCATCCTCCCAATGCACCAGACTGCATTCCGCCCCCAAAGCGTTGCGGAATCGGACCCGATATCCGTTTTCACTTCGGAGATGCAGCATCGTACGCGGTGACGAGAAGCTGATCCAGCCTCGCATTTTGATGCTGCGAGCACGCGGAATGTGAAAGATTTTCTCATCGATCAGCGCCTTCAGCCATGGAGTACTCACATCGAAGACGGGAGGTTGCACCGCCACCGCCAGCGGCGGCTCTGCCAGTTCACGTCCGGAATAGAGCCAAACCCTCAGATTTCCCCTCAGGTTCGCCGGCGGCGGGTCACCGGCTAGAGGATGATCGAGTTTGATGTCATCCTGCATAAGTCGCGGTATCGAATTGGGTATTGGAAGCGGTGCGCTCTCGGTCCTTATCGCTCGCACGCCCATGGCCACACCGATCAGGAAGGCAGCGCAGCACGTCCACAAAAGCCAGCGGTATCGGGGCTCAAGGCTGAGATGGGGGATCATGGGAGTCCACCTTCGTCGGACGGAAAAGCCACAGCTGCAACAGACGAGATCGCCACGGTCGTCGCAACCCCGCAAATGTGTGGATCAGAACGACGTCCCCGCCAAGAAGCTTCATGCGATCCGGCGACCAGGCGGCATCGGCGCTCATGGCTTCCCGCCGGGCCCCACCCGTCCAGATGCACACCGGCGGCGAATTCCGCAAATCCAAGAACCGCGATCGCGACGGCTGAAACGAGGTCTTGTCGGGCCAGCCCAGCATTTCTGTGAATTGCTCGCATCCATCCTCATCGATCACCTGCGGAAGCCGGCAATACGATTTGAGCCAGGTTGTGCTCGCCACCGCGGCCTGCCGATAGTCCGCCGTGCTGTCCTCAAATTGATGGTAGCGAATCACGATGCAATATCCGGCAATTCCCAGACAGGTGCCGAGCAGACCGCAACGCAGGGCGCCGAGAAGCCAGCGATCGAACACTCCTGGCAACGTCAGGACGACAGCCGTGAACGCCGCGATAGGCGGAGCCAACACGTCGGTGTATCTCCACGGTCGGCCGTCGAAAGAAATGGGCAAATAGTGCGGCCTCAGCCGGAACGGCCAAAACTCGAGAAACAGAAAAAGTCCCAGCGCGCTGAAGAAGAATACGAAAGCCATGGTTCGTTCGGGCGCCGGCAATCGTCGCCAAAGAACCCCGGCGGCCACACCCAGACCCAGCGCGACCCACATCCAGATTCCATGCAACAAAACCCGGAAACCAGCCGGTCCAAACGGAAGAAAGAGTTGTTCGACGTATTGGAGATAGAGATCGTGCAGCCGAAGGTTCCCGCTCAGATAATTCTCCGGCAGTTTCACCGCGTACATACGCATCTCGGCTTGGATATTCCCGAAGAAATGCCCCGTCTTTGCTTGATAGAACAGCTGGACACCGAGTGAAGGCAACAAGAAGACCGCCGCCGCCAACAAAAGAGCGATCCAACGTCTTCGCGCGGGCCAACCCCGGCGATCAACCTGCAGGAGAACTTCGGTCGTCAACCAGATGCCGAGCAGCGGCAGGGCCGTGATCTTGACCTGGTAGGCAACGGAAAAAGCCGCACCGGCCAGAATTGAGAACCCAATCCATGACAGATGCTTGCGCGCCGTGAGTGGCGACTCCGCCAATCCAGCATAGGCGCATCCGAACAAGTTGACGCAAAGCAGGCACCAGAAGATCAACGGCACCTCGATAACCCACATCAAGGAATCGACGAATAAAACGGGATAGCACGCGAGGATGACTGCGCAAACGACCGGAGCCTGGGATCCGCGGGGAAGGTTTCTTCGCAACCAAAGCGCGGTGAGAAGCGGTAGGAAGCCTCCGGTGATGATCGGATAAAGCACCATGCCGTGGGCCGTCCAGCCGAGCCACCGGAGTGAAGCGCCAATCGGAAGCAGCCACGCTGGGCGAAACTCGGCCTGGCCCTGAGCGCCCAGAGAAGGATATTCGCCCCGGAATATAAACCCCAAGGGACAAGCGTAACCCGGGTCGTCGGGGAGTGCCGTCCCAATTGCGAAAATCCAGCGAGCGAGCAAACTCACCAAAGTGATGGCCACGAGGATGCTCAGATCCGAATCCCTTGGCGCCAGCCATCGCCTGATTTGCTGGATTCTCGCAATCATGTGGTTCTTTCGCCCTTCGCGGTGTCGATTGGCGCTCGCATCACCTCGACCGACATGCTCGAAGCCTTGGACGAACGAATCGTGCTCGTGTCGCTCATCAGGAAACGGACAACCGGGTGCAAGTGGTGATTTGAATGCGGGAAGGTGGATGCGTCGAGTCGATAAAACCGTGCGCCTCGATCCAGACCATGTTTTTTTGTTTTGCGCGTTTGCCAACTGATTTGCAGGCGAGCGAGCCCACTCGCGCGATACGGCGCCAGCAAGCGGGCAGCCCACCCATTGCACAACCAAGGCGTGAGACCGGACGATCCGCGCGCCAAACGCTTGCCGCCGCTGCCTCGGTGCCCAAGGTAGCAGCGCCAGTCATCGACTGGTTGGAATCGCGCCCAATCTCGCTTCGGTATCGCATTTCTAGCAAGCACGGCCATTCTGGATCGCAAGCCAGGTTGCCTCACCATGCCACACGAGACCATCGCGGTCGTCATCCCCTGCTACCGGGTTGCCCGTAGTATCCTCGAGGTTGTCCGCACCCTGCCCGTCTGGGTTGATGCCGTTTACTGTGTCGACGACGCCTGCCCCGAGAAATCGGGCCAGTTGATCTGCGCGGAGATCCACGACCCGCGCGTGCAGGTTCTGTTCCATGAGCGGAATCAGGGCGTCGGTGGCGCGATGATCACCGGTTTCAAGGCCGCACTTGCCGCGGGTCACGGGATCATCGTGAAAGTCGACGGTGACGGGCAGGTTGATCCGGGGTTGCTCCCGCGCCTGTTGCATCCGATCATTGCCGGGACTGCCGATTTTTCGAAAGGCAACCGCTTTTACGACCTGCAGGCGCTGCAGCAGATGCCGCTGGCCCGCCGGATCGGAAACTTCGGGCTGACGTTGCTGACCAAGGTGGCCAGCGGACACTGGCATATTTCGGACCCGACCAACGGCTTCGTGGCCATGCACCATGCGGCGTTGCGCATGCTGAACTTCGAAAAGCTCTCGCGGAGTTACTTCTTCGAAACCAGTCTGCTCATTCAGCTCAATATCATCCGCGCCGTCGTGACCGAAGTACCCATGCCGGCGCGCTACGGCTCCGAACGATCTTCGCTCAGTGTCTGGCGGACGCTGATCGGCTTTCCGCCCAAGCTCGTAGCGGGCTTGCTGCGACGGATCATGTGGCGCTATTTCATTTACGACACGAATGCGGTGACCGTCCTCCTTGCCGTCGGCTCGCTTAGTCTGGTAGGAGGCGCCGCATTCGGTTTCTACCGGTGGCATGCTGGGGTCATCGCCAGCCAAGTGCAGACGACGGGAACCGTTGCCCTGGCTCTGTTGCCAGTGATCGTCGGAATCCAGATGCTGCTGCAGGCGTGGCTGCTCGACATCGTCGACAAGCCCGTGGCGCCGCTCGCAAGCCGGATCCACGATACGTGGGAGTCCAACGGCTGACAACCCGATCTACGTCCACCCTTTCAGCAGTCGCTTAAAGAATCCTCTTACCGCCAGTTCCGAGCGACTCTCCAAATGCCCTGAAACTGAGTTGATGAGGATACGGAACGGCCGCCAAGGACGCAGGAGCCACGCCACTCCATAAAAGAGAAATGTCCCGACGATCCGTGCAAAGAGGAGTTGCTGCTTGCCGAGGGCGCGGCAGTAGGAATACGTCCGGGTCACGTCGGCATAGGCGGCCAGACGATTAAAATAGTCATCATTCATCTCTTGAATCCGCCCTTCGGATCGGAGCTGATTGAAGAGTTCGCTGCCCGGATAAGGAACAAAGACCCAGATGGCGATATCGTGAATGCCGGCCCACGCGGCTCGGACGATGACACGGTAGGTTTCCCGCAGGTTCTTCCAACGATCTTCCGGAAAGCCCAGGATAAAATTGCATTTGACATTCAGTCCACTCCGCACGGCCAGCCGCATCGACTTGAGAACTTGAGGAATGGAGATCCTTTTCTTGATCAGGTGCAAAGTTTCCTCGGACCCACTCTCCGGAGAATAGGAAATATTCCTGCAGCCAGTTTGATATAGAAGACGCGCGACCTCTTCATCGACCGCTTCAGAGCGCGTTCCGCTGGGAAGCTGCCAGGTGAACTTCATCTTCCGTTGTTCAATCCCGTGGCAAAAGTCGACAATCCATTGCTTGCTCACGATCATCGTGAGGTCATAAAAATCGAAATTGTCCGCTTGATACTCTTGCTGAAGATCGGCGATTTCATCGAGCAGGTCGCCCGGATCTCGCGGTTTCCAGCGCACGGTCCACATGGTGGGATTCGAACAAAAGGTGCATTGGTAAGGACAGCCTCGCGAGGCCAGAACCGGGATCGAGCGCCCTCGGTTGACACCGAACCCGTAACCCCTTGAGAGGTACTCCTCGATCGGGAGCAAGTCCCATGCGGGGCGAGGAATGGCGTTGAGATCCTGGATACGCGGGCGGGCGGCAGTTTGATGAATCTGTCCGGTCGCGTCACGATACACCAGACCCGGGACCGTGTGGAGTTGCCGGATCCCCCCTTGCTCATATACCCGCAAAAGGTCCGCCATCGTCTCCTCGCCTTCCCCCAAAACGATCGCATCCAGTGAAGACTGGGCGAGCGAGAATTCGGGAACGGCCGTGACGTGTTCTCCCCCGGCGACGATCAAAGTTCCCGGAAATCGAGCACGGATGGCATGAAGGAGTTCCCGGCAGACTGGCCATTCAAACGAGAAATTGGAGGACACGCCGATCATGTGGGTGTCTTTGGGAATGCGCTCAACAATGGCGGGGATCGTCAGGCCATGCAGCAGGGTCCCCCGGTCCCGTGGAATATATTGCTCAATGGCCAGCGAAATCGCATCGATAAAACAAACTTCATGTCCCGCTTGCCGAACAGCCGCGGCGATATAGGCGGGGCCGATCGGTGGAACCACCAGGTCCGCCAGGTTGAAGGTCGGCATGAGAACCGGAGGCCGTATCAAAGTGAATTTCATCATTGCGACCGATTATGAGGGGGCCTTCGGGTAATATCCCACAATCACGGCTGCTGGACAAGAAAGCGCACCGAATCGCAGCCCCGCATCTCCGCGGCAAGGCGAGGAAGGTCCAGAATGTCGGCTTCGGCGATGCGCACCCGCGGATTACTCTGGTGCGGCGCCAGATTCCGTCGGCTGCCAGTGGTGAAATAATCGCAGACAACCACTTCGGCTCCATCGGCCACGAGACGATCGACCACGTGGCTGCCGACGAAGCCGGCACCGCCGGACACCATGGCTCGTCCTGGCTTCATGAAGTCGAGCGAATCCGTTCTCGCAGCGTTTCGGTGAAAATATGGTTGAGGACCAAATGGACGTCCTCGACCGGTCCGTAGGCGTTGCATTTCACGTGGATCGCGACGTCGGCCAGCTCGCGCAGCCGGCCTCCCTGAAAGCCGACGAGCGCCAGGACCCGGCCACCGTGTGCCTTCGCAAACTCGGCCGCCCGAACGACATTGAGCGAATTGCCGCTCGCCGAAAGGACGATTAACACATCCCGGGGTTGCAGGAGATTCCCCATCTGCTCCACGAACACGTTCTCGTACCCCAGGTCATTGGCGAGGGCGGAAAACCATGCCATGTTGTCGTTGAGGCTGAGCACCCGCAAACGAGGTTTGCCGACAGCCACGGTATTCTTGCCCAGATCCGCGGCCATGTGCGAGGCGGTGGAAGCGCTTCCTCCGTTTCCGCAGATGAAAACCGTGCGGCCATTTTCATAGGCATCGAGCAACACGGCCGTCGCCGCCGCCACCGCGTCGAGGTCAAGTTCCGCCAGCAGTTCGCGCAAACGCGAAACGTAATCTTGCGCAAAGCTTCTCGGGGCGTTCATCGGTCAATCGCCAACGTAAATGATTCGCGTACCCTGTCGCTCCAGCCGGAAATCGATGTGGCGCAGGTCCCCCAGCGCCTTGATCAGCGCCTCGCGGCGCTCGGGCTCCACGTAAAAGAGAAAGAAGCCGCCACCGCCCGCGCCCAGAATCTTGCCGCCGACCGCTCCGGCCGCGCGACCGCGCTCGTAGAGTTTGTCAAAATGCGCGGAGGAGACGCCGGAGGCCATCTGCCTTTTCAGCAACCATCCCTCGTGCATCATGCCGCCGATCGCCTCAAAATGCCCGTCCACCAACGCAGCGCGAAGCTCGTCGGCCTGATCCCGGATGCGGCACAGGATCTCGAAGCGCTTCGGATCCGACAGGATGTTCTGCCTCTGCTCGGCGAGGATTCCCACGGCGCTCCGCGTGACACCCGTGTAGAACAACACCAGTCTTTTCTCCAGTTCTGCGCGGTCCTCGGCGCCAAGGATGATCGGATCGACGTGAACACTGCCATCGCTGTTGAACCGGATATAGTTCATCCCCCCGAACGCCGTTGCGTACTGGTCCTGCTTGCCGATCGGCTCCTTCAGCCGGTCGATTTCCACTTCACACGCCTGGGCCGCGCAGATCTCGTGCGACGGCATGCGTCCCCGGTGTGCCAGCAAAGCATGGATGAGCCCCACCGAAAACGCCGAAGAACCACCCAGCCCGCTGCCGAGCGACGGCATGTCGGCGAAGCTCGTGATCTCGAGGAAATCGCGGTTGTCCGTCACGCGGAGACATTCGCGGATGAGGGGATGCCGGATGGCTTCGATACTTTCGCAGCTCTCGGTCTGTGCGTATTTCAGGAGGTACCGAGGCTCGAAAAACTCATGGATCGCCAGATAGACGAACTTATCGATCGCAGAGCTGACCACGGCGCCATAACCGCGCTGGTAGAAATCGGGAAGATCGGAGCCGCCGCCGACAAAACTGATCCTGAAAGGGGTCTTGCTGATGATCATTGCCGGATAAGACCATCTTCGATGGCTGCCTGGGCAAAGGCGAGCAGCGAATCGAACTCCGCGTCGGGTGCCGCCACTTTCCGCACTTGATCACGATGCCCAGGATTCCCCAGGAGGACAGTCCGTATGCCGGCGGCGCGACCCGCGCGCACGTCGCTGGTCTGGTCTCCCACTATGATGCAGGCGGCGAGATTCAGACCCAGTTCGCGGCGGGCGCGAAATAACAGACCGGGAGCAGGTTTGCGGCAACGACAGGCTCGGCGCAGCTCCGGCACCCCCTCGCCGTGGTGGGTCTCGGGGTGGTGGGGGCAAGCGTAGATCGCGTCAATCTTCCCGCCGCCAGCTGCAATCTTGACCCGAAGCCGATCATGGATCGTCCCCAGCATTGCCATGGTGCAAAGCCCGCGCGCCACGATTGACTGGTTGGTCGTCACGACGCATCGAATACCCCGCCGGTGCAGCAGGGCCATCGCCTCCGCAACTCCGGGGAGCAGCTCCAGTTTCTCCGGCCGGTCGATGAAGCCGGAATCGACCGTGAGCACACCGTCCCGGTCGAGGAAGACCGTCTCGACCGGCTGCGGTCGGGCTCGGGCCGCCTCCGCCAGCGCGCGATCGGCGAGGTATTCCTCGACCGAGGCCAACCGCTCCGGCGTACCCATGTCCTTCACGAACCCCTCTTCCTCCAAGAAATGAATGCCCAGCGTCTCGCCACGGGTGATCGCGGCAGGGAAAACGTCGGCCCCAAGATCCGCCGGACCCGCCGCAGGGACAAAGTCCAGGAGCCGGCGTGAGACCACGTGGACGGCGGCGTTGGCGACGTTGCGATAGAGGCGGCCCGGCTCGCGCCGATTGACGAATTCGAGTACGCGGCCAGCGTCGTCCGCCACCACCAGGTGTGAGTCCCAAGGATGATCGGACGCCCGCACCAGCAAGGTGCCTAGCGGACGATGGATCTCGTGCGCCGCAATCAAGCGTCGGGCGTCGAAGTCGAGAAAGACGTCGCCGTAGGCGAGCACGAAATCGTCATCAAGCCGGTTGGCGCACCCACGCAATGCGCCGGCCGTCCCCCCGGGTTCGGGTTCGGTCAAAACCTCGATTCGACAATCAGCAGGGCGGGTCGCTGTATAGTACCGGGTCACGACATCGCCACGATAACCGGCGGCAAGCAGGAAACGCTGGATGCCTGCTTTCGCCAAGTTTGAGATGATGTGATCGAGCACCGGGCGCCCATCGAGCAGGATCATCGGCTTGGGTAATTCTCGCACCCATTCGGCCAGACGGGTGCCCCTCCCTCCACAAAGAATGACTGCCTGTTGGACGAGCATGCACCAGGGAGCATGCCGACTGGTTGGCAGACGGGTCAACGGGTTTTGCTTCCACACGGGTCCGCGGGACAACGCCCAGCATATACCCGTTGGTCAAAGGCTATTCCGGGCGGCAAACAGCCCGCCGCCGGAACTCCATGGCTCCGCTAGTCGTTGGTCAGTCGCGAATCTCCGGCCCGCCGCGGCCGGGATCATCGGATCGGGAGCGACGGGTGGTCTCGCGCGCCGTCCTCCGATGATAAACCGATCATCCGATCGACAATAAACTTGGGGCGCATGCGTACTTCGTCGTAGATGCGGGCAATGTATTCCCCAAGGATGCCAATGTTGATCAATTGCACGCCCGCCAGGAAGGTGATGAGGAGCACGATCGTCGGGTTGCTCCAGACAATCGGATGGCCGATCAGCTTCAGGAACAGGTACGCAGCGGCCAGCAGCAGCGATAAACCAGTGACGAGAAAGCCTACGACCGAGCTGAGTCTCACGGCGGCTGAAGAGAAGCAAACCAGTCCGTTCAACGCGATCCGCAGCGAGCCGATGGAGGGGTAGTTAGTCTTGCCAGCGAAGCGCGTCGGTCGGTCAAAATGCACCACCGTGTGCCGGAAACCAACAAAGGAAACCAGCCCGCGGAGGAATCCGTGGCATTCTTTCAGCCGATTGATTTCGTCGACCGCCCGGCGGCTCAGCAACCGGAAATCACCCGTGTTCTCTGGAATGTCCACCTCGGCGACCCGCCGGATCAGCCAATAGGCCACCCGCGCACCGATCGTTCGGATCAGCGGCTCGCCCTGGCGGATCCGCCGCTGCGCGAGGACGATGTCGTATCCCTCGCGCCACTTGGCCACCATGTCCGCGACCAGCCGCGGAGGATCCTGGAGGTCGACATCCATCACGACCACGGCGTCTCCCTGCGAGTATTGCAGCCCGGCGAGAGTCGCCATCGGCTGGCCGATCCGCCGGCTGAATGTGAGGAGCTTAAGGCGCGGGTTGTGTTCTCGTTGTTCGAGGATCACCTGTTCCGTGCGGTCGGGCGAGGGATCGAGGCAGAAGATGATTTCATAGTCGATGGAGAGACCTTCCAGGATCGGCGTTAGCTGGCGAAGAAACTCCGGGATGTTCTTCTCCTCCCTGTAAACTGGGACGACGATTGAAAGATCCATGGAGGTGGGCCAAGAGCGGCCGGCCGATATCGACGTGGATTTGCCCGGTCGCCGAATGATGTCTGCAATATGCGATAACGTCGGCCGGTTGCACAAGGCTTTTGGGTTCTTCTCCTCCGTTGATCTCATCATCTCTTTTACGCCGCCTCAGTCCGCAGCTACTCCCGCCACTTCCATCCCCGTGGCACAATAATTGCGCCCCTTCCCAAAATCCGCCGTGGCTTCGCCAGGTTCACCAATTTTCAGGTCGCCGGACGTAATGGAATACACAAGCAGTGGCCGCTGAGTGCCACAAAGAAGCCAAGCCGGAAGAAAGCCAACTCGTCCGGAGAAGAGCTTCGCTTTCGAGGAACGCGCTTCGGTCTCTGCCATGGCTCGGGCCAGAGAGGTCAGCCCCCCTTGATTTCTCGTGCTTCACGCCGTGGCGTTTTCGCGCAACCACGCGGCCAAGGCGGCCCAGGCGCGGCCGCGGTGGCTTAGGCGGTTCTTCACCGCGGCGCCGAGCTCGGCGAAGGTCTGCTCGTATCCGTCGGGCACGAAGATCGGATCATAGCCGAAGCCGCCCGTGCCTGCCGGCTCCCGGCGTAATTTCCCAAGGCAGCGGCCTTCGAAAACGTGCTCCTCCCCGTCGGGACCCACGAGCACCAACACGCACACGAAATGTGCCGCCCGCCGCTCCTCCGGCACCTCGTGGATCACGGCCACCAGTTTCGCCAGATTCTCCGCGCCGCTGGCCCGCGGCCCGGCGTAGTAGGCCGATTCCACGCCAGGCGCGCCGCCGAGAGCGTCCACGCACAGGCCGCTGTCGTCCGCAAGCGCCCAGCCTCCCGCCGGCAGCCGTTCCTTGAGCGTCCGCGCCTTTTTGCGCGCATTGCCGGCAAAGGAGCCCGTGTCTTCTGCCACCGGTGGCATGCCGCCAATCGCCACCGCGGAGATGATTTCCACCGGCAGTGCGTCCGCATCCGCCAGCGCCTGAAACTCGCGCGCCTTGTGGGCGTTCCCCGAAGCAAGATAGATTTTCATTCGTAAAGATTCAGTCGCAAGGCGAGAGACGAGCGCCGAGAGCCAGGGCGGCCCGGCATGAAGCTGACGGCTGCCGCCATGGCGGGCGGTTCACCGCATCCACGGCCTTCGACTCTCGACTTTCGACCTTTGCCGGCATCGACACGGCTTCATCCCAAGCTGAAGGTCGTCTCATCCACCTGCAGTTTTTCCGGATAAGCTACGCGCCCTCGCATCAGCTGGTCCGGTCCGAACGAGGCGTGCCGCACGTTCTCAATCCGCACGGCGTTGGTGAGCTTCTCCGTGCGCAACCCCTTGAACACCGCCTTGGCCCGTTCATCCCCCAATAGCACGGGCGCCCGGTAGACGAACAGGTAGTCGAGCTGGCGAAACTGGATCAGCTCGCTGATGATCTGCGCGCCGCCCTCGAAGTAGACGCCGGTGATGCCCGCCTCCGCACACTTCCTCCGGAAATCCGCCAGCGGCGCGCGCATCGTGGACGACGGCAGGTTCCAGACTTGCACGCCCATCGCCTGCAGCTTCCGCATGTAGCCAAGGCCGCCGTGCGGCGTGGTGACCACGATCGTCCGATGCTTGTGTTCGTCCGTGTAAACCTTCGGCAGTTTCTTCTCGACGACCGTTCGCAACAGGCCGTCGAACACCAGGCGCAGGGGGCACCACACCTCGTCGCCCATCCGGCTGGTGAGACTGGGATTGTCGCTCAGGATCGTGCCCGCGCCGACGGCGATGGCCGGGAACAACCGCCGCCAGCGGTGCACATCCGCGCGCGCCATCTCCCCCGTGATCCACTCCGAATCGTTCGCCCGCGTGGCAATCTTGCCATCGAGGGTCACGGCGGCCTTGGCGGCGAGCAACGGGGTCTGCGTGGTGATCCAGTGGTTGAAGATCAGGTTCAGGTCGAGACAGTCGTCGACCAGCACGCCCTCGGTCACTTCCACGCCCGCCGCCCGCAGCATCTCGAAGCCGTGGCCGGCGTGCACGGGATTGGGATCGGTGGCGCCGACCACCACGTGCTGGAGGCCGGCGGCGATGATGGCGCTGGTGCACGCGCCGGTGCGCCCCTGGGTGCTGCACGGCTCGAGGGTGACGTAAAGCGTCGCGCCCGGCCGGGGCAGGCGCTCGAGGTTGTGCAGCGCCATGATTTCCGCGTGCGGTTCGCCGTCCTTGGCGTGGAAACCCTCCGCCACCACTCCGCCCTGCTCCACAATGACGGCGCCCACCATGGGATTCGGGTGCGTGGTGCCCCACCCCTGCCGGGCCAGCGCCAGGGCGCGCCGCATGAAGTGCTCGTGAATCAAATTGTCTGGGGAGTCCATGTCATTCGATCAAAACCGGATCACCTGTCTCTGCACTCTGATTTTCAGCATCGGCCATCCGTCAGCGATCTTCCGTCGTTGCCGTCGACCATGGCGGGACACGATGACGTGACAGGCTGTCCTCGGTTTTCCATTTTTCGTTTTTGGTCTTCCTTTCCTCTGACACCTGACTTCTGACATCGGTCCACTGTTTACCCGTGGACAAAGGGATTTGTTTCCCGCTCCACGCCGACCGTGGTTTCGGGCCCGTGACCGGGGTACACCACCGTTTCGTCGGGCAGCGTGAAGATCTGCGCGCGAATGGAACGTTCCAGCACTTCGAGGCTGCCACCCGGCAGATCGGTGCGGCCGACGCTGCTGTGGAAAAGCGCATCGCCTACAAACGCCGCCTTCAGGGCCGCAAAGTAGTATGCCACGTTGCCGGGACAATGCCCCGGGACGTGCCGCACCTCGACCGTCTGCCCCAACGCCGTCCAGCGCTGTCCCTGCTCAACGAACTCGTCGATTTTCATCGGTCCGAGCCGCACGCCGGGGATCAGAAACATTTCCATGACCTCGGGGCTCTCGATCAGCATCTGGTCGTCGCGGTGGGCGCGGACCTTCGCCTGGGTCGCCGCCACCACCTCGGCCCCGCCCTGCGTGTGGTCCCAGTGGCCGTGCGTCAGCCAAAGCTCCCGGAGGCGGCACTGCTCCCTCGCCAGGATCGGCTCGATCTGCCGCCAGATGCCGCCCGGCGCGTCGATGAGCACCGCCTCGTTTAACTCCGGCGCGGTCAGCAGGTAGGCGTTGGTCTGGATCGGACCCGCCGGCAGGACGTGGATGTTCATCCCCGATTAGATGCGGCTTGCGCGCCGCCCGCGCAACCGCGAAGTGTCACGATCGGCAGCGGCAACGCTCGTTTTCGACTTTCGCCGGCGGCATTTCAACGCGCCGGAAGAACTTTCACCTTCCCTTTACGCCGGACCTCGCTACCTCATTCTCCTTCCAATTCTCCGTGCCCTCTGTGCCTCCGTGGCTTATAACCGTCGTCCGACATGATTAGCGCTGACATCCGCCAGAGCTTCCTCGATTTTTTCCAAAAACACGGCCACACGATCGTGCCGTCGTCGTCGCTGCTGCCCGACTCGCCCGGTCTGCTCTTCACCAACGCCGGCATGAACCAGTTCGTACCGATCTTTCTCGGCGACCGGCAGCCCGACGTTTCCAAGTGGGCCGGCGTCAAAGCCGGCAAGGACACCCGCGCGGCCGACACGCAGAAGTGCATCCGCGCCGGCGGCAAGCACAACGACCTCGAGGATGTCGGCTTCGACACCTGCCACCACACGTTTTTCGAGATGCTCGGCAACTGGTCCTTCGGCGACTATTTCAAGAAGGAATCGCTCGAATGGGGCTGGGAGCTGCTCACCAAGATCTGGGGCATCCCCGCCCAGCGCCTCTTCGCCACCGTTTATCAGCCCGGCAAGGGCGATCCGTCTGAATTCGATCGCGAGGCCTACCACATCTGGGCCGGCATCTTTAAAAAGGCCGGACTCGATCCGCAGGTCCACATTCTCCACGGCGGCAAGAAGGACAATTTCTGGATGATGGGCGACACCGGACCCTGCGGCCCGTGCTCGGAGATCCACTTGAACCTCGCGCCCTCCGACGACGAGCAGGCCGGCCGTGCGCTCGTCAATGCCGGCCAGCCGCGCTGCATCGAGATCTGGAACCATGTCTTCATCCAGTTCAACGCCAATGCCGACGGCACCTTCTCGCCTCTCGCCGCCAAACACGTCGACACGGGCCTGGGCTTTGAACGCGTGGCCGGCATTTGCGCCGTCACCAAGGGATTCAAGGATTTCACGCCAGATCCCACCAACTACGCCGCCGACATCTTCGCGCCGCTGTTCGCTAAAATCGCCCAACTCTCCAGCAAATCCTACAAGGGAACGGTTCCGACCAAGCGCGAGAACCTAACCGAACAGGAGAACATCGACATAGCCTTCCGCGTCCTGGCCGACCACGCGCGGTGCGTCTCGTGCGCCATTGCGGATGGCATCCTGCCTGGCAATGACGACCGCAACAGTGTAATCAAGAAGATCTTGAGGCGGGGGATTTATTACGGCCAAGAGCATCTTGGCTTAAGTACCGGCTTCTTTGCGGAGCTGGTGGAGTCCGTTGTGACTTCTTTAGGATCAGTGTTTCCTGAACTGCTCCATCAAAAGGAATTGATATGCAATGTGGTCCGTAAAGAAGAACAAGCATACAGTTCAACGATTCAAGTAGGCATGGTAGTTTTGAGCAATCAGCTGAGCGCAAATGCTGCAACGCTCGTATCCCAACTTATCCCGCTCAGCGTCCCTCTAACGAAAAAGAAAGAGCTCTTCTATCCGTTTTCACATGATCCAGAGGTCCGTCGCGCAGCGACAGCTTATGTTGGAAACTTACCGATTGCACCAGCTTCCGGTGCACAAATTAAACAGGATTTCCTGACTATTTCGCCTCCTCTTTCTGGAGCGTTCGATCCGACCATCACGATTCCGCAGCAGGAGGTGTCTTTCGCAAAGACTCTCAGCGGAAAGGATGCTTTTGAGTTGCACGATACTCACGGCCTACTGATCGATATTGCACGACTCCGCGCACAAGAACTTGGCTACAGTGTGAACCTATCCGAATTCGAAGCCGAAATGGAAAAACAAAAAGAGCGCAGCCGAGCCGCACAAAAAAAGGAGATCATCGTGGCTACAACTGAGGGCGAAGAAACCACCGAACAGCAACCGACCAAGTTCCTCGGCTACACCCAGCTCACGGCCGATGCGAAGGTGATCGATGTCGTCAAAGCCGACAAAGAAACCTACCTCGTCTTCGACCAGACGCCGTTCTACGCCGAGATGGGCGGTCAGGCCGGCGACCATGGCGCCGCAAAGATCGCCGGGCAGATCTTCGCCATCGTTTATACGATCAAGGACAAGTCCGGCCGCTACCTGCACCAGCTTGCGCCCGCCTGCGCCCTCGATGCGGCGAAACTCCACCTCATCGGCCAGACTGCGAAGCTCGTCGTCTCGCCCATGGCCCGCCGTGCCATCGCCCGTCACCACACCGCGATCCACCTGCTCCACTGGGCGCTGCGCAAGGTGCTGGGCACGCACGTGCACCAAGCCGGCACGTCGAAGACGCGGGACCGCGCCCGTTTCGACTTCTCACACTTCGAACAGGTGAAACCCGACCAGCTCCGCGAGGTCGAGCACCTCGTCAACGACAGGGTGCTCGATAATGCCCAAGTCGAGGCCTACGAGGTTGAGTTCGACAAACGGCCCGCCGACACCCTCGCTTTCTTCGGCGAGAAATATGGCCGGATCGTCCGCGTCGTGGACATCGGCGGTTACAGCCGCGAACTCTGCGGCGGCACGCACGTCGCCACCACGGGTGAGATCGGCCTGGTCAAAATCGTCACCGAATCCGCCATCGCCGCGGGCACGCGGCGCATCGAGATTGTCGCCGGGCAGGCGGCACTCGACTTCGTGGCCATGCGCGACGCTGCGCTCGCCGCCGTCAGCAGCCTGCTCTCCGCCGGCCCGCTGGACGTGGCCAAGAAGCTGGAGTCGCTGCTGACGCACAAGGCCGAGCTCGAGAAGAAACTCAAAACCTTCGATCAGAAAGCCTCCGCCGGCCTTGCCGACGAACTCGCTGCCAAGGCCATCACCAAGGATGGCTTCAAGTTCGTCTCCGCCGTCGTCGCGACCGATTCACCCGAGACACTCCGCGGACTCGGCGCGCAGGTGCTGGCCAAGCTTGGCGAAGGTGTGGTCCAACTCGGCGCCGCGTTCGGGGAAAAAGCCAGCGTCGTCGCCTTCTGCTCGCCGGCCGCCATCAAGTCCGGCCTGCAAGCCGGCAAGCTGGTTGCCGTACTCTCCGCCAAGCTGGGCGGCAAAGGCGGCGGCAAGCCCGACTTCGCCATGGGCGGCGGCCGCGACGTCGCCAAGCTCGCCGAGGTGCTGAAGCTCTGACCCGCGCCCCGGAACCCTGAACCGCGCCGGTGCGTCCGAGGCCCCCGCCCTGCTGGCCCGCCATGTCCCTGCGCTCAGACATCCCGCCCACACCGCGTTCCCCGGGAACGGCCCCGGATGACAAAATCCCCTTTGTCGCCAAGGCTGCGTACGGCTTTGGCGGCGTGAACGACATCTTCGGACACTGGCTGTATCCGAATCTCTCGGGCCCGGTTTTCACGATGTATCTTGGCCTTGCGCCGAACCTCGTCGGCACGGTGCTGATGGTCGCGCGGATGTTCGATGCGTTCACCGACCCCTTGTTTGGCTGGTTGTCGGACAACACCCGTTCGCGGTGGGGCCGCCGCCGTCCCTACATCCTGTTTGGCTCGATCGCGGCCGGCATCGCCCTCCCCTGCCTGTTTCTGGCTTCGCGCCACTGGGACGCGTCGGCGCCCTGGATGCACAACCGCCTGTTCTGGTTCATGCTCGTGTCGCTGTTTCTCTACGCGCCGATCATCAGCCTCTACAACATGCCCTACGGGAGTCTGGGCAGCGAGCTGACGCCCAGCTACCACGAACGCACGAGCGTGATGGCGTTCAAGGCGGTGATCCAGAAAATCTCCGGTGTTTATATGGCCTTCGCGTGGTGGTTCGCGACGCGGCCGATGTTCAACGATGCGGCGACGGGAAAACCCGATGTGCTGCGCGGAGTGCAATGGGCGGCAGCCCTGGCTGGTCTGCTCATGATCATGGCCGGTTTCGCCAATTTCTTCTGCGTCAAGGAGCGCTATTACACGAAAGCCGCCCAGCAGCCCAAGACCCGTTTCTGGGCCACGCTGGGACAGACCTTCCGGTCGCGCCCGTTCATCGTGCTGCTGGCGATCGGCGTGGTCTATGTCGTTCCGACCACGATGCTCGGCGGCCTCTCGCAGTTTGTCGGCACTTACTACGCGTTCCACGGCGACCAAGCGATCATGTCGTATTATTACGCCTGGGGCAGCGTCGGCTATTTGGTCTGCGGAATCATGGGGGTTTTCACGGCCGGATGGATCGCGCGCCACCACGGCAAGATCAAGGCGCTGTTGTTCACCCTGGCCACCGGAATCTTTTCCTTCGGTTCCAGTTGGTGGATGTACCGGCCGGGCAACGGCTGGCTGATCGTATTGAACACCGCGCTGACCGGTTTCTCGTCCACGGGCCTCTGGGTCGTGCTGCCCTCGATGTGCGTGGACGTGGTGGACGACGATGAAATCAAGTCGGGGCAGCGTCGCGAGGGCGCTTTCACCTCGTGGTACTCCTGGGTGGCCAAGTTCGGCATGGCGTTGAGTCTTGGGCTGGCCAACTACCTGTTGGAAGCGGTCGGTTACCGGCAGTCTTTGGGCGGGGCCCAGACTCCGGAGACGATCTGGTGGATCCGCTTTCTGTTTGCCGCGATTCCCGTGGCCGCGCTGCTGGTTGCCCTGCTCCTGCTCGCCTTCTATCCGCTGAGCCAGGCGCGGATGCACGCGATCCGCCTCGAACTCGAAGCGAGACGCGGGAAGGTGTGAGCAAAAGCCGGTGGAGGCAGTCCGGCAGGGAAGCCTCGCCAAACCCCGATCGGGCCACAGCAAATTCCACCATTGCAACCGCAATCAAAGTATCCGGTTAGCCTGGATCCATGGCCGCGTTTGGGCCTGATTTCCAGAATTGTCTAAATGCCGCTGGCGCGCTTTTCTCGCAGGATGCCCGCGGGGCTGTCCCAAATCGCGGGTCCCATTATGGAATACTTCGACCTAATCCAAAAGCGCTACAGTGTGCGCGCCTACAAATCCGACCCGGTGGAGCACACCAAGCTCTCCAAAGTCCTTGAGGCGGCGCGCCTGGCGCCGACCGCCGCCAACCTGCAGCCGTTTCAGTTTATTGTCGTACACGTCAAGGGCCGCGAGTCCGAGTTGCAGCGCGTCTACCACCGGAAATGGTTCATCCAGGCTCCGCTGGTGATCTGCGCCTGCGGTCTCCCGGCCCAGGGCTGGGTGCGCGGTACGGATGGCTTCAACTGCACGGTGGTGGATGTTGCCATCGCCATGGACCACTTGATCCTGGCGGCGGCCGACTTGGGGCTGGGTACCTGCTGGATCGCCGCCTTCGACGCCGCCGCGGCCCGTCAGGTCTTCGGCCTGCCTGAGGGCGTGGAGCCGATTGCCCTGACGCCGCTTGGCTATCCCGCCGACCATCCCGGCCCGAAGGAGCGCAAGCCGCTGACCGAACTGGTGCGCTACGAACGGTGGTGAAATTGCCGATCCCGCCAGAATTTTAGCAAGGACCTGCCCAGATGCGGCTGATAGCCGGAGAGAACAAGATGAAGCGAAAGCGCAAAAAAGAATGGTTCGACGATGACTCGTTCTGGCGGGAGTTGTACCCGTTCATGTTTCCCGAGAAACGGTTTGCCGACGCAATCCGGCAGGTAGACCAAGCGCTAAAGCTGACGAAGCCCAAGGGGAAGCTGGCCCTCGACCTCTGCTGCGGCCCCGGCCGATGCTCGATTGCCCTCGCGCGGCGGGGATTCTCCGTTACCGGCGTCGACCGAACGAAGTATCTCCTGGCCCAAGCCAGACGCAGGGCCAGAACTGCCCGGGTCAGCATCGAGTGGGTGCGGGCGGACATGCGCGACTTCGTGCGTCCGGGCGCCTTCGATCTCGTGCTCAACATGTTTACGTCCTTCGGCTACTTCGACAACAAGCGCGAGGACCTCACGGTGCTGCAGAACATGTTCGCCAGCCTTCGCCCGGGCGGAACCTGCCTCATCGACGTCGTCAGCAAGGAATACCTCGCGCGGGTGTTTCAGCCGGCCCGAGTGGATGAACTCCCCGATGGCAGCCGGTTGGTGCAACGAGGCGAGATCTTCGATGATTGGACCCGGATCCGCGCCGAGTGGATTCTCATCCGTCGGGGCCGGGCGCGAACCTTCGCATTCCATCATACGGTCTATTCCGGGCAGGAACTGCGAGAGAGGATGGAAAAGGCCGGTTTCGTTGACGTGCGACTTTACGGCGATCTCGATGGGTCCGACTACGGCCTGGACGCGCGGCGCCTCATCGCCGTCGGCCGCAAGCCGAAGACACGGAACGGAAGAACAGCCGGCAAGAGATAAGAACCCGCCTGGAGGGCGGGTTTCCCCATACGGGATCATGCAGCTGTAGGAGCGAGTTTACTCGCGAGTGCAGAGGAGAAGTCGCCTGCAAGCAGGCTCCTACAGCTCGCAACAAACGGATTCGGAGGATTCACGCGAGCCATGGTCCGTCTGCATCGGTCCGGCCAACGCAGCCTCCACGGTGCCGGCTAGACTGCGGCCGCCACCAGATCGCCGACTTCGCGCGTGCCGTAGCCCATCTTGCCGGCGGCGAGAGCCTTTAACTTTTCGCGCACGATCTTAATGACGGCGCCCTCGATGGCGGCGGCCATGGTGCCTTCGCCTAAAAAGTCCATCATCATCGCCCCGGCGCAGACGGCGGCCAGCGGGTTGATGACATTCTTGTTCGTATACTTGGGCGCGCTGCCGCCGATCGGTTCAAACATCGACGTGCCCTGCGGGTTGATGTTGCCGCCCGCGGCGATTCCCATGCCGCCCTGGATCATCGCGCCCAAGTCGGTGATGATGTCGCCGAACATGTTGTCGGTGACGATCACGTCGAACCATTCCGGGTTCTTCACGAACCACATCGAGGTGGCGTCGACGTGCGCGTAGTCGCGCTTGATGTCGGGATAATCCTTTGCGCCGATCTCGTGAAACGCGCGCTCCCAGAGATCGAAGGCGTAGGTGAGCACGTTGGTTTTGCCGCAGAGGGTGAGCTGCGCCTTCCTGCCGGCCGCGACGTCCTCCGCCTTCAGCCCTTTCCACGGTTTCCCTCCGCGGCGCCTGCGGGCGCACTCGAAGGCGTAACGCAGGCACCGCTCAACGCCGCGCCGGGTGTTTACGCTCTCTTGGATGGCGATCTCGTGGGGTGTGCCCTTGAATACGAAGCCGCCAGAACCAGTGTAGAGGCCCTCGTTGTTCTCGCGAACGACGACAAAATCGATGTCGGCGGGCTTCTTGTCCTTGAGGGGGCAGAACCGCTCATCGTAAAGGCGGACCGGACGCAGGTTGATGTACTGCTCCATCTCGAAGCGCATCCGCAACAGGATACCCTTCTCCAAAATCCCCGGCTTCACGTCCGGATGGCCAATGGCACCCAGCAGGATCGCGGGAAATTTGCGCAACTCGGGAACCGCGTTGTCCGGCAGCACCTCGCCGGTGCGCAGGTAGCGGTCGCCTCCGAAATCATAATGCAGGTAGTTCAGCTTGACGCCGTATTTAGGGGCGGCGGCATCGAGCACCTTGATGGCCTCACGCACGACCTCCGGACCGGTGCCGTCACCGCCGATGACTGCGATATTGTAGCTCTTCATTTTTGAAGTAGATGTCGCTCCGCGGTCTGGCGGAACGGCGGGCGGATGCTACCGACCCGCTCCGGTCGATCAAGCTCAGAGCGAGCCGGGTGCGCATGAATTTCTGTCCTAATGGCGATCCAGGTTCGCTTAAAGGGAAGATGCCATTGATCCGGCGCAGGTAGGAGCGCGCGCTTGCGCGCGATGCCGGAGCGCAAACCGCCCGCAAGCGGGCTGCCTGCAAATCCAACCATTCGGTGGACTTTATTCCTACAGGTAATTTCCCGCTCAACGGGATCCCCATGGCTTGGCACGCGCATGGTCTTGCCACGATTCCGATGCAAAGGCCAGTGGCGCAACTTTTTGATGGAAAGGCCGTTCCCGGGCACTAGGCTGAAAAGTCTGCTGCTATGCACGCCTGGCCCAGCATTGTGCTTGTCGTACCGGCTTACCTCCTGGCGGGGTCCCGGGGCTACTGGCCGGTGCGCTGGCGCACCGGCATCGAAGTGCGCACCACCGGACGCGGCGGGTGCCCCGCTCGAAACGGGTCTTCTGTATTGTCGTCTTTCCAATCGAAGGCGTTGCAAGAGGCGGTTGCCCTATAAAGTAGCGCAACATTCGCCAACATGGATCTCAGCAGCATCATCGACGAAATCGCCGGCCAAGCCGATGACTTCCTTGCCAATGCAGCGAACCGCAAGGAGGCCCGTGCCGGCATCGACGAGCGGGTCAACACCGACTATCCACGCCTCAGTCCGGTCAACCGTAAAAAAGTCGCGGAAGGCGTGATGGCCATTCTTGAGAACGAAGGCTTTTTTGAGACCGCCGGGCGTTGGGGTGGGACGGGCGAAGAAGTCGAAGGCGGGAAGTAATCAGATCTTCACGGTGAAGAATCCCCCGTTTGGTGGCGAAGGGACCAATCCTTCGGCATCGGCACGAGGTTTGCGCGTACCTCGTCTCCCGGGGCGGAATCGAATAACCGGCACCACGATTTCTGTGCTCTGCTCCGCCGAGGGCGCCACCGGGCTGGGGGCGACGAGAAGCGAACGAAGATCGCCGCGCTCCGCTGAGCAAAGGGATCTCCCGCGGCTCTCGTCCGCGGCGGGAACCGGCGAATCCGCCGGCGCGATACGGCACTCAAGCCGTCCCAGCCCTGCTCCACCGGGCAACGGCCAGCGCGCCCAACGCCACCGCCACCCCGGCGATCACGTCGACGGCGTAATGGTAGCTGCAATAAACCGTGGCCGGCAGGACCCCCAGACAAGCGGGGAGGTACAACACGGCCCACCGGGGGGCGTATCGCAGAGCATATACCAGCACGATGACCGCCACGGCGACGTGTGAACTTGGGAAGGCGCCCCCGGGCAGTTCAAACCAGCGATAGATTAATTCCATGACACCGGGAAAGACAGCGCCGGAAGACGGCGCGGTTTTCAGATCGACGGGTCCGGCAACCGGAAAGAGCACGAATACCAGGCAGCAGAAATAGAACGCACCACAAAGGGTGGAGAAATAGTCATCGAGCACGCGCGGCGTACGGCGCAGGTATAGCAGCAAGGCCAAGCCGGGGAACAGCAGGTAATACGAAAAATACACCGCGTGCATGATTTCCGCGATCATGGCCTGTGGATATGCGCGGGAAAAGTCGACGGCCGGTTCGCAACCAAAAAGTGTCCGATCAAGGCCGCGCAGGAAGTCGTCGTGAAAGCCGGGGCACAGAATGTGGTTCATCGCTCCGGTCTGCGCATACGCGGCCCAGATGAAGAACACCGGGTAGAACGCCCGCAGCGATCGCCACACCGCGCGCGCGTCAGCTCCCACCCGGGAGAAGAAAAACCACAGCAGCGCCAGCATCGCCAAGTTGGGCAGAACCAAGGCGTACCACGCCGGAATGCGGTGCGCAAAGCTCAAGATCAGACCGGCGACGACCAGGTTGTAGGCGAAGGTCAACCGGTCGGTACGGTTCAGATTCCGCCAGATGGGGGCAACTGATGTGAATGAAAGCGCCGGGGTCATCGAGAAGCGCCTCGCGCCTCAAATCCAGCCATGGTTGAAGTACCAATCGCACGTCTGGCGAAGGCCCGCCGCCAGGTCGAATTGCGGAACGAATCCGAGTTCGTCGCGAATCCGGCGCCCACAGCACACCCAGTACGGGTGCAGGAACTCCCGCATTCGCTCGGGATTCAACACCGGCGGGCGGCCGCTCACCGTGCCCCACCACCCTCCGAGCCGCGCCACCGCCCACGCCAGACCCTCGGGCAACCGGATTGTCCATGGATTTCGGTTCATGACTCGGCTCATCGTTGCCACCACCTCGTCCCATGTGTGCGTCGTACCATCTTCCAGCAGATATTCCTTCTGCCGGCTGGCGGGATTCTGCAGGCACAGGACGACGGCGCGCGCCAGATCCTCCGCATGGAGCAACGAAAGTGAGCGGGTCTGCCGGCCGATAAGGGGCACCACCCCGCGCTTGATGAGCCGGAAACAGGTCAGGAAATCGACGTCGGCTGGTCCGTAAAGAGCGGGAGGGAGAAGGATGGTGACCGGGAACCGATGCCGGAACGAGGCGGCGATTTGCTGGCCGGCCAGTTTGCTCCGGCCATAGGGTCCTACGGGGCGCGGAAGGTTATCCTCCGTCACTGGCGCATCCGGGCCGGCCGCGGGCCCCAAGGCGGCGAGACTGCCGATCATGACCAACTGCTGCATCCGTCCGCCCACCTGCGCGCAAGCCTCGCACAGGTGCCGGCTGCCCTCGGCATTGACGGAAAAAAACGCCTCGGGCCGGCGAGCGCGCGTGAGGCCGGCGCAGTGGACCACCGCGTCAACGTCCTGCACCGCGGGCGACAGGGTCTCCGGTTTGGTGACATCCCCCCGCACCAACTCCGGTTCAAATGCGTCGATGAATTTCAGACGGCTGCGCCCACGGACAAGGCATCGCACGGCAAAACCGGCGGTGTGCAGCGCCGCCACCACGTGATAACCGACAAAGCCGGAAGCACCGGTCACCAGGATCTTGCGCATACGGCGGCCCATCGTTCGGCTTCGCGCGCCAGCTCACGACAATGCCAAGTCATACAAGCGGTACGTCTTGTAGACTTGAAATCCCATTTTTTCGAGCGCGCGGTTCATCGTCGTGTTGGATTCGAGGATCCACGACGCTTCGCCCCGGAACATGCCCTTGGCATACGCGTTCTGGTAGGTCTCGCAGTAGAAACAGGCATCAATGCCCATGTGCCGGAATTTCTTGAGCACGCCCATCGTGATGATCCGAATCGCGTTAATGCGGCGTTTGTGCCACAGGAGCTGGAAGACCCCGAAGGGGAAGAGCCGGCCGTTGAGATGGATCAACGCCTGGTTGATGTCCGGCAGGGAAAGGGAAAAGCCCGCAATCTCCCCGTCCACCTCAGCGATGAGGCAAAGGTCAGGATCGACAACCGTCTTTAGGTCCTTGGCCAAGTGGATGAACTCCTTGTCAGTCATGGCCACGGCGCCCCAGTTCTCCGCCCACGCGGAGTTGTACACGTTCTGAATGCGCCGGACCTCGCCATCATAGTTCCCCATATTCACCTTGCGGACGCTGAACCCGTATTTCTGCCGGGCGAGCTTCACCCCGCGCTCCAGGTACGCCGGGGGATGGCCGGATGGCGTTTCCGAATAATACGCCAGCAGGTTCCTGACCGGATGGAATCCCAACCCCGCGATCAGCTTCTCGTAATAGGGCGGGTTGTAGGGCATCATGATCATGGGCGGATGGTCAAATCCGTTGACGAGCAGGCCGATGTCGTCGTTGACGCACATGTTCATCGGGCCGCGCATGACCTCCAGGCCGCCGGCTTTGAGAAAACCCGCAGCGGCGCCAAACAACGCGCCGGCCACCGCGTCGTCCTCCACACATTCGAAGAGGCCAAAGAAGCCAGTCTTGTCGCCGTAAATGGCATTGTGGTTGTGGTTGATGATGCCGGCGATCCGCCCGCAGCACCCGCCCCGCTCGTCCTCCGCGAGAAACAATCTCACGTCCGCGTGTTCGAAGAAGGGGTTCTTGCGCGGATTCAGGAAGTCCCGCCGTTCGACGCGCAACGGAGGGACCCACTGTGGGTACCGGCCGGGGTAGATCCGCCAAGGGACATCGATGAAGCGGTTCTTCCCGCGCTTGTCCCCGACCTCGATGATCCGCACCGGCATGGTTAGTGCACAAGACCCGTTTGCCGTCCCACCTTCTCGAACTTCTCCAGCGCAAAGTCGATCTGGGCGAAGGTGTGCGTCGCCATCAGGCTCACCCGCAGCAGCGCGTTGCCCGGCTCGACCCCCGGCACCACCACCGGGTTCACAAAAATGCCTTCGTCCTGGAGGAGGCGGCAGAACTTGAAACACAGCAGGTCGTCGCCAATGCGCACGGGCAGAATGGGGGTGCAGCTCCGCCCAAGATCGAACCCCATCGCCTTCAGCCCGGCGGACAAGCGCTGGGCATTGTCCCACAGCCGCTGGATGCGCTCCGGTTCTGACTGGATGATTTCGAGCGCCGCCATCACCGTCGCCACGTTGGCCGGAGGAATGCTGGCACTGAAGATGAGCGCGCGGGACTGATGTTTGAGGTACTCGATGGTCTCTGCGTCCGAGGCAATGAAGCCGCCGACGGAGGCCAGCGACTTGCTGAACGTGCCCATCGTGAGATCGACTCTATCGGTCAGCCCAAAGTGCGCGGCCGTTCCCCGACCCTGGGGGCCAATGACACCGAGCCCGTGGGCGTCGTCCACCATCACCACCCCGCAATGGGCTTCGGCGAGGGCAACGATGGCCGGCAGTTCGGCCAGATCGCCATCCATGCTGAAGACACCATCCACGACGATCAGCTTGCTTTTCTCGGGCGGCAGCGACTGCAGTATCTCTTCGAGGTTCTGCATGTCGTTGTGCCGGTAACGGATCACCCGGCTGAAGCTCATGCGCGCACCGTCGACGATGCTGGCGTGATCCAATTTGTCCAAAATCAGGGAATCGCTCCGGCTGGCCAGCGTGGGCAGCACCCCCAGATTGACTTGGAAGCCCGTGGAATAGATCAGGGCCGCCTCCTTGCCGACGAAGCGCGCCAGTCGCTCCTCGCATTCCAGGTGGATGTCCAACGTGCCGTTGAGAAAGCGCGATCCCGCGCAGCCCGTGCCATACTTCGCGATCGCCGCGATGGCCGCCTCTTTGACCTTCGGATGGGTGCTCAAGCCCAGATAATTGTTCGATCCCAACATCAGCAACTTTTGGCCGTTCATCTGCACTTCGGTGTCCTGGCCTGAGGACAGGGGACGAAAATACGGATAGAGCCCGAGATGCTTGATTTCCGCCGGGGCGGTGTAACGACTGATTCTCTCGTGGATGGTGTCGGTGTATTGCTGCATGGGGTGCGCCATCGAAACGTTGTTCAGCTCGCAAATCAAGTCGGATGAAAGATGGGTGGCGCGGAGGCGCCGGGCTGCGGCACGGTCGCCTTGTTCCATGCTGACACACCAGGGTCCAAGCGGGGCAGGACACTCAACTTACTGGCGCAGGTCAATGTAACTGCGGTCACTGGCAGGAACCTGGGATTTCAGGGCGAGTATTCATAAGGGACCTCTGTGCCTCGCTTTTCCAGCTTTTTCAGCGGGCGGCGGACGTAACGGGGATATCCCCGGTCATCCAGAAAGGGAGGTGGAAAACGGCGGCGGGCTGGCGGCTGCCACGATGCAGGCGGCCGGGACCACGAGGCGCAGGCTGCGGGGGCGGACGACGACGTCCACCGTGGCGCCGGTTTCGTGGGTCTCCCCGTCGGTATGGATGAGGCCGGGCGCCGAGCGTTCGATGACGAAACGGGTGCTGCGCAGGTGGCGCACCTGCGCGCTCCGATCAAAATTGCCCAGAAACAGCCGTGCCAACAACGCCACTGCCCTCGCCACGCTGGGGGTCGGCACGACCACCAAGTCAAGCAGACCGTCGTCAACCCGGGCCCCCGGTGCCATCCGGGCATGGTTGCCATATTGGTCGGAATTGGTCACCACCACGAGAAAAGCGTTCATCGTCTCGCGTCGGCCGTCGGCGTCGCAAAAGGCCACCGGTTCGCCGTGATAATGGGCAAAGGCGGCCAATCCAGTGCGCAGGTAGGCCACCATTCCCCGGCGCGCCAGCCGGTTGAACTGCCGGCTGATTTCAGCATCGAAGCCGGCGCCCATGGCATTGAAAAACGGATGACCGTTCGCGGTGCCAGTATCGATGTTGACGACGCGGGCCGATGGATCGACGAGAAGCGCGAGGGCGCGCCGCGGCTGTGCGGGCACGCCGAGGTGCCAGGCAAGGCCATTGCCTGAGCCGCATGGCACGAGGGCCAGTGCGGCGGACGCACCGACCAGCGCCTGGGCAACCTCGTTCATCGTGCCGTCACCCCCCACCGCCACGACCTGCTCGCATCCGTCGGCAACCGCCGCCCTCGCGAGGTCCGTGGCTTGGCCACGCCGTCCGGTGAAAACCAGATCGGCGTCGAGCCCGTGCCTGGCGATGAAGGTACGAATGGCAGACACCAGTCGCCGGTGACGGTGGATCCTGCCCGAGCACGGATTGAGTATAAAGCGCGTTTTGCTCGTAGAAAGCCGGATTAGTAGGCAAATGTTGGTGTCCGACCCCGCGCGGGACAAGGCTGAACCGAGAAGATGGCAGGTTCGATAACCGATGACGACGAACCCCCGGCGCAACCCGGAACGGCTTTCGAGGCCGGAAGGTGCCACGGCGACTTGGCCTCACCAATCCGGGCGCTCAAACGGGTTCCTCGTCCGTCGTGCCGCCTCGCTCGGATTTCTTTTCCGGAGGCGGCGGGCTCGCCGCGTTGAGCCGGCGCAACTCGTGCCAAGCCATGGCGTACTCGACGAACGAGGTGATGCCCGTGCCGAGGCAGCTGTGTAGGTTGCGGCGGGCCCCGGCGATATCGCCGCGGCTCAGCGCCAGCTGTGCCAGCACGAAATACAGCTCGCATTCCTCCTCGGAGTAGCGCAGTCCGCCCTGCGGTTCCAGCCGGCTGAACAAGGTTTTTTCGTCGATACGCCCGGCGAGGAAACCGAGCAGGCTGGCACCCCACGGATCCTCCTTTTCCATCTTCGAATCCAGGCGGGCACCCCCGGGTTTTCCCTGCCGCAACCGCGCCAGATGATGCATGATGCGGGCATAGGCGAACCCGGGATCAAGCTTGGCCGCGCGGGCATAGGCAGCCTCGGCCTCGGCAAAGCGGCCCTGCTTGAAAAGATGGTTTCCCCACGCCTGCATTTCGAGGGCATCGCCGGGTGCCCGTCTCTGCGCCTCGGCAAATACGGCATCCGCTTCCTTGAAATCCCCGCCATCGCTCAATGCCACCGCCAAGCTGTAGCGTATGGCGTTGTTGGCCGGCTCTAGCTGGAGGGAGCGGCGCAGATCGGCGACCGCAGCATCCTTCTGTAGGAGCTGTGCCCACGCCTCGCCGCGTTCGCCGTAATTGTCCGCCAGATCGGCTCCTTGGGAAAGACCGGATTCGATCCAATACGACGCGGCGGCGAGTTGCACGAGGAGGCGCTGTTCCAGCTGCGGATGCACCGATACTCCCTCCAGGTTCGACGGCGGGGAGTCGGTTTCCGCACCCAATCCGAGCCACTCATGCGCCTCCGTAAACGTCTTGCTGCAAATGCTCGCGGCGGCCTCCGGCGTCACCAGGCGTTGCAGGCTCGTATGGATGAAATTTGAATCGAGGGGCCGGGATCCCGCGGACCAGCCCGCGAGCAGGCTGTGGGCGATCAGTGCCAGCTCATCGAAACCTGCGTCCTGGGCCGATTCAGAGAATCGCTCGAGCACCTGATCATCGCCGGTCGCCTTGTCGTCGTTGATCAGGGTCCATAGCCGGCGGGTTTCCGTCAAAGCCGCCGGCTCCGGTCCGGTCACGGCGGCAGGGACTGCGAATAATGGATCCACCTGGCGCAATTCCGCCAGGCTCCGTCCGCCCGGCCGATCGCCCGTCGCACCCGCCGCCCGGCCGGCCAGTGCCTGCTGAGCCACCGCGAGATCCGCCCAAGCCTCGGGATTCTTCGGCCAGACCGCCAGGGCCGCCTGCGCCTTGTCCGCCAACGTCGCAAATGCCCTCGTTCGGCGAAGCCGTTCCAGTTCCACCCCGTTGCCTCTACTGACCTGGAGCACGAGCTGGGCATGGGCATCCAGCCGAACCAGCTCCTTGCGGTATTCCAGTTCCATCCGGCCGAAATTGATGGCCAGCGTGGCCACCCGGTCGGCCCTCACCGCATCACCAGCCGCCAGCAGCAGGCTCACGTGAAGCATGGCCATCAGCGGATCTCCGGGCGCAATTTCGTAATACGCGCTCCAGAAGTTTGGATTGTGATCGATCAACTTACCCACGTCGACGGGCGGGGTCCCGTGGCTGGCCTCAGTTGCGTCCGCGACGATGCGCAGATCGTCGGCAAGCGCCGCCACGCCCGGGAAGTCGGCATCGGGCTGTTCGCCCAATCCCGGCAGCAAATCCTGCACCTCCTTCCAGCCCACCTGCCGCACCATCGCCAGCAGGGTTTCCGTCTGCTTCAGGGTCGTCGCTTCCGCCGTTTGAGCCGAAGGTGGTGGCGGCGACGGAGGCAGGGTCGCACATCCTGGGCTCAAAAGCCAGACGGCACCGGCCAATACGGGAAGAAGCGATCGGCGCAAACCAAGGGAAACGGAAACCATGGATGGAGGTTTTGAGACATGCCTCTTACTCAAAAGTGCGGGTTCGCGCAACTGGACTCGGCTGATGGTCTTGCCTGAGAACCGCCGACCCGCCACCAGCTTGTCCGCCGTCCATGCGTCAACTGGCCATTGGCAGTCCGGCCATCTTGGTGATCGTCTTCCCCGCGGCGGCGTGACTGGATCGCTGGCGCCGTACGGTTTGACCAACCGGGGCCGGCCCTTTTGTTTATAACCCATGTCCGCCGCCGCCAGCAGCTCTCCGACCGCAACACCCTTGTTGTTCGTCCATCTTGCCTTCGACCCGGCCAACCAGCTCGCGGTGCGGCAGGCCGGCACCCGCCTCGGCCTTGCCTTCGTCGGACCCACCCCGGAGGTGGCAACCCAACGCCTGGAGGTGCATTTTAAGAACCATACCCCACCGGCAGAGTATTTCACGGCCGGGGCGGGCGGCATGCATTATCGGGTTGCCTTTTGCCAAGTGGACGGAACTCCGGCCGACGCCGAGGTGATCTTCCTTTCGCTGGAGCGGCTCGCGGCGCGCCAGCCCGATCTCGCGCCATCGCTCGCTGCCGTGCTCGACGAACTCGATCCCCACTTGATCGCCATCCCCTATCTGCACCTCGGCGAAAACGACTATATCTACCGTTTCCGCGTGGAGAAGGAACGCAACCGCGGCATCTACGCGCAAGACTCCGCCGCCTGCGCGCTTTACCAGAGCAAACTCTGCGAAGCCATCAAGAGCCTGAATCGCACCCACGAGCGTTCTGCCGCGCCACCCGCCCGGCTTGATTTCGGGGCGGTGCGTTACGTCATCCCCAGTCACTTCGGCTTCTGCCTCGGGGTGAAGAACGCCATCGAACGCGCCTACGAAACGCTCGCCGAAAATCCCGGCCGCCGCGTCTTCATGCTGAGCGAGCTCATCCACAATCCCTTTGTCAACGATGACCTGCTGCGGCGTGGATTGCGCTTCCTGCAAACCGACAAGGGGCGCCCCTTTACGGTCGAAGGTCGTCTCGCGCAACCGGACGACCCCGCGCCGCTGCTATGGGACACGTTGACAAGCGATGATATCGTGGTGATCCCGGCGTTCGGCGCGACCGACGAGGACAAAAGGAAACTCATCCGCAAGGGCATCCGGGTAGCCCAGTATGACGCCACGTGCATGCTGGTGGAAAAGGTCTGGAAGGCCGCGCGGTCATTCGGTCGCGAGGGTTACACTGTTGTCATTCACGGCAAGGCGGAACACGAGGAGACCAAGGCCACGTTCTCCAATTCCCGCCGCTTCGCCCCCTCGCTCATCATCCGCAACCTCGCAGAGGCGCGCCTCATCGGCGAACTCATCCTCGAGCCCACCGCCGCCCGCCGCGCCGCTTTCGCGGAGAAATTCCGCGGGCTGTCCACCGCCGGTTTCGACCTTGCGCATCATCTCGTCCGCATCGCAGTGGTCAACCAGACAACCCTGCTCATGAACGAGACGGTGGAAATCATCGATTACTTCCGCAGCGTCTACCGCCGGAAGTATGGCGAGGCCGAGGGTGATGCGCACGTGGGTGGCAGCGGCAAGAAAGACACGCTGTGCTATGCCACCCAGGTCAACCAAGATGCCCTGAGTTGGGCGCTGGCGGAGCCTCTCGATGTCGCCTTGGTGATCGGCGGTAAAAACAGCTCCAACACCTACCAGCTCTACCGCCTGTGCGAACAGAAAATGGGAGCGCGCGCCTGCTTCATCCAGTCGGAGGAGAACATCCGCGACCGCGACGATGTGCAGCACTACGTGTTTCCTGCCAACAGCCATGACCGGGCCGGCGAGATGGAACGCCGGTCATTCCCTGACCGCGGCGATCCGCTTCGGGTGCTGATCACCGGCGGCGCCTCATGCCCCGATGGCCTCATCCAGCAGGTCATTGCGCGCATCAACGCCTTCTTCCCGACCAGACGGCTGCGGCATATCGACGAAGTGCTGGCCGAGCTGCAACAGCACGGGGAAGGCGCCTCCTCGCAGCCGCCCGACTGATCCCGGCGGAACCACCGGCTGCCTCCTTTCCGCTCCCATGGCCGCCAGCCGGCTGGAAATCTACCCGGGGATCAACGGGACAAAGCGCACCGGCCAGAGACGATGGCTGATGATTTCGTCGGGTGTCTTTCGCTCCAGCAACATGAGCACCTGCTCTCCGTACGATCCGCCAACCGGCATGATCAGTCGTCCACCGATTACCAGCTGCGCGATCAGAGCCGGCGGAATGTCGTCGGCCGCCGCGGTCACCATGATCGCGTCGAACGGGGCTGCCTCCGGCCAGCCCAGCGTGCCGTCACCCTGCCGGACGTGCACATTGGCATACTGCAACCGCGCCAGTCGGGCCTCCGCCGCCCGGGCCAGTTCGGGGATGCGTTCGAGCGAATAGACGTCCCGGACGATTTCGGCGAGCACCGCCGCCTGATAACCTGAGCCGGTGCCCACTTCGAGCACCCGGTCGCCGGGCGCGAGGTGCAACTGCTCCGTCATGTAAGCCACCACCGCCGGCTGCGAGATCGTCTGCCCGCACTCGATGGGCAGGGCACAATCATCATAGGCGGCGCCGCGCAGGTGCCCGGGGACGAACTCCTCCCGCGGCACCGCATCCATGGCCCGGAGCACGGCGGGATCAGAGACCTCCTCCAACCGCAAACGCCTTTTCATGACGCGACCCTAGCGCGCCCTCGCGGAAAGTCGAAACCGGAGATCGGCCTGGTTAGAAGCGCAGCGTGATGCCGCTTTGGACGCCGTAGGTCGTGCTGAGATCGATCTTGGCGGTGCGCTCGTTGAGCGTCTGATCAAAACTGCCACTCTTTTGATAGTTCGCCCCGAGGAAAAAGCCGGTCCGTTCGGTCAGCCAGTACTCGGCGTCGGCGTCGGCGTAATAGGCCGGCAGAAATATACCGTGCTGCTTTTGCTCGACCGTATCGACGGAGGAGGTCACGTCCACGAGATCGACGAGGGTCTCCTGCACGATAAAGTTGATGCCAACATAGGCCACGGCGGCACCCGCCCCCAAGCTGAATTTGAGGCGTTCGGTGATTGGGATTTGAAACAGGGGTCCGACCCGGAAGGTGTAATAAGCCCCCTTGATCTGCCAGTGACCCTGCACGTCGGTCGTGCTGGTCGTGGTCGTGCGAGCCGGCAGGCTGGAAAGGAGGGTGGTGGTCTCAACCGATTGCGTCTGGATGCTGCCATCAGAGTTCAAGACCGGATTCCCGTTGGCATCGAGGACATTTTGGGATCCGTAGGTCGGCCCGGTGTACGGCACCGCCGGCACGGCTTGACCGTTGAGAGCGTAGACGTCAGTGGTGGTCGTGAGCTGCGCGGGCACGGTGCTGTCGATCTTGGCATTCAAGCCCGAGAAACTGAAACCAGCCACCAAGCTGAAGTCCACCTTGCGGGCGATCTTGCCGAAGCTGTGGCCTATTTGCAGTTCCCAACCCGGGGCGCCGAGGCCCTTTGCCTGAAGCCCCGCTCCGAGCGTGCTGGCGCTGTAGGAGTGAAAAGCAATGTCTCCGCCCGGCGTAACCTGGGAGGTGTACTGATAGTTCCAAGAGTTGGTCAGTCCATCGTTGACCGGGTTGCCATTGAGGTCCTTGCGCGCATCCGGATCCACATATCCGTCATTGTAGTTCCGGCTCACCGTCGAGGTGGTGTCACCGGCATTGACGATGCTCGGCACGTTGCCGAGCTTTCCGAAGGAAACCTTGGGACCGCCAATATAGCGCAGGCTGAAACGGAGCTGATTCGCGCTGGGGGTCAGCGGGAAGTAATCCATTTCGTCCTCGTCGTCGTCGGATTGGGCGTGAAGAACTCCGGCCAGGACGGCCAGGCTGGCGGCAAGGGAAACGGCAATTCTCATGGGCAGGGAAGAGGCAAGCATTGCTTGAGAGGCGGGGGCGAGCAAAAAGTGGCGCGGATCAGGCCAGACAGGGTTATCGGAAGCAGCCGTCTTGCGCTTGACCCTGGAGCATATGACGACATTCCGACACCTCTTCTTTGCGGCTGTTCCCGCCGATCGGGCGCCCGGTCCGGCGGGAAGGCGGTTTGCACCCTGTGTTACTCCTTGAATTCGTTGAACTTTTGGGCCGCCTTTTCGGCCTTTAACGCCGCGGCGGTGGCCGGATCGATGGCGGCTTCACGCTCCTTCAAACGCTTTTCGATCGCCTGCAAGTCCTCCAGCTTTTGTTCCAGTTCCACCTCCTGCTCCTGCTGGGTCTGCATTTTTTCAAACAGCTTCGCCTCATTCTCTTCAACGAACAGCTCGCGCTCCTTGAGCTCCGTCCGCTGTTCCTTCAGCAAAGCCTCCTGACGCTCCAGCTCGGCCTTGAGCTGTTCCAATGCCGTCTGTTCCTCCTTGGACAGAGAGGGGGTCTGGACGCTTTTCTTGGCCGCCGCGATGACCTTTTCACGCGCGACCAACACTGCCTCCATCTCCGCAAGTTCGCGTTCGCGCTCGGCCAGTTTGGTGACGAGGTCGCTGACGGCCCGTTCGCGCTCCGCCAGCTTGCCTTCCAGCTGGCGCAAGGCCTTTTGCAGCTCGCCAACCTGCTGCAACGTCAACGGGCGGGTCTCGCCCCACGGCATGCGGGTCGCCGCCATGATGGCGTTGATGGATTCCCGCGCGGCGGCGGTTTCCTTGGACGGCTCCAGTGAAAGCCGCCCGCGCAGCGAGAGGGGCTTCATCGCGGGCGGCCGGGCGGGAAATTTGATCGACCCCGGCGGTGGGGGCGGTCTGGGTGGGCCGGGCGGCGGGAAAGGTGTTCCGTTCATTTCCTGAACAGTCGTAAGAAGAACCCCCATCGACCGCCTTTCTTCACGGGGGCGGCGGCGGGGGCGGGGGCACCGACTTCGCGCACAACCGGCTCGAGCAGCTCGGTGGCGATCGCTTCCTTGATTGGATCTTCCAAGATGGCAAGATAGCGTTCGAGTGAACCGCCCTCCTTGAGCGAAGCGGTCAATTCGTCGAACTCGGTTTTGAAATGGTCGAGCAGCGGGGTGGCCCGCTCACGCAGGGTGGCTTCCGCCTTCTTCAACTCGTCCTTGCTGAGGTGGGCGGCCTGGGTTTCCTCCTCCGGTTTGAGCTTGCCGCCGAAGCGCTTGAAGAGTGCGAGCCGCTCGCCGGCGGGCACTGTGTCAATGAACTGGCCAAGAGCCTCGGGCAGATGCAGGCCCTTGCTGCCGGGACGGAATGGCAGGATCGTCGCCAGCGCCTCTTCATTCACATGCGCCAGCGCGTTGAGCAGCGTGCGGAAATCTCCGCCCACAATCACATGCGGAGGCATGCTTTGCGCGAAGTGCGCAAATTCACCGAGCGTCGTGATCTTCTCAAGCTTGCAGAACTCCTGCGTGTCGGCGGAGATCATCGTGAACTCGATGGGAAAATCGATGGGGATGTCGAGCTTCGCGAGATTCCTCAGCAGCGGATTGTCCCTTTCCTCGGTCGCCATGGTCTGTTCGATCATCTCGCCGAACGGATTATCGAACGCGAGGGTCTCCCGCAGGATGACGATCAGCTGGTCAATGCGGTCTGGATATCCGGCCAGCCCGGGCATGAGGTGCAATTCCTCAAAGGTCAGATCGATGTATTTCGTCGGCGTTTCATCCGGGCCCGACAGCGGCCAGTCGGGCCCGTCCAGGTTTTGCGCCAGACTGTGGAGGGCGGTGTTTACCATGATCGAGGTCTGAAAACCCATGCGTACATCGTCCCAGTCCTGGGCGGTATATTTTCCTCCTAATATGCTCATAAATCGTGCAACCGGTGAATCAGAGAAGCTCTCCGTGTTTGATGATCTCCAGTGCGAGCCGGCGAAAGTCGTTCAGCACATTATCCGTCTCCGTGGTCTCCTGCCCCACGAGGATGACGGGCAGACCGAGGGCCACGGCCCGGCGGACGATGGTGGCGTCGCGCACCTCGGTCTCGAAAATCTTGGCCGTGGAGGCGACCCGCCGCTGATTCTTATATTGATTCATGCGCAGTTGCATGCGCATTTTCGGCACCTCGATGTCGACGCCGGCCTTGATGGAATTGAAGATGATGCCCTGCACGGCGGCCGGCGGCCCCATCTGGGCCGTGCGGAAGCTGGCCGAAAGCTTGTGGAATCGATGCAGTTTCTCGACCATCAAGGTGAAGCCGATGAGGCTGAGCGCGTCGGGATTGGCGGGTGTGTACACCTCGTTGGCGGAGAACACGGCGCATTGGCAGGCGCGCAGGATGTTCGGCGGGCAGTCAAAAAGGACAAAATCATAGTCGTCCTCCAGTTCGCGGAGCTCTTCATTGAACAAGAGATAGGGCGGTTTGGTCGGATCACCCTCATACTCTTCTTCCAGATCGACGAGATTAAAAGTGGTCGGGATGAGATCGAGGCCGGGCAGCAGTTTCTCCCCCCCTTTCCCCTCAATGACATCCTTGACGAGAATTTCCTTCAGCCGCGTTTTCCCGGGTGCAAAAATGGAAAAAACCGCGCCCTCTCCGCTGTTGTTGATCTTGTTCCAACGCTCAAGGCGCAGCAGCCAGATACTCGCGTTGGACTGCGTATCGAGATCGAACAGCAGTATGCGCTTGCCGAGCTTGGCCAGACATGCCGCCACATTGACAATCAACGATGTCTTACCAACGCCACCCTTGTAATTGATGAAAGCTATCTTTCGCGGCATGTAAAAATGTATTACACTCGCCCATCTAATGGGTTGAAAATGGTAGCTTTCACCCATCGCGCGAGTCAAAATAATATCCTTGGGAGTTTGACCGTTTTTTTGCGCTGGTCCTGGAGATGACAGCGGAGTCCACCAAATCCGCCCAAAGTATGCCGGGGCGATCGGCGGATCAAGCGCCCGGCCACGATCGAGCTGATCACCTTCCCCCAGGTCCGGCCACCGGCGCTGCTGGACTCCTCGTCAAGTTTCACGCCGATGTAACCGCGGTGACACCGTCTTGCCATGTTGCTCGCGTCTCATGTTGCCGTCATGACTCCGGTCATACTCAGCGTGGACGACGAACCAGATGTCACCGACCTGGTGCGCTTTCACTTCGGCGAGGCCGGCTATGAGGTGCTGACCGCGACGAGTGGACGGGAGGCGATCGAAACCATTCGTTGCCGCCGTCCCGATGTGGTGCTGCTGGATCTCATGCTGCCTGACATCGATGGCTTTGGCGTTTGCGAAATCCTGCGGTACAACGCCAACACGGCGACCATCCCGATTGTGATCCTGAGTGCCTGGTCCACGACGGATGCGCGCCACGTGGGGCTCGAGTTGGGCGCTCTTGATTACATTACCAAGCCCTTCAGTCCGAAAAATCTGGTCGCCCGGGTGAACAAACTTCTGCAGTGGCGTCCGGCATCCGCTTGAGAGGCGGCTGCCACGCCGGCGCGCCGGGTTCGCATCCAACGGTCCGAGCGGGGCGGTGATCACTCCCCGCTAATCCGGAAAATCAACGGCACACTCATGCGAAAACGCACCCGGCGGCCATTCTTGCAGCCCGGTTCAAATTTCCATTTGGCCACCGCGCGCAGCGCCGCTTCCTCGAAGCCGGGTGTGGTCACACTGAGGATGGCGGGACTGTACACATTTCCCGTTTCGTCGACCAGGAATTCCACCATCACCATCCCTTCCGCGCCCCGCTGGCGCATGGCAAAGGGATAGACCGGGGCTGGTTGCAGACGTACACGCGGCACGCGATCGAGTTCGTTCCAGTTGACCACGCCAGTGGACGGATTCTTGTCGGCCCGTTGAACGGCCCAACCAACCGGAATCGTCTTGGTCCCGGGGGTACCGGGGATCGCCGGGATCACCGGGATGGTAACAGCACCTGGCGGCGGGTCCACCGGGGGAATGTCCACCAGGCGCGGAGCCGTTTTGTCGGTCCGATCCGTGCGTTCGGAAGATTCACTGTCTTCGCTCGCGCGCACAGGATCATTGGGCTCAACGAGCAGCTTTAACCGATCCTCGAGCTTCCCTTCTTCCTCGGGCGGAGAGGTGATCATGGGCCGCTTGCCCGGGAGACCGAAAAGCAGGAAGGCCTGCAACGTCAGGGCGAAGGTGGCTGGCAGGATGTATTGCCTTTTCATGGGGTCCTCCTGGCTGGGGTGCTTCTCTACCCTGATAACGTCCGCCCGGCGCTTTTCTTAGGTCTGCACCCCGACCTGCGGCGTGCGATGTCACCGTGGCAGCGGGCGCAAAACGGAGTCGACGTCGCCGGGAATTCCGCTGCTACTGACCCATTCTCCGCCATGCGCCGGTTCACCGTCCTGCTCGCCGCGTGTCTCTGCTCTGCCGCCGCCCGTGCCGAGTTGCCCGGCGCAGTGGCGAGGGCCCTCGCCGCCTTCCGTGCCGACGGAGCCAAGGGCTGGGCCTACACCCAGACGACCGTCGATGGGGATCGGAAAACCATCGAACGCTTCGACCCCGGCCGGCCGGAGTTTGTACGATGGACGCTGATCGAAAAGGACGGCGGAGCCCCCACGGTGCAGGAGTTGCAGCAATATCGCGAGCGCAAGGCCCGCCGGGTGCTGACCGCCGGCCCGCCGCCGATCAAGGATCAGCTCGACCTGGGCACCGCCGAGCTGCTGGAAGAAACGCCGACCTGCTGGCGCTACCGGTTCCACCTCAAACCGGGGGGTGGCGACGACCGGGCGGCGGCCCACATGCGCGCGACGCTCACCATCAGCAAAGCAGCGGCCTCGATCGAAACACTCGCCCTTGAGAATATTGAGCCGTTTTCGCCGGCGTTATTCGTCAGGGTGGAACAGATGCGCACCGTGATGACCTATAGCCTGCCCACGGCTGAGGAGCCCAGCCACCTGCAGCGCGTGGAGGCGCACGTGCGCGGCCGGGCGATTGTCAGGCCGCTCGATCAAACCGTGGTCGTCACATACTCCGATTTCGAGAAGGCACGGGTCCGGAAAGAGTGAGGCGCGTCGGGCCCGCCTTCATCATTTTCCTGTCGTCAGCCGCACCGCCAGCCTTACCCTCACGCCATGGGCATGACATGGCTGGCTGATGCCGAACCGGAGACTTTCTGGGCACACCATGCATGGACCGATTTCGCCGCTCTGCCGCGGAAGGAATATGCGATCGTGGTGCTGCCGCTGCACGGCTTTGCCAGCCATGGCGCCGACCGGCCGCTCGACATCGAAGAGCTGCTGGGCGCCTCCCTGCTGCGCCAGGCGGTTGAGCGGGTAAAGAGGCATTTTGTGGTGCGCGTGCTGCCGCCGCTGCGCTTCGCGCCGGCGGCGAAGAACGGCGGCTTTTTCGGCCTCGATCCCGAGACCGCACACGACCTAGTGGCTGAAATTGCCGCGGGGGTGAAGGCGACCGGCTTTCACAAGCTGGTTTTCTTCAACACCAGCCCTTTCAACGAGCCGTTCGTGGCATCGGCCGCCATGGATGCACGGGCCGGACTCAACCTTCGCACCTATGTCATCCACGCCCGTTCGCTGGGTCTGGATCCTGGCCGGGACAATGCCGGCGAGGTCGCCCCGTTCGCGAGCCATCTGGCAGAACTGCTCGCGGAAATCCGCCAGCATCTCGCGCCCCCGGTTGCATCCCCCGCCATCGATCCATCGGTACTCCACGTTCCGCCTCCCGCGATTTTCCCGGCCTACCGCTCCCGTTATCTCCCGGCCCTCTCCTCCGCCCAGCTGACCGCCCTGCCCGCCAAAAAACGGCCGCTTGTCATTGTACCCACCGCCTCCATCGAGCAGCACGGCCCACACCTGCCGGTGGGGGTGGATGCGATCCTTGGCCAAGCCCTGCTCAGCGCCGCACTGGCCAAGCTGCCGTCCGACTTTCCGGTTTTCGTCGCGCCGTCCCTGACCTACGGCAAAAGCATCGAACACCACGGGTTCCCGGGAACGATCTCCATCTCGACCAGAACCCTGCGCCGCCTGGGGCTCGCGATGGCGGGGCAGCTGCGCGACGTCGGCATCCGCCGGCTCGCCTTCCTTAACACGCATGGCGGCAACAGCGCGGTGCTCACGTCCCTGCTGCACGAGATACCGGAGAGCCTCGGCATCAACGCGACGCTGTTGCGCCACGGCTGCCAACCGGACGTCAGCGTACAGGAGGCCGCGTGGGGTTTTCACGCCGACGAATGGGAGACGGCACTCCTGCTGGCCTGCGCCCCGGAACTTGTGCGCATGGACAAGGCGGTCTGTGAATACCCTGCCCGTCTTGGCGATCCCGGCGAGCTGCGGCCGGAAAATGCCGTGGCAACCTTTGCATGGATGACCCGCGACATTTCCCGCAGTGGCGTCGTGGGTGATCCTACCCGAGCGACTGAAGAAAAAGGGCGGCGCTGGTTGTCCAACGCAGCCGATAATCTCTCGTCAAAAATCCGGTCGCTGGCCGGTGAATAAAGCAGGGCGGTGACGCATGGCTTTAATCCCCGTTTAACTCGTTGAACCCGCCGAAGTAATAGTAATTGACATCATCTTTGAACCTTGAACTTTTCCCCCCACAGCGTTTTTCCGGGCATGCGACTTTAGCATGGCGGATGACCCTGATCCGAGCATGATAGTTCACCACTGTTCACTGCAGTCGGCCGAATAGATGTGGAAATCTCATGGAAATAGCTGAACGGTTCACCCTTCCCTTTCGCTGGAAGCTGAGCCTTATCATCATCTCAGTCTGCGCCGTTTCGCTGCTGGCGGCGTTGGGCAGCTACTATGCCTTCGAAGTCTATCGCTTTCGCAACGAAATCGTCGCGAGGCTGGATGCGACCCAGCGTTTGTTGATGGAAAGCCTTGTCTCGTCCCTGGAGAAGGATCCGGCCGCAACCGATCTTTCGTTGGGCACACTCAAGAGCGACAACCTCATCGTGGCGGCGGCGGTCTACTCGGCGAACAACAAGCTCCTGAGCAAATACGTCAAAGAGGGCGCCAACGAATTCATTCCCCTGCCTCGGGTCGTGAACTTCTTCAATATCTCAACCAACGAGGTCACGTTGTTCCGCCCGATCCTGAACAAGGAGGCTAAAAAACTCGGTACGCTGTACATGAAGGCCGGGGTCGAGCACCTCGCAACGGAGCGTTTCGGAGAGCCAATCCGCCTCATGGTGATCATCTTTCTCGCCTCCTGCCTGCTCGCCATGGTCGTCGCCCAGAGTCTCCAGCGCACCGTGACCAATCCCATCACCGAGCTGGCCGGCGCGGCCCACAGCGTCGCGAAGCGGCAGGATTTCAGCGTGCGGGTGAAGGAGCGGGGCAACGATGAAATCGGCACGCTGACGCGTTCCTTCAATCTGATGCTGCAGACCATCCAGCAGCGAAACGCCGAACTGGTGGTCGCCCACAAGAACGCCGAGGATGCCCGGGATAGCCTCCGGCAGGTCAACGAAGGGCTGGAACAAAAGGTGGCCGAGCGCACCGCGGAACTGGAACGGGCGGTGGTCGCCGCCAAGGAGGCCAATCAGGCCAAAAGTTCCTTCCTCGCCAAGATGAGCCACGAACTGCGCACGCCGATGAACGCGATCATCGGCTACAGCGAGATGCTGCGCGAAGATGCCGCGGACAAGGGCGAGGCGGACACCGCGGAAGATCTCCAAAAAATCCTGAGTGCCGCGCATCACCTGCTCGGTCTGATCAACGACGTGCTGGATCTATCCAAGATCGAGGCCGGCAAAATGCAGCTCTATCTCGAGACGTTCGATCTGCAGACCCTGGTCCACGAAGTCAGCAGCACCATCGCGCCCCTGGTCGAGAAGCGCAAAAATGAGTTGATTGTTAACTGCACCCCCGCGATCGGCTCGATGTATGGCGACGCCACCAAGATCCGCCAGGCGCTCCTCAACCTGCTGAGCAACGCGAGCAAGTTCACCGAGAACGGACGCATTGAGCTGAAGATCGAGCGCGAGATCGGCGACCAGCAGGTCTGGGTCCTCATGCATGTCATTGATACGGGCATCGGCATGACCGAGGAACAGTTGGGCCGGCTCTTCAAAGCCTTCACCCAGGCCGACGCCTCGACCTCCAGCAAGTTCGGCGGCACCGGTCTCGGGTTGGCGATCACCAAGCAGTTCGCCCAGATGATGGGCGGCGATATCACGGTCAAGAGTACCCCCGGTGCCGGCTCCACCTTCACGATGCGCGTTCCCGCCCGCGTCAAACCCGCGCGTTCGCCGTATGCCATCACGGACAAGGAAAGCCAGCCGGGGCCCGCCCCGAAGGGGCGCGTGCTGGTCATCGACGACGATGAGGCGGTTCACGTCGTGCTGACCAACATGCTCACCCGCGAGGGTTATTCGACCCGGAACGCCCACGACGGCAAGGAGGGACTGCGCATCGCTCGCGAGTACCGCCCCGACATCGTCATTCTCGACATCCTCATGCCGGGCATGGACGGCTGGTCGGTGCTTTCCCAGCTGAAGGCCATGCCGGGTTTCGCCGACATTCCCATCATCCTCCTGACCATGCTTGAAAACAAGGAGATGGGATTTGCCTTGGGCGCGGCCGACTACCTGACCAAACCCATTGACGCCCAGAAGCTCCTGCCGGTCCTCGAGCGGCACCGGACCCCCAAGCAGGCCGGAACCGTGCTGGTGGTGGAGGACGATCCTCCTTCCCGCGAACTGCTCGTCCGCATGCTCGAGAAGGAGAACATCGTGGTCAAGGAGGCTGGCAACGGCAAGGAGGCGCTCGATGTCATCCAAGGCGGCGTGTTGCCGGACATGATCATCCTCGATCTGGTGATGGCGGAGATGGACGGTTTCGAATTCCTCCGCCAGATTCATCCGCATCCCGAGTGGTCAAAGATCCCCGTGGTGGTGGTGAGTTCGCTTGATCTTAACAATGAAGCGCAGCAGGCTCTCAAGGGTCAGGTGGAACGCATCTTTCAAAAGGGAAGCTTTGCCCGAGAAGACTTGCTCCGGGAGGTCCGCGAGACCATCAATCAGCACATGCTGAAACGTCAGACCGGATCCGGCCAGGCAGCCGCCGAATCCTCCTAGCCTTCATCCCCTTCTTCATTCTCCCCCATGGCGAAGATCCTCATTGTTGAAGACAATGAAATGAACCGGGACATGCTCTCCCGGCGTCTCGAACGCCGCGGTTACACGACGGTGATTGCCGTCGACGGCGGCGCCGGCGTGGAAAAGGCCCGCACCGAGGCCCCCGATCTCATTCTCATGGATGTGAGCCTGCCAGTCATGGATGGCTGGGAGGCCAGCCGCCTGATCAAGGCCGACCCCGCAACCGCCGCGATCCCCATCATCGCCCTCACGGCCCACGCCATGACGAGCGACCGGGACAAGTCATTCAAGGCGGGCTGCAACGACTATGACACCAAACCGGTCGAACTGCCCCGCCTGCTCGGCAAGATCGAGGCCTTGCTGAACAAGCCTCCGGCACCGGCAGCATGAGCGAGCCTTCCCCAGACAGCGGCGGTGAGCGTCCTTCCGTCAGTGCGCAGAGCACGCTGAGCCCGTTTCTGCAGGCTCTCCAGTCCAACGACATCGAGACGCTCACCCAGCTCCGCCACGCCCTGCGCACCCCCCTCAACCAGATCATCGGTTACAGCGAGATGCTGCTGGAATCGATCGAGGACATCAGCGCGGAACGTCTGTTGCGCGACATCAAGAAGATTCACACCGCGGGCGGGCAGCTGCTGGCGCTGTTCAACGACGCCCTCGCCCCCTGGAAGATTGAAACCGGCAAGATCGACCTGCTCAGCATGCGGCGGGAAATGCTCACCCCGCTCAACGCCATCATCGGCTACAGCGAGCTATGCCAGGAAGAGGCGGCGGAGGCCGGCATGCCCGACGTGGTCAGCGATCTCAAGCGCATCAACCTGGCGGGGTATAACCTCCACCAGCTTTTCGAGAGCAAGGAATTCGCGATCAAAATCGACGTCGGCCCCGCACCGGCCGCCGCCAGTCCCGCCCCCCATGCCGTCATCGGGCCGGCGGTGCCGGCCAGCAAGTCGACGCCCCCCATGGAATTTCTCGGCAGCACCACCGCCCGGTATAGCGGCAACCTCCTGGTCGTCGACGATGATGCCATGAACCGGGAGATGCTGGCCCGGCGTCTCCAGCGCTCGGGCTTCAACATCACGACGGCGGAAAACGGCCGCGTCGCGCTCGATCTTCTGAAGCAACGGGCCTTCGATCTTGTCCTGCTCGACATCATCATGCCCGAGCTGAACGGCTTCCATACCCTCGAGTTCATCAAGGCCGACCCCAAGCTCCGTCATCTGCCGGTCATCATGCTCACTGCGCTCGACGAGGTCGACAGCACGGTCCGGTGCATCGAAGCCGGGGCGGAGGATTACGTGCCCAAGCCTTTCAACACCATCATCCTTCACGCGCGCATCAACGCCTCGCTCGAAAAGAAGCGGCTGCGCGACCAGGAGCAGGCCTACCTTTCCGAACTGCAGGCCGAGCGCGCCAAGTCCGACCGGCTCCTCCTGAACGTCCTGCCCACCGTCATCGCCGACCGCTTGAAGCAGGGCGAGCGGACCATTGTCGACAGCTTCCGCGAGGCCACGGTGGTGTTTGCCGACATCGTCGGCTTCACCAGTTTCTCCGCCAACATTGCGCCCAGCCGCACGGTGCAGTTGCTCAACGACCTCTTCTCGGGCTTCGACAAACTCGCCGAGACCTACGAGCTCGAAAAGATCAAAACCATCGGCGATTCCTACATGGTGGTCGGTGGCGTCCCCACCCCCCGGCCCGAGCATGCCGAGCGATGCGCCCTGATGGCGCTCGACATGCTCGAGGTGTTGCACCACTTCAACCGCCGCAATTCCCTCACCCTGGATATCCGCATCGGGATCAACAGCGGTCCGGTCGTCGCCGGCATCATCGGCACCAGAAAGTTCGCCTACGATCTCTGGGGCGACACCGTCAACGTCGCCAGCCGGATGGAGTCCCACAGCCAGCCGGGTATGATCCAAGTATCGGAGAACACCCGCGCCCTGCTGGCTGACAAATTCATTCTCGAGGAGCGCGGCAAAATCGACGTGAAGAGCCGCGGCTTCATGGCCACTTACCGGCTCGTGGGGCGGAAAAGCTGATTCCGCGCCGGCCAGCAGCGGTGGACCCACCTTCGGAAGTCGAAATTCGTCCGGCCGCCGACGCCGATCTAACCTCGATCCTGGCGTTGTATCGCGACGTCGGCGACCGTCACGCGCTGCCGCTCAACCGGGCTCAGACCATTTTCAGGCGCATGCAGTCGTATCCGGATTACATCGTCTATGTGGCGGTCAGCGCTGGAGAGATCGTTGGAACATTTGCGTTGCTGATCATGGACAATCTCGCGCATCTCGGCGCACCGTCCGGCGTGGTTGAGGACGTGGTCGTGCGTAGCGACCGGCAGGGACGCGGCATCGGCCGACGGATGATGCAGTTTGCGCGGGAGCGCTGCCGCGAGCGAGGCTGCTACAAAATGACGCTGTCAAGCAGCCTCCGGCGCGAAGCCGCCCATCGTTTCTATGAAACCTTGGGCTTCGAGCGGCATGGCTACAGTTTCCTGATGGAACTGTAGGATTCGGAAGGTTTCCGGCGCGAGCGGCGCGGCTTCCGCTTTTCCGACCGCTGATTTCACCCGGCCTTGGCAGGGGACGTCACCCGGCCGTCCACTTGAAAATCGTCGTGCTCAGCGGCGGCAGCGTGAGAAGGAGCGATTGGCTGAATCCGTCCGCGGGCTCGTCCTCTGTCATCCGGCCGCCGTCGTTGCCGAGGCCGCTGCCGCCATAGTACTGGCTGTTGGTGTTGATGACTTCCTTCCAGAGGCCGCGGCGCGGCACCCCGATGCGGTAGTCCGGCCGGATGACCGGCGTGTAGTGGCCGACGACGGCGAAGATGGTCTGCTCGAAGATGTCCAGCCGCAACCACGCGATCACGCTGGCGTCGGCATCCTGGCAGGCGATCCAGCGGAATCCCTGCGGATTGAGGTCATTGCGGCTGAGCACGGGCTCGTCCGCATAGAGCCGGTTGAGGTCGCGCACCAGCCGCCGCACCCCCTCATGGTCGTGATACTGGCAGAGATGCCAGTCGAGGCTCGCGGTGTGGTTCCATTCGTGCGCCTGGCCAAAATCATTGCCCATGAAGAGCAGCTTCTTGCCCGGCCACGCCCACATGAAGCCGTAGAGCGCGCGCAGGTTCGCGGCCTTCTCCGGGATGTGCCATGCGCCCATCTTGTAGAGCATGGAGGCCTTCCCGTGCGTGACCTCGTCGTGCGAGTAAACGCTGATGAAGTTCTCGGCGTACTGGTACAGCATGCCGAACGTGAGGTCGTTCTGGTGCCACTTGCGGTGGATGGGATCCTTGGAGAAGAAGTTTAGCGTGTCGTGCATCCAGCCCATGTTCCATTTGAAGTCGAAGCCGAGCCCGCCGTCCTTCGTGGGCTTGGAGACGCCGGCGAACGAGGTCGATTCCTCGGCGATCATCAGCGCGCCGGGGTAATACTGGTGCACGAGGTCGTTGGCCTGGCGGAGAAAATCCATCGCATCGAGATTTTCCCGGCCGCCGAGCTTGTTGGGCACCCATTCGCCCTCCTTGCGCGAGTAGTCGAGGTAAAGCATCGAGGCGACGGCATCGGCGCGCAGGCCGTCGATGTGGTAGCGGTCGAACCACGCGAGGGCGCTCGCGACGAGGAAGCAGCGCACCTCGTTGCGGCCGTAGTTGAAGATGAGCGTGCCCCAATCCTGGTGCTCGCCCTGGCGCGGATCGGCGTGCTCGTAGAGGTGCGTACCGTCGAACTCGGCCAGCGCGAAGCTGTCCCGCGGGAAATGCGCCGGCACCCAGTCCAGGATCACGCCGATGCCGCGCTGGTGCAACTGGTCGACGAACCACGCGAAATCCTCCGGCGTTCCGTACCGGTGGGTCGGCGCGAAGAACCCGGTGACCTGGTAGCCCCACGAGCCGTCGAAGGGATGTTCGGCCACGGGCAGGATCTCGACATGCGTATAGCCCATTTCGCTCGCATAGTCGGCGAGCAGCGGCGCCAGCTCGCGGTAAGTCAGCGGACGCTCGGCGTCCTCGACCACGCGCCGCCACGAACCGAGATGCACCTCGTAAATGGAGAGCGGGCGGTCGGGCTGCCCCGCCTGCGCGCTGCGCTGCTCGAGCCAGGCGGCATCGTTCCACTGGTGCCGGCGCGTGTTGCAGACGAGGGCGGCGTTGTGGGGAGGCGCCTCGTAATAGGTCGCGTAAGGATCGGTCTTCAGACGGATGTGGCTGCGCTGGTCCCAGATTTCATACTTGTACGTCTCGCCTTCGCCCAGGCCGGGCACGAAGAGCTCCCAGACGCCGGAGGCCCCCAGCGACCGCATCGGATGGTAGCGCCCGTCCCAGTGATTGAAATTGCCGACGACCGACACCCGCCGGGCGGTGGGCGCCCACACGGCGAACGAGACCCCCGGGACGCCGTCGATCACGCGCAGGTGCGCCCCGAGCTTGGTGTAGATGCGGTGTTCGTTGCCCTCGTTGAAGAGATAAAGGTCCTGCTCGCCCAGCGTCGGCAGAAACGCATACGGGTCGTAGAACTGCCGGATCTCGCCGCTGTGCAGCTTCACACGCAACTGGTAGCGGAAGACTTGGGGCTGCCGGGGGATGAAAATCTCGAAGAAACCGCCGGGCGCGAGCTGTTTCATCGGCCAGCGGGGCGTGGCTCCGGCCATGAGCGCGACGGCGTCGCGGGCGTCGATTACGGCGCATTCCGCGGCTTCCCGGATGAAGGCACGCACGACCACCCCTTCGCTGCGGCCCTGTTTCGTCAGGTGCATGCCCAGCAGGCTGTGGGGCTGGCCGTGTTTGGCTTCGAGAAGGGATTTAAGCTCGGACTTGGAGATTTTCACCGGGACGGGAGAGTCGTTATTGGATGGCATTCTGCGCAGCTGGCGGCGCGGGTCTAGGCCATTCTGGACCGGCCGTAGTAGTGCAGTTTGTCATTGCAGCTCTGCTGGCCAGCAGAACTTGGCGCGTGATGACCCGCAAATTGTGCCAGCCCCGAAGGTGCCGAAAGACGCCAGGGCTGCTTACCCTCGAGGCGATGAAGATGCAGACGACGGTCTACGCCCCCGCCGACGGCATCGTGGACGAAGTCCTGGTCCAGGTCGGCGACACCGTGCAGAGCAAAGTAGCGTTGATGGCGCCTGTCTGGACGCGCCCAGCGCCGCACCACCTGCACCTCGCGCCCCGGTAGCACTGGCCGGCACAAGACCATTGACCCTGCCCGGAAACACTCTCTTGTGTGAGGGCCAAAATGAGCTCGCCGACGCCCTCGCTGGATGACCTGCGCATCGAGCGCAGTGGGAAACCGGATGCGCCGCCGCGCCTGCTGCTGGTGGCAACGGCGGTCGGCATCGCCGCGGTCATCGCGGCCAGCTTCTGGTGGCTGACGCGACCTAAGGCCATCGAAGTGCACACGGTGCTGGCGCGCGCGGCCGCGAGCACGGGCGGCACCGAGCGCACGGTGTTGAACGCCTCCGGCTACGTCACCGCCCGCCGGGAGGCGACGGTTTCGTCCAAGATCACCGGCAAGGTCACGGAGGTGCTCGTCGAGGAGGGCATGAGTGTGAAGGAGGGGCAGATCCTGGCCCGGCTCGACGACACGAACGTCAAAGCCAGCCTGCATCTGGCCCGGGCGCAGTGGGAGTCCGCGCAATCGGCCCTCGAAGAAACCCGCGTGCGCCTGAAGGAGGCGGAGCAGGAGCTGCAGCGGCAGATCGACCTCACCCGGGGTAAGGTCGCGACGCAGGCCGATTATGACCACGCCGCGGCGGCGGCCCTGGCCTACAAGGCCAGATTGGAGCAGCAGCAGGCGGATGCCACCGTGGCGGAGCGCACGATCGCCATCTGGCAGCAGCAGTTGGAGGACACGATCATCCGCGCGCCGTTTGCCGGCATCGTCACGTCCAAAAACGCGCAGCCGGGTGAAATGATCTCTCCCATGTCCTCGGGCGGCTTTACGCGCACGGGCATTTGCACGATCGTCGACATGGAATCCCTCGAGATCGAAATTGATGTCAACGAGAGCTACATCAACCGCGTGCAGCCCGGCCAGCCGGTCGAGGCGACGCTCGATGCCTATGCCGACTGGAAGATTCCCTGCAAGGTGATCGCCATCATCCCGACGGCCGATCGCGACAAATCCACCGTCAAGGTGCGCGTCGGCTTCGACAAGCTCGATCCGCGCATCCTTCCGGAGATGGCGGTGAAGGTTGCCTTCCGCGAGACCGCCGGACCCGCGCCGATCGCCGTCGCGCGCACGGTGCTCGTGCCCAAGGCCGCGATCCGGCAGCAGGACGGGCGCGACGTGGTGCTGGTGGTGCTGGGCGGGCGCACCGAGCGCCGCGCCGTGACCGTGACCAGCACGTCGGCCAACGAGACCGAGATCAGCGCCGGCCTGGCGGCGGGCGAGCGGGTCGTGGTCGAGGGACCGGGCGATTTGACGGACGGAGCCATTGTGAAGGAGAACAAGCCATGAGCGAACAGACCTCGAACGCCGGGAACGGCATGCTGGTGCAGGTGGACGGAGTGGAGAAAGTTTTCCATCGCGGATCGGAAGACATCCACGTGCTGCGCGACCTGCACCTGAAGGTGCCGGCGGGTGAATTCCTCGCCTTGATGGGACCGTCGGGCTCGGGCAAGAGCACGCTGCTGAACCTGATCGGCGGGCTCGACCGGCCGACGAACGGGACGGTCACCGTCGCGGGCGAACGCGTGGATGCTCTGTCGGACCACCGGCTGGCGGCCTGGCGGTCGCGGCACATCGGATTCGTCTTCCAGCTCTACAACCTGCTGCCGGTGCTGACCGCGGAGCGCAACGTGGAGCTGCCGCTGCTGCTGACGCACCTGTCCAAGGCCGAGCGCCGGAAGCACGTGGAAGCGGCGCTGGCCGTGGTCGGATTGATGGACCGCGCCAAACATTTTCCACGCCAGCTCTCCGGCGGCGAACAGCAGCGGGTGGGCATCGCCCGCGGCATCGTCACCGACCCGACGCTCCTCCTGTGCGACGAACCGACGGGCGACCTCGACCGCAAGGCGGGCGACGGAATCCTCGACCTTTTGCAGGCGCTCAACCGCGAGCACGGCAAGACCATCATCATGGTCACCCATGACCCGCACGCCTCGGTGCGAGCGTCGCGCACCGTGTATCTGAACAAGGGCCAGCTCAGCAATGAGCCGGTGAAATAAAACGCCCGTCGCCCCGCCGCCGGCGTTCCCCATGAAATACCTGCATCTCGTCTGGAGCAACTTGAAGCGTAAGAAGCTGCGCTCGCTGCTGACATTGCTTTCCATTGTCGTGACGTTCGTCCTCTTCGGGTACCTGTCGGCCATCAAGCAGGCGCTCACCGGCGGGGTCGACATTGCGGGGGCGGACCGGTTGATCGTGCGGCACAAGGTTTCGATCATCCAGTTGCTGCCCGAGAGCTACAAGGCGCGGATGGAGCGGATCCCCGGGGTCGCGCTGGCGACGCACCAGACCTGGTTCGGCGGCGTCTACCAGGACCCGAAGAACTTTTTCATGCAGAATCCGGTGGTGCCGGAAGAGTTCCTAAACATGCATCCGGAGATGCTCCTCCCGCCGGAGCAGAAGCAGGCGTGGCTGAAAACGCGGACGGGCGCCATCGTGGGCCGCAATACCGCCGAGCGTTTTCGGTGGAAGGTCGGCGACAAGATCCCGATCCAATCGACCATCTGGTCCCATAAGGACGGCAGCCGGCTGTGGGAGTTCGACCTCGTGGGCATTTACGACGGCCGCAACAAGAACACGGACACGACCCCGCTCTTTTTGCGGTACGACTATTTCGAGGAGGCGCGGCAATGGGGCAAGGGACAGGTGGGCTGGTTCACCATCCGCGTCAAAGATCCCGCCCGGGCGGCGGAGGTCGCGAAGAAGGTGGATGAGGAGTTCGAGAACTCCGCGGCTGAGACCAAGACGGAGCCGGAGGGGGCGTTCGTTCAGGGCTGGGTCAGCCAGGTGGGTGACATCGCGCTGATCACCGCCTCGATTCTCGGCGCGGTGTTCTTCACCATCCTGCTGGTGACGGGCAATACCATGTCCCAGTCCGTGCGGGAGCGCACCGGGGAGCTGGGCGTGCTGAAGGCGATCGGCTTCACGAACGCGCAGGTCCTGGCGCTGGTGCTGATGGAGTCCTGCCTGCTGGCGCTGGTGGGCGGCGTACTCGGCCTGGGCCTGGCCTGGCTGACGACCTCCCGCGGCGATCCCACCGGCATGCTGCCGATGTTTTTTTTCCCACACCGTGACCTGCTCCTCGGGTTGGGCTTCAGCTTGGCGCTGGGCGTGGTCACCGGGGTCTTCCCGGCCCTGCAGGCGATGCGCCTGCGGGTGGCGGACGCACTAAGGAGGATGTGACATGGCTGGCCCGCTCAATTGGTTTTCCCAAATCGCCTCGGTGACGAAGTTCGGCCTGCTGGGGATTCCGCAGCGCCGCGGCTCGGTGGCGGCGGCGGTCATCGGCATCGCCGGGGTCGTCACGGTGCTGGTGGGCGTGCTCTCGATCGCCGCCGGCTTCCTCCGCGTGATGCAGGCCTCCGGTTCGCCCGACATCGCCATGGTGCTCCGCAGCGGCGCGGACTCGGAGATGGTCAGCTACATATCGCACGACAACACGCGCATCATCGCGGATGCGCCGGGCGTGGCACGCTCGCCGGAGGGCCCGCTCGCGTCCGCGGAACTCTTTGTGATCGCCAACCTGCCCAAGCGCTCGACCGGCACCGACGTGAACGTGCCCTTCCGCGGCGTCGAGCGGGCCGCGTTCCGGGTCCGCGACCGGGTGAAGATCGTGGACGGCCGGATGTTCGAATGGGGCAAGAACGAGGTCATCGTCGGCGTCGGCGCGGCGCGGGAGTTTGCCGGCCTGGAGGTCGGCCATACGCTGCAGACCGGCCGCTACCAGTGGCCCGTGGTGGGGATCTTCTCCGCCGGCGGCGGCAATGCCGAGTCGGAGATCTGGACCGACGCCACCATCCTGCAGGCGGCCTACCACCGCGGCGACGGCTTCGAGACCGTCAGCGCCCGGCTGAATTCGCCGGCGGCCTTCGACGCCTTCAAGGATGCGCTCACGACGGATCCGCGTCTGAACGTGAAGGTCATACGGCAGACTGACTACTTCGCCGATCAATCGACGATGGTGACGAAACTCGTCACGACACTGGGCTTCCTCGTCGCGTTCCTGATGGCGGTCGGCGCCGTGTTCGGCGCACTGAACACGATGTACAGTTCGGTGTCCGCGCGCACCCGCGAGATCGCCACGCTGCGCGCCCTGGGTTTCGGGAGCGGTGCCGTGGTGGTGTCGGTCATGCTCGAATCGATCGCGCTGGCCCTCGTGGGAGGAGGAGGAGGCGCGGTCCTGGCGTATCTCGTGTTCAACGGAATGCACGCCGCGACGGTCAACTGGCAGACCTTCAGCCAGGTCGCGTTCGCGTTCGCGGTCACCCCGCAGTTGCTGGTGCAGGGCATCGTCTGGGCGACGCTGATCGGGCTGATCGGCGGGCTGTTGCCGGCAATCCGCGCCGCGCGTCAGCCAGTGGCGGCGGCCCTGCGGGAGCTGTGAATTTCGCGCCGGGTCCGGCGTCGCCCATCGGGCCGGGGTGTGGAAACTCGGTGCCGGATCGTAATTGCCGCAACTTGCGTCCGTGTGGCAAAGTCTGGCGCGTCATGAACCTAGGTCACAGAGAGCACGGAGCACCGACACAGAGCGGACAGAGCCTTATCCATGCCCATTCAATCGCGTCTTCAAAACGCTTGTCATCGCGAGGCGCGCGGAGCGAGCCGTGGCGATCCAGCTGGATTGCGTCGTCGTCTCGCGGAGCAAGACTCCTCGCAATGACGGTTGGAAGACCCGGCCCAGTCGCTCACATCTCCTCTGTGCCCTCGCTCAAATCTCTGTGTGCTCTGTGACCCGCTTCAACTGCTGATTTCAATATGAATACCTCCGAACAGAAAGCCGTGCTCACCATAGCCATGATGGCCGCGTTCGCCGACGGCGAGAACAGCGAAGTCGAGCGCACCGCCCTCCGCGGCATGGCGGAGAGCTTCGGCCCCGACGCCCAGATCAACCTCTGGGACATTCACCAGGATGTGGTCGACCGCCGGCGTCCGCTGGGCGACGTCACCGCGCAACTCGTCACGCCGGAGGCGCGCGCCATGGCCTACGATCTGGCGGCCGGCGTGTGCGAGGCGGACGGCACGGTCAATGAAAAGGAACGCGCGTTCCTCGACTCCCTCCGCGGTGCGCTGAACCTCGGCGCCGCGGCCTCCCCGCCCCCGCCACCGGCATCCGCGGCTCCGGCGGCCGGCGCAGGTGCCGTTCCACCGCTGCTGGAACCCGTGGACACGGGGGCCATCGACAAGATGGTCATCAATTACTCGATCCTCAACGGCGCGCTCGAGCTGCTGCCGAACGGCCTCGCCACCATGGCCATCGTGCCGTTGCAGATGCGCATGGTCTATCGCATCGGCAAACGTTATGGCTATACGCTCGACCGCGGACACATCCGCGATTTTCTGGCAACCGCCGGCGTGGGGCTCGCCTCTCAGGCGGTGGAGAGCGTCGCCCGCGGGGTCCTCGGTGGACTGGCGGGCTCCTTGCTCGGCGGGTTGGGCCGGGCCGTCATGAGTGTCGGGGCGAGCGGCGCGTTCGGCTTTGCGGGCACCTATGCCATCGGCCAGCTCGCCAACCGTTACTATGCCGGCGGCCGCAAAATGGAGACCGCCGTGCTGCGCGACACCTACGCCCGCCTGCTCACCGAGGGCAGAGGGCTGTTCAGCCAGCATGCCGGTGCCGTGCAGGCGCGCGCGCGCACCCTCAATCCGACCGACGTCATCAATCTTGTGCGGAGTCCGCAGTGAGTGATTCCGCCCGGCTCCCGACCGGCATCAATTTCCGCAGGCTGATCGCATCTTGCTCTCGACGGGCTAGGATGCTGGTCAGCCTGCTTCTCCGTGATTGCTCCCGTTGATTTTTTCCCTTCAAAACATCTTCAAGGAGAAACTCCGCGCCATGATCGACTACCGCCAGCCGGATCTCACGCAGCATCCCCCGCGCAGCCCGCGCGTGCGCCTGGGCGGCTTCGCCCATCTGCCGCGCCTGCTCGACAAGGCCCGGGCCTTCGCCGCGGGCAGGCACGGCCTCTACGTCTACGGGGCGATGATGGACCGGCATTTCTTCGCCTTCACCGGCATCGACGCGGCGGCGTTCCTGGAAGCCGTCAAGACCGGCAAGTCGGACACCGAGATGCTCGCCTGGGTGATGGAACACCTCAGCCCCGCGCGCACGCCGGCCGAGATCGGGCAATGGTCGGCCTGGCTGGAGGCGCTGGGCCCCGGCAGCGCGAAGGGCCACGCTTGGCTCGCCGAACGCATCGCCGGCTACGGGCCGAATCGCGACGACGTGCGCACCTACTGCGAACATCTCGATCTCGACGACTACACCTCCTTCGGCGGCGCAGGCTGAATTCGAAGTCGAAGGTCCAAGGACGAAGGTCGAAAGTCCGCCTCCTTCGCGTCTTTGCGTCTTGGCGTGAGGAGACGCGCGACGCTGGGCCGCAATCCCCATGGCGCCGATGTTGCAGTCCCCGGCCCCTCTGTCAGCCTGCAGTGCGGTACCTTTCCCCCGCCAGCGATATTTCACTCTCGCCGTGAGGATGGCATGAGGCCTTACGACCATGTTCCTCGCAGAAATTGAGGCCACGAACCTCTGCAACACCCGGTGCCTGCACTGCCCGTATGAGGTCATGCGCCGGCCCCGCGGCATGATGGCCTCGACTACATTTGAAACCATTGTCCGCCAGATTCGGGAACATGTCCGGGGCGAGCGGTTTTCCCTCTCCTTTAGCGGCATGGGCGAACCCCTGCTCAATCCGGCCATCTACCAGTTCATCCAGCACGTGTCGGCGGACGCCTTCACCTCGTTTTCCACCAACGGAACGCTCCTGACCGAGCAGAACGTCCGCCGGCTGATCGATGCCGGGCTGGATGTCATCTATCTGAGTTTCAATGGCGACGACGCGGACTTGTATTCGCGGATGATGGGCGGGCTGTCCTTCGAAAAGGTGACCGCCAACATGCGCCGGGCGGTGGAATTGTCCCGGGGCACCCGCCTGAGGATCGTGGCCCATGTATGCATCACGAAGGCCAATCAACACCGGCTCGTACAGATCAAGCGGCGGCTCGAACAGGAGGGCGTGGGGTCGGTCATCTTTTCCCTCGTCCACAGCCGCGGCGGTAATCTGCAGGACCGGTCGCTCTGCGACACGCCGCCCATGCCGGAGGAGCACTGGATCTGCGATGTCATGCAAAACACCCTGTTTGTCGACTGGCGGGGCCGGGTGTTGATTTGCAGCAATGATCTGCATGGCGAACACAGCTTGGGGGACCTGCTGACGGAACCGCTGGAGGTGGTCCTGCAGCGCCGCGTGGAACTGCTCGCGCAGGCGGTCCCCTTGAAAATCTGCCGGGAATGCAACGACATCCTGAAGGCCGGCGGCGATTCCCCCCTGCCCAGCGGGGCCGGCGGGATTCTCCGCGAGTGGATTTACGATCTCTATCGGGACGACGGCGAGCCGCTCACCGCGGCCACCCCGCCCTTGAAGTGGATTTATCGGATTTACGAACAGGAAAACCGGTTGGATCGTCTCGTGAACCGCCTGCTGGGGATCGAGCAGCAGCTTCAGCAGGAACTGGCCGGCGCGCGGAAGGCAACGGCATCCCGGCAACGGGAACTGGAGCAGAGAGCCCGGGAGCTGGAGCAGAGAATCCGGGAGCTGGCCGAGTTGCGGCAATTGCAGCTCCGGACCGCCGCGCAGTTGCAGGAGCTGCAGCAGCTTCACCTCCAGACCACTGACCAGCTGCAGCAACTGCACGGCCGGACCACGGAGCGGATCACCGCCCTTGAAGACCTCGTGAATCAGCGCGAGGACAAGATTCGGCGTCTGATGGGCTCGTTCTCCTGGCGGGTGACCACGCCGCTTCGCGCTTTACGCCGTCTCCTCTTCGATGGCCGTCGCCCGCGAGCCCGGTGACGAATGGGGTGACGCCGAGCCGGCAAAGGAGTCAGGTTGTAATTCTTTCCGTCCACCAGCCTCCTGCAGCGGTCTCCAATCCTCCTGTGTCGTGTCTTTGAAACGTCTGAGGGTGAATTGGAGGACGGGCCGTTGTCCCGTGGTGGGGCCAGCACGCCGTGCGGGCCAACCCGCGCGGTGCGCGGGTTCCGCCCACGGTCCTTGCACCCGGCAGGAACTCTGACAGTAGTCGCGAGTCTTTGTCGGATCTCGCTCTCCAGCGATCCGGAGGGTTTCGATGGCTGCAGTGTCGGGCCTCTAGCCAGACCTGCATAAACCGATCCATCACTGTCGCGCATGCCGCCTTGATTGCGGTCATTGAATCGTCTATTCCGGATGCCCGAATCACGGGATCTCCTGATCCGGTTGGCTTGACCCGACCGGCCCCAGGATCCCGGATCATATGCTCACCTCATTGCTTGCGTCTTCCCGCCCGCTGTTCGCCTGCCTCAAAAAACCGCCGGCCCATGTCTGGATGATTCTCGGCGTCAGCGCGGCCGTTCCGCTTTACTTCACGTTTGCCACCGGCCTGGTCTGGGAAGACTTCCTGATCACCTATCGCTACAGCGCCAATCTCGCCCACGGCCAGGGTCTGGTTTATTCGCCCGGTGAACACGTGTACGGGTTTACCTCCCCGCTGAACGTCCTGCTCCCGGCCCTGTTCGCGTGGCTGTCCGGCGCCCGGGACTTCGTGTTGCCGCTGTGGCTCTTCCGGCTCGTGTCGCTCGCCGGACTCACGGTCGCGTTCGTTTCGGTCACGAGTGTCCTCACGCGCGAATACGCCGGCGCGCGCGCGGCCTTGTTTGCGTGCGGCCTGTTTCCCTTGATCGCCGTCCTGGAAATCAAGACGACCGCCTTCGCCATGAGCGGACAGGAGGCGGGTCTCGTCCTTGCCTTCCTTGCCCCGGCCTTTGCCCTGGTCTGGCTGGGCTGGGCGGAGCACGCCCTGCTCGGCGGCGTGCTGTGGGCCGGGTTGATGTACAGCCGCCCCGACGCCTGCGTTTATATCGCCTTCCTCGGCCTCACGGCCTTCTGCTTTGAAACCACTTCGCGCCGGCAACTCGTGGTCGCCCTGCTGAGGTCAGGCGCGATCTGCGCGGTGCTCTACCTGCCGTGGTTCCTGTTCACCTGGGCCTATTACGGTTCGCCGATTCCGTACACAATTGTGGCGAAGTACGGCGTTGAGTCCTACGAATCCGCCCGCGTCACTTTCGGATTGTTTGCGCCCCTGGCGGCCGGCATCAGGAAGGCGCCGGCCGTGCTGTGCTGGGCTTTGGCGCCGATCTACGACTGGATGGATGGCGGCCTGGGCACCTGGCCCCGGTGGACGCATGACTGCGAACTCGCGCTGGAACTCGTGGCGGTCCTGTACTGGCTGATCCCGACGCGCGATCGGTTCGGTCGGATGGCTTCGCTGTTCACCTTCCTGATCTTCGCCTACCTGGTCTACGCCAACGTGGCCGCTCAGCACGCGCCGTGGTATTTCCCGCCGCTGGCCTTCATGAGCCTGCTGACGCTGGTGGCCATCATCGCCGCGCTGACCCGGCGCCTCACGAACGTTCCTGCTTCTTATGGTTTTGCCCTGCTGGCGCTGGCCGGCGTGGGCTGCCTGCTGGGGTTCATTTTCTTCACGTCGCTGCGTCCGCTCCGTTTCAAGCAGGACGTCATCGAATGGGGTCACCGGCGGGTGATCGGCTTGTGGCTGAAGGACCACGTCGGCCCGGGCGAGACGGTGTACCTCGAGCCTCTGGGCTACATCGGCTATTTCAGCGGGTGCAAGATGCTGGACTGGCCCGGGCTGGTCTCGCCGGAGGTGGTCGCGGCGCGGAGGAAACTGTCCATCCAGTCGGGCTACACCTGGCGCGAGGTCGCCGAAGCGCTCAAGCCGTCCTGGATTGTCGCCCGGCCGGACGAGTCCCAGTTGATGGGGCAGTCGGAGTTTCTTTCGAAGAACTATGATCTGGTGAAAGTGTATGACGTGCAGGACAAGATCCGGGCGGCGGGCGTCATGCCGGGTATGAGAATGGTATTTGGTGAAAGTGCGTTTGGCGTCTATCACCGTGTAAAGAGGTGAAACCGTGAACACGCCGCACGCGCCACCGGGTCCACCCTCGTCCCCCGCCCCTCCATTCCTGCCGATGGCAGGCGTGCTGCTGGCCGCCGCGCTGGCGACCTATGCCAACAGCTTCACCGGGCCGGGCAGGTGAGGCGGACGCTTAACCGCGGTACGACAATCCGTCGGAATATCATCCGTTTGTCTGCAACCCGGTCGGAGCTTGCCTGTCCATCCTGCTGCCCGTATCCCTCGCGCCGTGCTCCGCGGAACCTCCGCTTTTTTCATCCTCCTGCTCGCCACCGGTAGCGTCACCGCCCAGGTGACGCCGCTCACGCCCGTGGTCACGGCAGACGACACCACCTTTGACTTCACGACCGGCGAAGCCGTGCTCCGGGGTAATCCGCGCATTGAATATGGTCCCACCCTGCTGCTGGCGGACGAACTCCGCTACAATCAGGCCAAGACTCTGGTCATCGCGAGCGGCGATTTCACCATCACCTCCGGCGCGGAGCGGCTGCTCGCCGCAAGCGGCACCTACAATCTCGCCACCGGTTTCTTCACCCTGATTGACGTGCGCGCCGGCGAGCCGCCCTTTTACGTCACGGCCGCCTCCGCCACCGGCACGCGCGCCCGGATGACGCTCACCAACGCCGTCGTGACGTACAGCGAGCCGGGGCTCTTTGCCCCCACCTTGTCCGCCGACCAGATCATCTACGAACCCGGCCGGCGAATCATGGGGGAGCACGGCCACCTCGGCCTCGGCGACCATCCGCTGTTCACGCTTTCCAAGTTTGACCGGCCGTTCGACCAGCCGCTCATCTCGTATTTCACGGCGCGCGTCGGCTACCGGCACAACCTCGGCGCCTATGTCGACTTCGGCCTGCACGTGCCGGTGTGGCCGGGCATCAACCTCGGCGCCGATCTCGGCGAATATACCGCCCGCGGTGTCATGTTCGGCCCCTCGGGGAGCTATCAATTCAAGTCGGACGGCGGGGAGACCACCGGCGATTTCCGATCCGGATTCATCGACGATCACGGCGACAGGAAAACCGACTTGCTCGGCCGGCCCGTGCCGGAGGAGCGTGGTTATATCGAATGGCGCCACCAGCAGACCATCGACGACCGCCTCACCCTCACCGGCCAGTTCTCCTGGTGGGGGGACTCCGAGGTCGTGCGCGACTTTCGCCCCAACCAGTTTTACCCCGTGCAGCAGCCCGACTCGTTTCTCGAAGGGGTCTATGCCGGCAACAATTATTACCTCGATCTCTTCATGCGGCTGGCGCCGAATAATTTTGAGATCGTGCAACAGCGCCTGCCGGAGATCCGCTTCGACCTGCTGCCGGTGCCGATCGGCGGCGGATTCCATGAGCGCTTCAACTCGAGCCTCGCCGTGCTCCAAGAGGATCCGCTGCTTACCGGCTCCACCCTGCGCAGCGACCGCTTCGACACCTTTTACGCCGTTGACCGTCCGATCACGCCTGCCGAATGGCTGACCATCACGCCGGTCGCCGGCGGACGGTTGACCTATTACGCTAAGGCCACCGGCGGCCGCGACACCTACACCCGCTGGCTGGGCGAAGTGGGCGCCGACGCGGAACTGCACGCCAGCGGCGTCTTCGACTACCGCAACGAACTCTGGAAGATCGACGGCCTGCGCCACCTGCTGACGCCCAAACTCTCCTACCGCTACATTCCCGAGGCGGACAAAGGCCAGTCCTTCATCCCGCAGATCGACCGGGAGGTGTTTGCCACCGATCTCGAGCCCCTTGATCTCGGTTCCATCCGCAATATCGACCAGCTGCACGGGACCAACACCCTGCGGTTCGGTCTCGATAACGTGTTGCAGACCCGTGATGCAAACTACGGCTCCCGCGACCTGCTGACCTTCAATCTGGCCGCCGACCTGAATTTCTCGACGCAACCGGCCCAGCAGCGATGGTCTGATGTCTACACCGAGCTGGCGCTCGCCCCCGCACCGTGGCTGCGGTTTGAGCTTTTCCAGCGGCTCTCCCCGCAGAGCCTCAACCTGAAGGAACTCAATGCCAAACTCGAGCTTATCGACCGGGACTGGTGGACGCTGCAGCTGTCGAACAATTACCTGCAGGACCAGATCGAACAGTACTTTCTCGAGTATCAACGGCGCCTGAATGAGGTATGGAAAGGATTTGCCCGCCTGCGTTATGACGCGCGCGCCGCCCGCTGGGACGAACTCTCCTTCGGCCTGAGGCAGAACCTCCGCAACACCTGGAATGTCCGCTACGAAGTCTCGTGGTATCAAGGCAACCAGCGTGAAGGCTCATTCGGCTTCAACGTCATGGTCGATCTGATCCGGTTTTGACGCCCTGCTCGGTCGCCGCCGCGGCGCCGCCCGCCCTCTGCTGATGTCCCTCTCCATCGCCCGCAACCAGCAGCAAACCGTTCTCCGCCTGTGGCGGAGTCTGCAACCGCATCTGCGGTCCGACCGCAATCTGCCGGCGCGCATTCAGGAGGCGCTGCGCCGCCGGGAGTTCGGCGCGCGCGACCGGCGGCTGTACCGTGAATTACTCTACACGGCGGTCCGCTTCCTGCCGTGGGTCGAGGAACTCACCGTCCGTTCCGAGGAGGAGGCGGTGCGCGCCATCGCCTGGCTGGCGGCCGACACGCCGGCGACCCGGGGGTTTCGGGAAACCCTTGTCCCCGGCTGGCCGCCGCTGCCGCCGGCCATCTCCGCCCGCGCCCGCCACCTTGGTGTCCGTAGTGAACTGCTGCCGGAATGGTTTCACCGTCACTGCCCCGATGCGTTTATCTCACCCAATCTCGAGGTGCTGCACACGCGGCCGCCTTTGTGGATCCGGCTGCAAACCGACGACCCGGGCACGGTTTTATCCGAATTCACCGGACGACGCTGGCGGTGGCGTAAATCGGAAGTGCACCCCGAAGCCTGCGAGGTCTTGGACGAAGCTGACCTGACCGCCACCGCGGCCTATCGCGAGGGCCGGTTCGAGATTCAAGATCTGGGGTCACAGTTCGTCCTCGCCAGTGCGTCAATCGCCCGCGGCGGGCAATGGCTCGACGCCTGTGCCGGCGCCGGGGGAAAAACCCTCCAGCTCGCCCGCCTCCTCGGTCCAGAGGGACGCGTTGATGCTTTCGACCCACGCGCGAGCGCCCTTGAGGAACTTCGCCTGCGGGCACGCCGCGGAGGCTATGCCAACATCCATCCCCTGCCCCTGACTCCTCGCACCGCGGATTATGACGGGGTGCTCGTGGATGCGCCGTGCAGCGGCAGCGGCACCTGGCGGCGCGCTCCCCATCTGAAATGGTGCACCTCGCCAGCGGACATCGCGGCCCATGCCCGCCGGCAACGGGCGTTGCTCGCCCGCTTCAGCCGCCTGGTCCGCCCCGGCGGACTGCTCATCTATGCCACCTGTTCGCTCAGCTGCCACGAGAACCAGAAAGTCGTTGCTGCGTATCTGGCCGCTCACCCCGGCTTCACCGCCGCCCCCTTCCTCCGCACGTTCAATTGCACCGTCGAGGAACCAGGCCTCACCATCCTGCCCGCCCGGCATAACACCGACGGCTTTTTTGTCGTTCCGCTGCGCCGCGAGCGCTGATTTTTCCGTTGCGCGACGGCCCCTTCTGCCGCATCCCCTCCCCCGTGGTTTCTGACGCCGATCATCGCATCAAGCTCCAGGTTTTTGAGGGCCCGCTCGATCTGCTGCTCTTCCTCATCCGGAAAAACGAGCTGGATATTTATGACATCCCCATCGAGCAGGTCACCCGACAGTATCTCGACGTGATTTTCGCCATGCAGCAGCTTGATCTCGAGCTGGCCGGCGAGTTTTTCGTGATGGCGGCCACGTTGATGGAAATCAAAAGCCGCCTGCTCCTGCCCAAGGATCTCCAGGCCGTTGATCCCAACGCCACGGACGAGGAGGAGATGGATCCCCGCTGGGAGCTCGTCCACCAACTTATCCAGTACCGGAAATTCAAGGAGGCCGCCACCCGGCTCGGTGAGCTGACCGTCAAACAGCAGGACATGATCGCCCGCTACGTCTCGGCTCTTTCCGACCGCAGCGACCGGCCCCTCAAGAGCGCCGACCGCATCGAGCTCTGGAATGTCTTCAACGTGGTGCTGCGCCGGCTGGCCGAAAAACTGGTCGTCGGCGAAATTCATGACGAGCAGGTGACCGTCGCTGATCAGATGGAGATGCTCCTCGCCCGCCTCCAGACCCAGCCGCGTTTCGTGTTTTCGCAACTTTTCACCACGACCGTCAGCCTGCGCACGCTCGTCGCCACCTTCCTGGCGATACTGGAACTGGTCCGCCTCAAGCGTCTGCGCATCCGGCAGGACCAGGCGTTTGCCGACATCCTCTGCGAAGCGCTAAACGAGAACGCACTTGAAACACCAGCCGCTCCGAGCACAGTGACGGTGTGAAACCGGTGAGAAAGCGGAGGAAGAAGACCCGCGCGGCCCTGCTCGGCGTCGGCCTCGACAACGATGATGGCCACAAGCGCATCACGACCGGCGAGAAATTCCTCATCCTGGGCGGATCAGAGGAGACGCATGAGCGCATCACGGAGACCCTGGTGAAGACCTTCGAAGAACTGAGGCAGCGCGGCAAACCCCTCGAGGAGGTCGAGACGAAGGAGCTGTCGGAAATCATCCACCGCTCGACACCGCGCTGATCATTGCCCCCTCATCTATTGACACTGCAACCGTCCCGCCAACCGTAATTATCATGTCTGCCAATATCTCTCATCTGACCGCTGCCAATTTCAAAGATACGATCGCCGCTGCGGCAACGCCCGTGCTCGTGGATTTCTGGGCGCCTTGGTGCGGCCCCTGCAAGATGATCGCCCCCATTTTGGAGGAGCTGGCCACGGAACTGGCCGGCAAGCTCACCATCTGCAAGGTGAACGTCGACGACAATGGTGACATCGCCGCCCAATATGGCATCCGTGCCATTCCCACGCTCTTGCTCTTCAAGGGCGGCCAGCTCGCCGAGCAGATCGTGGGCATGATGGACAAGGCCACGCTCAAGGCCAAGATCTCCATCCACCTCTAAGCGGCGTCCAGACGTCCTTGCTCGCCCCACCCGCCGAAAATCCGGCGGGTTTTATTTTCCCATCGCCAGGGCCGCTGCGAGGCTCAGGGCATAGACCGCAAGATAGACCCCGCACTGGCCCAGGAGGGGAATCACGTCCGCGGCACTTCCGGCAGCCCGCAGCCTCCGCCACTGGAGAATACCGTACAGTCCGAGGACGCCAGCCCCCGCGGCACCGATCCCGTGATGATAAAGCCCGCGCCAGGCCAGCGCCACAAACACCCCGCAGGCAAACAAAAGGGCCGCGCCAAACTGCCATTGAGCGAACGGCTTGCCGAACCGAACGACCAGGGTCCGCTTGCCGGCCTTGGCATCGGTTTCCGCGTCGCGATAATTGTTTACGAGGAGGATGTTGGTCGTCAGCACGCCAACGGCCATGGCGGCCAGCACGACGTCGGCGTTCACCCGCCCCGCCTGCACGAAGAACGTGACGCACACCGCGACGAGGCCGAAGAAGACAAAGACAAACACATCGCCCAGCCCATGGTACCCGAGTGGATACGGCCCGCCGGTGTAGGCAATGGCGCTGGCGACGCTGGCCACACCGACCACCACCAGCCACCAGCCGCCCCAGGCGATGAGCGCCAGGCCGCTCGCGAACGCCAGTCCGAAGGCCAGCCCCATCGCCCGGAACATCGTCGCGGGCGCCACGAGGCCGGCGGCCACCGCCCGCCGCGGGCCGATGCGCTCGCCGGTGTCGGCGCCCCGGGCATAATCATAGTAGTCGTTGGCAAAGTTGGCACCGATCTGCACGAGCAGCGCGAAGCCGAGGCAGAACCCCGCCGCCCCCGGGTCAAACGCCCCGGCCCGCCACGCCAGCGCCGAGCCCACGATCACCGGCGCCACCGCCGCCGGCAGCGTGCGCGGCCGCATGGCCGCCAGCCAGATCCTCCATCTTGTTTCCCCGGTGGACACGGCCCGCCACCGTAATCCGCCGGCGTGCCGGGACAAGCTGATTGCGGGCCGGCCTACAGCCCGCCCATGTCGACAAAGGCATCCTCCGCTACGCCCGCCCCGCCCGGTTCCAAAATCATCCCGGCCGCAACCGTGTTGTTGGTGAATTCGTCGATCAGAATCAGACTGCCGGTGGCCCGGTTGCGTTTGTAGCTGTCAAAAAAGAGCGGGGCGGTGGTGCGCAGGCGGATGCGCCCGATGTCGTTCATGCCGATCGCCAGGTCACCCTCCAGCCTGTGAAGCGTGTTGATGTCTGTCTTGTAGCGGACCTCATTGACGAAGCCCTTGGCCTCGCGCGTCGTATGCCGCACCACATAGCGCCCGCCCGGCTGGAGTTTCTTCTTGGAAAACCAGCAGACCATCACCTCGAGGTCCTGGCCGACGTGCGGGACGTTGGTCGGCTTGACCAGCATGTCCCCGCGGCTGATGTCGATCTCGTTCTCCAGCGTCATTACGGCGGTCATGGGGGAAAAGACCTCGGCCACTTGTTCCGTTAGGCCGTAGATCTGCCGGATGCGCGTGGTGAGGCCGGATGGCAGCACCTTGACCTCGTCGCCGGGCTTGAACACGCCGCCCGCGACACGGCCGGCCAGACCGCGAAAATCGTGGTGGGTGTCGGAGTTCGGTCGGATGATCCACTGCACGGGAAAGCGCGAATCGACGTGGTTCGCATCGCTGCCGATATAGGCGGTCTCCAGCAGGGGGAGCAGCGGGCTGCCCTGGTACCACGGCATGCGATGCGAGGGTTCGACGACATTGTCGCCATGCAGTGCACAGATCGGAATGAACTTGAGGTCGGGTATCTCGAGGCGGGAGGCGAACGCGGAGAACTGCTCGACAATCTCGTCGAAAACCTCCTCCCGGTAGTCGACCAAGTCCATCTTGTTCACGCACAGCACCAGGTGCGGGATGCGCAGCAGTGACGCGATGAAGGCATGCCGGTTGGTCTGCTCCACGATGCCCTTGCGCGCGTCGACGAGCACGACGGCGAGGTTGGCCGTGGAAGCGCCAGTCACCATGTTGCGCGTGTACTCGATGTGCCCGGGCGTGTCGGCGATGATGAACTTGCGCCGCGGCGTGGCGAAATAGCGGTAGGCTACGTCGATCGTGATGCCCTGCTCGCGCTCCGCGCGGAGACCGTCGGTCAGGAGCGCGAGGTTGAGGTTTTCCTCGCCCCGCTGCGCCGTGGCGCGTTCGATCGCCTCCAGCTGGTCCTCGAAAATGGCCTTCGCATCATAGAGCAGCCGCCCGATCATCGTGCTCTTCCCGTCGTCCACGCTGCCCGCGGTCGTGAACCGCAGCAGGCCCATGGAAGGGTAACTTTTGTCGGTGGACATCGATGAATTAACGCAAAGTCGCCAAGCCGCAGAGATCGATCATAAATGATTCACCACCCGATGAATTCCATTTTTTACCAGCTGCTCTCCAAAATTTATCACGAGCCCCAAACGCAAGCCGGTGAGACGGAGATAAGTCAAAAGCTGTGACTTGAAGATGGGATTAAAATCGGTGGTGGCCTTGTTATCGACCAATACCAGCCGGTTGACCCGGAGATCGAGACGAAGCGGCGAAGCCAATTCCTTCCCCTTGTAGAAAATGGGAACAGGCACCTGGCGCTCCACCGCCAAGCCACGCACGCTCAATTCTTCCACCAGCGCCTCCTCATAGACGCTTTCGAGCAGGCCGGGCCCCCCGAGCACTCGATGAACCTCGATTGCTGCTTCAACGATCACGCGACTGATGTCATTTTCGTCCATGGGCTCCCTGCGACTTTCGCGTCCTTGCGCCTTTGCGTTAAAATTCAGAAATACCCCGTCTTCTTGCGGTCCTCCATGGCGGTTTCGGAACGTTTATCATCGGCGCGGGCCCCGCGCTCGCCCATGCGCGCGGCGGCGACCTCCCGGATGATCTCCGGCAGCGTGCTTGCCGTCGATTCAACCGCGCCGGTGCAGGTCATGTCGCCCACGGTGCGGAAACGGATGCGCCGCGTTTCATAACGCTCGCCGTTGAGCAGCGTGAGGTGGGGCGATTTCGCCAGAAGCACGCCGCCGCGGTTTACCACCTCGCGAACGTGGGAGAAATAAATCGAGGGAATGTCGAGGTTTTCCTTCGCGATATACTGCCACACGTCCATTTCCGTCCAGTTGCTGAGCGGAAACACGCGGAAATGCTCGCCGTGGTGCCGGCGGCCGTTGAACAGGTTCCAGAGCTCCGGGCGCTGGTTCTTGGGATCCCACTGGCCGAATTCGTCGCGGTGCGAAAAGAAACGTTCCTTGGCCCGGGCCTTTTCCTCCTCGCGGCGTGCGCCGCCCAGCGCGGCGTCAAACTTGAATTCCGCGATCGCGTCGAGCAGCGTCACGGTCTGCGCGGCATTGCGGCTGGGGTTGGACCCCTTCTCCTCGGCGGCGCGACCGGCCTTGATGGAGTCCTCCACCCGCCGCACGATCAGCCGCGCGTCAAGGCGGCGGACCAGCGCATCGCGAAATTCCAGCGTCTCGGGGAAGTTTTGCCCGGTGTCGATATGCAGCAGGGGGAAGGGGGATTTGCCCGGCCAGAATGCTTTCTGCGCGAGGTGCACCATGGCCAGGGAGTCCTTGCCGCCGGAAAACATCAAGACCGGACGCTCGAACTGCGCCGTGACTTCGCGCATGACGAAGACGGCCTCATGCTCGAGCTGGGCCAGGTGCGTGATGTTATAGGAACTCATGCGTGAAAGGTTGGATCATGGCGCCGGCGGCGGCCGGTTCACCCGGCCGGCAGGCGGAGCCGCGGGACGACGAACGCGTAAAGGTGTTCCAGCGATCGCTCGACCGGTTCGTGGTCGGTGTTGATCACGAGCGCCGCCTGCTCCGGAGGCTCAAAGGGTGCATCGTGGCCCGTGAATTGTCGGACCTGCCCGCGTCCGGCGGCCGCGTAGAGCCCTTTCGGATCGCGGCGGGCGCAGGTTTCCCGGGATGCCTCCACGTATACCTCGAGGAAATCCTCCGCCCCGATGATTCCCCGCGCCAGCTCGCGCAGCGCGCGCGTCGGTGTGATGAAAGCGTTGATGACAATGATGCCGGCCTGCACGAACAGCTTCGATGTCTCGGCCACCCGGCGGATGTTCTCGCCGCGATCCGCGTCACTGAAGCCTAAATCGCGGTTCAAACCCGTGCGCACGTTGTCGCCATCGAGCAGGTGGGTTGCAAAGCCGTCCGCGTGGAGGCGGCGTTCCAAGGCCGCGGCGAGTGTGCTCTTGCCCGAACCGGAAAGCCCATACAGCCACACCACCCGGGCCCGCTGCCGCAGCCGGGTCTCCTTGTCGCGGCGGGACAAAACCCGGTCGAAGACCGGATGAATGTTTTCGGGGATGTCGGCCATGGGTCGGTGTGCTGCCAAAAAGGGGGCGTTATTCCTCGCGACGCGGCGGATGAGTCAATCAATCTTTTGCGACCTCCGGGTTTCCACGTCAACTTCGGGTGCCACATATCGCTCGTTTTCAGGAATCTCCAGCGTGCGCTCCAGGTTCCTGATCCGGCCGAGCACGATCCGGGACCCGGCGGCCTCCACGTCCGGCGGCAACGTCGGATGAAGTCGGCGCAACCACGCATAGGCCTCGCGCGACCGGCCCAGGTGTTTCAAAAGCTCGGCGTAGATGCGCGCGGCATAGTAGGGCGCATCCGGCAATTCAGCCGCTTGCCGGTACCACCGGGCCGCGGTGGCGGGATCCCCCCGGCTGTTTAGGTGGATGTTTGCCATCTCGACGCACACCGCCGCTCGTTCCGGGTGGTAACTACGGGCGTCCTCCAAATAACGCAGTGCCATTCCGGCCTGCTCCTCCAAGATGCGCCGGCGCACCGCCGCAGGCACGGCACCTTCCCGGCCGGCGCTCCGCAGCCGCCATTCCGTCATGTCGTAGGCGATGATGCGCGCCCCGTTCAACCAGAAGCCGAGCGGGCGCTCGTCGACGATGGTCACCAGCCGGAGCATGGCCTGCGTGGCCGGCAGGTCGCACGCCGCCCACGCCAGATAGGTCTTCAGCCAGAGCCAATCGGCCACCAAGGCGCGGAACCCTCCCAGCACGGCCATGCTCGTGCCCTGGCCTACGATCGCACTCAACCGGCGGGTGCGCCCCGGCATCCCGGCTCGCGCCTCCGCCTTCCTCATCGCCGCTTCCACCGGCCGCAGAGCCGCGCCCGCGATCAAGAGAACCGCACCCACGACCGCGGCAACTTTGGCCCTAGAGTTCACGATGCCGGAAACAGTAGACCGCCAACCCGCCATACACGCTCATATAAGCCAGCGCGTAGGCCGCGAGACCGCCGATAAGGCCGGCGGAAAGCGTCTCTCCCGCCCCCACCCGGTCAGCCACATCAAACAGCTGGAAGTTTGGAAAAAGGAGTCCGCCCAGCCACACGCCGCCGCGGGCCAATGACGAATCCATCATTCCGTAAAAATCGCGCGCCAAATATTGCAGCTGGCCTATGACCAGCGCGACAAAGCCGGCCATGATGGCCAACAGGCTGCTGCGCGCATAGCTGGCCACCAGCAAAGTCAGCGCGGCCAGCACGCTGAGCTTGAGCCACTGCACCAGACCGCACCAAGCCACGCCGGCATAAGTCACCACGCGCCCGGTTTCGAACGTCCCGGGATGCGCCTTCATCAACCCGGTCTCCCGCCACCACAGCAGGCCGGCCAGCAGCGCGGTCACCAGCCCGCAGAAAACCAGCAGCAGCAGCAGCACGCCGCCGAGCTTGCCGAGGATGAATTCCGCCCGCCAGACGGGTTTCGCCAGCACGGTAAGCACGGTGCGCCTCTCGATTTCGTCGAAGAAAAACTGCGCGGAGGACACAATCGACAGGATCGCGCCAAAAAACGCCAGCGCCCCGAAGCCGACATCCGTGACAAACTTCAACTCGGATGAACCGAAGTGGAAATCACTGAAAAACAGCGCTCCGCTTGTCATGGTCGCCGCCACCAGGATCAGGAGCAGCAGCAGCCGTTGTCGGACGGCTTCCCGAAAGGTGTTTCCGGCGATCCATCTCACCCGTGCCGGGGAGAATGCCACGCGGTTCATGATCGCTCGTTCCCTTTTTTTCCAAGGCTGCCGATCGTTTCCAAAAAGACCCGCTCCAAGCTTGTCCGCGGCGTCTCCACTCCCTGAAACTCCACCCCGTGCGCCTGCAGCCAGGACCGCAACTCCCCCAGCGTTCCCGCCGGGAGCCGGTCGATTAGCAAAGCCGTCTGCCCGCGTCGCCGCGTAAGCTCCTCCACGCGTTCCTGCAACACCAGGCGGCCGTGGTCGAGCATGGCGACGCGATCACAAAGGTCCTCGATCTGCCCGGGCAAATGCGAGCTGAGCAGCACGGTCCGGCCCTGCGTTTTAAGCCCGTAGATCATTTCACCGATTTCCGCCGCGCCGATGGGGTCAATGCCGGAGGTCGGCTCATCGAGAATCACTAACCGCGGATCTGTCACCAGCGCCTGGGCCAGCCCGAGGCGCTGACGCATTCCCTGGGAATAAGTGCCGATGCGACGATGCATGGCCTCCACCAGTCCAACCTCGGCGATCACCGCCTCCACGCGTTCCTTCCTTCCGACGCGGGCCGTTCCCCCCAGCCGCGCATGAAAAAGCACCAGCTCAAAACCGGTCAGATGCGGATAAAAATCCGGCGCCTCCGGCAGATAGCCCACCCTCCGCCGCGCCTCGACGCGGTCACTGGGCACTCCCCCTATCCGGCATTCTCCCGCGGTCGGCGCCAGCAGACCCAGGACGATCTTCAGGAGCGTGCTCTTGCCGGAACCATTCGGCCCCAGCAGCCCCATGACCTCACCTTCCCTGATCCGCAGGGTGACCCCGTCCAGGGCACGCACCTTCGCTTCCCGCAGACCGGGCGTGAAATCCTTGGTGATGCCGTCAATCTCGATGGCATTCACGGCGTTTTCAACGGACGGTGAATCCGCTGAACTGCGGGGGACCGCGCCGCCCCGTCCGCTCCACCGTGCGGACGTAGCCGTGCATGCTCTCCTCGAGGGCCGCGACAAACGCGCTCACTTCGCCCATGTCTCCCTCCGCCTCGATGCACACGCGGCCATCCGGCAGATTTTGCACATAACCGGCGACCTCGAACTCGCGGGCGATCTGCAGGGCCGTGTAACGGAACCCCACTCCCTGCACCCGCCCGGAGAAATTAACGGTTTCGTGATGGACGTCGTTCGCAGCCGACATGGACGCAGTTTTGCCAACCTCGCGCTTTTTCTTCAATCCGAAATTTTTCCTGGAATATTCCACTCCGGCCGGCATGGATTTTTCTTTGCATTTCATTTCTCTCCACCCACACTCCGCGACCGGGCAAAAAGCCCGCGAGTGATGAGTGACTTTGATTCCGAGGGTTTTTTCGAAAACGAATGGGACGAGCGCGGCGACCTAGCCTGGAACGAATTTGATTGGGAGCGATACCTCCGGGAGCAGGACGACACGCTGCATCGCTATCTCGCCCACTACGAGAAGCTGCAGAATCATCCCGAGCGCATCGACGAGGTCGCCCATCTCATGGGTTGGGACGACGGCCAGCCGGGCGATGCGGCCGAGAGCACCGGGATCAACAGCGACGCGGAGGACGAGCCGGTCGACTCCCCGCCGACCGCCGGCAATTACTCCCTCGAACCCTATACGTTCCACAAGAACCCGGTCTTCATCGCCACCAAGGCCATCTACCTCAGCCTGAAACGCGGCTGGGAGCGCCTGGCCGGCGACGATGCCAGGATTCCGCAGCCGCTGGCGCTCGCCGTGCAAACCAGTCTTTACCGGGGCGAGGAGCACGCCATCCTCGGCGTGCAGGCGCTCGACCTGGGCGACTTCGCCCTGGCGGTGAGCCTTTTCAAGCGGGCGTTGCAGGAACTCAACCAGACGCTCGCCGTCCCCGGCGAGCCCGCCGCCGCCGCCAACCGTTATTTTGCCGATTGGCGGGAGGCCGCCCTGCCCCGCCTGTTCGACCTGCGTGAAATCTGGCTGCGCGTGATCAGCGAATGCCGGCAGGAGCTGGGGCGGCGCGTCGACGACGAAAGCTGATTTTCGGGTGGTGGGTCAGTTGATGTAGGTCGGGCTTCATGGGCCAAGTGACAGTAAACGGGGAACACTCAAGTGACAGTAAACGGGGAACAGCTGATCGGCTTGACGGGCGCCACAACGCTGGGGAGGCAAGGAGGGGCGGAGCCCCTCCTTCTGGTGGATTGATGA
>Ga0208563_1000122_pt1 | contig 86137 bp, 81 predicted proteins | sample June2015DPH_17_1_2_FD_184717 | JGI IMG/M metagenome (GOLD analysis project Ga0208563, IMG submission 184717) | Peatland microbial communities from SPRUCE experiment site at the Marcell Experimental Forest, Minnesota, USA - June2015DPH_17_150... | ecosystem: Environmental > Terrestrial > Soil >... | reverse complement strand
CGCCAATACCTTCGTGATCGCTGAGGTCAACGTCGTCTTCCCATGATCCACATGACCAATCGTCCCCACATTCACATGCGGCTTCGTCCTCTCAAACTTCGGCTTCGACATGGCTCAAACCCTCCTTATCTCCCGCAAAGATCGTTCAATCCACCTTTCCTTTGGAGCCCACGATCGGATTTGAACCGATGACCTCTTCCTTACCAAGGAAGTGCTCCACCGACTGAGCTACGTGGGCCAAAAATAAAGAAAAACCTGTCAATTAAAAAGACAGGCTGGCCGAATTATTAGCAGTTAAATTAACAATATAATTTTATCGCAATGGAGCGGGAAACGGGGATCGAACCCGCGACCCTCAGCTTGGAAGGCTGATGCTCTGCCAACTGAGCTACTCCCGCCTTTAAATAAGAAACTATCCTTACCAATGGATGATACCCAATCATTGAATTTTATTTTCGCCTTACTTAAGTCGAAACTCTTCCCGTGAAGATCAACCTTTCTACCTGTCATCTCTGACGGGGGTTGACAATGAACCACGCTTACGGCGTTTGAATTATTCAAATTGAATTTAATAATGGGTTGAATGGTTCAGACAATCGCCCGCTGGCAAGCCTGGTGGAGAGGGGAGGATTCGAACCTCCGAAGGCATCGCCAACAGATTTACAGTCTGTCCCCTTTGGCCACTCGGGAACCTCTCCGACTCTAAATCTTCATTATTTTGATTGAACATTTCCTCCTGGTACAGAAAAAGACTGGAAAATCAATGAGTTATATTAGTGGAATAAGGATCATTAAGAATTTAACTTATTATAGATAACAAAATAATTCCTTATTGTCAAGAAATTTTTTAAAATTTTTTTGGAAAAAACAAATAATTCCTTGCTCCTAACTCGCCTTATCAATATACTATATCACACGATATCCCATCTTCTCTCTTAATTTAAATCTACCCTGGGGGTGCTTGCTCTGAAAAAAGTTGGAATATTTCTTTTGACCTTTTCAGTCACTCTGTTCTTCTCTCTTCTTTATCCGACTTCAATCCCCTCCCAGGATTCCTTCCATAAAAAGATTACCCTTAAGGGTTTCGATGGCAATCCACTCACCCTTGAAAGTAAAATACCTTACAGCCCTAAAAAAACTTGTGGGGGCTGTCATCATTATGATCAAATCACCAATGGTTACCATTTCCAGCAAGGCCGGACTGATGGAACTGGTAAAATCGTCATCAGTGATACATTCGATCCCCAATATCCTTGGAGTCTGTCCTCAGGAATGTATGGGAAGTATATGGTAGCCTCTATGGATTCAAGCCAATTGGCTAAAAAAGTTAATCAACATCCCTCTGAAATTGACAAGTCCTCTTTCTCTTTTGTTCAGAATTGCGGAGCATGCCACCCAGGAGGGGGGTGGAGTGAATATGATCGGAAAGGTCAACTTTACTATAACGAAGAGGGCAAGAAGTTTGGTTATGAAGATTCAGGAGGAAGTCCTTGGCTGGATGGTGACTATACTCCATTTAGTAATGGGAATGCCAATTACGGAGCTCCCTGGGACCAAAGTGGAGTGAGCGAGGCAGACTGCCTCATCTGCCACTTAAAGGGGTATCAATGGAAAGAACGGGGTGCTACCCTTAGGGGAAAGTTTTTTAAGTACGGGCCTACGGTAGGAGCTGGATGGGCGAATATTAAACTCTCTCAGGATGAATCTGGAAATTTAAAAGCGGATGAGGTGATAGTGAATTATATTAAAAAAGAGGTGACTGATTTCGAAAATCTTCACCTTCAGATTGTAAGAAACCCCCCTGACGAGAATTGTTGGTCCTGCCATGCTATGGCCGATGGAAAAAGGAGAGGTCGTCAGTGGAGTCCAGAAACGGATGTCCATAAAGCCAGGGGCCTCCACTGTATCTCATGCCATCCAAGTGATAAGGAGCATAATTTTTCTAAAGGGAATACCATCCAGGAGACGGTAAGAAATGACTTGAACAACAGCATGTCTTCCTGCGAAGACTGCCATTACAGAGGCAAGGATAAGAAAGCGCCAAGATACAAACATCCTTTCTCGCCACGCCACTTGAAACTGATCTCCTGTCAGACCTGCCATATTCCCTTTCAGACCGCCCCGGCAGACTTGGTTTATGATTATGCCTCAAATGGATGGACCTTTATCGATGACACCTCAAAATTTCTCTCCAATGATCCTCTGGATCCCAAAAGGTCTGTCCCTGGAGTAGACCCCAATATCTGGTATCCTGCCATAACAAAATGGAAGGGTAGAATGGTTCCTGCGAAGTCATTAGCGGTCATTTATTGGGGAGACCTCGATCCAAAGACCAATGTGGTAAAACCAATCTCCCTTTGGAAGATACAGGAATTGAAAAAACCCCCTCTCAAAGATGACAACGGAGATGGAATTCCTGAAGTGAATTCTTTTGATGAAATTAAAGCCTTTTTAAAGGCACTGAAGGGGAAGGATAAATTTGGAAATCCCGTAGCCTTCCATCCCGTTTTGATGAAAGGCGGGTTTCTTTATCAGTTGAATAAAAAAGGAGAGGTGGAAAAGATGAAACACGAGCAGGCTGAAGTCCTTGACTTCTCTCTCAGCCATAATGTGGTGTCAGGACCGGAAGTCATCGGTGCCCGGGGTTGCAAGGAATGCCACTCTAAAAAATCCTCTTTCTTCTTAAGAAAAGTTCTTATCGATCCTTACGATGAGAAAGGGAAACCCGTTTATATTGAAAACTGGGAACGTCTCGGAATCGATAAAGAAAAATTGAGCCGGCTTTTGATGGATCAGTAATTTCTTAGCGAAAAGATTTCAGTGGGGATGACCCCAAGAGTCCTCCTACTGAGCCGTGGCTATTTTGTTTCACCTGTCCTTTTGATGCCGGAGCGGGAGACGACCTCCCTTCTGGCAAAGACGACCTTCCAGCAAAGGCTCTCCCTTCCTGACGTGGAGGGAGGGATTGGAGAGAATTAGGCTGTCCTGTTCTTCCAGCACGATTTTGATTAACACTGACCGAAGTATTCCTCTGTGGACTTTGCGCCACCGGGTTGGGACTTTTAACCCTTGTTTCATCCTTCAGAGGAAGGGAAATTAGATTTCTTTGCGCAAGATTTTCCTTATTAGAGTTGGACTGCTCTATTCTCCCGGATTGATCTTGATTCATAATACGCGAAGCATTCCTCTCCGAAATGGCTTGGGAATATTTTGGTTCTTTTGCATTGGGTAATTTTATTATTACAGGAGGAACAATCGGCGTATTTCTATTTTTGTTCACCTCTGGGTTAGGAGTCTGGCTTTCTCCCCTCGCTCTTTCTCTTGTTAGAACCGGAGTTGATTCCCTTTTCACTAATTTCTCTTGAGTAGTGTCTGTTTGCCGATTAGGCCGTTCAATCCTTTCAACTCGATTTCGAGCTGTTTCACTGATCGTTCTCTTCCCGGGACTTTCAGTGATTCGCTTCTGTTCAATAACTTTAGGATCTCTTTCTACGGAAGGAATATCTCTTCCTAATTCCTTTGATAAAGGCTTTCTTTCCGGTTGAACCTTTCCAACAGACTCTCTCATAAACCGTGGCGGAGTTTTCTTCCCTTCTAAGAAAACGGGTTTTTCTGTTGGGGGGCCCGATACCTTGGCCGGTTGCAGGAATGGATTCTCCACCTTTGTGATCCTTACTGGATTTCTTCTAAAAAAAGAATCTCTATGGACTGTCACGACAGCATCCTTGACTCGCGCATTGATATAGACGTTTTCCTGAATGTTGATTTTGACTTGGTTGATATTTTCGCTTTGAGGACCATAGTATCGATTCCCATAATAAATTTCACCTGGAGCCAGCGGAACCCACGAAACATGAGTGGGAGCAATGTTCCATGCTACTGCTCCCGGATTCCAAATGGTAGCATGACGAACTGGAGGCACCCAAGCCCACCCATGATTGTGTGTATGAACCCATCTTCCATAATGGAAAGGAACCCATCCCCACGGTTCGCGAGGGACCCAGCAATAAACCCCTCTTCTCCAGGCCCAGTAACCATACTGGAAAGGTGTCCACCCCACAGCGACTGTTGGGACCCATACGTATTGATATTCAGGTGTATAGACCCATCGGCCATTCCTCTCCATTTCATATCCATAGGGTTCAAGTTCTGGAGGGAGATATTTTTGGGCATATGTTCTTTGAAGGAGTTCATCATCTCTTGCTTCATTCCACCGATCCCACTCGTCCCTTCCATAAAATTGAGCTACCTGTGCAGAACCCCCTTCACTTGCAACGAGAGTCCTTCCTTGAACGATTGGGATAGTTCTTCCATCCCTCTTGAATTCGACACTCCCTTCCAGAACGGAAATTCTTGCCTCAGAGGTAGTGAAGTATACCCGAAATCTTGATGGAACGTAGGATGAAAGAACTCCATAAGGAAGATCGACATATAAGGAGGAAGCCTCTCCACTGATCGGACGGTAATTCACATAAATTTTCCCTTCCATCTGATTGAAATGGAAGAATGCCTTTCCCTGGTCGAAGCCTAAGCAAACAATATCTAACTGGGATTCCTCACCCACCCTCACATAAGTTCCATCTTGAAACTGGAGTTCTGTCCTCCCATCCTGTTCGGTCAAAATCCGATCTCCATCAGCAATGGGAAAGTTGACGACGGCTTCTGTCCATTCTCCTTCATCCATTGCCTGGACGAACACCTGACCTTGTACGAGACTGATTCGGCCTTCTCCTAACTCTGGTTCTGAAGCAAAGGATGAAGAGAATAAAAAAGACAGGGAAAGCATCAAAATGGAACTTAAAATTGCTATTTTTGTTTTATTCATGTGAATCACATCCTTCCTTTTCTTACCTTTTGTCTATTTAGACGAGGAGGATAGGGAAAATATTCAGAATATACCGGTCACCGTTCCAAGGAGTTTGTTCTCCCATACCGGTGATAGGACGAGAACAAGAATTTCATTTTTCTAAGAGGACTTTTTGAAGTACATCGGAATGATGTTGAAGGATATTCCCCGACCGGCTGCGCCAGAATTGGTAGTTATGTCCAGAATCCCCATTAAAAGGTTGCACGGGAATCTGATGATTTCCTTCCTTGAGCAACTTCTCAAAATTTTTGTTCCCTTCTGTAATCCCGTCAAACCCTTCCTTCGATCCGTAATCAAAATAGAGCCAGTAGGGTAACTGGTTTATTCCCTTCTTTTTAATCAGGGTTAAGGGATTGTTAGCCTGAATATGTTTCGAGTCGAGAGAAGAACTAGAAGGAAGTTTATTGGGTTCAAGGTGACCGAACACCTCTAAAAATTCAGGGAGGATCATCTTCAGCATCCACTTATCTTGAAGGAGTTCGATGTCAAGAAGCCCGCTCTGGCTGCTCACGGACTGGAAAAGATGGGAATGTTTTAGACCAAGCTTTATCGCTCCAAATCCTCCCATTGAAACACCACCTAGACCCCTTCTTTGAAGAAGCCTCTCCTTGTATGGAGATTGAGACTCAATGTATTGAAGAAGTTCAAGAAAATAGGATTCATGTTTTCCCAGGGCTCCCGGTTTCATATAGAGAAAGGGGAAAAGCGAATAGTTCAAGGCCTCTCCCGGATGGAAATCATCGCAAGCCTTCCGATTTTTTGTCTCAGGGAAAAGCCTCCTCCCCTCATTCTCATCGGTATAAAATCCATTATCTCCATCAGGAAGGATGATGACCATTTTCTGAAGGGGATGGAATGGATCGTTCAGATTCCTCTGGGGATGAAGGTTATGGGAAACAATCGATTGGGCAATCTCCTTCGGGGAATAATCTTCCTTGGCAAGACCTCCAGACTGAGAGAGTTCTTGAAACCGCATCTCCAGCGATTTCTCCAATTCTCGATAAGTACGATTCTTCGAATCCATCATCGCATAGGCGATGACAGCAATATCTTCATGGAAAAGCCAATGATATTCTTCCTCCTTCACTTCACAAAGGAGCCTCTTTGCTTTTTCAGGAGAGTGGACTTTCCACCAAACTCCTGTTCGATGAGAATTATATCCATGGAGAAGAAAGAGAACTGGATATTTGGTGTTAGGGTTTTGGAAAAAATCTTCTGGCAGGATGATGAAAAAACCTTTCTCCTTATTCAATAGAGTAGAAAAAAAGATCTCATATCGAACCAGGTACTGATACGTTTGGGATGCCTTTGGGAAAAGGAAATAGGAAAACTCTGGATCTTCAGAACAGCAGGGGGATTGAGCACTGGAGACTACAAGGGGTTCTATGAAGAAGACAAGGGCGCAAAGGCCCATCACCAAGAACAAATACCATCTTGTAGATTTCATCGAAACCAATATATCTTCAAAAAAGATTCATTACAACAATAAATGACTCTTCTTCACCCCAATTAGAAAAATGGATCAAACCATTAAAATCATTTGCTCATTACTTTTAATTGGTTTAAATTAATAAAAACAGGGTGGGGTCATAAAATAGAATATTTCTCCTGTCTAAGACCTTGAAATGTTGTCATAAAGGAATAGAATCATAAATTTATAAAGGAGAAAAAGAGATGGAGAGAGGTTTAGAGGCAATGGAGGCGATCTTCAATCCAGAATCTGTTGCGATCATCGGGGCTTCAGACAATCCAGGCAAGTTAGGCTCTCATGTCATGAAAAGTCTGACTCAAGGGAGATATCCAGGCAGAATCTATCCTGTCAATCCAGGGAAAGATAAAATCCTGGGAATCAAAACCTACCCCTCCCTTTCCCAGGTCCCTGATACCGTTGATTTATCCATCATCGTCCTTCCAGCTGAACAGGTCCCCAGAATAATAAAAGAATGTCAAGAAAAGAATGTTAAGGGAATCGTCCTCATCACCGCTGGATTCAAAGAAATCGAAGATAAAAGAGGAGAGACATTACAGAGGGAGATAACAGAATTGGCATACCAATCCGGCATCAAGATCATTGGCCCGAATACCTTCGGAATTGTAAACCTCCATCTTCCCCTTAATGCATCGTTTACGCCGGAATTCTCCTTGGTGGAGAAAGGAGGAATCAGTTTTGTCAGCCAGAGCGGAGGGATGTCTCATCTGATGGCTTTTCTCTCTCTTCAAGACAAGGTTGGATTTAGTAAAATCATCGGATTAGGAAACCGCTGTAATGTGGATTTTGCAGAAATGGTGGAATATTTAATCAAAGATTCTCAAACTAAAGTAATCGCCATGTATATGGAGGGGATCGATCATCCAAAGAGATTGATGGAGGTGGCTAAAAGAGGAAATCGGGAAAAACCTATTCTTGTTTACAAAGTCGGACGCTCCTCTACAAGTGATAAGGCTTCTCAGTTTCATACGGGCTCCCTCGCAGGAAAACATGAGATCTATGAAGGTGCTTTTAAACAGGCCGGGATTTTAACGGTGGGAAGTTCGGAAGAACTTCTGGATGCGGCAAAGGCTTTGACCATGTGTCCACTCCCCGAAGGAAACAAAGTGGCTGTGCTTTCGGGTCAGGCCGGACCCGGGATGGCGGCCTGTGATGTGTGCGAGATGGAAGGGTTATTGGTTCCTCCCTTTTCTGCAGAAACCCAAAGGAGGGTGGAGGAGTTGCTTCCTCCTCTTGCCATCAGGACAAATCCTGTAGATATGGGACCTGCATGGTATGACTCAGAGGCAATCAAAGGAATTGTACAGACTGTTCTGGAAGATAAAAACATTGATGCCATTCTCCTATGCATCATGTTCGCTTCAGCCAATCGGTCTGCTGTAGGAATATTAACTGATCTGCTACTGCAAAGAAGAACAAACAAACCTATCTTATGCTGTTTTTCTTCCCCGGCAGGAATCTGGGACGATGAAATTAATCGGCTTGAAAGATCAGATATTCCAAATTATCCCACCCCGGAAAGGGCTGCTAAAACACTTATTAACCTTTTTCGGTTTAAAAAGGTGAGAGAGTAAAAGTGTATTGAGGAAGAAGAATGGATTTTTTTAATTCCCTTCTGATACGAATCACCTTGGCAGTGATCGGAGGAATCTTCTATGCTTTTCTCACCTATATGACCGTCATGTTCCTTAATCTTTCTTACGAATTTGTCATCATCGCTGCAGTTTTTGTCTACCTTTTTTACCTTAGCTCAAGGCTTCTTCTCCTCTTCTCTGGAATCAACTCCCCCTATTATTCAAAAGGAGGAAAAGGACCTTCAAAAACACCCACTAAAAAAAATTCTTTTTACACCACGGCCCAATGGGTCGGTAAATTCTATCACCATCATGACATTGCTCTTTTTGTTTTTCTGGGTATCGTATCCATTGTTTTTCTCATCTCCCTCGTCATGGATGGGTTAGGGGAAAAACCTTTTGGAGATACCATCCAAAATTTGTGGAATGCTTTACTTCCAATACCCTGATAGAAGAAAAAAATAAATTTTGTTTTATGTTTATCTTTTTGATATCATTGAGAAAAACCCAACTGGATTTCAGAAACAGGGTCGATCATAAAAAGGATTATCTAGAAAAGGATAGGTAGACATTATTAATGAGTTGATTGGAAAACATAGATTAAAGTGGAAGAAAATGGATGAGGATCTTTTAAATCAAATCAATGGAAAGTGGATGAAGTCTGGCGATCTCATTATTGATTTGTCCAGCTTCCAAAATGGATTCGAGAAGGAGATGAAAAGATACCGCCAAGAAATATGGGACTATATTCAGTATCGTGAAAGTCTTGTAAGATGGCCGATGGCTAACGAAAAGATAAAAATGGGCGTAAGCCTAAATCATGGGTAATTTATCATCAACGGAGAGCATGGCAGGTTACAATCTCTGGATGAGATAAATAAAAGTAGGAAGACGGCTTTGGGTTTTTAATTTAAGAAACTTCCTTAAAAGTTCCCTTTTACTTTCCTTATCTCTCATCCCTTCATCCATAAGTGGAGACAGATAGACAGCCCCTTTGTTGTGAGAAAGATTCAATCTCCTTCTGGTCAACTCTAAAAGGGAAGGTAAATGACCTGGAGGAAGGTCTTTCCCCAAAACGAAGTTCGAAGTCACTTCGATCTTTTCATACCTTCTGTTGATATCTAAAATCCTTGTAAAAGCCTCGCGAACCTTTTCAACAGAAACAGGCTTCTTCAATGCCTCCAAGGTTGTTGGATCATTCGATTCAAGTCCTATGTTGATATAAATAGAAAAAGGGAGATTGTTGAGTGACTCAAAGAGCTTCTCTTCAGAATGGATCATGGAATCAACGCTCCCGAAAAGAAAAAGACAGGTTCCTCTTAAATAAGAATATTCAAATTCAAATATTTCGTAGGCGTTTTTTGCAGCCAACTCAAGGAGCTCACGTCCGGCGGAAAGAGCGTCATGCTGTCCCAAAAAAATGGCATTATAGTTGTGAAGATCCTGCGCATAAAACCGTTTTAAGTTTTTAATCTGTCTTAGTATGTCTTTGGGAGTACGAGGAGCGAAATCTTGTCCTGTTTTCACTCGGCAAAAGCCGCAGTTGTATAAACACCCATCCGCCACGATGATGGGAATGACTTCATAGTCCACATGCCGGGTATCAGGGGGAAGAACAGTAACCTGCCCATTAATGAGATGATGCAATTGATCTGATCTTAACCCCAGAACCTCTTCATCATTTTTGATGATACGAATTAGAAAATCTTTGAGGCTCTTTGGCTTAGCACCTGGAATCATTTTTTTTATTTTCTCCTGCAGCAATTGCCAAGACTTCATGGCAGAATTTACGGTATCGCCGCCAAAAGGATTGTTGTCAATAATGGAGTTACTTGGATAGGAAAGATATGGGAAATAATATTCACCAAAGTAGTCGTAAATATCCTTATAATCGCCAGCAGAGTAGTATATCCAATCATTACCTACGGTTCGCTTCAGCCATTCTACTAAATGTGGCCAGCTCTCACCTAGTCCTTGAATATATTTGATTTCTCCATTCAGATTAAATTGAAAAATGGTATCCGGAGTTTTTATCTCTGAAAAACAGCCGTAGCGGATCGGAAAGCTGACCTTGGAAAACTCCCGTGATCCTTCCTTGTCAAGGGTGATGATGAGATGATCAAGCTGATAGGATTTCATGGAACAATCTCTGCGGAATTTTAGACCAGTGTAAACTCAATAGGGTGTTTTTTCAAGCCCCACTTTTGTGGTATGATTAGCTGCGACAAAAGGTGGCTGAAAAAGAATGCCTTATTGATCCAAGGGCGAAAGCTGAAAGGAGAAAATCTATGAAGGGAAAAATTAAAGAATTTGTTTTAGGTTTAGGGGTAGATGATGTGGGGATTGCTTCGGTTGGAGACTACAAGAGTTCAAGGTCACAGGACTTGCAGGGAATTTTCCCTGGGGCCAAATCACTGGTGGTCCTCGCCTGTAAAGAACTTTCAAACTGCGAGAGTGAAAATATGCAAATAGCCACAGGTGGAAGGCTGGATATATTAGAATTTGCACGTTCTTCCAATTACAGGGTTGCGCGCTTCTTGGAAAGGGAACTTAAGGCCAAGGCGATGACCGTACCCCCTTCTTATCCTTTGTATATGAGCTACGAAACAAAAGGGACATTGGGAGATATTTCTCTGCGTCATGCTGCTATTGCCGCAGGTCTTGGTAAATTTGGCCGTCATAACCTGGTGATTCATCCCAAAATGGGCTCCAGAGTAGTTTTTACGGCGGTCATCACAAACCTGGATCTGACCTCAGACCCTCCTGTTACCGAGAAACTCTGTACGGATTGTAATATCTGTGTCGAAAATTGCCCTGCGCATGCGCTGGATGAAGAAGGTAAAACCGATAACATGAAATGTCTCAAAATTAGTCAACCCTATGGCATTGGAGGCGCTATCCGTTTCTGGACAAAATTTGCGGAGAGTACACCAGAAGATCAAAAGAAGATGGTGAAAGATGTGAACTTCTGGCGTTTATACCAGGCTGGCTCGATTGGATTCCAATATTTCTGTTTCAATTGCATGAAGTCCTGCCCAATCGGTCAGTAATGGGGTTTATAGAGAGAAATAGAAGAGTTGCATTTTAATCTTTAATAATTGTCTGTACTCCTATGCTCCCATCCTGAACGTTCAACCCTACTTCGAATCAAATAAAAAAATTCTTCGGAACCAAATCAGGCCCATTGTTGTCTTTAATTAATAAAATCTAAAAAAGGAGGCTTCCAATGAAAAAGTTAGTCGTTTTAATCACTCTCATCTCTTTCATTTTTTCTATCCAAATAAGTTATGCGGTACCCCTGACCAGTACGCTCAAGGATCAACAAGACGTGGCGGTCACCATCTACAATTCGAATGTGGGGCTGGTCAAGGATATCCGGCTCATTGATTTTAAACCCGGTATTCATGAACTGAAATTCATGGATGTGGCCGCAAAGATAGACCCCACAACCGTCCACATCAAATCCCTGATCAATGGATCGAGCCTCAATGTCCTGGAGCAGAACTATGAATACGATCTTCTCAGCCCACAGAAGCTTCTTGAAAAGTTTGTGGGTCAAAAGGTTCAACTCGCCACGATCAACCCTGAAACAAAAAAGGAGGAGATTGTTGAAGCGACCCTCCTCTCCACTCAGGGTGGGAATATCTTTCAGATTGGGGACAAGATCCACATTGGCCATTATGGGCGGGTCCTGCTCTCCAAAATCCCTGAAAATCTCATCCCTCAACCCACCTTGGTCTGGATGTTGGAAAATAAACTCTCAAAGCCTCAAAAGTTAGAGGCTTCTTATCTCACTTCCGGAATCAACTGGAAGGCTGACTATGTGGCGGTCTTAAATAAATTGGACACGATGACTGATTTGACCGGCTGGGTCACGATTGATAATCGAAGCGGCGCTACTTACCAGAATGCACTGCTTAAATTGGTAGCCGGTGACATCCATCGGGTTCAAGGTGAGATGAGAATGGATTATGCCAGGCCAATGGCTGCGGCGAAAGAGGCAAGCCAACAGTTCCAAGAAGAATCCTTCTTCGAATACCATCTCTATACTCTGGATCGAAGAACCACGATTAAAGATAATCAAACTAAACAAATGACCCTTCTCGATGCCAATCAGGTTCCCCTTAAGAAACTCTTTATCTTCGCGGGCTCACCTCAATACTACTATTATCAAATGAATCAAGGCTCAAATAAACAAAAAGTTGGGGTCTTCCTCGAACTCGAGAACAGCAAAAAGAATAATCTCGGAATACCTCTTCCTAAAGGGACGATCCGTGTCTACAAAGAGGATAAAGATGGAAGCCTCCAGTTTATTGGAGAAGATCGAATTGACCATACCCCAAAGGATGAAAAATTTAAGATCAAGATCGGAGAGGCCTTTGATGTGGTTGGAGAGAGGGTTCAAACAGATTACAAACGTCTGGGCTCCAATCTCTTCGAGGTTGCTTTTGAAGTGAGTTTAAGAAATCACAAAAAAGAAGACATTAAAGTTTTGGTTGAGGAACCGATCCCAGGGGATTGGGAGATGCTTTCGAACACCCATTCCTTTGAAAAACTGAGTGCCCATTTGATCCGTTTCGATGTGCCTGTTGCCAAGGACAAAGAAGTAAAGGTTAAATATAGGATTCGGTTTCGGTATTAACTCCCCCTCCATCCCTCTCCCCTTGAGGGGGAGGGATGGATAGGGAAGAAACTTCAAACCCATCTCATCCGTCTCGATGATCCCGTCGCTAAAGACAAAGAGGTCAACGTTAAACATAGCATTAGATTCTGTTATTAAAATATTGACTAAAAGATTATGATTCATTTATGATTTTAGAATAAGTGGATCCTAATCAATTTTAAAGATGTTGATCTGAGCAAAAGAGGACAAAAATGAGTAGAAGGAAGAAATCCCCTTTAATAAAATCTTTAGAGATTTCTTTAGTGTATCTCCTGTTCAAACTCTGGATCTTTTGGGCGAGACACCTCTCCTTAAAATCTCTTGGGTTCTATGGCGAAAAGCTCGGCACAATAGCCCTCCATCTCTTAAGAAAACCAAGGAGGAATGCCCTGAATAATCTACATCTGGCGTTGGGCAGCGAAAAGAGTGAGGAAGAAATTAAACAGATCTGTCTGGATAGTTTTAAAAATATTGGAAGGGATATGATGGAAAACACCCGTTATCTCGAGTTTAGGGATAGCAATTTTAAAACGCTTGTAAGATTAGAGGGAAAGGAATATCTCGATACGGCTCTCAAACAAGGGAAGGGAGTTATTGCATTAACTGCCCATCTCGGCAATTTCCCTTTAATGTGCGGTCGGTTGGCCGATGAGGGTTATCCTTTATCAATCGTCAACAGATTTTCAAAAAATCTGAAAATAGTAAAATTCATAACTTCGGTTACGGATACCTTTGGATTCGAACTCATCCCTCTCAAACCCCCAATGACCTGTGTCGCACGATGTTTTAAGGCTCTAAAGGAAAACAGAATTCTAATGGTACATATTGATCTCAATGCACCTGCCACTGAGGCTTGGGTAGATTTCTTTGGTTACCTCGTTCCCACCTTTAAAGGGCCTGTCGTCTTCTCCCTTCGCACTGGAGCTCCCATCCTACCTGTGTTCACCATCCGGAATTCGGACTCCCATCATAAAATAATCATTCATCCTCCCTTTGGGTTGAATACCACAGGAAATAGCCAGCAAGATATTACATCAAACATTGCCCAGCTTACCAAAATTGTAGAGGCGACCGTCCGAGAATACCCTGAGCAGTGGTGGTGGGCTCGTCCAAGATTTAAAAGGGCAAGGGATATCCAGACGGGTAAAAGTCTATTTCCTAAACATCCTTGAGCAGGTAAACTATATAAAAGAATTCAGCCTTATTTACTTTATCCCAATAATCAACGGCGAGCTTTCCGGGATATCAATGGTTTCTACCTTTTTGAATCCTGAGTGATGTAACCAGGAGGTATATTCGGAGAGGGTAAAAGTATTCCCCTCTGTTGTATGAATGAGCATATTTACAGCAAAGAGAAGAGGGAAGAGATCTTTCTCCCGGTTTTCATCCGGACAGATTTCACAAATTACAATTCGACTACCCTTCTTCAGAGCTTTATATATTTTGGAGAGAATCTCCCTGCTCTTTTTTCCCCCTTCTCCATGGCAGACATAGCTTAATATGGCCAAGTCATATTCATCCTTACCCAGAGAATCTTGCTCGACATTGATGGGGATATAGTAAAATTGTTTTTCAAGGCCGAACTGTTCCACATATCTCTTGGTCTGCTCCAAAACTTTTCCATCATCCATCCCATACACTTGGCAGGTGGGATCCTCCTGAGCCATGGCAATGCCCCAGGCTCCTGATCCTGTGCCCACATCCATGATCTTTAACCCTTTGAGTTCTTTCCCAATACCGAGGGCCTTGGCCCCGGCAACAGCCACAAGATGGGTGGTATTAAAAAGTAAAGGAACAAGCTGTTGATAATAATCAAAACCATCTTTCTCTGCTGTCCCGGCAGGCAAGGAAGGTTTCCCAGCCCTTATCACCTCCGTGAGTTTGAGCCAGGGATCCCAGGAAAGTTCAGTATGTTTCACATAGTCTCCATAGTACATCTTTTTCCCTTTTATTAAAAAAAATCTTGACAAGGGGGTTACCTCATATCGCCTATCTTTCTTCTGGAGATATTCCATGGCGCAAAGAGTATTGAGAAGTATCTCAAGGGCCCTCCATTGAGTCTTTGTTACCTGAGCAAGCTCGGAAAGAGTTTTCTTCCCCTTGAAGATATGAGTAAAGATTTCAAGATCGATGGCCGTGCTTAAGATACGAGTCCTAGCAAAGGCAAAGGTATCGAGAATAATTTTCCCGGGACTCAAATCATGATGAGAGGTCTTTTCCATGCCTATCTTTTAAATATTCAGATCCCCTCAAACTTTAGAAACCGCTCATCTCCATCCGGATAAGACTGTCTGCAATTTCATCCTTGAAGATATCGAGAACGCGATTTCTTACAGCAAAGAATTCTTCGCTCTCCGTCATCTCCAATTTCCGTGGCCTTGGGAGATCTATCTCGATCACATCCATTACATGAGCAGGCCTCTTACTCAAGACCACCACCTTATCCGCCAAATAGACTGCCTCATTAATATCGTGTGAGATGAAGAGAATGGTGGCCTTGGTCTTCGCCCAGATTTCGAGCACTTTGTCATGCATATAAAGGGTCGTTTGAAAATCGAGGGAGCTGAAGGGTTCGTCCATTAAAAGGACATCGGGTTCATACAGAAGGGCGCGGAGAATGCATAGGAGTTGCTGTTGCCCTCCGCTCAATTGATAAGGATACGCATCATCCTGAACTTTGAAATCGAGGTTGAAGAGAAATTGTTCGACCCGTTTCTTTCTTTCTCTTCTTGGAACTTTATTTAGCTCCAAGGGAACCAGGAGGTTATCAAAACACGTCCGCCATGGATAGAGGGACTCACGATAATTTTGAAAGATATATCCGATTTTCGACTCATAGGAGGGTTTCCCCCCGATGGTTATTCTCCCATATTCCTGATCTTCTAATCCCGCGATGATTCGAAAGACAGTGGTCTTCCCACATCCATTGGGACCGACCAGTGTGATGAACTCTCCGGCTTTGCAGGAAAAATTGACGTTATCCAGAACGCGAAGGCTTCCCTGAAACCCTTTCTCTTTGACCGATGTGCTCGAAAAGGTTTTGGTCAGACCTTCCACTCTCAAATAATCTTTAATTCCGATTCGCGCCATTTTATTCCTGATAGTAAAGTTGAGTTGTATCAATATGCTTTTGGAATAACCCTTCTTTTCTTAGGGCATCAAAATAAGGTTGCCCTGCAGTTTTATTATATTGTTCAACTTTGATCCAGGGCTCAAAAGGAATCTTCATGGCAAACGGTTCTGGTAGGTTTGTATATTTGACGAGAAATTTCCTCGCCTCTACCTCATTAGCCTGGATGAAATCAACGCCTTTATAACAAGCCGCTTTTGTTTTCTTTGCCACCAGCGGTTTCTCCTTCAAAAATTTTGAGCTGAATGCAAAGACAGCCCCTGGGAAGCCATTTTGAAGGTTGAGGGCTTGAAGGGGATGTTTCACCAAATGCCTGCCCACTCCCTTGACCTCCGCCATCATCCCGAAAGGTTCTGGAGCGAAGTAAGCATCAATTTGACCAGCTGCTAAAGCCTGAACAATATTCCCGGGTGGAGTCTGTATGAGGGTTACCTCCTTATCTGGGTCAAAATAGGATCTTAATACGGCTTTTGCAAGGGAGAGGGAGGCAACGCCAGGGAAAGTTCCAATTCGCTTTCCCTTCAGGTCCGCCATCCCTTTGAGCGGTGAATCCTTTGCCACCATCAGGGTAAACGTCACATCCTTGGGCCCTGTGGGGCCATAAGTGATAAAGATTTTAAAAGCTCCGGGTAAGCTCTGTTCTACCAACCAGTGAGTGACGATTGAGTTTCCCGTCGTGATATCAATCCGACCAGCAACCAAGGCATCGACGAGAATCGTCCCCGACTCAAAAGATGTGGCAACAACCTTCAATCCCTGCTCTTGAAAATAATCCCTTTCAAGGGCCACAAAAACGGGAAGACTACCTGCTAAGTTGAGATACCCGATCTTCACCTCCTCCTGTGCCATAGAATGATCACCTCCAAATAGAGCAAGAGCAAAAAACAAAAACCAGATAAGTAGCCACCTCTTTTTCATTGAACTTCCTACATCTATCGATTTTTTTCACTCATTTATCTGAATCTAAACTCTCAATCGTTCACTTTAAGTTCTAAATCCTTATATTATTCTTGATAGAAAAGTTTGCTTGTATCTACGTGCTTCTGAAACAGGCCTTCCTTCCTGAGAAGCTCAAAGTAAGGTTGGCCCCACGTTTTGTCATATTCTTCAACCTTAACCCAATATTCCCAAGGAATTTTCATAGCAAAGGGTTCGGGCAAGTTCGTATATTTGGGAAGGAATTTTCTTGCCTCTGTCTCATTCGAATAAATAAAATCCACCGCTTTATAATAGGCGGCTTTTACCTTCTTCGCCACGAGCGGTTTTTCTTTTATGAATTTTGAATTGAAGGAAAAGGGTGCTCCCGGGATGCCGGTTTTAAGATTGAGCAAAAGAAGAGGGCTCTTCACCAAACGCCGACCTACCCCTTTGGCCTCACCAATCATCCCAAAGGGTTCTGGTGCAAAATAAGCATCGATCTGACCGGCTGCCAAAGCCTGGACAATATTTCCAGGTGGGACTTCAATGAGGGTGATTTCCTTATCCGGATTAAAAGAATTCCTCAATACGGCCTTTGCCAGGGCGATGGAAGCAATCCCAGGAAAGGTTCCCATCCGCTTCCCCTTCAGGTCCGTTATCTCTTTGAGGGGAGAATCCTTTGCTACCATCAAAGCCATGGTGTTATCCTGAAGAACTGCGCGATTCCCATACATGATAAAAATTTTATAGGTGCCAGGCATATTCTGCTCGGCCAGCCAAGAGGCGATGATGGCACTTCCCGTTTGGACATCAATACGACCCGTGATCAAGGCATCGGTGATGATCGTTCCCGACTCAAAAAGCGTGGCAGTCACCTTCAACCCCTGCTCCTGGAAATAGCCTTTCTCCAAGGCGACAAAGGTGGGCAGGGCCAGAACAAAACCCAAGTATCCAATCTTCACCTCATCCTCTGCCGTAGAGCGATTTACAAAAACAACCATTATTGAAAACAGGAGAACCAGAGCAATAACAACTATTTTCTTCATAGTACCCTCCTTCATCGTGATTTGTGAATTTTAATTCTAAATTCTCAACTCTTAACTCTCAATTTCAATTCTATCTCCCTGCCCAATGAATGATTTCTTCTTCCAATTTAATAAATCCCTTGTTCATTCCATATCCGATAAGACCGGTAATGACGATGGTAGCATACATCTGGGGAATCTGGTATGTCATATGAGCGTTATAGATGAGGTGGCCCAATCCCTTATCCGTCCCAATGAACATCTCTAAAATGACAACGATGATTAGAGTTAAAGAGAGGGCAGTTCGTAACCCAGCAGTGATATAAGGCAGTGCATCAGGAAGGATCACTCTGGCAAAAATGTAAGTATTGCTGGCTTTCATTGTCTCGGCCACCATCTGCCTTGTTTTGGAAGAATTTCGGACACCGTATAGCGTATTGATGGTGATGACTAAACTACAAGAGAAAATAACAATGGCAATCTTGGCTGCATCTCCGATACCAAAGGCCAACATAAAAAGAGGGAAGAGAGAGGTGGCTGGAAAACCTCTAAAGAATTCGATGACGAATTCTAAAGAATTGTAGACCTTTTCCCAATATCCGACCATAATCCCGAGAGGAATTCCTAAAAGTATGGCTAAAATGTAACCGCTGAACATTCTGTAAAGAGTTTTTCCGAGGTGGGTGTAAACCCCTTGGGAGAAGAGCAACTCTTTTAATTCGAGAAAGACATTCCATGGCGAAGGCAAAAAGAAGGGATTGACCCACTGAAATGTGGAAATGAGATACCAGAGCAGGACCAGGCCCAATGGACCGATGAAGGCCTCTCTCTCAGAGATAAAATCGCGCCATTTCGCATAGGTCGTCTCTGTCATCCTCAGCTGTCTTTTAGCAACCTTTCCTGTTCTTGACTTGGGCAGGGAATCTTTGAACTCGAGTTGTCGAGGCATCTTAAAACTGGCCAGTCTCTCTTTACAGAAGCTGAGGATCTCTCGATGAGTCGCGGTTTCTCCGTGCTTCAGTACAACGTTTGCCCTCAGGATTTGCCCTCTTCTCGAATCCGGAATCCCCACAACAGCCGCTTCCTGAACCTTAGGATGGTTGAGCAGTACAGTCTCCACCTCTGAAGGATAAACATTGAGACCTCCGGTGATGACCATGTCATCTGCCCGACCGAGGACATACAGATAACCATCCTCATCCATCCGCCCTAAATCTCCTGTATAATACCATCCCTCTTTAATCTTCTTGGCTGTCGCTTTGGGATCTTTGAAATACCCCTTCATGATTTGAGGTCCACGGGCAATAATCTCCCCCATCTGACCCATCTCAGCTTCTTTTCCATCTTGGCCTATGATCTTCAGCTCCGCTTTTGGAGCTGCCTTTCCTGCACTCGCCATTTTTCGTGGAGCATCCTTCAAGTGAGTAAGTGTTAGAAGAGGCGAGGTTTCGGTTGCCCCGTAACCCTGAAGGGGCTGGAGATGTGGATAACGTTCTCCGAATTCCCTCATTAATGATTCCGGAACAACGGTGCCCATCATTGCCGCCATCTTGAGGCTGGAACAGTCATATCGCTCCCAGTGAGGAACGTTCAAAATCAACTGATAAATTGGAGGAACAGCAGCCGTAATGGTAATGCGGTGATTTTGGATGGCATCGAGGATTTTCTTCGGGGTCATCTCATCAATGAGGGAGACCGTCATCCCTGATTCCACCATCAAATTCATGACAACGGGCCCTGTAATATGGGAGATGGGGAGGACGAGGCCAAAGGTATCCATATCAGAACACTTCAAGGCATGATGCATCGTTTCAGGAAAGTAGTTAAGATGATCATTGGTAAGAACTACCCCTTTCGATCTTCCAGTTGTTCCGGAGGTATAGAGGTAGATAGATTCATCCTCTTCGCTGAGGGGAATTGAAATCCTCTCTGAGGATTCCCTTCCCATGATCTCTTCATAGGAGTGCCAATCTCTGATATCTTCGCCCTCGGCACCCGTCACCACGATATGCTGCAAGGTAGGGACCGTTTTTCTCACACGATCTATGAAGACTTTCTGCCTTACACTGGTGACGACTGCGGTGACCTCCGTTTCCTGAAAGATGGGTTCCATTTCAGCAGGGCTGAGACGAAAATCAAGAACGACCACAACCGCTCCGATTTTTAAAATTGCGAAATAGGAGATCGTGAATTCAATACAGTTCTGAAAGAGGAGGACAACGCGATCTCCCTTTTTGACCCCAGCATTGAGGAGCCGATTGGCTAATCGATTGGACATTGTGTTGAGGTCAGAGAAGGTGATCTTCTCTTCCTTGAACAGAATGGCAGTTTTATCCGGCCTTTCGATGGCCTGTTTATAAAGATAATCCCTGACGATCATAAGGGATACTCCTCTTTTGAATCTTTTCCGGATATCATATTTCTAATATTAATATAATCCTATCTTAAATAAGTCAATCTTCCTGAGGAGGGAAAATTGAAGAAGGCAAAAAAAGAACTAAACCACGGGTTTCAGTTTCTCTTCCATACCTTTCTTTTCGTTGACGGTCCAGAGGATCGACATTCCAACAATGAAAAAGAGAAGGACTGAAAGGATGCCCGATTGGACGCTTCTTGTGATGGCAATCAGAATTCCGTAGATCAGTGGTCCAAAGACAGAGGCAAATTTCCCAGAAACAGCAAAAAAGCCAAAAAACTCAGCGCTGTTGGCATCAGGGGTAAAGATTCCCTGAAGAGAACGGGAGGCGGCCTGACTTCCACCCATCACGATCCCTGCCAGAACCCCTAAGATCCAGTATTCTGTCTTTGGATCCCAGATGATCCCTAACCTAAACGCCCAGATGACGATGAGAGACCAAATCCCTAAGGAGATCATCACCGCCTTCTTATTCCCGATCGCATCTGCCAAAAATCCGAAAAAGAGAGAACCGAAAAATGCAATTCCCTGAATCATCAAAAAGAAGAGAATGATCTCGCCAGTTTCCTTCCCTAAGACTTCAGCACCAAAGATCGAAGCCATGATGATGACCGTTTCGATCCCATCGTTGTAAATGAGGTAAGCCACCAGAAATTTCGTCAATTCCCGGAAGGTTTTAATTCGCCGAAAGGTATGTTGGATACGTCGATAACCTTCGCTGAAATAATTTTTGCTAAAAGACGGAAAGGTTTTTTGTGCTCTCTCTCGCAAAAATAGAAAGGTGGGAAGGGAAAAGATCAGCCACCAAAAAGCCACAGAGAGAAAACAATCCTGAACGGTGAAATACCCAGCAGAGAATCCAAGCCAATCTGGATATTTCAGCATGATCAAGTTGATTCCCAGAAGCGCTCCTCCCCCAATATACCCCAATGCCCATCCTAAACCCGAAATCCGTCCGATGCTTTGATCGGTCGAGATTTCAGGGAGGAAGGCATTGTAATAGACATTTCCACCGGCGAAACCGATATTGGCAAAGATGAAGAAAATCGCACCTCTCCAATAGTTGCCTGCATGGACGAAATAGAGGAGGCCGGTGAAGAGAATAGCGATATAACAGAAGACCATCATAAAGCGTTTCTTGGAAGCCGAGGCATCTGCCACGGCACCTAAAAATGGAGCGAGCACAGCTGAGACAACCATGCTGAGAGCCACGGAGAAAGTGAAGACGGAGGCACCGTGGAGACGGAATCCAAAGAATTCAATTCCTCTCTCTCCTCCTGCTACAACGGTGGCAAAATATTGATTGAAGATGACGGCAAGAATGGTGGTGGCAAAGGCAGAGTTGGCGAAATCATACATTGCCCAGCCAAAAATCTCTCTTTTTTGAACAGATATATTTGGAAAAGCGATATTCGCCACCAATAAATGTAGACGCGACGCTATGCTCTTTGCTCTATGGGATTTCAGACCGTCCTGATTTCCTGCCGCATAAAGGCGAGATAGCAGACCCCAAAACAGAGAACGGTGATGGCCACAATAGAAATTAAATGGGGAATGACGATGACGAGGCTCTGTAATAGTGGAAGTGGATTTTGAAATCGGGACAAAGAAAGTCTTTCCAACGGTCCCATCAAGATCAGGGATTGGGTGGTCTTTCGCATCGGATCGAGGATGATCGTGGTGGAATCGCTGTAAAGGGTCATCGGAGAGAAGAGAGAAATCATCCTCTGTATCCCTTCATGTTTGATCAACATTTGAGGATCCACCCCTGCCCCACTTTGACTGATCGGAGCTATGGCATCGGCTAGAAAACCTGCCCCCAAACTGACAAAGAAGGAGAAAAATATCCACACGGCTAAAGAGGCCAGGGCAGAGGTAGCTGTGCTCCGAAAGACGACGGAAAATAAAATCGATATCCCCAACCAAAAGGCGATGTAGAGGATGCTGGTGATGAGGTAGATGGCAAGACGCCAGACCTCCTCCGAACCTGGCACCACTCCGATTAATCGAATGCCAAGGCCTGAGATGATGAGGACAATGGCCACCAATACAATGGCAATGACGGCGACACCGGCTAAAAATTTAGCATTGATGATCGAATCACGATAAATGGGTTGCGAGACCAGTTTGCTCAATGTCCTTGAAACCCGTTCCCGATTGATAGAATCGAAACCCAGGAAGATACCGATCAGGGGACCGAAAAAGCCAATGAACTGAACAAAAGAGAAAAGTTTTCCTGTCGAGGTAAAAAGCCACAAAAAAAGGAGGGTGGGTTTCGCCATGCCTTTCGATTCCTCCTGGATGCTCATGCCCACCATCGACGCAATGATCACACCCACCATCACGATCAACGCCGATATGAGGAGAAACCGTATGCTGCTGAAGTGGTCCTCCATCTCTTTTCTAAATACAGTGAAGATCCCGTACAATTTAGGCCTCCTTAAAGTACTTCATGTAAATCTCTTCAAGCGTATAATCTTCTTTATCCACACCCAGCTTCTTCTTGGCCAATTCTTCAATGGGACCCATGGCTACCAGATCTCCTTTGATCATAATTCCGACTCGATCGCAAATCCTCTGAACCTGATCAAGAAGGTGGGAGGAGAGAAAAATGGTGATATTTTTTTCCCGGCTCAGGGAGTGGATGAGGTCGAGCATCCGATTCGTCCCGTCGGGGTCCAGGCCGATGGTCGGTTCATCAAGGAAAATGAGTTTGGGTTCTTTGATCAGAACCTCCGCAATTCCAAGGCGCTGTCTCATTCCCTTCGAATAAATCCCAACCTTCTTCCCCGCCTCTTCAAAAAGACCGACCACTTTGAGCGATTCGTCAATCCTCGCAGAAGAAATCTTATCGGGGATTCGGTTCAGCCTGGCGATATATCGAAGATTTTGCCTGGCATCCATATCATCATAAAACCCGACATTCTCAGGCAGATATCCAACCTTCTCCTTGACGTGGAAAGGATCCCGTGTTGGATCGAATCCAATGACTCTGACTTTCCCTGAGGTGGGTTCAGTGAGCCCCAGGAACATGAGTATGGTGGTGGTTTTCCCTGCCCCATTCGGGCCGAGGAATCCAAAGACCTCTCCCTCACAGATTTTGAGATTGAGATCATTCACTGCTATCTGATGACCATATTTTTTGGTCAGTCCTTCAGCTTCAATGATGGCCTGGTTTTCCACTTTAACGTCTCCCCAACCAGATGAATAACGCACTCAATCCGGCAATCACAAAGATAATGATGCCGATTCCAATCCAACCCCATGCGGTAGAGGCCTTTACCGTCACTCTGAATTCAATGGTCTTATCCGATTTTTCTCCATTTACCATGACGCCTACGGAATAATCTCCGACCAGAGCTTGTTGGGCAGGTTTGACTGTGACCTCCACCTGTTTCAAAGCATTGGGTTCTAAAACATCAATCTTTTCAGGTTTGAAAGTCACCTCCCAATTTTCAGGTTTAAAGGAGGAAAAGGTGATATTTCGATTGACAGCAGAACCCGTATTCTTGACAAAGAGGGAAAGGTTGGCTGGTTTTCCTGGCATGGCCTCCAAGGAGAGGATCCCCGAAGGTGTTCCAGCATCAAGTTTATAAATACCTGTCAAGGCCACCATCAATTTTACTTCAGCTTTTTTCTCTCCTGAACTAATCCTCACCAGAATGGGATATTCTCCGGACAGGGCATCTTTTGCAGGGGTGACTTCCACCGCCACGGTTTGGCTCTGTGCTCCCTTGATGCGGAGGCTGGAGATCTGCTTCGCTTCATAAGCGGGTTTGAAGTTGATCTCCCATTTCTCCGGTCCCATAGCGGCAAGGTTCAGGGTACGATCACTCTCACTCTTATTCATCACTTCAATAGAGAATTCAAACCTCGCATCCGTCTGGCCTCTTAACACAGGATAAGAGGTGGTGATCTGGATATCATCGGCTCCTGTGATTCGCTCCTGGACGTCCACAGTCAGTTTGTGAGTGAAGGTGAATTTTCCATCTGAGGTCTGAGCATCAAATTGGAAAACATAGGTTCCCACCCCTACTGTTTTATCGGGTTCCAAATTCAGAGCCAGATTTTTTGTCTTCCCATTAGGGACATATATCCCCGTGATCAGATAACTGGCTCCTTTCAACTGTGCCTTCCATCCCTTTGGGACTGTCGAGACCTTCACATCGATTGTCTCGTCCGTCCGTCCCTTGTTCTCTAAAATCAGATCCATCCTCACCGCCTCTCCCTTTGAGACGATTACCCCGGAGAATTCCGGATACACCGCGATGCCACGCTCCGGCCTGAGATCCTTCTTCTCCTCCTGTGCAAAAGTGAAGGGTGGGAGCACAATGAGTAATGACAATGCGATCAAAATAATAAAGAATATCGTTCGGCCTCGATTTACTCGCCCCATATGTTTACCTCCTCAAAACATCTCTTAAAATTTCGTTTATTTAAATTTAGTATTTTGCCAGCCCCGGAAGGAATTTTTTGCATAAAAATTTAATCGTTTGTCAAAGGGTTGTCAAGATAAATCTTTGAGAGCTTAAAAAAATGGAAAGCTCTTTGATTAATAAGATTAAATAACGATTACACAGATGAGTTACTCCTTAGAAAATCTTTATAATCTTTCTGAAATCTGTGTAATCAAGAGAGCGTGTATTAGTTTTCCAAAACTCTCTCTTTATAACATTTTTCCTGCGGATTTCAAACCCATCCCAGTCAAAGTGGAAACCACGGTTTCCCTTCGCCTCTTTTTTCTCAGGTACTTTTTCAATCCAGCAATCGTGGCAGCAGAGGTAGGCTCGATGAAGTGACCTTTTTGACCCATTTCTTTCAGAGCCTTCCCAATCTCCTTTTCCTTCACGACCAGAATCTCTCCATCCGTCTCCCGGATTACCTCCAATATCTGCCTTCCCCTGATGGGTTCTGCAATGGCAATCCCCTCGGCAATGGTCTCCTTCTTTTCAATCCCCCGTGGCTCTCTCCACCCTTTTTTAAAGGCCTGATAAAGAGGGGCACAAGAGATGGATTGAATACCGACTATTTTAGGAATTCTTTTGATCATTCCTGCTGCCTTCAACTCTTTAAACCCTATGTAGGCTCCTAAAAAAAGTGTCCCGTGTCCAATGGGGAGAACGAGCGTATCCGGAGCTCTCCAATCCATTTGTTCCCAGACCTCGAAGGCAAAGGTCTTAGTCCCGTGGAGGAAAAAGGGATTCCAGCAATGACTGGCATAAGGGATTTTGGAGGCCGCCTCTATCGCCTTCTCAGCTGTCTCTTCCCTCGAACCCTCCACCCTTTTTAAGGTGGCTCCATAAGCTTGAATTTGGATTAATTTTCCTGGAGAGGTGTATTGCGGAACATATATATCACATCCAATCCCTGCCTTGGCACAGTAAGCAGCAATGGCTGATCCTGCATTCCCTGAGGAATCCTCGACCACCTTTTGAACTCGCCACTCCTTCATTTTGCTGATGAGCACCGTTGCCCCGCGATCCTTATAAGACCCAGTCGGGAAAAGATAATCAATCTTTATTAGAACTCGATTCCCATTGAACTCTAACTCCTCCAAAGGGGTAAACCCCTCATTCATGGAGAGGATAGAGGCATCGTTATGGATCGGGATTGCTTCACGATATCGCCATAAGGTTGGACTTCTTTTTAATATTTTTTGAATAGGAAATTTGGATTTAAATTCGAGATCGAGAAAGGAACCACAATTGCACCGCCATTTTGTTGGCTGAATAGAATAGAATCGTTTACAACTTGAACAGAAAAATTTTTCCATGAATTAAACTTTCAGAGAGCAAATGGTATGGAGCATGGCTAAAAAAAAGAAGGCAAAGAGTCATTATTCGCTCTGCCCTCTGTGCTCTGCGCTATGCAATTTTTGGAGTGGCTTTAGTGTTCTCTTATGAGAGGGAACATCACTCGGAAGGTCGTCTGCCCTTCCCCTGATTCCATCTCCATCTTTCCTTTCATCTGTTTGATCAATCGCGTGGTAATATGAAGCCCTCTCCCCCTTCCCTCGCCAAGGAGGTATCGGTCCCTATCCTCTTCTCGAATTTCCCCTGTATTGGTCACCTCAGCCACTGCCCAGGAATCTTTTTGATAGGACCGAATGGAAAGATACCCTCCCTTTTCAGGTATGGCATTGGAAGCGTTGTTGAGAAGATTATCTAAAACCCTTTCAATATGAAGGGGGTAACATCGAATCCACAAGGGAGATTCTAAATCGCCTTCGATCAAATGAATATTCTCCCGCTTCAACTCCTTCATCGCCTCTTCATTGATGAGGAAGCGTTTCCTCAGCTTCTCCGTCAGATCGACAATTTCTTCCCTCCCCTCTCCGTGTAGGGTCAGGGCTAATTCCTGGATACGGGATGTCTCTTTCAGAATAATATCCAATGCCTGAGCTACCTTCTCCTTCTTTAAAGGAAACTCTCCATCTTCCAAGATCTTCTGAATCCGTTTAGCAAATCCTGCTGCTGCGATGGCTGGATTCTTAAAATCGTGAAGGATATCGTCCATTTTTTCAAGCCTCAGTCCTTTCATCAACTCTTTGCCGAAGAAGGTAAAAATTTCAATCTCTTCGTCTGAAAATCGTGGATGGTGGGCCTGGGCATCAAATGCCAAAAAATAGTTGACGACATCGTTCACCTTCAGGGGGAGATAGAGGACCGAGTGGATTTGCTGGGTCTCCAGAAATCGTTTGAGGTCTTGAGGAAGGAGATGGCTTTTCTGTGGATTGTGAATGAGAATATAAAAAGGAAAGATCTTCTCGTTTTCAAACTCACCGAAAGGATTGGCCTGGTTCACCACCGCATCAATATAGGGTTCTTCCTTCACCGAAAAGGCCTTCCCAATCCCATGCTGTATTTCTGGATACCCGGCCTCCAAAACAACATGCTGCCGATCTTCGCTGACCGAGAAGAGAGAACACCTTTGGATTCGCATGATGTCCACCAATTCCGGGATGACCAGATTGAAGACGTCTTTCATCTTGATCCCTTCCCGCTTTCCCAATTTCAGGAAGATCTGTTCCACAATCTTATCTTTGGTCACATTCAATTTCTGGAGGTCCATGATCCGCTTTTGGGCGATGACATAACTCACCCTTCTCGAAAGCATCTCAGCGATCTTGGCCTCCAAGGGAGTAAATATCTTGTCTATATCTTTATAATAGATCTGGAGGGATCCTTCAGTATCCACATCTTTTAAAGAGAAGCGTGGAATCGAAATTGGCACGGCCAACATCGAATGGATTCCAAATTTTTGAACCTTCTCCTTATTTTTGTATTTCTCCTCTTTTAAGATGCTGGGCACAAAGTAGGCTCGGTGTGTTTTAACCACTTCGCCTGCGATGGTATCTTCAAAAGGGATCGCCTCCTCACGATCCTCCGTCTGAGCAGGATATGATCCAAAGGAGATCATTTCCTCCTTTCCAGGATCGTATATCCGAATGCTCGCCGCCTCTGCCCCAAGATACTCCACTATGTTCTTCGCGACCGTCTCAAGAATTTCCTTTTCGGTGAGATGAGGATTGATCTCGAGGATGGTTTCGGCCTGACTGATCAGCCGATCCACATACCGGTAGATCACTTCCTCTGTGATCAGATCCACCACCCTGGTCACCTCTCCGAAGGAAAGGGAACAACCCTTTTCCCTCAGATCGGCCATGATAGACTCCAAAAGCTTTTGATCAATTTTAAAATGGTCCATAGATGCCCAGGATTTTAAAGACAACTGTTAGGAATAAAAATATTATAAACCTTTCTCCGAAGGTGTCAACTCTATTGAAGGGGAGTGTAGAGCTTAGTTGACTTTAAGAACCGACTGTTAAAGTTAGGAGGCCATCGAGTTAATGCCAAATGTCAAATCTTTGAAATTTGAAATTGATGTTACTTAATTTGCACTTTGAGCTTTGACATTTGACATTGATTATAAGATGAGAATTATCCCTCAAACTTCTTTATCAGGATGGCGCTGTTGACTCCTCCGAAACCCGCTGAGATAGAAAGGCCGAGTCTGACCTCCTTCTTTCTCGCTTGATTGGGAACATAGTCCAGGTCGCATTCGGGGTCTTGAAATTCATAGTTGAGGGTGGGATGGATGATCCCTTTTTCGATGGCCAGGAGGACAGAGATGGCCTCAACCCCTCCTGCCGCCCCCAACAGATGGCCCGTGATGGATTTGGTTGAACTGATAGGAATGCGGTAAGCCTGTTTTCCGAAGACATCTTTGAGCATTCTCGTCTCCACCCTGTCATTCAACAGAGTGGAGGTGCCATGAGGATTGATGTAATCAATCTCCTCCGGATGGATACCTGCCATTTCAAGAGCATCCTTGACGGCCTTCCCCAATGCCTTTCCATTAGGATCGGGGTCAGTGAGATGGTAGGCATCGGCGGTCATCCCCCACCCGACCACTTCCCCGTAGATGTGAGCCCCTCTTTTCTTAGCATGATCTAATTCCTCAAACACCAACACTCCAGACCCCTCACCCATCACAAACCCATCTCTCTCCCGGTCAAAGGGTCGAGAAGCTCTGTTTGGGTCGTCATTTCGTGTGGACATTGCCCTTAACACATCAAACCCCGCAAAGACATAAGGGGTGATACAAGCATCTGCTCCTCCGGTGACCATCAGATCTTCCCCGCCACCCTGAATCTGAAGGAAACTGTTAATCATGGCGTGAGTGGCTGAGGCGCAGGCCGTCGAGACCGCGTAAGAAGTTCCCCGGATCGAAAAATATTGGGCCACGTGGGAAGTGACGGCACTCAGGTAGATATTCGGAAGAGCAAAGGGGGAGAGGCCTCTGTGCCCCCTGGATAGAAAACGCTCATGGAAATGTTCCATCAAATCCATTGCCTCCACACCCACTCCCAAGACCACGCCTATTTGAAAGGAGTCCAACTCCTTCGGGTGATATACTCCTGTATGTTTGTGGTGCAGTCCTTCTTTTTCCAGATCGTTCTTGTCGAGCTCAATCCCAGCATCTTTTAGAGCAAGCCATGTAGCCGCAACGGCAAATTGGGATGTTTTTCCAAGGTGCTTTGAAAGTTTTGACCTCTCCACAAAATGAGAGAGGTCAAATCCATCGATGGGTGCTCCAATCTGGCATCGGTATTGACTCATGTCTTTATCAGGAAATGAAATCCGCCGAACGGAAGACTTCCCCTTGATCAAACTCTCCCAGTAAGCCTCTTTGCCGATCCCTACAGGGGTGACAGGACCGACTCCGGTAATCACCACGCGTTTCTTATAGTTCCTCACGCTCATCTCCTTCCCAAGTTGTCTTGTCATTTTCATCGATTGTCCTCCTGTTTGTCAAGGCGGAAACAATTCTGATGAAAAAGGTTGACATGCTTCTGGTTTAGAAATATAAATTTTCTTAAGGTGAATAGGTCGTCTCAAGGTGTCGAGGAACAAAGATGAAGGGCTTTCATCATCAAACCTGGATTTTCCTTTTTTTATGTCTTCTCTTTTTTCTTTCTTCCTGTCTTCCAAACAAAAAGCTGACCGTAGGCGCTACCGCGACATTATTAGAAGAGGTCGCAAGGGCTTCCTATAGACAATCGGACATGAGAATCCTTCGCGAAGGGATGCCTGCTTATCTGATGTTGATCGATGGGATTATTCAGGCAATGCCAGACAATGACCAGTTACTCATTGCGGGTGCCCAGAGCTATTCTTCCTTTGCTTCCCTCTTTGTGGAGGACCAAGATAAGGAATATGCAAATCTACTCTATGAGAGAGGAAAAAAATACGCGCTAAGATCTCTCGAGATGAGAGGGTTTAAAGAACCGCTCCAGAGATCCTTCGATGATTTTAAGGAGGGGTTGAAAAGCCTCGGGAAAAAAGATGCGCCCTACATCTTTTGGACGGCAACCTGCTGGGTGAATTGGATCCGCCTTAACTTGGATTCGATGGAGGCCATGTCTGAACTCCCGAGGGTGGAATGGATGATGAAGAGGGTCTTGGAGCTCGATGAGGGATTCTACTACGGCGGCCCCCATCTCTTCATGGGAATATGGTTTGCCTCCAGGCCAACAATAGCCGGTGGAGATCTCAAAAAAGCTCAAGAACATTTTCTGAAGGCCCTGGATCTTGGGCAAGGAAAATTTTTGATGGCCTATGTGTATTATGCAAACTATTACGCCCGAAAAATCATGGACAAAGACCTCTTCACCTCCACCCTTCAAAAAGTTTTAGAGACCCCAGCTGAGACTTCCCCGGACTTAGTCCTCCTCAATACCGTGGCTAAAAAACAGGCAAAAGAATTGCTCAGCCATGTAGGAGAATATTTTGAATAGGAGAAAAAATATGGGTAGACCCGATGTCATCAAATGCTTGGCGCTCAGTTTATTGGCCTGCCTCTTCTTGATCCAATCGGCCAATGGAGCAGAGAAGAACCTCGTCATTAAATTAGCTACTCTTGCTCCAGAAGGAAGTTCCTGGATGAAGACCTTCAATACCATAAACACAGAAGTGATGAAAAAGACGGAAAACAAAGTCCAGTTTAGAATTTATCCCGGCGGGGTTTTAGGGGATGAGATGGATATGCTCCGAAAACTAAATATTGGTCAAATTCAAGGCGTCGCTGTTACTTCCGCTGGACTCTCTACACTCTTTAAGGAGATGGACGTTCTCCAGATCCCCTTCCTTTTTCAAACCTATGAAGAGGTCGATACCGTTTTGAAAAAAATGGATTCTTTTTTTAGAAAGGGCTTTGAGGACAATGGATATGTCTTCTTGGGTTGGTCAGAGGCAGGATTTATCTACCTGATGTCTACCCTTCCCATCTCCAGTGTGGCCGACCTTAAAAAGGCAAAGGTATGGATTTGGGAGGAATCTCCGATGTCCAAAGCCATTTTCGATGAGGCTGGGGTGAAGGCCATCCCACTCACTGTCCCCGATGTTCTGGTTGGCCTCCAAACTGGACTGGTGGAGGTGGTATATGCCCCTCCGGCAGGAGCCATCTCCCTCCAGTGGTTTACGAAGGTCAAATATCTCACCGATGTCCCTTTGGTTTATTTGGCAGGTGGGGTAGTAGTAAAAAAAGATATTTTTAAACAAATCCCTCAAACTTCCCAGAATTTCATTTTGGAAAGTTTTCAACAACATCTGGATCAATTGAAGATCACAACTCGAAACGAAAATCGAGATGCCGTTAAGGTGATGGTTAAAAACGGGGTCAAGATCATCACCCCATCAAAGGACCAAATCGATGAATACAAGAGGCTATCGAATAAAGCAATGGGCCATATCAGTGGACAAACCTTCTCTAAAAAAGTCTTAGATGAAGTAACTTCTATTCTGGAAAGTTATCGAAGGGGAGGAAAATAATGAATCAATGGGAGCGGGTGGATGAGGCCATTGAACGAGTGGAGCAAACCCTCATCGTCACTTTCCTGGGCTTCATGATCCTCATCGCCTTCTTACAGATTATCCTCCGGAATTTTTTTAGCACGGGTCTGGACTGGGGGGACCAACTCTTAAGGAACCTGGTCCTCTGGATCGGTTTCATCGGGGCGACCCTTGCCACGAGGGAGGGAAAACACATCAACATCGATGTGGTCTCGAGATGGTTGCCCTCTTTAGGAAAGAATGTGGTCACACTCTTCATCCATTTGTTTTCATTTTTTATTTGTTGCCTTTTGACCTATGCGGCATTGAAATTTATTAAAAACGAAGTTCAGATGGAGAATAGGACTTTTCTAAATATTTCTGCCTGGATTCCAGAGATGATTCTCCCTATGACGTTCGGTCTGATGACTTTTCGATTTGGCCTTCGTTCTTTTAAAAATCTTTCTGAGTTTGGAAAGATTAACCTCCTTCGTGATCGAGAGAAAAAGACATGATCTTCCTTTTGATCCTCATCGCTCTCCTTTTCATGTTTATCGGAGCGCCTCTCTTCACTGTTTTCTCTGGACTGACGCTCTTTCTTTTATTCTTCGGCCATATCGATTCTTCTGCCATGATCATAGAAATGCATCGAATTGCCACCACTCCCATCCTGGTTGCCATCCCCCTCTTCACCTTTGCCGGATATCTCCTTTCAGAAAGCAAGGCACCCAGAAGATTGATCGGGATGACGGATGCCCTCCTGGGCTGGTTGCCTGGGGGTTTATCCATCATCGCCCTCATCACCTGCTCTGCCTTTACTGCCCTGACAGGAGCTACCGGTCTCACCATCATCGCCTTGGGAGGAATCCTTTTACCTGCATTGTTACACGGGAGATATCCAGAAAAATTTTCTCTCGGGTTGGTGACCAATTCAGGGACATTAGGTCTTCTCTTTCCCCCGAGCCTGCCCATCATCATTTATGCGATTGTGTCTAAGGTGCAGATTAATCAACTTTTTCTTGCAGGTCTCCTGCCCGGCATCCTGATGGTCGTCCTGCTCTCCGCGTTCAGTGTACAGAAAGCAATCGCTGCTGAGGTCCCGAGAACCAGGTTCAATACGACTCGGATATTTAAAGCATTAAGAGAAGCGATGTGGGAGCTTCCTCTCCCCCTCGTTGTACTGGGCGGTATTTACAGCGGATACTTTGCTGTCAGTGAGGCGGCAGCCATTACAGCCGTTTATGTTTTTCTGGTCGAGGTGGTCATCTACCGAGATATCAAATGGCGGGAACTTCCTCAGGTCATGCGAAAGAGCATGGTGCTCGTAGGAGGGATCTTGATCATTCTGGGAGCAGCCCTTGGTTTCACGAATTATCTGATCGACGCAGAAGTGCCGATGAAGCTGTTTAATTTATTCAAGGCTTATACCGACAGCCCTTTCGTCTTTCTGATCCTACTGAACCTCTTTCTCTTGGTGGTAGGCTGTCTGCTGGACATCTTCTCTGCTCTGATCGTTGTCGTACCTCTCATCACTCCAGTCGCCAATGCTTATGGGATCAACCCGGTTCACCTCGGTATCATCTTTCTTGCCAATCTCCAGATTGGTGCCTTGACCCCTCCTGTTGGAATGAGCCTTTTTATCTCAAGCCTCCGTTTTGAAAAACCAATGTCTAAAATCATCATGGCGTCCCTCCCATTTATTGCTGTCCTCTTATTTGTATTGGCCATCATCACCTATGTCCCATGGTTTAGCCTTGCCCTCCTGAAATAATTATCGTGAAGCGTTAGGTGCGGAGCGCAAAGCGTAAACCCCACACGCTATGCGCTGGCGCAATGCCCTGAGCTCTATAGGTTATTCATTTAGGAAGGAAAGAATGGCTTGATTGACTTCATCTGGAGTTTCCCACATGGGAATATGGCCACTTTTTTCAATCCCCAGAAACTTCGAACCTGCAATGGCCTGATGGAGGGTCTCCCCCACATGGGAGGGACAGATGAGGTCCCTCTCTCCCCAGATGAATAAGGTAGGATGGTGAATAAGACAGAGCTGATCCTTTAGCGTTAAGGCTTCCTCTGCATGTTTGAAGGTGGAGTAAAGGACCCAAGTGGTCCCTTTGATCTTAGAAAGTTGGTATTGCCGATTCAATACTTCTGGAGTGATGAGTTTGATATCCGAAACGCACTCCAGCAGGATCCACCTGATCGAATTTTTGTTTCGACCTGCAATGACCAGATAGGGGAGGATTGGAATATCTTTGATCGCTACGAGGGTTCGGAAGGATTCATTTTTGACCTGGTTGAGGACATCTGGAGGAACACAATTGATCAATATGAGTCGATCCACTCGCTCAGGAAAGAGGATCGCCATGGCCCAAGCGATCCCACCTCCCATCGAATTTCCGATCAGAGTGGCCTTCTCAATCCCCACCCCATCCATGAAGTCTCTCAAAAAATGAATGTAGGTCTCTGGGGTGTAAGGAATTTTTGGCCGGTCTGAGAAACCATGACCGATGAGATCTAAGGCATAGACCCGGTAAGATTGCGAGAGAACCTCGATCTGCCTCTCCCATACCCAAATCCCAGCGCCATAGCCATGAATCAATAGGAGAGGTTTCCCCTCTCCTTTCACCGTATAAAAAATCGTATGGCCATTAATCTGAATAGTCTGCGGAGAGAGAGAAGGGTTCCAGTCGATCCGAGTTGGCCGGACCAGGGGAATGCTACATCCCCATACAAAGGGCATCAAAAAAATGGAAACAATCCATCGGATGGAAATCATGGTTTCAACCCATTCTCTTAGTTGGCCTTCTCTTTTTTTGTCATTCCTGCAGAAGCAGGAATCCATTCTTTGCCTTTACCTCACCCCGTAATCCTTTTCTGGATTCCCGCTTAAGCGGGAATGACATCATCCTGTGAGCGATAGGATCTAATATTATTCTACTAAAATTCCGTGACTTCCCCTCCTTTGATGGGCCGGCGAGTTTGGGTATTCATGTCAAAGGTAAAACCGGGCTCGATCAAACCAGACCGGGTGTATCCTCTATCCTCCCAATACCCTCCTTCTTCTTGATTGATGAACTCGATCTTGCCCAGCCACTTGCAACTTTTATATCCCCATAAGTTCGGGATGACCATTCTTAAAGGCCCTCCATATTCAGCTTCGATTGGATTCCCATTCACGCCATAAGCTAAAAGAACTCTTGGATTCTCTAAGTCTTTTAATGAGACAGTTGTGCTGTACCCTCCTCCCACAGAAGTGAATCGGACACGATTTGTTCCGGATTCAACAGGAATCAGTCTCAGAAAGTCATCCCATTGAATGCCTCCCCAATCAGCTCGAACCGACCAACCCGACACAGAAGTCAGGCGACAGTTCACCTGGCTCTTCGGCAACGCCAATATCTCCTGCCATGAGAAATGTCTTTCCTCTTTGACCAGACCTCCTGTGGAAAGAAAATAGTTTTGGAGATCAATCACAGGCATCCCACCGGCTTTAAAAGCGGGAACACCAAGGTCTTTGAGAATACTCATCTCTTTTTTTCCTTCTTTTTCTTAAATAGTTCCTCAATAGACTTCAATCCTTCTACCAACCCTTCCGTTCCCTTGCCAGTTCCTCCGATGCTCTCACCGACGCTCTTGATCGGAAGCCCCAAGGCTTCTGCAAGAGAGAAGGCGATCCGGATCAAGAAGGCTTCCTGAAGATTGAACTGAGGATCCCCTAAATTCCCCTTCACATGAAAGGGAACTTTAATCCGATATTTTTTTTGCTCCAATAAAGGAATCAAAGTCTCTGCGGGAATCCGAAAGATGGTCCCTCCCCCTTCTTTAATATGAAGGTTGATGAAATCCAGCTCTCCAGGGGCATCAATCCTCTTCTCCTTCACAGCAATTTTGGACTCCATATCCATAGTGCCAGAATCAATCTCTGCAGACACCTTCTTCCGGTAGTACGGTTTGAATGTTTCGACCTCTATTCCCCGAATCTTTAGGGAAGTTTCTAAATCCATGGTTTTAAGGTCTATCCATCCCTTTGCATAAATACTTCCTTCCTGTTGCCTTCCTTTCATTTTTACTTTCAATTCAATGGGAGAATGCGAAGAGGCGAGAGGATATTGGATGTCTCTTATTTCAAAATCTAACTCTCTCAATTTAATTTGGGCGGGAGGTTCTCCCACTTTTCTATCTTCAAAATCGATGGAGCCGTTCTGAATTCGAATCCGATCGATCTGAACTTGAATGGGCTTTCCTCTCTTCTTCTCTTCCTCTTCGGAAATCTCTTTTCCTTCCCCTTCCTTTTTCATCTCCACCCAGGGACCAACAATGCCCCCTTCTCGAGATCGATAGAAGAAAAAGAGTGGTTGGAGGATAGTAATTTTTTTTATGTGTAAAGATTTTTTCAAAAGAGAAAGAGGGGAGGGATAAATCCTTATCTCCTCGATCTGAAGGAATCTTTGTTTCGAATCAGGGTCTTCATATTGAATTCCTTTGGCGGAGAGGTAGGTAGTCTTGAGCTTTATCTCCTCCAAGGTAAATCCAGGTCTCATCACCTTTTGAAGGTGAGGCTGAATGAATTTTACGGCATAAAAGGTAAGGACAAAATACCCTCCGATGGATAGGACTACAAGAATTCCGATCAGGATGAACCATTTCTTCATCCCTTAATCTCCTCTTCCACAACTTCCTTATAGCCAAAAGGAGTGATGGTGGCAAAATAAAATGGCGGTCCGACTTCCTCCCCTTCCACAGACCTTTTTTTGAGAAAGGACTTACAAAGGGTGAGAAGTTGATCAAGGGATGACCCACTCCCACGCTGGCCTTCCAATCTCCTCTCCATGGATAGGGATCGGGGGACCACAATGATCTGAGAGGTCTGGAATGCTTTTATCGAAATCTTCTCTCCCTCACTGCTAAAGAGGTGGAGATGATAGGGTTGGGCACGATCTCTGAAGGAATATCCAGCCAGAATGAGATAAACCTCATCTAAAGGAAGAGCCTCCTCGGATTCCCCATTGGGTGTTGGAGGGGAGAAGGAATGTTGCAATCCTCTTTGGCTTAACCATTGTCCATATTGATCGGTAAAAAAGAACAAAGCCATGTTGACGATTTCGTCGATTGCCTCCGTTCCTTGTCTCTGAAGGAAATTCTGGAAGGCTAAACTCATCTCCACTCCTATCCCCGCCCCAGCGTTCAACATGGCAGAGTGGGAACCCAAACGGAGGAGTTTCTTTAGACTGAAATGCCTCATCTCTCCGGCTCGGGCGAACCAGGTCGCCCGACTATCTGTTGCCAACACAATCCCTTCATGGGTGGAACAAGCAATCACTTGAGTCATGATATTCCAAAAAAAGGTCCAAGGGGTCTAGGATTCTAGGGGTCAAGTGGAATGCTTGAAACTTTGAGTCCCTAATTCATTTAGTTATTAAGAATCTGAAAAACAAACACTTGAACCCACGAACCCTTGAATCCTTGAATCCTTGAACCCTCTCATTACGGTTTTGCAATCAGCGAGACTTCCTTCGACTTCTTCTCATAGGCCTCTGCCAGAAGGCTAAAGATCGACTTGATCACCAACTGGAAGAGGAAAGGATTGGGTTGAATCGGATTGAGAGGTTTTTCGAGATCTATCGCTACAGACAGGGAAATCTTTGCCTCATCTTCTCTTCCCAATTTCAGGAGAACATAAGCCATTTCCTCCAATCTTCGTTGATAGAGAAATTTCCTCTCTCCCAAGAAGAGTTCGGTCAATGCCTTCTGATAGATCCCCTGGAATCGTGCTTCTTTTTGAGTTTGGTTAAGAACGATCTTCGACTCCTCTGCCTCCCAGACTTCATCCGCATAGGGTCGGATTTGTTCCTCCTCAATTCTCCAACTGGAAAAGATACCTGCTTTAAGAAGGTTTCCCCCCTTCTTCAACATCCGGTCGTCTCCTGCAATTTCATCGGCTTGAAGAGTGGAATAGATTAATGGTTCCGCATAATCTTTTTTGATCCTTTCTATCTCACTCTTCGCACGGAGATAATCCTGGGGAGAGTTCCCTTTCTTTTCAAGGTTTAATGAATAGGCCTGTGTGAAGAGAAAGGCAACATAGGAAGGTTCTATTTCAACAATTGGAAATGGATTTTTTTCTTTAACTTCTCCAAAGAAACTCCTAAACCCTTTCCGTGTCATCTCCTCCTGGGAGAAATCAACGACCCCCTCCAGATCACTGACGATCCCATGCATGACCGTTAAACCCCGGCCCGGGTGAGGAATGACTAACCACAGAAGCCGGTGCCCGAGAAAATCAATCCCACTCACGAACCCTTCTTTGGGATCTGCCTGTAAAGGACGGAGGATGGGACTATCTTTACCAGAAAAAATCTCTTCAACGGGGATCCCTTTGCTCTTCAGTCGGTAAAGGGAGCGCTTGATGATTTTTCGAATCTTCTTCCCTTGGGTCACTTCAAACATTCGATGAAGAAGCCTGCCAATCATCCTATCGGGGATGGTCACCATTAACTCAGCCAACCTTCCACCGGTTTGTGGGTCTTTTTTTAACAGAGGAAGGAGATATTGGAAGATCTCCTCATCAGATTTCCCATCCGTCATATCAGTCTTTATCTGCTCAAGGAGGGTTTGAATATCTTCCACTTTTACCCCGTAGTTTTTTTAAATTCCTGTTGAATGAATCTTTTACCCTTTAATGTTTATTCATTCCTTTACAGCCCCGCAGTAAATTTTTTTCAACAACGGGGTTTATCCTTATCTTCCTCCAGAGGATAAAAAGAGAGTCTGTTGAATGGTCAAGAGCATGGTTATGGAAAGATTTACAAAAAGAGTATTTCGACAGAGAAGCTCAAGTTTCTTGGTATCGTGATAATTCCCTTGCCAGATCTGGATAAGATTCCATAGGATGAGAAGTGCTGGAGCTCCCGAAAGAACAAGGAGCCAGAGTGGAGTCTGGCCCAAACCCCACATCATTTTGATAAAGGAAAAACCAGTCAATATGGAGAGTCCGATGTAGAGATCTCCCATTCTTTCTTTCCCAAACCGCACCACTAAATTCTTTTTTCCAATGGCCCGATCTGCTTCTTCATCGGGAAACTCATTGACCAAGATTACATTAAAAATGGAAAAACCGACGGGGATGGAGAGCAGTAAGATCTGTGGGCTGAAGAAACCTGTAAAGAGAAAAAACCCGGTAGCGATCGGCAACCATCCATAACAGAACCCGATTAGAATTTCTCCCAATCCATGGTAGGACCATCGAAAAGGTTTGCTTGTATAAAAAAATCCAGAAAAGATACCTGTCCCTCCTAATAAAAGAGTCCGAAGATCAGTCTGGTATTGGAGATAGATATAAAAACCGATGAGAATCGCTCCTGCCAAACATCCATATCCCAAAAGAAGTGAAAACCGCGGAGGGAGGAGCCCTTTTATTAAAACCCTCGATCCCCCTGAAAACCGGTTGAAATTTTGATTAATACGATCCCCTTCCAGATCGTTCCATTCCCCGAGGTAATAGGTCATCCACATGATGAGAATAACCGCTGTCGTAGAAAGCACATAGAGTCCTATAGGTCCTTTGTAACCCCATCGCCACGCCAAGATAAATCCTAAGATCAAAGGGAGAATTCCCACGGAAAGAAAAGGAACCCTGGAAAGCCTCCACCATGCAGAAATATAGAAACCTAATTTCTTCAATACAGATCTTTCTCCTGCTTCTGCTTGTTGCCAGTTGTTCGTTGTTTGTTGTCTGTCGTTTTTTGTCTGTTGCTTTGTATTTTTTTCCCACTGACTACTGGCTACTAACTAATGACCGCTGCTTTCTGCTTCTGGCCACTACATCCTTTATCCAAGACCTCCTATATCAATTCCGCGAACTTTTTTCCTAAAGGCTTCGCTCTCCTGAATGAGATTCGCCCTATTTCCACCTGTGACCCGATAAACTTTTGGAGGGTCCCCGTAGGGTAAAGACTCAAACCTTTTACTCAATCGTGGATCTATCCCGAAGGATGTTAAGGAGGCAGACCCCCATCGATCCACTATCTCCATAAAACCTTTCTTCCCTCCTTTTTGGAAGGCATCGGCGAAGACGGCAAGGATAAAGGCATGGGGAGACATACAAGCCACTTCTGCCGACCGTAAGGCATAGCGGTTACCATTGAAGGAAAGAGCCACCCCTCCTCCACTTCTGACCAGATTAAAAGCTTCCACATCAGTGATGCTATCTCCGACATACATGACCTCCTCCAGACGATTCCCCGTTCTTTTCAAACTGAGGAGCACAGCATTGGCCTTCTCCTTCCCACCGACTGGATTCACCTCGGAAAGCATTTTTCCAATCACCATCTGCTGAATCTCTCTCCAAAAAATTTTATCCAACCTTCGAATCGTCTTTTGGTCTCGGTCTGAGAGATCCTTCAGACCTTTTGCCTCCTCAGGCCAATCCATCATCTCCATCTCCTGAATCTCTTTCGCAAGATGGATGAGTCTTTCTCTCTCTTCATTTCTTAAAGAATATCGATCCAGACTCACCTGTGTGGAGTAAGTTCGATTCTCAGGAAACCCCGTCACTTCGCAAAGGGCATCAATGTAAGGTTTATAACTCGTGCTGATGATGAAGGCTTCTATTTGAGTGCCGATCTCCTGAAGAGTTTCCTTCGCCTCAGGGACAAGGAGAAGATGCTCCTTGCTGAATTGTCTGATTCCCTCATCGGTGACACCAAAAGCCTTCAAGAAGGGAAGAATCAATTTGAGGGTATCGCCCGCTTTATAACCGGGTCGCTTTTCAATGTCCGCCAAATAATCATCATATTTGCTGACCATGGCAAAGAAGCGTTGCCCTCCTGGAATATAAAACTCCGAGAGTTCCATCGCATTGTCATTCTTCGAGATGGGTCCTTCACAGTCGGTATTGAATTGGCGGCTCATAACTTTCTGCTCTTGGTTAATAAGTTGTTAATAGAACCAATGTCAAATGCCAAAGTTCAAAGTTCAAATCAAATCCAAAACCCAAATGACAAATTTATTAAGAAGTAGAAAATTTTTGATCTTGAGTCATTTGAAATTGATTTGACATTTGGATTTTGACATTTAGATTTGATTCATCAGATACTCCTCCACTTCTTTATTCAAGCAAAATCCTTCTATCTCATTCCACTTTTCGTCCAATATCTTACCTTTCTCAACCCTCACTCTTTTCTCGGCGAGGGTTTTCAATGTCATCACAATAAGAGGAAGCTCTCTTCGCACTCCTTGCTTCCGAATTTCTTTGAACAAAGGATTGTCTTCTCCCTCTTCTTTTACCAGTTGATGGAAAGGACGATTCTTCAACTTCAGACCAAAATCCTCCCAGAATCGATCGAATTGTAGACCTTTGATGGGAAAGGTAACATAGGTGACAGGAGGACCTTCGTCGAGATCTTTTGTAACCAGATGCATCATTACACCCGTTTGAGTCGCCCTTTGCTCAATCAATACCCAAATGACTTCTTGCCAGGTTCCTCTGGGACCCTTTGGCTCTGCCGGGTGGAGATTGATAGTGGAAAAAACTTCACAGAAAGCTGAGCTGACGATGAGCATATATCCAGCCAAAACAATGATGTCCACAGGGAGGTCTTTAATTCTTCTCGCAATCTCTTGATGATACGATGTCCTCCAACCCTCCATATCTTTCTGGCGAAGGGAAGGCAAATAATCTCTTGAAGAAAGAAGGATCAGCGGAATTTTCATTGACTCTACCAATTGGATAAATCGGTCACTCTCTAAAGATTCTCCTCTTTCTCGATTGCAAAAAACATAGCGGATTTCAGCGGGAATGGCTCCCTTTGAAATATGATCTGCCACAATTTGAATCAAGTCTCTTGCTGCTTCATCCCGACCTGTTGAAAACCATCCTATTTGAAAGACCATCGCCCTTCCTTTCGGTCAGGAGTTACGAGTTATGAGCTCGGAGTTCGGAGTAGTGTCGGCATTCACTGCCGACGGATTTGAAAGAAATCTTCAAGATCCTTTTTTGTTGGATATTGCTCCCGGCCATATCCTGTCACGCTCTTAGCCGCTACGACGGTTGCAAAAAGCGCGCTTTCCTCCAAAGACCTCTCCAAAAAAAGACCTGCCAAGAATCCGGCATTGTAAACATCGCCTGCCCCGGTATTATCCACCACTTCTACCCGAATAGCCGGCACTTCAAAGTCACCTTTCTTAGTGAAAATATGCGACCCTTGACTGCCTCTTTTACAAACCAGAACAGCAGGCCCAGCCTTCATTAATGATTTTGCCCCGGCATGAAGATCCTGATGGGTCAACAACCCAACTTCCCTCTCTGTGAGAAAGAGGAGGTGGCATCGCTTTATGAGAGGACGAATTTTGTTCAATCCCTTCTTTGCATAAATTTCTCCCGGGTCCATGGATACTTTCATTGATGAATCAAGAAGGTTCAATAAAACCTTTTGGGCTTCAAAAGGAGATTCTCCAATAAAGGAAGTGAGGTGTACCCAAGAAATATCTTTAAGCGCATCAAAATTAATCTCTTCGGCCGTGAGTGTGCTGTTGGCATTGCCCCGGACGAAAAGGAATCGATCCTGGTGACGGTCCAAAACTACCAAACAGGCACCACTCCTCTGCCCCCGATGTATCATATCAATCTGGACAGGTTTCAAATTTTCCAGGAGATAATCTCCTTCTTGATCTTCTCCCACCTTTCCAATGAACTTTGTCGGAAATCCCATGCGGGCCAAGGCCACGATCGTATTGGCTGCCGAGCCCCCTCCGCTTTTTGACTTCAAGGTTCCGAATCGCTTCAATTGCTCTAAAAGGGATTCGAACTCTTCATCAGAACCGAAGCCCTCTTTCCCAGGATCCAGACGAAACCCCTTCGAGGAGATCGATTTCAAATCTTCCACTTCAAAAATCAAATCCAGGTTGAGGGCTCCGAATCCAACAATGGTTTTCATCTTTTCTAAGTCCAATGGCGAATTCAGGCATTGTGGAATTACGCCTGCCTGCCAGCAGGCAGAAATTTGAAATCCCTAAATTCCTCAATCCTTAAATCGAGAATATAAAAAATAAAAGACGGGTTACCCCATCGTTTTACAAATAGAACATATTGATGTAAAATTCAACATCAAAGTTTCCCTCTCCTCCTATCCTCCCCCACTATGGGCGGGAGGATAGGAGGAGGGATTTGTATGATAATAACTTAAAGGAGAAACAAGGAGGGATCTGTTGTCACGAATTGAAAGAGAAGAGGCAGTTCTTGTCGTTGTCGATGTTCAGGATGTTCTGATGAAGAAGATGAATCAAGAGGTAGGGAAAAATGTAATACGAAATATCCAGACTCTTCTTGCTTTCGTAAAAAAAATGGCCATCCCCATTCTGATTACGGAACAATATCCCAAGGGATTGGGGAAGACGGTCCCTGAAATTAAAATGGAACTGGGGTCCATCCTTCCTATTGAAAAGGTCTCTTTCAGTTGCTGCGGGGTGGAGACGTTCAACGATAAATTGAATCAATTGGGAAGGAAGCAGATCATCCTTACCGGGATCGAAACCCATGTGTGTGTTCTGCAAACCGCCGACGATCTGATACAGAAAGGCTATGAGGTCCATGCGGTAGCTGATGCGATCTGTTCAAGAAGTAAATTAGATTGGGAGATCGGTCTGAAATGGATGGAAAAAAGGGGGGCGATGATCTCGACCACCGAGATCATCGCTTTTCAACTGTTGAAGGAGGCTGGGACTGAAGAGTTTAGGGGGTTGTCAAAATTGTTAAAATAAACAAAAAATTTAAACCCATTGAAGCAGTTTGGCGAAGAAATAGGAAACGAAGAATGTATTGGTAAAGACCAATGCCCAACTGGCTACTCTTTCCAAACTAACCTCTATCTTTCTCCCCGATTCTGTTTCCTGGATACCTAAAATTTCTTTACCGCTCATCTTTCCCTCCATCTACAATTTTGTAAGAAAAAGAGCAAATTTGTGGAATTTCCTGTAGTGATTTACCAATCTTCCAATTGCTTTTTCACAATTTTTAAAAATGCGAAACCACCGAAAATGATTAGCCAAATTATAAATAAATTGGAGAAAGCAAATTCTTTTATCATCAGGCTCATCCCCCATTCTTTTTAATGTTTGTAAATATATTAAGCAAGTCTTATGCCAAAGGAGGAAAGTAGATTAAGTTAGTTGAAATTAAAGGGGATTTTAAAATTTAGGCGATCAGAATCAAACTTCCAGGAAGGCACAAAATGTCACATTTTTGTAAAAATTTTATTAAGACCCAGATTTTGATAAAGAATTATTCAAGACAAAAAGTCGTTTTTAAAATTACTTATCCAGCACTTCCCTCACTTTTCTCGCCAGTCCATCTACTGTAAATGGTTTCTGGATGTAATTCATCCCCTTCTCCAGGACACCGTGATGAGTGATGGCATTATCTGTATAACCTGACATATAGAGAACTTTCATTTCTGGGTGAAAAGATCCCAGACGGTCTGCTAATTGGCGACCACTCATCCCTGGCATAACGACATCCGTCAAGATCAGGTGAATGGGGTCCTTCCGCTCCCCGCAAATCACCAGAGCACCATCTCCATCAGGGGCATCTAAAACCGTATATCCCTGCCTCTGTAAGATTCGCACAGCTAATTTCCGAACCTCTTCCTCGTCCTCAACGACTAGGATAGTCTCACTCCCATGAGGAAGTTCCTCCTTCACTACCCTCTCCTTTATCTCTTCCAAAGGCTCATCCACACGAGGAAGGTAGATTTTAAATGTAGTGCCCTGACCCGGTTCACTGTAAACCCAGATGTTTCCTCCACTCTGTTTCACAATACCGTACACTGTCGAAAGCCCGAGACCCGTACCCTTACCTTTCTCCTTGGTCGTAAAGAAGGGCTCAAAGACCTGTTGTCTTACTTCTGGTGTCATCCCCACTCCCGTATCACTCACCGAAAGCATCACATAGCGACCCGGTGTTACTGCAATATGGTCACGGGCATAGGCTCCATCCAACTCCACATTGGCTGTTTCAATGGTAAGTTTCCCTACAGAAGGCATCGCATCTCTGGCGTTGACGGCAAGGTTCATAATAATCTGTTCAACCCACCCTGGATCGGTCTTGACCCTTCCCAAATCATCAGTGAATACGGTAACCAACTCAATATCTTCACCAATAAGCCGATGAAGCATCTTGTCCAGGTCTCTTAGAACGGTATTCAGATCAAGAACCCTCATCTCCAAAATCTGACGACGGCTGAAGGCCAGAAGTTGTCGGGTGAGGTCTGCTGCTCGATCCGCGGCTTTTTTAACCTCTTCAATATTTCCCTTTAGAGGGTCGCCTTCTTTAAGTTCGATAAGTGAGAGTTGGCTGTAGCCTTTGATAACAGTGAGAAGGTTATTGAAGTCATGAGCAATGCCACCTGCTAATCGGCCAATCGCTTCTATCTTCTGTGACTGGCGAAGCTGCTCTTGAAGGGTAGCTTTTTCCTCTTCTGCCCGCTTGCGCTCGGTAACATCTCGAATGAGACCTCTAAATCCTATCCGGTTACCTGATGAATCCTCTATTAAAGAAACAGAAGCCTCAATGCTTCTTCTCGCCCCATCTTTTCTTATAATCTCCCAATCGAGTTCTTCGGTGGATTCCCCTGTTCTATAGACTTTATTAAAGGCTTGAAACAATTTCTTCGCATTCTCTTGATCCGTGTACTGCCGGTCGCTCATGCCCATCAATTCCTCTCTGGGATATCCATATATTTGGCACATTGAATCATTGAAGAAGGTAAAATTACCGGCAATGTCAACCTCATAATAGCCGTCCTCAATATTTTCAAGAACGTTTCGATACTTCTCCTCACTCTGCCGAAGTGCCCCTTCAGCCTGCTTTCGTTCGGTGATGTCGTTCAAAAAATTCAAAATGGCGGGCCTTCCTTCCCATGAGATGAGAACAGAATTGACTTCTGCCCACTTAATATTTCCGGCTTTATCAATAATTCTAAAAACATTGACTCCGGGCAGTTCCTCACCTCTGATCCTTTTCAGGTGACGCCCTAAGGTTACTTCTCGATCATCTGGATGCACAAAATTAATGAAAGGAGTGGAGGTTAGTTCTTCTTTTGAGTAACCAATAAGTTCTATGTTTTTGATATTAAAAAACCGAAGCATTCCGTCCTGGATCACAAAAATGGCTTCATTTGCATTCTCTACCAACAAACGATATTTCTCTTCTGATTCCTGCAGTGCCTCATACGCCTGTATGAGATCAGTCACGTCGCGAATCGCCTCGACAACATGGGTCACACTGCCTGAGTCATCCTTCAACGGTGAAAGGAGGATGTCCACATGGACTTTCGAGCCGTCGCCACGCATGTGGACGTGCTTGCAGTTACGCGATTTGCCGGTCTCGAAGACCTCGCCGAGGAGGCATTGCTCACCATGGCGGTCACACGGCTCGGCGTACCCGTGGGATATTTCGTAGCAATGTTTACCGATGACCTTTTCCCTGCTGCTGCCGGTGGTAATGAGGAAGGTGTTGTTCACGTCGGTGATTCGGTAGTCGCAGTCGATGACAATGATGTCCTCGTGCAAGGTATACATCAGTGTGCGAAAGTAGCGTTCACGCTCCTGGAGTCTTTCCTCCGCCCGCTTGCGTTCAGTGATGTCGCGGGCAATGATGTGAAATCCGGTGACTTTCCCACCCTCAATCACGAGTGAGGCATTCTGCCCGAACCACATTACCTCTCCAGATTTATTCAAAAAAGGAAACTCAACATAGGTCGTCGGCTGCTTTTCACGAAACTGACTGATATAAATCTTTGATAGCCTGTCCCGATGCTCAGGAACGACGAAATCAAGGTAATTGAACCGCTGAAGTTCTTCAAGCGTGTAACCCACAGCTTTCAGTGCAGTAGAATTGGCCCAGGTGAAATTACCATTTGTGTCGGTGGAATAAATTATCTCCACGGCGTTTTCTACCACTTGTCTGTATCTCTTCTGTGACTCCTCCAGGGCTTCCTCCGCCTCCTTGCGCTCGGCGATCTCCTTTTCCAATCCTGCAAAGGACTCTTCTAATTGAATGGTCATCCGGTCAAAAGCCCTCGAAAGCTGTCCAACCTCATCCTTTGCCATTGTGCCTACTTTGTAATTCAGATTACCGGCGCCAATGATTTCGGTCCCCTCGTGGAGCTTCCTGATCGGCTTCACCACCCCACTGTGGATTGAAAATGAAACTGTGGCTACAACTACGGCCATAATTAAAGAGAACAATAGAACGAGTAAATAAGCCTTCTGCTGAGAGGCTATTAACCTTGCGCTGCTTATTTCAGCCAATTGATAGGCATCAGAGACCATGGAGCGTGATTTTGCATCCAGATTGCCCACCAGCATCTCATTCAATTCCTGAGATACGCCCTCTTTCTCATCTCCATAACCTTCATAATTTGAGACCATCTGGGAAAAGATGTTTTTTATATCCTTATGCCTTTCACGCATCCTTTTTAACAAAACTATCTTTTCCGGACTTTCGACTTCAACTCCTTCCAGAAACCTCTTTATAGAGTCATGTTTTAATTGCCACTGTATTTTAGCCCTTTCTTCATGATGAATTAAATATTCATTAGTAAGAATATTAAGCTCAAACAACCCTCTGATGATCTCATCAGCGGCCTTTTCCTTCTTGATTGCCTCATTCACTTGTCGAGCTGAAAAAAAGAGGATCAAGCCGATCACAAGGGCTACTATTAAAGATACGACTGTAGTGATCTGTAGCTTAGTCTTAATCTTCATAATTGTTTCACCTGATAATCGTCACCCCTTTAGGTTTCACTGTCTCGAGGGCATCGAAATAAATGAAATTGAGATAATTCGGAATCTTTTTTCTTTCCGTCAACTTATTTCGTATCGCCCATCTGGCTTCGTTCTCTAACGAGGTCAGAAGGGACTGCTCTAAGGAGATCTCAAGTCTTAAATCGGGCCAGAGGCCAGCGATCTCAGACTCTTTAATCCCTGTTTTGTTGGAAACGACCCTTTGGACATGTTCCGGATATTTCTTCGCAAACCCCTCCGATCTTATCAATGCCTGTAGTACACTCTTGACCGCTTGTGGTTTATCCTTAACAAAAGCATTAAAGGCCACCAAGTTGTATGTTTTAAGGTATAGTCCTGATTCTTCAAATACAACTATATTGTCTCTCAGTGATGTCTTTGCCCTGCTGACATAAGGCTCTCTCATAGAAAAGGCATCTATTTCACCGTTTGCCAATGCCGGAACGAGCTCATCTGGATGTTTGAAAGAGAGCTTAATATCTTTCTCGGATAGGCCGTTTTTTATTAAAAAGCTGTGCAAAAAGAAGTGAGCCGCTGAGGCTTTCTGACTGGCAATGCGTTTGCCTCGAAGATCTCGTGGTTTCTGAATTTCCCTGTCCTTGCGAGCGACGATTACTTGATCATTATCCGAAGAGCTAATTGTAGCAACAATACTGAAGTCGCTCCGCTCAAAGCTGCTGAAGATAATTGGCGTCTCTGCTGGTGTGGCCAAATCAACCTCCCCAGAAAACATACCCTCCAGGGCAAGCTTTCCACTGGCATAGTATTTAACCTTCACATCAACTCCCTGCTTGGAAAAGAATCCCTGATCCTCTGCGATCATAATAAGTGCCAATAATGGACTCCGCTCAACACCGATTGTTATTGGTTCCCCGGTACCTGTAAATCCCTTTGTTGGGGTAAATAGAATAACACTTGCTATCCCCACCATAATCCCAAGCAATATAGTCACCCTCACTATTTTAATTATCTTCATCTGTCCTCTCATCGCTTGTCCTCATTTAAATAGTGACCCTTCCCATATTTTCATATTAAACGGCTTTCGATGAATCATAGATCTTTCCTTTTAAGAAAATTTCCAGAATTTGAGGGTCGAATTGCTTGCCCTTGCCCTTCTCCATCTCATCAATCACCTCATCCACAGGGAAGGCCCTGCGATGGGGTCTCTTTTCCGTTATTGGTCATCACACAGGCATACCCCTCTTTGGCAAGTCTTCGAGCAAGGATAGAATAGATCATCTTTTCATCATCTACGATGAGGATGCGCGTTTCCAAATGTCCCCCTTATCAATCTCTAAAATCGCATTCACTTACTTTCTCCTACCTTTAAAAATCGATATAATTCGGATTGGTGGACTCTCCAACCGCTTCCCGCTTTGACGGCCTTGATCCTTCCAAGGCGGATATACTTCAGGTAAGTGGGTTTGGAAATCTTTAAATATTGGATAGCCTCTTGGGTCGTTAAAACCACGTCTTTATCCATTAAGGACATTGCTTTGCCTCCTTTTTTCCATGCTTTCATAGATTTTACTGCATAACAGGTGCCAAAAACTAAATTCGCAGATTTTAATTGAATAAGTGTTGAATTCTTAATGCTAATTTAAATTTTAGTAAAGGGGTCCTTAATCGGAAAATTTCTACTGCCAAAAGTGCAATTTTGTCAAAACTGGTAAAATTTTTGTCGGTATTTAACCTCACCAAAGCTTGAGATGAAACACACAACTGGAAGAAAAAAATGAAGGTTGTTAGGAGTTATATCCTGGAGTATGGATTGGGGGTAACGGTATTCATAGCGTTAACGGGATCAGATAATTTTTTATAGAGTAAGAGAGGGGAGCAAGAGAGAATAACAAATTGTGTTTAATTTATATTTTATTGTGACGAAAAGAGTCACTTTTTACTTTATATAAAATTTCGATTTTTAAATAATGTTGAAAGAAGTCAATTGCATTAGACATTTAATCTCCTTTTGGCATTGAAATTGCTGTTAACTTAATTAGGGAAAAATTTTTAATAGCAGACATTGCCGATAAAGCCAAACCACGAGTAATCGTGGGACGAAAAGCCACGGGTCCCGAGTTTGCGGGATAGCCCACAGCTTTTCTCCAAACCTAACCGAATCGGTTCCGTTATTAAGTATTGCAATCACCGTTGGAACAATGAGGTGGCCAAATAACCCGTCATAATATTTCGTATTACATTGTCAAAATGACGCTATGAAGTGATATAAAATGACAAGGCAGGTTCTTGAAAAGTTTGAGGGTTTTTAAACCATCAAAAAATTATAATCGAGTAAGAAGAGTTTCGAGGAAATAATAATTGTTAAAATCTCATTTTAAATCAACTAGGGGATACATTCGAAACCTTGCTCTTTGAAATGGCGATCAAATGCAAATACTGTTTTGATCCCCAGCCGCCTCATGATACCAAAACTGACACAGTCTACAAGACTGAGCCTTTTTCTGCCCGAGGCGAGCAACCCCATTACCCCTACCTGATGGACAGGTTCGTTTATCCACTCAATTGTCAAAAGGGGAACGACGTCTTCTTCAAATGCCCTGACGGCTTCCATTCCAAGGCGATGTTGAATCAATGCAAATGTTTCAACCAGAATGTAACTGCTGCAAATTAAAATAGCCTCTTCAGAAATCAGTTCCTCCCATTTCTTCCTTGCCTTCTGGTGATTTTCATCACCCGCATCTAAAACAGATATAAATGCGGACGTATCAATGAATAGGGTCATTTCTTATATGCCTCAGCTAAGTGTTCATCGTGCTTGCTCGATAAATTAGATCGACCAGAATGAAAACGACCGGCGACTGCAATAGCACGGTGGCGACGTTCTTCAGGAGTAACTGTTCCATGAGAATGAAGTAATACTTCTACTCCACGCCTTATTAACTCTGCAATAGATACTCCCTTGATAGCTGCCATTTTTTTTAATTTCGCTGCCTGTTCTTCGGTTAGTTGAATTTGTGTACGGACCATCGTCAAACCTCCATCATGATTACATTTCTGCTGTAATGATAACATATAAAAATAAAAAAAGCGACCAACTTTTTAGGCCTAACTGCAACAACAATAAAGAAATTAAGAGGAGAGGAGGAACAAAATTAGTGCTGTAATAGGTTCAGGATTTTTCTGGATTCCTGCGGGGTAGCAACTTCTCTTCCAAATTCTTTGGCAATCCTGACCACTCTCTCCACCAATTGGGCGTTGTTCTTGGCCAGGACACCCGTTGAATAGTAGATATTGTCCTCCAAACCAACACGGACATGTCCTCCCATCACCATTCCCATCATGGTCATGGGAAGTTGCCCTGTACCAATTCCAATCACAGACCAGGTTGAACCTTCAGGGACAATCTCTGAAAGATGGAGAAGAGACTTTACCGTGGCAGGCATGCCCCCGAGGATGCCCAAAACGAATTGAAAGTGGAGCGGAGGTTTAAGAAAACCTTTTTCGAGTAACCTAAGGCAGGTATAAACCATTCCGACCTCAAAGACTTCTAATTCGGGCTTGATCCTCTTTTCCAATGTCTCCTTTGCTAAGGTTTCTAAAAATTCTAAAGGATTAAGAAAAACATTCTCCTTCATGTTGATAGAGCCTGCATCAAAGGAGACCAATTCTGGATTTAAGGATAAAGGGACGAGCCTTTCTTGAAATTGGAGATTTCTACCCGGAATACCACTCGTGGTCAGGCAGAGGATAGCATCGGTTTCGCTTCGAATGCGGTCTGCCACCTCTTTAAAGATAGAATAATCCTGGGTTCCTAACCCTGTCTTTGGATCTCTGACATGGATATGAAGGACGGAAGCCCCTGCTCTCCAAGCTTCAATTCCTGACTGGGCGATCTCTTGCGGAGTAATAGGAATATATGGCGTTTGCTGTCGTGTGATTCGAGAACCTGTGATGCCAACGGTAATGATGAGTTTTTCCATACGACCTTAAATTTATATAAGGGTGTGGGTTATGTTTTCTCCACGATAAAAGATAGGCCCTTTTGGATAACCGTATTCCATTCTTTATTACAATACTCGGTTAGCATTGACCAATGCAAAATTTTAATTGGACATTGATCATTGGATTATTGATCATTCAACCTACGGATAGATTCCTCTGAGCCTGGAGGCTTCAGCCACCCTTCCAATCCCAAGTACAAGGGCTGCCGTCCTCATGGGAACTTTTTTAGAAAGGGAGATATCCAATACCTCTTTGAAACCCTTCTGCATGATCCGGGTCAATCGGTCTAATACCTCCTCTTCACTCCAGATGAGCTCCTGGAGATTTTGCACCCATTCAAAATAAGAGACGGTCACCCCTCCTGCATTCGCCAGGATGTCAGGGACGATGAAAACTCCCTTGTCATTCAAAATCTCATCCGCCCTTGGTGTAGTTGGCCCGTTCGCTCCCTCGGCGATAATCTTCGCTTTGATTCGAGAAGCATTCTTCTCTATAATTTGATTTTCTATCGCAGCTGGTACTAAAACATCGCATTTCAGCTCTAACAGCTCTTGATTGGTGATCTCGGTTTCATCCTTTGTCTCGCAGACGAAACATTTATATTTCGCCTTGTATTCCAAGGCTCTCTTCACATCCAGTCCATTCTCATTATAGAGCCCTTTCTGTGAATCACTGATAGCAATAATCTTTGCCCCCAAACGGTCAAAGTGCATTGCAGCCACACCTCCCACATTCCCACATCCCTGGATCACCACCTTCACTCCTTCAACCGGCATTTTTAAATATTTCAACGCCTCGAGAGAGGTAATCACCACCCCTCTTCCTGTAGCTTCAAACCTTCCGAGAGACCCTCCCAACTCAATGGGTTTGCCCGTCACCACTCCAGGCACAGAATATCCTTTTAGAATGCTGAACGTATCCATGATCCAGGCCATCACCTGTGGGTTGGTATAGACATCCGGAGCAGGGATATCCTGCTCAGGACCTAACATCATGGAGATCTCCCAGGTAAATCTCCTCGTCAAATGCTCTATTTCGTGAAGCGACATCTGTTTGGGATTACATTGAACCCCACCTTTGGCCCCTCCAAATGGGATGTTGACCACAGCCGACTTCCAGGTCATCCACATTGCCAAAGCCCTCAATTCATCGAGATCAACATCGGGATGGTATCTTATTCCTCCTTTGGCAGGCCCCCTCGCCACGTTATGCTGAACCCGGTACCCGGTGAAGATCCTGAGCTCCCCATTATCCATCTGAACTGGAAAATGGACGATCAACTCCCTCTTCGTATGTTTCAACTTCTCTATTGATCCAGGATCCAGGTTTAAATATTTTGCCGCAATATCAACTTGTTTCTTCGCCATCTCAAAAGAATTAATCTTCTCACTTTCAGCCATTATCGTAACCCCCTTTTATTCTAAACTAACAAAAATCCGACAGACTATTTCCCTAATTTTATTTCCTTTTCTTTTTTCTACCTTTTCTCTCTATCTTTTTCAAGGGAAATTTTGTGACCTCTTCATCCATTCAATGACCCAACATTTTTTTAGATATTAGTAAATAAGGACCCTTTTAAAGGAAATTCTTGTCGAATAGATCGCCAAGATTGTCGAAACTGAATATTACTAAAATTAATGAGCCCGCGCTCGTGGTGCGTGTTCGTAACCTATTGAATCTCTGTTAGTCTTTGGTATGGATCTACTGTCTTGGATTTATAATATTGAAAAGGAAAATTAACTCTCTTAATAGATATCGACAAGTCTTTCCTATTTTAAGTTGAATCTTCAGAAATCAATTTTTTAAAACATAAATTTATTCAATATCCAAAAATGGCTAAAACCCTCTGAAAATTCTCAATAAATCATCATGCTAAGGACAAAGAATAACGTCATCCAACTTCTAAAAAATGAATTGGCACAGTCCTTGCTCTAATTATAAAGCAATGATTAAATGAATATGAAAGGAGGTGAAAAAGATGAAAAAGATGATTGTTACATTAGGATTGGTGGCAGTCATGCTCTTAGGCGTAACTTATGTTTATGCTCAAGGACCGGGCATGGGTCCTGGACATAGAGGAATACATGAATCTTGGGGTCCTGGAAAAGACTACCCCTTGACTTCCGAACAGAAGACCAAATTCCAAGAATTGCGCCGAAAGTTCAGAGGTGAAAATGCAAAACTGATCGGTGCAATCGTAACCAAGAAGCTGGAGCTTCAATCCTTATGGACTGATCCAAAGGCTGATTCCAAGGCCATTCTCGATAAGGAGAAAGAATTGAGAGACCTTCAAAATCAGCTGAGGGATAAAGCTGTCCAAATGAGGCTGGAGGCTCGAAAATTCCTCACACCTGAGCAGATCGAGAATTGGAAGCCAAGCCGGGGAATGGATCGTGGTTTTGGTCGCGGCCACATGATGGGCTATGGTCCTGGAATGGGCCGTGGTTATGGAATGATGCAGTAACCCCAACCCCCCTCCTCCAATAAAAGGGGAAGGAATAAAAGACCTTCCCCTTTTATTTTGACTTTTCAAAACCATTTCGATATGTTTTAAAATGAATCGAGGAGATATGAAATCCCGATGATTTGGGGTTAGATCATTGGTGGGGAGTCATGAAGTTTAAAATACAAACATTCATCCTCTGTTTTCTCTTTATCCTCACTGCCTCTCCCTCCTTTTCCCAACCAGCCGGAATGGGAATGAAAAAGTGGAGGGGAGAAGGTCCGTGCTGGAGAGCATCAGAACTCAATCTTTCCCAAGAGCAGAGAAAAAACCTTGATCTGATACAACTGACTTACTTTCGAGAAGCCCAGCTTCTTCGGACCCAACTTTTTACAAAACGTTTGGAACTCCGGGAACTTCTTATAAATCCAACCATAAAAATAGAGTTCATTCGTGTTAAATCTTTGGAAATCATCGAACTCCAATCTAAACAGGAAGAGAGGGCCATTGAATATCTGATCAAGGTGAGAAACCTTCTTACTCCAGAACAACTACAGAATTGGTGCCCGGAACAGGAATTTCCTTTTTTTCGACAAATGATGTATGGAACTGATCCCACGGGATCAATGCGTCCTAAAAAGACCTTTCCCCCAACGGAGTGATCCAGAGAGGAATAAGGACGGGGTGTATTTTGGTCAAGCAAAAGATTGAAATAAAAAGAAGTTTCTCGCCTATCTATCTTGGGATCTTCTCTGGAATCATTCTCATCATCCTCATCATCAATGGGCTTTTAGAAATCAATCGAACCAAAAATGGATTCTATCTTTTGTTGGAAAGAGAGGCGATCGTTCTCCTTCAACACTTCGAGAAGAATATCCAAGAAACCCTCACCTCCCTCCAATGGATGGAAAGCGGACCTGGAAAGCCTTCCCTTGGCCCTCCTGTTTCAGGACTTTTTTTCGGCCTGGAGGATTCCATTGCCGAATATCTTCTGGAAGCCATCCATAGGGTGGATCAAATTGACATGGAAAAGCCTCTGAACTCCTCTGACCTTCAATCACTTATTGACCAATACCACATCACTTCGATCGAAATTTATGACTCCAAGGGAAACCCCCTCAGGGGGTGGCCCTCTCCATTTTCTTATCCCGAAAAAAACCTCCTTCTTCGGGAACTGATCGAGAAGAAACGTCCAGTCGCCATCGACCTTTTTGGCAAACCCCTGTCGGAAGACCTCTTGTTCTCGATTGCCATCTGGAGGAGGGTGAACCCAGAGATCATTGCTCTCTACCTCAACGGAGGAGAGATGAAAAGACTTCTCCGACAATTTGCTATTCAAAGGGCAATCTCCGATATCGGTCTCAGAGAAGGCATCCTCTACATCTCAGTTCAGGATGCCTTTTTCAATACCCTCGCCCATACGGACCCAACCTTCATTGGAAGAAGAGAGGAGGACCCCTTTTTAAAAAATTCCCTTCAAAGGAACCAGGTCCTTTCCCGGCACTATCAGTCCATCCAAGGAGAGGAAATCTTTGAAGTGGTAAAATCCTTCTCCCTGAAGGAAAAAACCATGGGTCTGATCCGAATTGGGTACTCCCCAAAGGAAATCCAACCTGTGCTCAGCCAGATCAAGAAGTACGTTGCCCTATCGGTCTTTATTTTTCTCATCTTGGGGATTTCAGCGATCACTCTGATATGGGTGAACCAGAACCGGCACCTCAGAAAAATGAAAGAGTTGGAGGATCGGATCCAATTGGCAGAGAGACTTTCCTCACTCGGTCATTTAGCGGCGGGCGTCGCCCATGAGATTCGAAATCCTCTCAATGCGATGGGCATGGGCCTCCAGAGGCTCAAGAGAGAATTTCTACCTCCAGATGAAACGAAAAAGGAAGAGTATATCTCCTTCGTAGAGTTGATCCTCAAAGAAATCAGAAGGGTCAATGAAATCATCGAACAGTTTCTGACCCTCTCCAGACCTTTTCAACTCAATCTAAGGGAATCTTCCCTCCAAGATCTTCTGAAAAATTTGGTTACTTTTTTTCAGGAAGAGGTTTCTTCTCTGGGAATCACCCTTCAGACAGAAATTCCTTCAGAGCTGCCCCTTATCAAAATGGATCCTGAGAGGTTGACACAGGCCTTTATCAATATTATGAAGAATGGGATGCAAGCCATGGGGCAAGGAGGGAGTCTTCGTATTGAAACCAAATCCTTAAAGGAGGGCGTGGAGGTAATCATTTCAGATTCAGGTTCTGGGATTCCGCCGGAACAGATGGAGAAGATCTTCAATTATTACTATACGACCAAAGAGAAAGGAGTGGGATTGGGGCTTCCCATTGCCCATCGAATTATCGAAGCCCATGGTGGCCAATTGAAAATAGAAAGTAGGGTTGGCTCCGGAACAAAGGTAATAGTGACCCTGCCTGTTTAAGTTTCGAAGTTCTTAGTTCGGAGTCTGGAGTGAATACTTAAGACAAAATGGAAAAGGCGAAAATACTAATTGCTGAGGACGAAAAAACCCAAAGGGACCTTCTGGAAGGGTTCTTAAAAAAGGAAGGTTTCTCTGTCGAGGCCGTAGCCAATGGCAGGGAAGCTCTTCAGAAACTTGAAGGGAATTTTTTCGATGTGGCTTTAATCGACTATAAAATGCCCGAACTCGATGGCCTCCAAACGCTCCGGGAAATTCAAAAGCTCTATCCAGACCTCCCTGCCGTCATGATGACAGCCTACGGAACAGTGGAGACAGCCGTGGCCTCGATGAAAGAAGGAGCTCTGGACTATCTCACCAAACCCATCGATTTGGATGAACTCCTCCTCATGCTCCAAAAAGTGATCGAGAGGTCCCACCTCATCACAGAGAATAAGGAACTGAAAGCCCAACTTCAGGAGCGCTATTCGTTTACCCATATTGTCTACGGGAGCCCAGAGATGGAGGAGGTCATGGGGCTGGTGGCTCGGGTAGCACCCAGTCAAACCACTATCCTCATCCGGGGGGAGAGTGGAACAGGAAAAGAACTGATCGCCGATGCCGTTCATTATGCAAGCCCACGCTCCGAAAAGCCCTTGGTGAAGGTGAGCTGTGCGGCAATCCCCGAAACCCTCCTCGAAAGTGAACTCTTCGGTCATGAGAAAGGAGCTTTCACGGGGGCTACCCAGAGAAGAATAGGTCGATTCGAAGAGGCAGACGGCGGTTCCATCTTTCTCGATGAGATTGGAGATCTCTCACCAGGCACCCAAGTGAAACTTCTGAGAATCTTACAGGACAAAGAATTTCAACGGCTGGGATCAAACCTCAACCTCAAGACCGATGTAAGGGTGATTACGGCCACCCATCGAAATCTCGAGGAGGCGATTAAGAAAGGACTCTTTAGAGAGGATCTATACTATCGACTCAATGTGATCTCGATCCTCCTCCCTCCCTTGAGAGAGAGGAGAGAAGACATTCCTCTTCTGATCGACTATTTTTTAAAAAAATATTTGAAAGAGAATCAAAAATCAATTTCTGATATCTCTAAAGAAGCTAGGGCCCTTCTTCTTCGTTACCCTTATCCTGGAAATGTCAGAGAATTGGAGAACCTCATTGAACGGGCAGTGGTCCTTTGCCGGGGAGAGATCATCACGACCCAAGACCTTCCTTTTCACCTCAAAGAGGAAAAATCTGAGAAGCGATGGGAATCCTCTAAAAAAGAAAAGAGTCTCCCCGAATCTTTGGAGGAGATTGAAAGAGACTCCATCCTCAAGGCCCTTCACCAACATCAGGGGGTCCAGACGAAGGCCGCTGAGAGCCTTGGCATCAGTGAGAGGGTGCTCCGATATAAAATGAAGAAATATCGAATCCGTTTTGACGAAGTGAAAGAATAAGATGCTATTGGAATTAGTACATTTGAATGTTTAGCATTTAAACTTTAGCATTTAGATTTGGGGATCTCGGGAGAATAAAATGACCTATTATCGCTACCGTTTTTCATTGGGGTATGGTTTGACACCCGTCATTAAGAATTTAATGATCATCATGGGAGCTGTCTTTCTCCTTCAAATGTTGTTCAGCGGGTGGATCGAGCTCTATTTTGGTCTGGTTCCCATTTTGGTTTGGAGGAAATATTTCTTATGGCAACTTCTAACTTACATTTTCCTTCACGGAGATTTCCTCCATATTCTCTTCAACCTTTTTTCACTTTGGATGTTTGGCGGAGAATTAGAAAATCACTGGGGATCGAAAAAATTCCTCTTTTATTTCCTCTTCTGCGGAATCGGTGCAGGGATTTGTACTGTTGTTTTTACTCCATATCAATTCATCCCCGTCATTGGTGCCTCCGGAGCCATCTTTGGGATCCTTCTCGCCTTTGGTTGGCTCTTCCCTAATCGCCCCATCTTAATCTATTTCCTCTTCCCTATCCCCGCTAAATACATGGTGATCATCTTCGGTCTCTTCGAACTTTACTCTTCCAGGTCAGGGGCAGGGGGGGGTATCGCTCACTTGACCCATCTGGGGGGTCTTCTCTTCGGCTTCTTCTATATGGTTTATCCAATGATCCGGCAAAAAATTCGCCGTGAATATTATAAACGGAAGTGGTCTCAAAGAGGCCCTGACGATAAAAATTACTATCATTAAGGGCTACTCAGAAATTCCCACAGAAGAATAACTCTCCATTTTACTAGGGGAATAAAAAAAGTTTTGAAATCTCAAATTATAAATCCCAAGTTCCAAATAAAACGGTTTTGTTTGAGATTTGAAAAATTGTTTATTGGAATTTGTTTGTTATTTAGTACTTGTTATTGGGTGGTTTACTCGAATATGGGACAAGCTAACTAAATAAGATACCCACATATGTTCTTCATCGGAACAAGCGGTTATAACTATCCCCATTGGTGGAATGGGACTTTTTATCCCTCTGACCTTCCCCAGAAAAAGTGGCTCGAATACTACACTAAATATTTTGACACGGTAGAATTGAATGTCTCTTTTTATCGCCTCCCCAAAAAAGAAGTTTTTGAAGGCTGGTATAAACGAACACCGAAAAAGTTTGTCTTTGCTGTTAAAGGAAGCAGATTTATCACTCACATCAAGCGATTAAAGGATTGCAGAGAATCCCTTTCTCTTCTCTTAGACCATGCGTTACCGTTGAGAGAGAAATTGGGAGTGGTGCTCTGGCAGCTTCCCCCGCGATTCAAATTTCAGAAGGAGAGATTGGAGGAATTTTGTGTCCTCCTCTCAACCCTCCCCCGTTCCAAACTTCATCGCCATGCTTTTGAGTTCAGAGACGAATCTTGGTTCTGCAATGAGGCTTTTCGGATATTGGAAGAGTTTCGTTTTGCCTTTTGCATCGCCCATGGTTCAGGCCTTCCTTTTATAGAAAAAATAACCTCCAACTTTATCTATCTACGCCTTCACGGTGGTGAGGTGCTCTATGGCTCTAATTATTCGGATAAGGAATTAAAACGATGGGCAGGAACCATCCAAGACTGGACAAAAAAAGATAAGACTGTATTCGTCTATTTCAACAACGATGCTTATGGCTTCGCTGTCAAAAACGCTCTTACCCTGAAAAGATTGGTATCCCAAGACTGAACCATCCCCCAAATTTTTTACTTGCAAATAATTGAAATTTATTATAAATAGATAATCTAAGAAATTTGTATTAATTTTCTTAAAGAACTTAAAGTATATGTTAACTCTTGTCCCCAATCTCATATCAAATATCTTAAAGGGTCCATCCAGACCCTCGAGAAGTAATCAACATCTGATGCTGGCCGGTATCAACCAAACCATTTTTCTTAATAATTGGGGCATCCCTGAGATCAAGATCAGTCTTGACCGGCTCCAAGGTTACTATGAATTAGATTCACTCTCCTTAAATACCGAATTTAATGAGGAAGATTCCCATACGGTCTGGATTTATGAAAAGAAGGATAGAATCTTCTTCTTTAAAAGAGGAAAGCTTGTCTCCCATTTTAGGTGGAGTGAATTCAGAGAGAAATGGAAAAAGCCGAAAGAGGAGAGGGATTTTCGGGTTCCCAGGAAATCCTCTGCCCTCCTTGCCACAACTCTTTCCCTCGTCGCTTAGGCGAGATAGAGTTTCTCTGCCAATTGTTTTCCTGTTACGGTTCTAAAAATTTTCCCGATCAACTCCTCAACTTCTTTTTGGTCTTTTGAAATTCCTTCTTCCTCGATATTGACCAGCCAATCTGCCTCATAGAGAGTCTGGAAGTTCAATGTCTCTTGTTCTCTCGGGCTGTGATGATGACCAATGATGTCACAGATCTCGTCAATCATTTCTTTCTGGACACCCAATCTTTCTAAAATCTCCTTCGCAATAGCAGGTCCCTCCATTTCTTGATAATGGCCTGAAGGGCTCCCATATTTCCTCTCCGCTTCATGGATCCCAATATCATGGAGATAGGCCGCTCCCATCACGACCAGAGGATTTCCACCCTCCATCTTCAAGATCTGCTCCGCATACTTGGCAACTTTGATGGCATGATGGACCCGTTTAAAATCAGTCCCGAAATATTTTTTCATTTCCAGAGCGATTCTTTCCCTCAATAAATCCTTCTGTTCTGCTCTTTGCCTTTCTTTTACCTCTTCAGGCACTCCACCCACACACTGTTCGGCATATGGACACCACTGGGCACAACCAAAATCCAATTTGGGATTGACGATTTCATGCCCGCAACGGCACTTACGCCTGACCTCATCTTTGAAGAATTCAACCCTTCTCCCACATTTTGGACATTGGGTGTCAAATATATCTCCTGGTTTCCAAAATCTCATATCCTGCCCTGGACACTTCATATTTTTTCTCCTTCTAAATTCTATTATTCCCCCTTATAAAAGAAATTTCATTGACTTATGTCAAAATGGATCTGATTTCCCCTCTTCGGAGCTCTTGGATTAACGTTAAGATTCTATGATCATATCGGATAAGAAAGATCATTCCGAAATTAGACGGGAATGTTTTAACTTATTGATTTGAAAAATAAAATTAAAAAATTGGAGTTTGGTTTGCGGCACGCAAAGACCTCATCGAACATCGATCAGGATTTCGTGATTTTTTTCTCTTGCAAAATGCCAAATCATATGTTAACTGAATTCAATTCGCTTATTTTTATCCAAAGGAGGAGAAATGGAAAAGAAATGGAGGGCTCGATGTCCGCGGTAACGATGAAAGAGCTTCTGGAGGCTGGGGTTCATTTCGGCCATGAGACGAAACGTTGGGACCCCAAAATGAAACCTTATATCTTTGGGGCAAGGAATGGAATTTATATCATTGATCTCCAGAAGACTGTCCAACTCTTCAAGGAAGCTTATCAATTCGTTCGGGATATCGTAGCCAAAGGGGAATATATCCTCTTCGTCGGTACAAAGAAACAGGCCCAGGAATCGATCAGTGAGCAGGCCACCCGCTGTGGAATGTTCTATGTGAATCATCGCTGGTTGGGAGGAATGATGACCAATTTCCAGACGATTAAGCGATCCATTGATCGATTGAATAAACTTGAGGCGATGAAGAATGAAGAGATTTACAACCTCCTTCCGAAAAAAGAGGTCCTGGAACTAGAGAAAGAGAGGAGTCGGTTGGAGAGATCCCTGGGGGGTATCAAAAATATGGATCGACTTCCCGGGGCCATCTTCGTCGTCGATCCTAAAAAGGAACGGATTGCCGTGAGGGAAGCTCGAAAAATTAGTATCCCCTCCATCGGCATTGTCGATACCAATTGTAATCCCGAGGAATTGGATTACATCATCCCAGGCAATGATGATGCGATCCGCGCGATCCACCTGTTCGCATCTAAAATTGCGGATGCGGTCGTTGAGGGAAAACAGATTTATGAAAAACACCTTCAGATGGAGGGAGCTAAAGAAGAAAAAGAGAGGGCCGAAAAAGTCGTGCCCCCAAAAGAAATACAGGTAGAAGAAGTGGCCGAGGGAGTGGAGGAGGAATAGGATCGAATGGAAATTTCTATTGAATTGGTAAAAGATTTAAGACAGCGGACAGGGGCCGGAGTGATCGACTGCAAAACAGCCCTTCAAGAGGCGAAAGGAAATATGGAAGCAGCGATCGATTACCTCCGACGGAAAGGATTGGCTACTGCCGCAAAGAAAGCAGGCCGAATTGCGACCGATGGTCTGGTCTCCTCCTACATCCATGCCGGGGGGAAGATGGGAGTCCTGGTCGAGATCAACTGTGAAACCGATTTTGTGGCTAAGACAGAAGATTTTCAAACCTTTGTAAAAAATATCGCCATGCATATCGCCGCTGCCAATCCCCAATACATCAGGAGGGAAGAAATCCCGGAAGAGGTTTTGGAAAGGGAGAGGGCGATCTATCGAACTCAAGCCCAGGAGGCAGGAAAACCTCAAAAGATTATCGATAAAATTGTCGAAGGCAAAATGGAGAGGTTCTATTCTGAGGTTTGCCTTTTGGAACAGACCTATGTCAGGGACTCTGATCTCACGATCAAGGAATTGCTGGACGCCATGATCGCCAAGGTCGGGGAGAACATAACGATCCGTCGGTTTGCAAGATTTCAACTGGGTGAAGGATTATCCTCCCAGTCATCACCACCCTGCTCCTCCTCGATGAAGTAGAGGAAGGTCCCTTCCCCGAAATATCAGGATTGGGCAGGGAAGAACCAATTGGCCGGCAAGTGCTCTTTGATCCCGCCATGCAGGGGGGGTCAAGGGGCACAATTCAGAATGATATTTCATTTCCGGGAAGCCCCGCCCTTCGGGCGGGGAGCTTCACATAGACGCTTATTCCTCCATGAAAAGACCCCAATACAAAAGGATCCTTCTGAAGCTGAGTGGCGAGGTGTTAATCGGTGAGGGAGGTTATGGAATCGATCCTGCTGTGATCCAGAAGATCGCACAGGAGATCAAAGAGGTAAAAAATCTGGGGGTGGAGATAGCCATTGTCATCGGCGGAGGCAACATCTTTCGAGGAATGGCGGCGAGTGCAAAAGGAATGGACCGGGCTTCTGCGGATTACATGGGGATGCTGGCTACCATTATGAATGGTATTGCCCTTCAGGATGCTCTGGAGAAAATCAACGTTCACACTCGAGTCCAAACAGCGATTGAAATGCGTGAGGTCGCTGAGCCCTATATTCGAAGAAGGGCAATCCGCCATCTAGAAAAAGGTCGGGTGGTGATCTTTGCTGGGGGGACAGGGAACCCTTATTTTACCACCGATACCACCGCTTCACTTCGAGCCATGGAAATCGGGGCAGACGTCATTCTCAAGGCCACGAAGGTCGATGGCGTCTATGATGCAGATCCATTGCTTCATAAACGTGCCCACAAATATGATGAACTCACCTATCTCGATGTCCTCAAGAGACAGTTAAAAGTTATGGATGCAACGGCTATCTCTCTCTGCATGGACCACCAGATTCCTATCATTGTCTTCAATTTAAAGAGAAAGGGAAATGTTAAACGGGTCGTTTTGGGAGAAAGGATAGGAACGAAAGTGAGGGGATGAACAATGGATGAAAAGACTTATACAGAAACCGTCGCCAAGATGGAAAAAACCCTCTCCTCCCTCAAGACGGATTTGAATAAGATCAGGACGGGCAGAGCTTCCCTGGCCCTCTTCGATGATATCCGAGTGGATTACTACGGGACCCCGACTCCTCTTAACCAGATGGCCACATTATCCGTTCCTGAACCCAGGCTCATCACCATTCAACCCTGGGATACCTCCATCATCGGTGAAATTGAAAAGACCATCCTCAAATCAGAACTCGGGGTAACCCCAGCCAGTGATGGGAAGATTATTCGTATCAACATCCCACGACTGACGGAGGAACGTCGTAAGGAACTGGTCAAGGTGGTGAGAAAGATGGCCGAAGGGGCAAAAGTGGCGATCCGAAACATTCGAAGAGAGGCAAATGATCAGTTGAAGGGATTGGAGAAAAATAAAAAGATTTCTCAGGACCAACTTCACCAGTGGATGGATAAGGTGCAAAAATCGACGGATCAATTTATCGAGAAAGTGGATGCCGTTCTCACAGCCAAGGAGAAAGAAATTTTGGAAATTTCTTAATATTAAAGGGGGTGATGCCAGTGGCTTATGTGATTACGGAAGAGTGCGTGGCTTGTGGGACCTGTGCAGAAGAATGCCCTGCTGAAGCCATTGAAGAAGGGGAACCCTATGTGATCAACGAAGAGAAATGTACCGAATGTGGAAGCTGTTTTGAGGTATGCCCTGTTGAAGCGATTGTAGAAAAATAAGACTCAAAGGGGGAGAGGAATCCTTCTGAGCCTCTTCCCATTTTCCCCCTCTTAATATCTTTCCTTTTACCAATCATTCTCTACACGAATCATTGATTGAAAAACAGTATCTGATATGCTAATTTTAAAAGGTAATTGGCCTGAGAACTCTTTTGCTAAAGAACCTTTTGTCTTGGTCTCTAAAAGGATCTGTAAATCATGGAAGAAATCGATAAAGGAAAATTTCCCCATCATATCGCGATCATTATGGATGGAAATGGTCGCTGGGCCAAAAAAAAGTTTCTGAACCGAATCAGCGGCCATATCAAAGGAGTCAATGCCGTCAGGGAGGTCGTTACCGCTTGCCGGGAATTGGGGATCAGGGTATTAACTCTCTATGCCTTCTCCATCGAGAATTGGAGGAGGCCAGAGGATGAGGTGAATGCCTTAATGGGATTGCTGAAGGAATATCTCCAAAAAGAGTGTGAGGAGATGGTACAGAACAATATCCGACTCAATGCCATTGGCCGCATCGAAGATCTTCCCTCCGATGTTCAGAATACCTTACGAGAGACGATGAAAAAGACCGAACTCTGTTATGGAATGATTCTCAATTTAGCATTAAGTTATGGTGGCCGTTCAGAAATCCTTCACGCTGTTCAAGGAATAATCTCTGATCTCCAAAAGGGAAAGATCGAACCGGAGGAGATCACGATTCAACGTTTTTCTCAATACCTCTGGACTCATGGGATACCCGATCCAGACCTTCTCATCCGGACGAGTGGTGAACTTCGCATTTCCAACTTTCTTCTTTGGCAGGTCGCCTACGCAGAGTTATATGTCACCGACACCCTATGGCCGGATTTCGATCGAAAAGAACTCTTGAAGGCCATCGCTGATTACCAATCCAGAGAGAGAAGGTTTGGTCTGACCAGCGAACAATTGAATGGCAGAGAAGAATAACAAGTTACGAGTTAGGAGTTCGGAGTTCGGAGATTTAAGATGACACGCTCCCAACCCCGAACTAAATACTCCGAACTATTAAAAGGGCTTGTATGGGGAAGATAGAAAAGAGGAAGGTATGGATGGGATCTATTATGGTCCCTCCCATTGTCCTTTTGATCGCCCTGGGACATCCTGTTGTTCTCCACCTCATGGTGTTTCTGGCCACTTTCTTTGGACTTCGAGAGTATTATAACCTTGTCCTTCCTCACTCCAAATGGATTGAACGCGCGGTGGGAATAGGACTAGGGTTGATTCTTTCGATCATCATTTCCTTTGGAGATACGAAAGAAATTTATCCGTTCTTTGTTATAGTACTTCTCACTCTTTCCGTCCTCTTCATGGTCACCTCAAAGGATCTTTCTTCTACTATCTCTACGATGGGAATGGCCCTCTTTGGAATTCTCTTTATCGGATTTCTTCTTGCTTATGTCTCACTCATTCGGAACATGACGAATGGAAGGCTATGGGTTCTCTTTCTAATCACAACGGTCTGGGCTGGTGACATCTCTGCCTTGCTGATTGGATCTTTCTTTGGGAGGCACAAACTTTACCCCAAAATCAGTCCGAAAAAAACTTCTGAAGGATTGGTAGGAGCGATTGTCGGCTCCATCATTGTGGCACTTGCCTTTGCCCTGCTGTTCATCCCCCGTTTAAAAATGGGATCCTGTATCCTCCTGGCTATTGGTTTAGGGATTTTTGGTCAGTTGGGAGATTTTACGGAGTCGATGTTGAAGCGAAGTGCTCAGGTAAAGGATTCAGGAACTCTTATTCCAGGCCATGGAGGCATGTTGGATCGTTTAGATAGTTTCCTCTTTTCCGCCCCTTTTCTTCACTACTCCCTCCTCTATTTCTTCAAGGAGACCCTATGAAGCGTCTGTCCATCCTGGGTTCAACAGGTTCGATTGGCGTCAACACCCTCCATATCGTCAGTCAATTTCCAGAACGATTTGAGGTGGTCAGCCTTTCTGCCGGTCTCAATACACAGCTTCTCAAACAACAAATCCTTCAATTTCGACCGAAGATCGTCTCGGTTCTTAATAAAGAATTATCAGAGACCCTTCGAAGAGAACTTCATAACGTACCCGTTGAAATTGTCCATGGGGTAGAGGGGCTCATTCAGGTAGCCACCCATCCAGAGGTCGATCAGGTCGTTTCTGCCATGGTGGGTGCGGTCGGTCTCATCCCTACCCTCTCCGCCATCAAGACCGGAAAAACCATTGCTCTGGCCAATAAAGAACCTTTGGTCATGGCAGGAAAAATTGTAATGGAAGAGGCGAAACGGAACCATGTACAGATTCTACCGGTGGACAGTGAACACAGCGCCATCTTCCAGGCATTGCTCGGCCACCAAAAGGAAGATGTCCATCGCCTCATCCTCACTGCATCAGGAGGACCTTTCCTCAACCTTCCCCTTTCCAGACTTCATGATGCCACAGTAAAAGAAGCCCTTAACCACCCTCACTGGGAGATGGGAAAGAAGATCACCATTGACTCTGCCTCACTGATGAACAAAGGTTTGGAGGTCATCGAGGCCCACTGGCTTTTTAATATCCCCGTTGAAAAGATCGTTGTCCTCATCCATCCACAGAGCGTCGTTCACTCGATGGTCGAATATATCGATGGCTCCATCGTTGCCCAGATGGGGATCACGGATATGAAGATCCCGATCTCCTATGCCCTTTCCTATCCCGAACGACTCAATTTAAACTTGCCTCCACTGGATCTTTCAAAAAGCGAAGCCCTCACTTTTTCCTCTCCTGATCCAGAAAGATTTCCTTGTCTCAAATTGGCCTATCAATCCATCGAAATCGGGGAAACCATGCCCACCATCCTCAATGCGGCCAATGAAGTGGTTGTAAGTGCCTTCCTGGAAGGATCTCTCAAATTTACTGAAATCCCTCTCCTCCTCCAGAGGGTGATGGAGGAGCACAAGGTGAAACCTGTTCATACGATCGAAGATATCCTGAGGGCCGATCACTGGGCCAGAGAAAGATCGAAGGCTCTTTTAGAAGGGAGAAAATAGTGCTGACTACCATCTTTGCAACAGCTATCGTTTTAGGAATTCTTGTCTTTGTCCATGAATTGGGCCATTTTATCTTAGCCAAAAAATTAGGCGTGGGCATCCTCAAGTTCTCCTTGGGTTTCGGACCTAAACTCATCGGAAAGAAGATCGGAGAAACAGAGTACCAAATCGCCGTCTTTCCTTTAGGGGGATTTGTAAAACCTCTTGGAGAGGATCCTCAAGAGGAGATAAAGGAAGAAGACCGTCATCGTTCCCTTTGGGCACAGCCGATTTGGAAACGCGCCTTGATCATAGGGGCGGGTCCTTTCTTCAACTTTTTTCTCGCTGCAGTGCTTTTCTCCAGCATCAACCTCTTTGGGATTCCTTATTATCCCTCTAAGATAGGAGAAGTGAGCCCTGGCCTCCCGGCAGAACAGGCGGGTTTAAAAAAGGGAGATGTCGTCCTCTCCATTGATGGAGAAGAGGTGAAGAAATGGGACGATCTCTCCAAGATCATTCGCAACAGCAAAGGGAAGGACCTCCTTCTCAAGGTGAAACGGGATGGTGAGACCCTTGAGATCAAAGTGATCCCAAAACCTTCGACACAAAAGAATCTCTTTGGAGAGGAGGTCCCTGTTTTTATCATTGGGATCGCTCCTTTTGATGAAATTGTCGTTCAGAAAGTCGGACCTTTCGAGGCCGTGGGGAAAGGACTTTCACAAACCTGGTTTGGGATCAAATTAACCGTGGTGGGCATTATCAAATTGATTCAAAGGGTGATTCCGGCGAAGACGATCGGTGGCCCTATCCTGATCGCCCAACTGGCTGGGGAGCAGGCCAAAAGGGGATTATTAAGTTTGGCCCTCTTTATGGCCATCCTCAGCATCAATCTTGGAGTAATCAATCTTTTCCCCATCCCTGTCCTGGATGGGGGTCACTTTCTCTTTTTAGGATTGGAGGCTATCTTGCGGAAACCCCTCAACATTAAGAAAATGGAAATAGCACAACAGATTGGTTTGATTTTCATCATCCTCTTGATGCTCTTCGCCTTCTATAATGATGTGATTCGAATAATTTCCCCGGGAGGGTTTAAATTCTGAGATGAAGGTTCTCGGTATTGATACTTCAACCTCTTGTGGAAGTGTGGGATTGATTGATGATGGAGAAGTCATCTCTGATTACCTCCTCAATATCCCGGTGACCCATTCTGAAAGACTCCTTGGGGCGATCGAACTTGTTCTCAGAGAGGCTCACTGTCCTATTGGAAATTTAGACGGATGGGCAATTTCCCTTGGTCCGGGCTCTTTTACAGGATTGAGAATCGGAGTGAGCACTGTGAAAGGGCTGGCCTTTGCCACTGAAAAACCTGTGGCAGGTGTCTCCACCCTTGATGTACTGGCTTCTCAGATCGCGCCCACCTCGCACCTCATCTGCCCGATCCTCGATGCCAGGAAAAAGGAAGTCTACACCGCTTTTTATCGTTATGAGGAAGGCAGTTCCCTTAAGCGACAATCGGATTATCAGGCCATTCAACCAGAAGACCTTGTTAAAAAGATAAAAGAACAAACGATCTTCCTCGGTGATGGAGTAAAAACCTATGGGGACTTTCTCCTAAATTCCCTCCCCTCCTTGGCCATCTTCCCGCCTGCTCCCCTCCATGTTTCTCATGGATCAATGGTGGCAAAATTGGGGGTTGAGCTTCTTAAAAAAGGGAAGCATTTGGACCTGCCAACTTTTGCCCCTATTTATATCCGGCCCTCAGAAGCTGAAGTGAAATGGAAAGAAACACATTCTGATTGACAAACAGGGTGGATTATATTAGTTTTTTTTGTTAAACTATTTGGTATTACAATGCTTTTTTATATTGGGGGCTGAGATGATGACCAAAGAGGAAGAATTGATCGAAAAGTTGATGAGAGAAAATGGAGAATTTTTAAAAACCAAACAAACACATACTCAACTCGCAAAACAATTGGAAGAATTGGAAAAAAAGCCCTTTCTCACTCCTCAGGACGAGATGGAAGTAAAAATCATTAAAAAGAAAAAACTGGCACTTAAAGACCAGATGGAAAAAATTCTTGTACAATACCGGTAAAAGACTGGAATGGTGGAATGGTGGAATAATGGAATAATGGGGAGGAACAAAAAATAATCTGGTTTTTCTTAGATTAACCCAACCTTCCAATATTTCATTATTCCAATATTCCAATTGATGATGGAGATGAAGAAGACTGGTTCTCAAATTATCGTTGAATGTTTAAAAAAAGAAGGGGTGGATCTCATCTTCAATTACCCGGGTGGGGCTGTCCTTCCTCTCTTCGATGAACTTCAAAGTGCTCCATTCCGGCAGGTCCTAGTCCGACATGAGCAAGCTGCGGTTCATGCGGCAGATGGATACGCCCGGGCCACGGGAAAAGTGGGAGTGGTAATAGTTACCTCCGGACCGGGGGCAACGAATACAGTCACAGGGATTGCCACAGCCTTTATGGATTCTATCCCAATCGTTGTCATGACCGGCCAGGTCCCTACGCTTCTAATCGGAAATGATGCCTTTCAGGAAGCAGACATTATCGGCATCACCAGACCGTGCACCAAACACAATTATCTTGTAAAGGACATTAAAGATTTAGCTCGAATCATTAAAGAGGCCTTTTATGTGGCTCGAAGTGGAAGACCCGGACCGGTTCTTATCGATCTTCCCAAAGATACCTTGGTCAATTCCACCGAATTCAAATATCCTGAAAAAGTTTTTATCCGTGGTTACCAGCCCACTTATGAAGGACATCTTGGGCAGATTCAGAGGGCTGTAAAGCTCATGTTGAAATCTAAGAAGCCCGTTCTTTATGTTGGAGGTGGGATCATTTCTTCAAACGCCTCAAAGGAGCTCACTCTTTTTGCTGAAAGGTTGGGAATCCCTGTTACCATGACCCTGATGGGATTGGGCAGTTTCCCAGCCAATCACTCTCTCTCTTTGGGCATGTTAGGAATGCATGGAACCTATTGGGCCAATATGGCGGTCATGGAGTCCGATCTCCTCATCGCCGTTGGATCTCGTTTCGATGACCGGGTGACTGGAAAGATCGAGGCCTTTGCGCCCCAGGCAAAAATCATCCATATCGATATCGATCCTACTTCCATTAGCAAAAATGTGAGAGTGGATCTTCCCATTGTGGGTGACTGTAAATGCATCCTTTCTAAAATTCTTTCCCTCCTCGAAGAGGAGGATATTGACCCCTTCAAAGCAGGACTGGATAAATGGCATCATCAAATCGAAAAATTTAAGGCCATCCATAGTATGAATTATGAACAGAAGGAGATCATTAAGCCCCAATACGTCATTGAAAAGATTTATGAACTGACCAAGGGCGATGCCATCATTTCCACGGAAGTGGGTCAAAACCAAATGTGGACGGCTCAGTATTTCCAATTTCTCAAACCGAGGACGTTACTCACCTCAGGGGGGCTGGGAACGATGGGTTATGGATTTCCTGCTGCCATGGGTGCTCAAGCGGCCTTCCCCAACAAGCTGGTCATTGATATTTCAGGCGATGGGAGTTTCCAGATGAACTCTCAGGAATTGGCCACCGTCGTCCAATACCAATTGCCGGTGAAAGTGGTCATCCTGAACAACGGTTACCTTGGAATGGTGAGACAGTGGCAGGAATTTTTCTATGGGAAACGTTATGCGTCATCTTGTTTGAAAGGGACCTCTCCTGATTTTATCAAACTGGCAGAAGCGTATGGAGCCGTTGGTTTAAGGGCAAATAAACCGGAAGAGGTCGTCCCCATACTCAAGAAGGCATTTTCGATTCCCGAACCTGTTATCATCGATTTTGTGGTCGATCCGGAGGAGAATGTCTATCCCATGGTCCCGGCAGGAGAAGCGCTTAATCAGATGAGGTTAGTATAGAAAAATGTTAGAGGATGAAGGTTAGAGGTTGGAGGCAACTGCCAGCAGGGAGGAATTTCTTTTTCAGCCTATAACCTTAAGTCCTCTGCCTACCGCAAGCAGGTGCTTCGCGGGACGATCCTCAAACCTTGAGCTTTAATACTATGCGTCACGTCATTACTCTTTTAGTTGAAAATGAATTTGGCGTCCTGACCCGAATTGCAGGCCTCTTCAGCGGCAGGGGTTTTAACATCGAAAGCCTGTGTGTGGCTGAAACGCTTGATCCTACTGTCTCGAGCATGACCATCGTCACCCGTGGGGATGACCAGATCCTTGAACAGGTGCTCAAACAACTGAATAAATTGATCTCCGTGATCAAGGTCGTGGATCTCATTGAAAAGGACTTTGTCGAACGGGAAATGGTATTGGTTAAAGCCTCAGCCACTCCTGAGACGCGAGAGGAAATCCTCAGAGTGGTCGACATCTTCAGGGGGAAGGTGATCGATGTGGGAGCTAAAACCTACACGATTGAGGTGACGGGGGATGAAAAAAAGATCAATGCCCTCCTCGCCCTTCTCAAGCCTCTCGGCATTAAAGAACTGGTCAGGACAGGCCGTGTGGCCATGATCAGAGGAAGTAAAATCACGACAGAACCCTCTTAATCGTCCAGGACGATTTCGAGATAGAGCAGCATGGAGTAAACAGAGGAGAGAAAAGGAGATGAAAATCTATTACGACAAGGACGCAAATTTCAATCACCTGAAAGGGAAAAAGATTGCTGTCATCGGTTATGGGAGCCAGGGCCATGCCCAGGCCCAAAACCTCAGAGATAGTGGCCTCGATGTCATCGTCTCCCAAAGAAAGGGGGGTGAAAATTATCAGTTCGCTCTTCGAGACGGGTTTAAACCGGTCACCGCCTCCGAGGCCGCAAAACAATGCGACGTCATTCAAATCCTCACCCAGGATCATATCCAAGCAAAACTTTATGAAGAGGATGTCAAGCCTCATCTGCGCAAAGAAAAGACCCTTTTATTCTCTCATGGGTTCAACATCCACTTTGGCCAGATTGTCCCTCCCAAAGAAATCGATGTGGTGATGATTGCCCCGAAAGGTCCGGGCCATTTGGTGCGAAGAGAATTTGTAAAGGGAGCCGGCGTTCCATCCCTTTTTGCTATCCATCAAGATTTTTCAAAAAAGGCCAAGCAAACGGCCCTCGCTTATGCCAAAGGCATAGGCGCTACTCGAGCCGGGGTAATTGAGACCACTTTCAAAGAAGAGACAGAAACGGACCTCTTTGGAGAACAGGCGGTTCTCTGCGGAGGAGTGACCGAACTCATCAAGGCAGGCTTCGATACATTGGTGGAGGCCGGATATCAGTCAGAGATTGCTTATTTTGAATGCCTCCACGAATTGAAACTCATCGTTGATTTGATGTACGAAGGCGGTATCTCTTTCATGCGTTATTCCGTGAGCGATACGGCTGAGTACGGAGATTTGACACGAGGCAAGCGGATCATTACCTCAGAAACCCGTGAGGAGATGAAACGGATGCTCAAAGAAGTACAGACGGGAAGTTTTGCAAAGGAATGGATTCTAGAAAATCAGGTGGGGCGACCCATGTTCAATGCCTTGAGGAAGAAAGAGGCTGAGCATCCGATCGAAGAGGTTGGTAAAAAATTGCGGTCCATGATGGGCTGGCTCCAAGAGAAGAAAAAATAATGAAACAGAATCAATGGCCCATTGCCAAAGAAGGGCTCCCTTTCTTAATCCCAGCGGTTCTTTTAACTGTTATTCTTGGGATCATGGGATGGGAGGTTTGGATGTCTCTGGGAATTCTTTTCTCTCTGTTCATCGCTTATTTTTTTAGAAATCCCAGGAGAGAAATCCCGGACCTCGAGAACATCATCCTTTCCCCAGCCGATGGCAGGGTCATTCATGTTGGGGAATGTGAGGAAGACCGTTTTTTAAAAGAGAAAACTTTAAAGGTAAGTATCTTTATGTCCTTGTTTGATGTCCATCTTAATCGGGCACCTGTTTCTGGAAAGGTTCTCGAAAGAAGTTATTTCCCGGGCCGCTTCTTAGTGGCCAGTCTGGAGAAGTCATCCCTCCTCAATGAACAAAATGCAGTGATCCTGGAAACTGAGGATCGGTTTAAAATCCTTCTGATCCAGATTGCAGGTTTCGTAGCAAGAAGGATCGTCTGTTATGCCAAGGCGGGCGATCGCTTGAGGAAGGGAGAAATCTTTGGCTTGATCCGATTCGGATCGAGGGTCGATCTCTACCTCCCCCCTGAAGTGAAACCTATTGTCAGGGTGGGACAGCATGTCAAGGGAGGGGAGTCGATCATTGGGTATCGAGCATGAAAAAGAGAAGAACACCCATTAAAATGAGAAAAGGAATCTACATCCTTCCCAATCTCTTCACCACAGGAAACCTCTTTTGTGGATTTTGGGCCATCATCTCTGTTTTTCAGGAGAACTTTTACTATGCGGCCATCGCCATCCTCTTGGCCTCGGCCTTCGATATTTTGGATGGTAAAGTGGCACGTCTCTCAGGAGCCACCTCCAAATTCGGGGTTCAGTACGATTCCTTGGCTGACCTGGTCTCTTTCGGAATTGCTCCGGCCCTGCTCGCCTTCAGTTGGGCCTTAAGGCCTTATGGAAAATTTGGTTGGCTGGCGGCCTTCCTCTTCGTCGTCTGCGGGGCTTTGAGATTAGCACGATTCAATGTTCAGTCCTCCTCTGGAGAAGCGAAATATTTCAAAGGCCTTCCCATCCCTGCCGCCGCTTCGATGATTGCACTCACGATCCTTCTCTATTTTGAGCTTATCGAGACAGGCGGGGTCAAGGACATTGTCATCCTGGTAATGATTTACATCCTGGCCTTCTTAATGGTGTCCAGTATCCGGTACTTCAGCTTTAAGGAACTCAATCTCGCAAAACGAAAACCTTTCAGCATCTTTATCTTTGTCATCCTTTCGATGATTGTGATCGCCTATCAGCCCATTATTGTACTATTCGGTTTCACCCTTGTGTATGTCTTTTCGGGTCCGGTAAATATGGTGATTGCATGGCAGAAAAAGAGGGCCTTGAAGAGAATTGGGCCTATCCCTGCTGAAGAGAAGGTCGAGTATCATGAATGAGATTCCCTCATCCCCCGCTCCCTTATTGGGAGCGGACTTCGGAGGATGAGGAGAGTTTTTGCTTGTCAACTTAACTACTTTTGTATAGATTAGAATAGATAGATTTCCCACTAGCTTCCACCTGTCCCCTGCCCGCCGCAGGCAGGGGAGATAGGCAACCGGTAGTAGAAGAAAATTTTAAAGAAGTTAAATTCCCCGGTAGCTCAACCGGTAGTAGCGGGTGGCTGTTAACCACTAGGTTGCAGGTTCGAGTCCTGCCCGGGGAGCCAGATTTCAAAAAGGCCGTCTTTTTTAGAAGAGACGGCCTTTTCTTTTTGGTAGGCCGTGTTGGTAAGTGCAAGTAAATCAAAGGGTTTTCGATAGACTGGCTTAAGCTTACCGTCCTTCCAAGTCGAGTTCGAGAATACGAAATTTAGCAAACGTCTCTTCTCTTCCATTTCCTGTTTTTCATAAAGAGTTACGGCCTTTTGCGCAAGTTCGAGAAACCGCGTCCCTTCTTCAAGATAGAATCTATTCGCACTCTGGTGTTGTTCAATCTTCCGGAGGATATTAGCCTGCTCAGCACCCCATTCTTCACTTTTACGACTAAAGAAATCTTCAGAGACCTTCCCATCCAGCTTGTCTATATACATTGCATCGGTGCGGTCCTGCAATTTCTGATACTGATTCTGGAATGTAGAAATCATGTCATTGTGGTATCGTTTCTCTTCAGAATGGCTCTCCTTAAGTGCTATCACTACCCATTGCAACACCTCTTTATCTATCTTAATGGCCCTTAGGGCCTCAGTAAACTCCCGGTCCAATTCCTCTTCACGGACATAACGTTCTGGGCACTTGCCTTTGTGCCCGGTGCAGTGGTAGTAGACATAACGCCCTTTTTTGATCTCGCCAGTCAGTGCACAACCACAATGACCACAAGAGACGAGGCCTTGGAATGCCCAGCGATGTTTTTGTTGACGGGTTTTCCTCCGACCTTTTTCAGCCAGAACTTCTTGCACACGATCAAAGAGTCCCTTAGAAATAATCGGTTCATGGGTTCCTCTATAGCGTCTTCCTACCCAGTCGAAATCGCCATAGTAAATTGGGTTAGTCAGAATCTTGTGGACGATACTCTTGTGTAACTTGGCTCCGGTCTTGCGGTAGGTGAGCCCTTCAGCCTGGGCCTTCTTGGTCACCTCTAAGAGCGAGTAGTTACCGGTGGAATACCATTCATAAAGCGCACGAATAAGCGGCACAATAAGCGGGTCGGGTTGAATGTTTCTCTTTCCACCATCGTCAACGTTAACGTAACCCAGAGGGGCAAAAGATGGGTAAATGCCCTGCTCTGCTTTTTCCAACATTCCCTTTTTTGTTTCCTCAGAAAGATTGTCGATGTAGTTCTTTGCCATCAGGACTTTGATGCCATGTATAAACTTTTCGGAAGAGCGAGAGTCAGGAGAGAGCACAAAATTCTCCTTAACGAAGTGGATCTCCAAGTTTAGTTCATCAAGGATGACCCAGTCTTTCAGGTTTCGGTAGAGACGATCAGTTTTTTCTACGAGAAGAACGGGATGGGGTTCCTTCTGTGTTGTCGGTTTATGCTGTTTCTTAAAGTAGTTCACCATTTCCATGAAGCCAGAGCGTCCCGTTTGCTTAGCGGTTTCCACATCCACACATTTTTGGACCACTGTGAAGCCCTGGCCAGCAGCATAGTTGGTTAAGAGTTTTAGCTGTGCAGGGATGGAGAAGCCTTCTTTTTCCTGCTCCTTTGAGGAGACCCGGGCATAGATTACCGCTGTCTTGTGAATGGGATTTTTCAATCTCTGCTCTTTGCGCATTTTAGAGGACCAGACCTGATGGAACTTGATAGGTCTATTATTGGGTGATATTAAGTATCACGAAATCATAAAATGAAGTCAAGCCTAATCTGAATGGGGTTGATTAGAATTGGATCCCTAATGGGGCGTAGAAGAAGCATGGCCTTTTAGCCCAATACCATGCTGGCCATGCTGAGATCTTTTGATCTGATCACACCTCTTGTTTTTAACCAGGTCGAGCAGTTCCAAACTTTCTGTTGGGAGTTCCTTATGCGTTGGAAAAAGTTATTTTATCGCGTTGATGATCTTCAAAATGAGTTGAAGCCTATCGCTCTTTTCATCTTTGACGATATCAGTAATCATCTTTTCCAGTTTGTCAGGATCGGACTCCTCATGATGGAATCTAAATAGCTCAATAACCTCTAGTTTTAACCCTTCTGCAATCTTTTGCAGAATCGATAAAGAAGGATTTTCTTCCCCTCGTTCGATCCCTCCAACAAATTTATAGTTGACCCCACATGCTGCTCCCAGCTGTTCCTGAGTCAGACCCTTTGATTTCCTTAAGGCCCTGATTCTTCGGCCTAAAAGCTCTGCAACCTTCCTTCTCTTCATGGGTCCTTAAATAGACCAAAATCCGGAATTGGTAAACCTTCTATATATGGTATTTATTTGACAAATACTGTCTATATAGGTATATTGAACAATGGTAGCCCATATCATTTCAAAAGGAGTCTAATATTCCCAATCCTGTTCTTTTTGAGGACGAACTCAAAACCCTTCTCCCCTTCAGGGAGAAGGAGTCAAATCTCCAGCTAAAGCGGATTCTAAATAGTGTGGATAGCGAGGACTTTCTAACGTGGAGTATATTCCGACCTTTGATGGATATAAAACCTTTATCGAAGTAGCTCTTTCCTTTTTTCCGGAAAGGTCTCAAGAACTGGAAGGTATTTGAGGAAAAAGATCTGAATGAAGCGGTATTAAAATTTTGGTACGGACGGAGGTCGAAAGAATATTACCCGCCTAAAGAGCACGATGAGTGGTTAAGAAAAAGACTGAAACACTCGGAGGTGTTGAGGTTTAGAGAGAGGGCAAAAATTGGAAAGAGGTTGGAGGGTCCTACAGAAGTGGATTTGGTAGTTGAGACTCCCAAAATCCTGACTTTCATTGAAGCCAAGTATACTGCTGATATTGATTGCAAGACCTCTTACGACCCTTACCATGATCAGATTACCCGGAACCTCGATGTGGGAAATTTCCAAGCAGAGAAAGGCGGAAAAAGGTTTTTCTTTATTCTTTTGACACCTGAATATTATGAGCGGAGCAGGCTTTTCTGGTATCGAATGCAGGAGTGTATGAAGGATCCTGATAGAATCAAAGAAAGGATTCCTTACCGATCAATCAACTTTGAAGAACTTTCCAAAAACATTGGATGGGTTCTTTGGAGCGACGTGATCAAGATTTGGAAAAATTGTCAACATGAGTTCCAGCTAGTAGACGAGGACCAGAAAAGGGTCCCGATGATACTCAAACATTTTGAAGAAGCAGGGCTGACTTAGAGATTTTGATAATTAAAGGTATCGTTCAATATAAAAACTACAATGAAGTCCCAAATTTAAATGCTCTGCCAAGTTCTCTTTGATTCTGCTTAATTTCTCCTTTTTCGTATACTTTGGCCAAGACCCTGCCGGTGAACTTCATCCCAAAATAATCAAATGACAATGGGAGCATTTGGGCGAGAGGTCCGGATACTCTTGGTCCTTCCGCTGCTGGCGTTACAAAAATCCATTTATTGCCTCTTAATTTTACCTTCGCAAAGAATGGCCTCATCCTATCAATTAGAGACTTCATTTTTCCCTTCGGGCTAAAATTCAATTTGTACTAAAAACCACATATTTCTTTACAAAGTTGTCTTGTATGTGCATCGCGATTAGCTCCGCAATCTTTAGCAGCATCTTTGGCTGCAACTTCAAGGAATGTATGGTAAGAGCCGTCGGGAGTTTTAAAAAATAGATATGTGCCATTTTTGCCGTTAACTGTTTTCATTTGTAGATTAAATCCTTTTCTTTTTTTACTGATTTCCATTTTAAAACCTCCTTTTTCATCTAACATTCTTATATTGCTTCAACGAATGGTAGCCCATAAGCGTGACTCAGGGTAATGTCGAGATAAAATAGTTTATAATAAATCGAAATTCTACAGTATGAGATTTAATATGGAATTATTATATTGAATATTTATAATTGTCAAATTAATTATTTTTAAAGTAGATTACCCTGTAATCTTCATACTAAATTGTCTGTTAATCCTTAATCTTCTATAGTAAGATGCGCCATCGAAGGATTTTTGTCAATCATTGAAGCGTAATAATGAAGCGATAGGATGTTAATTATGATGGTGTTATGTTTGGGTGAGGATCTACAAAGATAAAATGGGGAGCAGTTGCTTACCTCTCTTTACAGAAGGGCAGTGAAATCAGAAATTCCCATGCACATTTAGGGCAGACTTGTTTCGATGGTTTTAAGAGGAGGTAGAAGAGTAGCAAACCGGTGATAATAAACAGAGGCCAAAACAGGAACGATACAAAGAACAGAGCCAGCAGGATGATCCGGCCTAAACAACCAGTTCCTTTCAATCTGGCGTAGCCTCGATAATTGCAGTTTGGACAGTGAATCTTCTTGGGCCACCAGCCGGTAGACATTTTCCATACCTATATTCATTTTCGTTCCTTCGGTGGTTTTCTTGACTTCAGCTTGGACCTCTTCATCACGGTGGCCAACAGAATGAGGAGTAAGAATGTTTCCTTTGACCCGTCTTCATCTCCGTCTTGAACCTCTTCCTCGATGTGACCGAGGCTGGACTTGACGATCTCCTTCTCCTCTGCGTTTCCGTAGGTAGCTGCATAATCGCTGGCCTTCCTCATCTCCTCGAGAGATTCTCTGAGCCACCCCTTATCCCGGTAGCAAAGAGCAAGATCGTGGCGGGCGAGAACGTCAGTTGGATCTGTTGCCAGGATTCCCTTCAATTCCGCAATGGCCTCGTCCGTCCACTTCAACGAAGCGTAGGCGCTGGCCAGAAAGAATCTGGCGTCGTTGTCGGTTGGGTAGATTTGGAGGTATTGGGTGTATGCCTTCACAGCATCCTCATACCAGCCCAGTCTTAGAAAGCAGTAGCCAATGTCGCCGAGAATGACCGCTTTCTTCACGGTATCGCATTCCATTTGAAGGCACGTTCGGAGTTTAATTGCCGCCTCTTCGTAGTACTCTTGATCTGTCAAGCGGCGAGCCTCTCTCCTTAGTAGGGATATAATTTCAGCATCTTTTCCCATCTCTTCACCTTCACTCATATGCGATTACCTTGTAAACAGATATTTTACCTGATTCCTGCGACAGAATATGTCACATAAGACACAGAATTCCTATCTATAAAGACGATGACTCTTTCTTTCAAGAACACAGCCTGCCCAATTGTCGGCATACGAGAGTAGAAGCGTTAAGGGTTCTTCTCGATGGGCGATTATTCTATTTTCCTCTACATACTGTCCGTCGTGATAGACAATGGCCTGAGCTTCTTCCTCAGAGAGGGGAATGAATTGCGAGATTAGTCGGAGGCTCCTCACTCCCAGCCCAAAGTAAATAAGTTCTGGATTGACGATGTATTTTTTAGACTCGTGTCTAAGATCAGGATTATGAAGGTACATGGGCTTTCCGGGAAGGCCAACTTTCCCCACGTCGTGAAACAGGCCAACGATTACGCAACTCTCATCGTGTATAAATGGGACTAAGATCTCTTTGATCTTAATGAGTGCTTCCGTGACAGAAATGCTATGCGCTAAAAGGCCTTTCTCGAAATTGTTGTGAAAACGGGTGCTGGCTGGGGCTGATAGCCAGGAGGTCTCCTCTGCTAAAAAAGAAATGAATGCTTTCACCTGGTTTTCCCTCATTTTCACGATTTCTACGAGGCTTTTGTACCTTCTCTCAATATCCACTAAGATCATGGAACATCTCCTTCCGATTCTTATTTAGATATATTCTAACTGATTGCTGTGACAGAATAGGTCACAAATGGTATTAGGTTGGAGATGATTTGTGGGGCAGGCTGTCAGTATCAAAGTAGTCGTCCATTACTTCCTTCCTGAAATCCACGAGGGGCTATTTTGGCTAAGCATGCTTGATTGCAATTGGTAATCGATAGGTGGTCATTATCCACTGATTTAAAGATTTGATATTCTTCCATAGCTTCCGGCCCGCGGCTTCGCTCATCTAGATTGTATCCGGAGTGGAGCGGAGCGCAATTCCGGATACAATCTTAACCGATATCCCCACATTCGAATCAGCAAATGATAAGATTGGGAAGGAGTGTTGGAAATATAGAGTCTTTCGAATTTTCCTTCTCAGTCGCTTCATGGATCAAGTATCTGAGGGTTTCCTATAACTTCTTATAGTAATCTTCAATATCAAGAGACAGAGTTCCGGCTGGAGAGCCCTGAAAGAGATTGAGGAATTCTACATGTTGACAAAACAGAAAATGGAGACGACTACAAAATTGCCTCAACCTATAGGTCATTTTGACGTAACCCATTGTTCCTTCAGACGATCTCACCTGGCTCCGGAGAAGTGGCGGAATCCGGGCCGCGATCAGGTGTATGAGGTTTTTGTTCCACCTTGAACAGGCGGGATACGACGACAAAGAGCAACGGGATGTAGAAGAGGTCGATAAATGTTGCGGAGAGCATGCCGCCCGTCACAGCGGTACCGATGGCTTTCATTGCGCCGGCACCCGCGCCTGTTGCGATGGCCAGCGGCAGGACTCCGAAGAAGAAAGCCATCGACGTCATGATGACTGGTCGGAATCTCACCCGTACCGCCCCGAGGGTCGCCTCGATCAGTCCCTCTCCATGCGCTATCCTTTCCTTTGCAAACTGTATAATAAGGATAGCATTTTTTGTCGTCAGACCGAGCGTGGTAAGAAACCCTATTTGGAAGTAAACATCATTGTGCAGACCACGTGCCCAGGTAAAAAGCGTTGCGCCGAATATACCGAGCGGCAGCATGAACAGATTGGCGAGCGGGATTGGCCAGCTCTCATAGAGGGCTGCCACGCACAGGAAGATTACGATAATAGAAAAGGCATACAACAGGGGCGCCTGGGAACTTGCCGTTCGCTCCTGATAGGAAAGCCCGGTCCATTCAAAACCGATCCCCTGCGGTAATTTAGAGACCATGTCTTCCATGGCCTTCATCGCATCACCAGAACTCCTCCCCGGTGCGGGCTCTCCCCATATGTTCATAGACGGAAAACCGTTGAAACGCTCCAGCCTGGGAGAACCCGAGGTCCAATGGTTGGAGGCAAAGGAAGCAAAGGGAACCATCTTCCCTGCGGTATTGCGTACGTAGAGCTTTTCTATGTCCTTGGGCAGCATGCGGTAGGGGGCATCCGCCTGAATATATACCCTTTTGACACGGCCGCCCTGGATGAAGTTGTTGACATAGGCGCTGCCGAAGGCCCAAGAGATGGTGTCATGAATGGAGGTAATCGGAACCCCAAGGGCTCCAGCCTTTTTCCAGTTCACGTCGACCCGGTATTCGGGCACGTCTTCCATGCCGTTTGGCCGGACTTTGGTCAGACGCTTGTCCTTTGAGGCCATGCCGAGGAGCCGGTTGCGGCCCTCCATCAGCTTTTCGTGACCGAGTCCGCCCCGGTCGAGCAACTGGAAGTCAAACCCGGTGGCGTTGCCCAACTCGATTACCGAAGGCGGCGGGAAGGCGAACACCAGGGCATTGCGGATATGAGAAAAGGCTTTCGTGGCCCGTTCTGCAATGGCTTTCACCCTCAGATCCGATCGGTCGCGGAATTTCCAGTCTTTAAGCATGATAAATACCATGCCGTTGGTTTGGACCCTTCCCGAAAAGCCGAAACCGGTAATTGCCATGCAGGATTCCACCGCCTCTTTTTCATCCTCCCGGAAATAACGCTGTACTTCGTACACGATCTTCTGTGTTTGCTCCATGGTGGATCCCGTCGGCAACATGACCTGGGCGAGGAGGATCCCCTGGTCTTCATCGGGAACGTACGACGTGGGCATACGAAGGAAGAGAATCCCCACGGCCGCCACAATCAAGATATAAATGATAAAGTAGCGGAGTTTCCTCGAGAAGGAACGCTCGACCGTTTTCACATACCGATCTCTGGTGCGGAAAAAGATGCGGTCAAACCACGAAAAAAAAGGGCGCAAGAAAAACACCGCATTTTCTGCGGGTTCATGCCCTGCGGCCACCGGTTTGAGGAGGGAAGCGCAGAGGACCGGTGTCAAGATCAATGCCACAATCACCGACAGGAGCATCGAGGCAATGATCGTCACGGAAAACTGGCGGTAGATGATGCCCGTCGAGCCGCCGAAGAAGGCCATGGGGCCGAATACGGCCGAGAGCACAAGCCCGATGCCGATCAGGGCACTCGTGATCTGTTCCATGCCTTTGCGGGTCGCATCCTTGGGTGAAAGCCCTTCCTCGCTCATGATCCGCTCCACGTTCTCCACCACCACGATGGCGTCGTCCACTAGAAGACCGATGGAAAGCACCATAGCAAACATGGTCAGCATGTTGATGGAAAAGCCGAAAAATCCCAGCACCGCGAAGGTCCCCAGGAGCACCACCGGCACGGCAATGGTCGGGATCAGGGTGGCCCGGATATTTCCCATGAAAAGCCACATGACGAGGAAGACCAGCAGGATGGCCTCAATGAGGGTCTTCACCACCTCACCGATGGCTACCTTGACAAAGGGGGTGGTGTCGTAAGGATAGACGACCTTCATCCCAGGAGGAAAATACCGGCTCATCTCCTTCATCTTCGCTTTGACTGCATCGGCCGTATCCAGGGCATTTGCGCCGGCGGCCTGCCGGATGGCCATGCCGGCCGAGGGTTTGCCGTTGAAAAGAACATCCATGTCGTAGGAGTCTGTTCCCAGTTCCGTTCGCCCCACATCCATGATCTGTACGATGGAGCCGTCCGGATTGACGCGGACGGGAATGGCGGCAAACTGATCAGGGGTCTTCAGCATGCTCTGGACGATGATGGATGCGTTCAAACGTTGACCTTCCACTGCCGGCGCCCCCCCGAACTGGCCGGCTGAGACCTCGACATTGTAAGCCTGAAGCGCGGCGGCGACGTCGTCAACGGTCAAGCCGTAATCGACCAACCTATTGGGGTTCAGCCAGATACGCATGGCATACTGGGTTCCGAATTCTTCCACCTCGCCTACGCCGGGGACCCGCGAGAGGACCTTCTCCAGGTTGGATTGGGCATAGTCCCTCAAGTCGTTGCCGTCCATGCTGCCGTCTTCCGAAATCAGGCCCACGATCATCAGATAGTTTCGGGTGGCCTTGCCGACCGTGACACCCTGTTGCTGGACAACCACGGGCAGGCTCGCCATGGCAAGCTGAAGCTTATTCTGCACCTTGGCCCAGGCGAGGTCCGGGTCGGTCCCCGGGGCAAAGGTCAGCTCAATGCGGGAGGACCCGGACGAATCGCTAGTGGCGGAAAGGTAGATCATCTTATCAAGGCCGGTCATCTTCTGCTCGATGATCTGAGTGATGCTGTTTTCCACGGTCTCCGCCGAGGCCCCAGGATAGAAACTCTGAATGTAGATCGACGGAGGCGCGATGGGGGGATACTGTGATATAGGCAGACTATAGATGGCGAGGACGCCCGTCAGCATAATGATGATAGCGATAACCCAGGCGAATACGGGCCGATCCAGGAAGAATCTCGATAACATCAGGTACCTCCATCCTTCCGACTGCCATTGAATGGGATAGCCTTTACGGAAGTCCCCGGCCGAATTTTCTGGCTCCCCTCGACAATCAAATGGTCACCCGGGCTCAACCCCTCGCTGACAAGCCATTTGTCGCCCATGGCGCGAGCGATTGTGATCATCCGTTGCTCGGCCTTACCCGAGCCGTCTACAATCAGGGCAACGGGATTCCCCTTCGGGTCGCGGGAGACCCCTTGCTGCGGGACGAGAATTGCATGATCAACTACGCCTTCCTGGACAACGGCACTCACATACATTCCTGGCAGGAGAATATAATTAGGGTTTGGAAAGACCATGCGGAGGATAAACGATCCGGTGCTTGGATCAACCGTGACATCGGAAAACTTTAGGGTCCCTTCCTGCGGGTAGGGTGTGCCGTCTTCAAGAAGCAACTTCACCCTTGCCTGGTCGGGACCGGTGCCCTTGATCCGGCCAGCTGCGATGTTCCGTTTAAGCTGCAGCAGGTTGGCGCTCGACTGTGTTGCGTCCACATAAATCGGATCAAGCTGTTGGATCGTGGCGAAAGGGGAACCCTGATACGCTGTGGCGAGAGCCCCTATGGTCACATTGGATTTGCCGATGCGACCGGATATCGGTGCCGTAATGCGCGTGTATGACAAATTAATACGGGCGGATTCAACAGCGGCTTTCGAGTATTCAATATCGGCCTCGGCCTGTTTAAGGGCAGCGTCCGCATTATCGAAATCCTGCTGGCTGATCGCTTTGACGGCAATCAACTCTTTGTAACGCTCGGCTTTCAACCGGATGGGCGGTAGGTTGGCTTCGCTCCTTGCAAGCGCGGCGACGGCATTGTCGTAGGCCGCCTGATAGGGCGCCGGATCAATCCGGTAAAGTACGCTGCCGGCCTTGACGTCAGAACCTTCGTTGAATAGACGTTCTTGGACAATACCATTTACCTGAGGACGGATCTCCGCAACAAAGTAGGCAGAAGTGCGGCCTGGCAATTCGGTGGTTAGCACGACGCGCTCTGAATTGACTGTCACAATAGCAACCTCAGGGATCGCAGGCGGGGGAGCAGCCTGCTGCGATCCGCAACCGCCCAGTATAAGTCCTCCGAACAGTACCATCAAAACGAGAATCATATTAACGCTTTCATTTACCTTATCCTGAAGTTGCATGAGACACCTCTTAAAGATCAATTTTCGTTACATTGAGTCGGCAAAGCCCCACTCCAGATCATGGGTCAACCAGTCCCTTGAAGAGAATATTCAGGATCGTGTCCGGATTTTCTGGGTAAGGATGGCGATTAGGCGCCTCAAGCCAGAGAAAAAGAAAGGCATTGGTGAGGCTGTCAATGGCAACGGCTAAATGGTATGGGTCAGCGATCTTTTTAAACCGTTTCCTTTTAATCCCGCTTTCAAAAATCGAGGCGAGGGTTTGCAGGAATCCGCCATATCGTTCTCGGATTTCGCGATCAAGGCCGGCCATGACGTTGAAGCTCGCTCCCCCAGTCTCAGCAAAATAGAGACGGATGATGGAAACATTGGTACGAAAGACCGATCCCTTGGCCTTGATGTAATTTCGCAGTTTTTCAATCTCGTCATCCGGCTCTTCAATTGCCTTGGTGAGCGCATCATGGAACTTGTCGGCCTGCCCCAGGATAAGGGCCTTGTAGAGGTCCTCCTTGTTCTTAAAGAACTTGTAAAGCGTTCCGATGGCAAACTCGGCCTTCTCGGCGATCTCATGCATAGAGACGTTGTGATATCCCTTCTCCGAGAAAAGTTCGAGTGCAGAGGTAAGTATCTCTTGGCGTAGCCTTAACTTCTCTCTTTCTCGCCTTGGGAGCTTTTTGTTTTGCATCGTTTAACTTCGTGCGGTATCTAAGCTTAGGCTAAATAAATATGAATCTGACGTCACATTATAAAATCTGACGTCTAGATGTCAATAAAAATCTTAGGAAATTTTCGACAGCGACTTTTCCCCCCGGCGGGCAACTGGATTACGATTTATTCCTGCTGAGGTAAACGGCCTTTTTGAAGATTGGATGAGGACCGTTGAAGATGAAATCCTTGATCTATTGACCAAGGAAAATCTCTCACACCCTCCGGGCTTGCCGCCAAACTCAAGTTTTCTGAAAAGAGTGTCAACTTTTTCATGGATAAAATGAGAAAAGAGGGCAAACTCGAAACGGCTTAGTTCTTGAGTGGAGAGACAGGTACCAGCAGCATTGGCATCGGGCACCAATGCTTATCCTACTCAGGCGGCTGTACCTGAAGTTCCAGCTGACGCATCAAAGAAGTATCTTACCAAGGGAAGAGTGATGGTTATCGGTTCTTTGGCCCCTTGGGGGGACGGGGGAGAATTTCTTTTTTAGAAAGGCTCAAATTCTGCCATGAACCCTCTGTTTCCGACACCTCAAAAAAGGGAGGATTGGATTTCCATATGTTCACCTGGGATACGTGATTTCAACCCGTAATCCGCAACCCAAGATGTCATCGTCGAGCAACGATTTGTAGTTGTAAGCGTCAAATTGGCATTTGGATCGGCTGGATTTTGGGAAAAAAGGATAACTTCCTGAAACTCCCATGCCGACCAGTCGGCACAAAGAAGAATGAAAATTAATTTTATTGGATAGAGTAGCTCTTTGCTTATTTGTTTGGATAGGGTAATTTTGATTCCATAATCCAAACAAAAAGG
>Ga0208563_1000120_pt1 | contig 87611 bp, 84 predicted proteins | sample June2015DPH_17_1_2_FD_184717 | JGI IMG/M metagenome (GOLD analysis project Ga0208563, IMG submission 184717) | Peatland microbial communities from SPRUCE experiment site at the Marcell Experimental Forest, Minnesota, USA - June2015DPH_17_150... | ecosystem: Environmental > Terrestrial > Soil >... | reverse complement strand
TGTGTCGACCGTTGGAGTTGATGAGGATCAAATCCTCAAATACGTCCGATGGCAAGGACGCCAGGATGAAGGTCAAGCGAAGCTTGACTTATTTTAAAGTGCCACGGGCTTGCCCGTGGGTATCTACAATGAAACAAGGAGGGATGTGTATCCTGAAATGCTCGGGATACACATCCTTGTTCAAATCCATTCGCCTAGAAGGACGTTGGTAAATGAATATCCAGTTTGTCATCATGCAACTTTTTAATGGGCTCATCATGGGATCCATCTATGTCCTTCTCTCCCTCGGCTTGACGATCATCTTCGGTATGCTCGGGATCATCAACTTCGCTCACGGGGCATTTTACATGTTCGGTGCCTTCGTGGCGTACACGATCATGGCTTATCTCATCCCAAATTTTTGGGTGGCTCTTATCGTTGGCCCTATCGTCATGGCACTCTTCGGTGCGGCCTGTGAGGCTTTTATACTGAGACGCCTCTACAATCTACCTCCCCTGTATGTAATGCTGTTCACCTTTGGTCTGATGTTAGTCCTCCAGGATTTTATCCGGATGATTTATGGGGCTGCAGGGGTGCCCTTCAGGACTCCCTCATCACTGGATGGTTCCATCAACCTGGGCTTCATGTTTTACCCCAAGTATCGCATTTTTCTGATCATCATCACTTCACTATGCTCATTAGGGGTTTGGCTATTTCTTTCTAAGACCAAGCTTGGGGCGATCATCAGGGCAGGGACGGACAATAGCATCATGGTCGATGCTTTGGGGATCAATATCTCTAAAATTTTTACACTGGTCTTTGGAATGGGTATCGGATTGGCCGGGTTGGCCGGAGTCCTGGCCGCTCCTCTCCAGAATGTCAGTCACCTGATGGGTGTGGATTTCCTGGTGGATTGTTTTGTGGTGGTGGTGGTGGGAGGTATGGGCAGCATCTCAGGCTCAATCGTCGGAGGTCTCATTGTCGGAGAGATCATTGCATTCGGAGTGATGGTCTGGCCCCCTATGGCCCACACGCTTATCTATATTTTTATGGCAGCTTTCTTACTCATCAGACCCCGTGGACTCTTCGGTCGAGAGGCTTTTCATGAATAAAGGTGCATGGTCAAAACAGAAAGTGATCATCGTATCAGCCGCTCTCTTGTTGGCCATCATCTTTCCACATATCGCTCCGTATATTGCCCTCGCCAGTGAAATCCTTATTTTTGCCCTCTTTGCCATGGCCTTCGACCTGATGTTGGGCTATGCTGGCATGCTTTCATTCGGACATGCCGCATTTTTCGGGTTGGGGGCATATACTGCAGGGGTCATATTGAAAGATTTGTATCCTTCTGTTCCATTGGCTCTCCTGGGCGGGGTGATCGTAAGCAGTCTCGCTGGGTTCATCATTGGATTCTTGACTATTCGTCGCCGAGGCATCTACTTCACTATGGTGACTTTAGCTTTTGCCCAGATGTTCTATTTTATCGCCTTTAAGTGGACGGGGTTGACAGGAGGGGATGATGGACTGCAACGCGTCCCAAGACCCCGGCTGGGTCCTCTCAATTTACAATCACAGATCGTTTTTTATTATTTCCTTTTATTTTCTGTCATCATTTGCGCAATTATACTCGTGAGAATAGTTAATTCACCATTTGGAAAGACATTGCAGGCCCAGCGGGAAAATCGGAACCGGGCCATGAGCATTGGCTACAATGTTGACAAGTTCAAGCTGAGGGCTTTCATTTTATCAGCTTTCTTCTCTGGTCTGGCTGGAGGCTTCTACGCCCTCTTGCTAAATTTTGTCCCTTTGAACTCTCTTCATTGGACCAATTCAGGGGAAGTGGTGGTCATGACGATTACAGGGGGGATGGGAACTCTTTTCGGTCCGGTACTGGGCGCTGTTTGCATTATTCTTTTGAGGGATATTATTAGCAACTATACAGAAAGTTGGACTTTTATTATGGGCATGCTATTCATGGCTGCTGTTCTCGGATTCAGAGGGGGCATTATCGGCATCCTCCGAAATAAACTCCGACTCACAATCTAAGCCATCCATTTCTCAAATTGCAATGTCAGCATTGGTTTAAAGCGAGTCCAATCAGATGAATCGGAATAGGAGACAACACCGGGATGATCTGAAGGCCGTTGCTCGACAGGCGATGATCGACCATGGCCTCCTGCCAGACTTCTCTCCAGAGGTGCTTGCAGAAGTAGGGAGTATCGGAAAAACCCCCACTGAAAGCAATTCTGGTGTCCGCGATCTGCGGGGTCTGCTCTGGGCCTCCATCGACAACGACGACTCCCGGGATCTCGACCAGATTTCGGTTGCAGAGCCGTTGTCAGATGGAGCAGTGAAAATCTTTGTGGCAGTCGCCGATGTCGATGATGCTGTTAAAAAAGGATCTGCCATCGACAACCACTCACGGCACAACACAACCTCGGTCTACACTGCAGCCGAGATCTTTTCGATGCTTCCCGAAAAGCTCTCTACCGATCTCACGTCTCTCAACGAAGGTGGGGACAGGCTGGCGATCGTCATTGAGATGGTTATCGATCAGGAAGGGATGCTGCTCAGATCAGATCTCTATCGAGCATTGGTCCGCAACCATGCGAAGCTGGCTTACAATAGTGTTGCCGCCTGGCTCGAGAGGGAAGGTCCCATGCCGGGGCGGATTGCGGCAGTAGCCGGCGTCGACGAGCAGATCCGTATCCAAGACAGGGCCGCTCAGCGATTGAGGAATGTGAGGCACCGTCATGGTGCTCTCAGCCTCGAAACGATTGAGGCGATACCGGTCTTCGATGGGGATCGGCTCACCGATCTCGAAATCGAGCGGAGCAATCGGGCCAAAGAACTGATAGAGGACCTGATGGTTGCGGCGAATGGAGTGACAGCGAACTATCTCACCGCTAGGGGTCTTCCTTCGGTCCGCCGCGTCCTTCGCGAACCGGAACGGTGGCAGCGCATCTGTGAACTGGCGTCTGGGTTAGGGGAGCAACTGCCGCCGGAACCAGACGCACTCGCCCTTGAAAAGTTCCTGACGAAGCAGAAAAAGGCAGACCCCCTGAGGTTCGCGGATCTTTCTCTGAGTGTGATCAAGCTGATAGGGAAGGGGGAGTATGTGGCCGACCTCCCCGGAGAGACGCCGCCAGGCCACTTCGGGCTTGCGGTCAGAGATTATACACATTCTACAGCCCCTAACCGACGCTTCCCAGACCTTGTCACGCAGCGGCTCTTGAAATCGGCGATGGCGGGCCAGCCGGTCCCTTACAGCTACGATGAGCTAAAGGATCTGGCCAACCACTGTACCATTATGGAAAATGAAGCGAACAAGGTTGAGAGGCAGGTGAGAAAATCAGCGGCCGCGCTGTTGCTCGAATCGAGGATTGGAGAACGGTTCGATGCCATCGTAACCGGCGCTTCCGAAAAGGGAACGTGGGTCCGGATCCTTCAGCCACCTGTGGAAGGAAAATTGGTGCATGGGTTCGACGGCCTCGACATCGGTGATCGGGTTTGGGTTGAGTTGATCCGCACTGATGTGGAACAGGGGTTCATCGACTTCGCCCGGAAAGACTAAGACTCTCCGAGGTATTGGGGGCCATTGGCATTCTATTCATGGCCCCTGCTCTCGGATTTAGAGGCGGTATCATCGGCATCCTTCGCAGTAAATTGAGATTGTCCATTTAGCCCGCCGAAATCCTTTCAATGATTTCCAATTAATTTATCACCCTATTCCAGTGGATATGGTTGGTCGGATCGTTTGCGGTTGTCCTTGTTCTTTGCCTTGCGGCCGCTTTAATCCCCATGCGAATGGGAGAGAAAAAGATTTCCCAAGATGAAGTTGAGTTACGGGCGCAGGCACGTAACACGAACAAGGTATCAATATAGTAAGGCGAATAAAGACCTCCCTTTATCAAAGGGAGGTTGGGAGGGATTTTATAAGGGTGGGTTTATTTTATTAATGCCATTTAAGGATTGATCATTTTCTCTATATACCTTCGAACATAGGTCGGGAATCTTTTGGAATAATCCTTTAATATTTTGATTGAAAGTTTCTTTATATCAAGTTCGTCAAAATCCAGGGTAGCTTTACCCCTAACCATAAAATAGACCTCATCCAAAAATGCCTTTTCAGGCGAGGCTATCCAAATTCCATTCTTCGTCTCATATCCGAAAAAGAGTTCAGAGGCAATTTGCCTAAATTCAATCGCTTGTTTTCGAAGAGTGTACTTCCTGGATTTCCTGGTTGTGGCAAAGGTTAGAGTATAAGGAATTAAGTTTAGCACGCCATACTTGGCTAAGGCGGATTCAAACGAAAGGTAATTGGGTATATAGAGTTGAGAAGCCACATTTTCTAACGAGATATTGCTTCCCATGGGGACATAAATACCTTGTGCTACCCTTTCAATAATACCCCCGGTTACCCATCTCTTCAATGCAACATAAAGACTGTTTCTGGGAAGATTTGTGATCTTCTCCAGATCGGCAATAGTATAGAAAGGTTTATTTATCTTTTGAAGTAATTTTAATAATTCTATGCTTCTCATTTTGTCAGACCTTCAATGGCCGGCCAAAAATCGCTGGGCAAATATTTACGCAGATCCCGAACAAGTTCCTTCTTATTCAAAGAATATTTTTGGGGCGTGTAGGGAATCTTAATTATTTCAGAAACATACCAGAGGTCAAAAAGATCCTTTGGTTTGGCTCTTCCTTTTAAGCAGGCTAATTTGTCTTTATAGATTTGTGATAAGGTAGCCACTTGCCCTATGACTTGAATGACAGTAGCCGGCGAATTGAGTAGTTTTAGTTCCCATTGATAATCTTTTATCTCTCTCTTTGAGATTTCAATTTTTATTCGGAAAGGAAAGGGGAGGTAATTCTGAGTCACCTTAATTTCGGCCAAGTAGGTGTAATATTTTTCCTCGAGGTCAGTCAAAGATAATTCAGGGAAGGGAGCGATAATTTTTTTTATAAGAGAGAAGAACTTTCCTTTTAGCACATCTTTGGTCAATGAGAAATCGAGGTCTTCTGAGAACCGTGGGGAACCAAAGGTTAATCGAAGGGCTGTTCCCCCTTTAAAGATGAGATATCGACCAAAGGGTGATTCGTATAGTCCTTTCAGGACAATGAGTTCCCAGTATTCTCGAACCACCTGAGTCTTATCAATCTTTAATTCACGGGCTTTTTGTTCAGCAACTGATTGTTCCATGATTCTTAACAGAAATGATAAGAAATACGGAATGGCTTGTCAAGGGGTTTTTCAGCTTATTTTTCACCCAATCTCCCCATCTCCTTATCACCCCATCTTTCTTTTTTCGTCTCCTCATCCCCCTATCGATTGCCATCTGTCTCCCCATCTTTCTTTTGCGCTCTGCGCAAAATAGTCGTTGACTTCCCAATACAGACTTATTAAACTTTTATCGTCTTCAAATTGCAAATGTGAGGATCAGGCAATGCCTCCTGGATATGTAAGAACAATTCGTGAAGAGATTTTCTATGAGTACGCTAAACTTATCTCGAGGTCTGCTTATAGCTCACTTCAGCGCCCTTTCATAACGGATCGGTTCAAAAAACTTCGTGATGAAGAGATTACCATTTCAGGGACAATCCGTGAGTGGGAGCGAGAACAAGAACTTCCAAAGCAATGTGTTTATTGCAGTTCAATGGCGGATTTAACAACTGACCATTTAATCCCCCGGAGTAGGGGAGGTGACGATTCAGCTGATAACGTTGTTCTTGCTTGTCAGCCTTGTAATATCTCAAGAGGAGAAAAGGGCGTTTTCGAATGGCTTGGTTTAAAGGAAAAAGATAAGCTTCATCGGTTAGTTGCTGGAAAGTATTTAAAACAATTGTTGACATTGCATGAACAAGCAGGAACGCTTGAAATAGCGAAGAGTCAAATTATTATCTTGTGCGAAAGATGTCCGTTGCCGAAGGTATGCGAACGCTGGGGGAAGGTAAAAGAACTTACTTGTTTTTGTCTTGAAAGTATCTTGCAATATTCAAGCTAAGAATGGGAAGCGTCCCTATTCGAAGCGTTAAAGCAGCGAAATGGACACAATTTTCACAGTAAGAAAAGAGGACCTTCAGCGACTTAGTCCAGAGGAAGCGGTTGACTTTTTCCGCGAGCTGCTTTGGGCTGAATCAACATCTATTGGAATAGGGAAGAACCTTATCAATGTCCCTAGCGCAATCACTTCCGCAGACGGCGGGATAGATGCAGAAGTACAAGCAACGACGGTGAGCGGTGGTCAGGGAATTATCAAGCAGGGGCTTACCCGCTACCAAATCAAGACAGGCGACTTCTCCCTCTCAAGGGAAGCCGATATTAAAAGCATCCTGTTTAAGGAAGGAACAAGCGAGCTTAAGCCGAGAGTCAAGTCATGCTTAGACCGTGATGGAACACTGGTAATCGTGCTGTTTGGCTGGGATGAGCCTGAACGTGTCGATGAGCAGCACATTAACAAGTTCAAAGAAAAATTGCTTCCCATTGATGCAAAGTGTAGTAATTCAAAGATTGAGATTTGGGGACAAAACAAGCTAATGAGCTTTCTCACACCTTTCCCGTCGCTGGCATTGGCCTTAAAAGGATTGAGCGGGCTGCAATTTCAAACTTACAAAAGCTGGTCCCAAAATAATGACATGCGCCAGGACTTTGTTAAAAGCACCGATTATCAGCAGAAGGCCAAGGCGATACAGGATATCCTGCGCACTTCAGATGGGGCGAAGCATATTAGAATTATAGATGAGGCAGGCGGAGGAAAAACGAGATTCATTTTGGAGGCCACCAAAGCCGAGGATTTGGCCCCGCTGGTTCTTTATACAAAGGCAAGCAAATTTCTAAACAGTGACCTTCTCTTCCTTATCCTGCGGGAGGACAATCCCTTCAATGTGATAATTATTGCTGACGAGTGCAGCCATCAGCACCGCATAGAAATATGGAATCAACTGGCGACCCGTGGCCCCCGAATAAAATTGATAACAATCTACAACGAGCCAGATATCAAAGAACATGGAATAGATTATTGCGATATTCCTGCCTTGTCAGTTGATGACATCAAGCAAATAATCCTCAGCTACGGCGTTCTCAAAGACCATGTTGACCGGTGGGCAGGGCTTGCAGGAAACTCCCCGCGGTTCGCCCACATGATAGGGACAAATCTCAAATACTACCATGATGATGTATTGCGCCCAGTTGAAGGTATCTATGACCGGATTATAGCTGGCTATGAGGACCCGAACAGCGAAGAGGTTAAGAAGCGCAAACGTGTCCTTATGCATATCGCACTCTTTAAGCGATTCGGCTACAGGAGGCCCGTCGAGGAAGAAGCAAAAAAAGTCTGGAAACTCGTAGAAAAGGTTGACAGGGATATCACGTGGGGAAAGTTCCAGGAAATTATCAACAAGCTCGTATCACTAAATATTCTTCAGGGGGAAACTACTCTTTACATAACTCCAAGAGCCTTCCATATCCGGATGTGGATTGAGTGGTGGGACACTTATGGAAGCTCATTTGACCATGATGATTTCTTGCGAAACATTCCTGAAAACCTGGAATTGAGGAAATGGTTTTATGAGATGCTAAAATTCGCTGGAGAATCAGGAGCAGCTGCGCGGGTTGTTAAAGACCTTTTTGGACCTACTGGTCCATTTAAGGATTTTGAGTATCTGAAAACAAAATTAGGGGGGCGTTTTTTTTTAGCATTGACCGAAGCTGACCCGGAATCAGCGTTAAACTGCCTTAAAAGAACCATAGCGAGAAAAACCAAGGACGAGCTTCTTGCGTATACTACAGGGAGGAGGGAAGTTGTTTGGGCGCTCGAAAGGATTGCTATTTGGAGAGGCCTATTCGCTGATGCTGCAAGGATATTGCTTGCTCTTGGAGAGGCTGAAAACGAGAACTTCTCTAACAATGCAAGCGGTGTCTTTGCAGGCCTTTTCTCTCCTGCCCCCGCACCGGTTGCTCCTACAGAAGCTCCTCCCCAGGAACGTTTGCCGGTTCTCAAGGAAGCTTTAGAATCTCCTTCAAAAGAAAAGCGGAAGCTTGCTCTAAAGGCTTTTGACCAGGCTTTGGCAACGTTGCCTTCTCCTCGTCTTGTTGGTGCTGAATACCAAGGGTTGCGAAAAGAGCCAGAGCTTTGGAGACCTAAGACATGGGGTGAGCTGTTTGATGCGTACCGACAGGCATGGCAGCTTCTTGTGCAAAAGTTAGAAAGCATGGAGGAAAGTGAACGACAGGAGGGTGTTAAGATTCTACTCGATAATTCACGTGGATTGACCACAATGGGTAACTTGGCTGACATGGTAATCAGCACCTTAAGCGAATTGTCCGAAAAACCTTATGCTAATAAGAAAGAGATACTCTCCACTGTTGTCCACATCCTCCATTATAATGGCAAGGGATTGGATGAGGATATACGCAAGCGTCTGGAAGGGTTTAGGGATGAGTTGATAGGAAGTGGTTTTGCAGCTTTATTGAGGCGATATGTCGGGATGGACTTGTTAGAGGACCAGTTTGATGAGGAAGGCAAGCAGGTTGACAAGGTCCAGCCGAAAATTGAAGAGCTGGCAGAACAGGCTATTAAGGACAACTCCCTCTTGGAATCTGAATTGCCCTGGCTTATCACAGCGGAAGCTCAAAATGGCTATCGGTTTGGTTATGAGGTTGGGAAAAGGGATGCTGGATTCAAGCTGATGGATTTGCTTCTTAAGACACAACGTGAAGCGTCTGGCGATGCAAGCGCATACTTTCTTGGGGGGTATTTCCGGGCACTTTTCGAAAAAGACCAGAATATGTGGGAGGAGCAGCTGGACGCCATTGCGAGGGATGAAAAACTGAATGCTTGGCTTCCTGAATTGACGTGGCGCTCAGGCATGTCTGACCGGGCAGCGTTGCGACTTCTTGTGTTGGCCCAAAAGGGCATCATTGCCTTTGAACATTTCAGCATGTTCGGTGTTGGGAGTGTAATGAAGGATTTGTCAGAAGAGGTTTTTCTGAAATTGTGTACTTTCTTGGTTGAGCATGAAAAATATGCCGCAATCCGTGTAGCCCTGGACTTGCACTTCTTTTATTACATCCATAAAACCCCTAAGCCGCCGCTGCCGAAAGAATTAACACTGAGGCTTTTGACGCACAAGTCATTATTCCAAAAGCTGGAAACAGGAAGGCGGGGGCAAATGGATGAGTACCATTGGACGGGCATAGGGAAGGCATTTGTCCAAGCCTATCCTGAAAAAAGCTTGCGGCTTGCCGATACAGTTCTTGAACACTTCAATGAAGATGGAACTATCCTTGAAGGCTTCTTCTCCCCCACCCAGTCTGTTATTAATGAGATTATGAAGAAATACCCTATAGAGGTCTGGGAAAAGATAAAAAAGTACTTAGGTATCCCTATTGATACCCATGCTTATTTTATAAGCCAATGGCTTAGGGGCGGAGATCACTATGCGGCAAAGGAAGGTACGCTGTCCTTTATTCCTTTAGAGAAGATTTGGGAATGGGTGGACGAAGATGTGGAGGAACGCGCATGGTATCTTGCCACATTCGTCCCTAAGGCACTCTTTAGGGAGGAAGGCAAAACCTGCTTGGTTCGGGAACTACTTATACGCTACGGAGCCCGTGAAGACGTACGGAGGAATCTAAGAGCAAACTTTTCTACGGAAGGATGGTCAGGCCCTGCGAGTTTGCATTATCAGGAGAAAAAGAACTGGCTGCTTGGTTTCAAAAACGACGAGGATAATGAGAATGTTAAGCGTTGGATTGACGAGTATGTTTCGGTGTTAAACCGTGAGATTGAACAGGCTAGAGTTGAAGAAGAGCGGAGGTTCTAATCTGTAATTAATATCATTAAAAGGGTTGTAAATGTTCACCTTTATCCTTCCAATAAAATGAGACCGTATTTTTTTTATGAGTGATATTTTTTTGTGCCAAAGATAGAAGGAATCAATAATGCCGGCGAATATTGCTCACATGCTCGTTTGTAATAAGGCAGTCAAGATACTCCAGAAGGATGGAGGGGAGTATCAGCAGTTCATTGATATCCTTGATTCTAAAATCTATAAGCCTTACCAAAATCTTGGGTAGGAAGATGATACCGCAGATTAGGAGAGTTGGTCCAAAACGAGAATGTCGATTCCTTTGACGGAAGCGAGATTTTCGTCATTTGTCAAAAAGGCACGAGAACCGGAAATGAGAGCAGTGGCCACTTGGATCGCGTCTGGAGTTTTCAAATTGTAATGGGCTCGGAGAAAGGCAGCCCTTTCTGCAATATCGTCCGTAACTGGAACAACAGAGAGATGGGGAAAATTTCTGAATAAGACCATATACTGGGCGGCGAGGGCAAAGTCTTTTTTCCGGTAAGGGTGAACGAGGCATTCCGTGATGCTGATGGTGCTGGTGACAGCTTCTATTTCCCCTTTTTCCAAAACACTAAAGAAATATTTTAGAAGAGGGAGGTAGGCTGGATGTTCCTCAAAGGCGTAAATAAAGATCATGGTGTCCAAGCCAACTTTCTGACTTTTCAAACCTTTGAGAAAAGAGGTCATTTCCAGTTTGCCCGTTCTTTTTTAACATAGGTTTTGGGATCGATGCCTTTCCAGACATCTTTTCCCAATCCGAGCATGAATTCAGTAAAGGACTTCGGTTGGGGAAGGATAACAATCACCCCGTTAATTTCTTCTACAAAAACTTCTTTCTTGGGAAGAAGGGGGACTTTCTTACGAATCGTTTGGGGGATAACGACCTGATACTTGGGTCCCACTTTGACTTTTTCTCCCATGGCAGCCTCCTTTTGGAATGTTATACGTTATTTTAATATCGTTATACGGTTCTGTCAAGGCCTATTAGAAGCGTACAGGAAACAGATCGTCTTTGATATGCGGGAACTTTATCTTAGGGGCAATTTATAGAGGGAGAGGCTTCAATGGCGAAATGTGGGAGTTGTGATGAGCGGAAAGAAACAAAAGGTGCCTGACCTTGAAACTTGACAGAAGATTTTATTGAACTTTATATGGTATCAGGGAGATTAAAAGAGAAGAAATGCGGGACACTTCCCATTTTAAAAATAGAGAGAATCAATAATGCCGGCGAATATTGCCCATATGTTAATCTGTAATAAGGCGGTCAAGATACTTCAAGGGGAGGGAGGGGAATACCAGCAGTTCATTGATACAAGAGAGCCGGACTCACATCTCTCTTTCACATGATTCATGATGACCACAATTGCGGAGGGCGATCATTCCAGGTTCGGGGCCGTACTCGGAGGTGAGTCCTAAAGTTTTCGAAGCATACGCAATGAAGACATCATTCCCTCCCTCGGCATACTTTCCTTTGACGTTTTTCGCCTTATGAACATTGAGGGATCGATGCCGGGGATTGGAACTCAGAAGCCTGACCGCTTTATCGATAGCTTTTCGTTCACTCGGTTTCAACCGGGAGTAGTTTTCCAAGAAGATGATTTCGAAATGGAGTTCAAAGCGAGAAAGTTTCGCTGGCATCAGAGGTTATTTCTTCTTTTTCTTAAGCGCCTTCGAAGGGGTAGAAGCAACGATTCCGGGCTGGGTGTCCGTATTAACCTTCCTCTCTCTTTCCACCCAGCCGGGGGAGAGTTCCTCTTCAGGCAGGCCTGACATATCGGGGTATTTCCGGACTGTTCGGACCGGGTAGAGGATGATCTGATCACCCTTGACGGTATATTCGAACAAAGGTTCCTTTCGGAAGGGAGGAGGGAGAATCACCCTTCCCCTTGAATCCGTTTTCAAGATTTTAATTTCAGCCATGTCACTTTCTCCAATTCTTTTTTGGTAAAATTATAATCCCATTTGTGACAATTGTCAAATATGGGTAAAATTTAGTCAAAGAAGCAAGAAACTAAATAGAAATTGTGGTTCACATTATTGATTTGTGCCAAAATTTATTTTAATAGGAATCTGATATGCGGATTTGGACTTTTTTTGTTATCATAGCTTGGATATTCACAATAGCCGAAATAGTCAAGGGAGAAGAGAAGGGAAAAATGAATCCAGAGATTTCCCTGCCCTCAGAAGCCGGGGACTGGAAGTGGGACGAGAAGGAGATAAAATACGATTCCAGGACCCTGTTCAAGTACATCGATGGGGCGGCAGAACTTTATCTGGCGTATGGTTTTCAGAATCTCACGGTTCGCCGGTTTGAAAAATTGAACCAACCTCCCCTTATCGTTGAACTCTATGAAATGGCCTCTTCAGAGGATGCTTATGGGGTGTTTTCTTTTGAACATCAGGATGAAGCCGTAGGAATCGGTCAGGGATCTGAATTTGGGGGAGGGTTGCTTCGGTTCTGGAAAGGAAAATATTTTGTCAGCGTCTATGCAGAAGGGGAGGGGGCAGAGGTTGAATCAGGAATCCTCAAGATGGGCGGGGCTGCGGCAAATTCAATCCCAGCTACAGGCCCGGAACCGAAATTGGTTGGTTTTATTCCAGGGAAGGACCTCGGCCTGGTCGATAAGAGCGTTCGCTACCTTAAGAGTCACATTCTCCTGAACCAGCGGTTTTTCGTAGCCCACCAGAATATTTTTAATCTGAACCGGAAAACGGAAGCCGTGCTAGCTCAATATCTTCAAGATAAACAGAAGACCCAACTTCTTCTGATTCGATACCCCGATTCGAAAGAGGCCGGAGATGCTTATCAGAGCTTCATGAAGGTTTACCTTCCTGATGCTGGGGGGATGGATCGTTCAAAAACAGAGGACGGGAAATGGACCTTTGCCCGGCAGAGGGATGAATTTGTTGTCATTGTTTTTGGAGCTCCTACGGCGGTCGATGCCGAGGCCCTTCTCAAGGCTACAGAAGAAAAAATGCTTGGGGGGCGTTGAACGCAGATTCCCTTCACTTAGCCCTCTGCTCCTCTGAGGAAGAGAGGATAGGGGATATATAGAAAGGAGGTTTGAGTTAGATGGGAGAAAAAATCATCACCCGTAGGGATTTTCTTCGAGTCACGGCTGGAACCGCAATGGCCGCTACCCTGGGGTCGGGGATCCTGGGGGAAGCTCGGGCAGAGCCAACGGCGAAAGTCGTCCTCATCCGGAATGCTGAGATATTAGGGCGCCAAGACAAAGTGCAGGAGGAGATCCTGCAATCCATGCTGGATCAAGCCGTCAAGAGTCTCCTGGGAACCAATGAACCCCTGGAAGCCTGGCAGAAGCTTTTCAAGAGTTCGGATGTGGTGGGGATTAAAAGTAATGTATGGGCGAAGATGCCGACCCCAAAAGAATTGGAAACGGCTATTAAGCGCCGGCTGCTGGATGTGGGAGTGGCGGAGAAAAATATCGGCATCGATGACCGGGGAGTTCTGAATAACCCGGTCTTCCAGAATGCTACTGCGCTCGTTAATGTGCGACCGTTGAGGACGCATCACTGGTCCGGGGTCGGGACTTGCCTGAAAAATTACATCCAATTTGTCCCAGACCCTTCGTCCTACCATGATGAGGGGTGCTCGCCCCTGGGTAAAATTTGGACTTACCCAATCGTAAAGGGAAAGACCCGCCTGAATATCCTCAGTGCCCTCACCCCCCAATTTTATGGAAGGGGAGCCAATTTTTTCGACAAGAGATACGTTTGGCCCTATCAGGGGCTGATCATGGGAACCGATCCCGTGGCTGTCGATGCGGTAGGTGCCCATCTTCTCCAGGTAAAGCGGACCGGTTTTTTCGGCGAAGAACGGGCCCTGGATGTTCCCCCTATCCATATCCTGGTGGCCGATAAAAAATATCACCTCGGGGTCAGTGACTTGAGCCGCATTCAGCTGATCAAACTGGGCTGGATGGAAGAGGTGCTGATATAGCTTTCGTTAAGGGAAGAGTCCGTTGAGAAATTGGGGACGGGTTCACATTATCCTTCTTAATCATTCACTTCCCTTAGGTTCTTCTTTTAATTTTTCCTGAGTTACAGATGGTGAGAATCCGCCCATGCCGATAAAGGGGGTGACTTCGTGACTTCTCTCCAGGTTGGCGATGATCCGGACCCTCCTGTCAAAATCCTTCAATTTGGAAAGTTTTTTATCCAGTTCTTCAATCTTTGCTGAAAATAATTGAATCTGGGACCTCTGAACCTGCGATTCCTGGCGCAATCGATTCAGTAAAAAAGTTTTCTTCTTGACCTGTATGTAGTCACATAAGAAGAACATAATAGAGAGTTGGAAAAAGGCGAGAAGATAAATGAGAATTTTAAGAGTCTCTTTTTTAACCCTCAGGCGCCTGATCCCGAAGGTCGTATGGCCGAAGACGAGAATATTAAAATAATCTTTATTCATGATAGAATCCTTGTGACACTTCTTTTATTCTATTTTTATCCATTTTCATTATCGTTACTTGATTAGCAGCATCATTTATTGACTTAACTGGATTAGCCCACACCTGTATGAAGATTGCGAAAATGAACAAAGTTAACAAAATTGCAACTTTTATCGCGGTCATTCTTTTAAACTCTTTTCAATAGTTAGATGGGGAAACTGTGAATAAATAAACCCTATTTGGTTTTACGATTTTTTCCCTGAAGGAGATCCAAATTTTAATTAGATAATGAGCAATTTAAATGCCAAACATTCTCATTCTAATGATGGGGAAAGAGAAACAATTGCCAAAAAATAAGTTGACTTTTCTATAAAAAATATAATTAATGAGAAGAGCGAGCAAAAAATAGGAGGAAATAGCCGATGAACAGAAGGTCATTTATCAAGACGATGGGATTTATTGGAGCCATCACTGCATCGGGCTTTTCCCGGAAAGAGGTGACTTAAAAATGAAGAATAAAACTTCGAAATTATTAGTAATATTTTCGGTTCTTATTTTAGTATCTTTAGTTGCTTCTTCTCAAGATGTTTTCTCTCAGTCCCAGAAGAACTTTTTGTGGAGAGTCGGATCAGGGACAAACACTGTCTATCTGATGGGTTCTTTACATTTTTTTAGGAAAGAGATCTATCCTCTAAATAAAAGGATCGAAACCGCTTTTGATCAAGCTAACATTTTGGTGGTGGAGGCAAACGTTAATGATATTACAAAAATCGATATCCAAAAACTGGTGGACAGTGCTCTTTACCTTGATCTTGAAACCCTGGAAAAGCATGTTTCAACTGAGACCTATGAGTTGATCAAGAAAGAATCGGGTCGGCTGGGCCTTCCTCTTGAAATGATCAATAGGCAAAAGCCATGGTTTCTTGCATTGGTATTGGAATCCTTGGAACTTTTAAAGCTCGGATTCGATCCGAATTACGGCATAGACAAATATTTTCTTTCAAAGGCTGAGGGGAAGAAAAAGATATTGGAACTGGAGAGCCTTGATTATCAGATCAGCCTCCTTTCTAACTTATCGGATAAGGACCAGGAGTTGTTTCTATTATATACGTTGAGAGATTTGAATATCCTGGAGCAGGAATTGGGTAGATTGACGCAAGCATGGATCTCAGGGGATACAAAAAGCATGGAATCCATTCTAACAAGAGGTATTTCAGAGGATAAAGGGTTATCTTCCATTTTTGAAAAACTCATTTATGAAAGAAACAAGAAAATGGTTTCGAAGATTGAAGATTTCTTGCGGACCAAGGAGATCTATTTTGTTATTGTCGGGGCAGGCCATCTGGTGGGCGACCGAGGGATCATCGAGATCCTCAAAGGAAAAGGATACATTGTTGAGCAATTATGAAGAGAAATAAACTGTCTAAGTTAGGACTTAACCTGAAGGATGATGTAAGGAAGGACAAAGACTTCTTCCTGTAATGTTGTTTTTACATTTTTGTTCCACCATACAACCTTTTAAGTAGTAATCGATAATTCTTGTTGACTTTTTCAAATAAAATTAGTACTTTCTTATCAAATCACGTCGTTTTTAAGAGTCAACCTCCCAACCTAACCTCAACCTTTTGGAGTTAGAAATGAAATGGGAACCCCCAAAGGTACCTCTATGAAGGCTCAAGGGAATTATGTATTCTTTTGGGGCTTTGTTATCAAGAGTGGACCAGATACTACACCAATGAAAAAATCCCAGACTGCGGAGAGGCCGTAAAACGAATAGACACGAAAAGTGAGCCGCATCCCAACCCTTATGGGGGGTGCAAAAAATGAAATGTCCAAAGTGTCAGAGTGAAAATCCTGAAGCCATGAAGTTTTGTGGGGGATGTGGTGCCAAATTGGAAAGGATTTGCCCAAACTGTAATCTTCCAAATCCATTTCATTTTAAATTCTGTGGTGGGTGTGGCCAAAAATTAAGCCTTCCTTCAGGACCAATTTCTAAGGAACTCTCCTTTGACGAAAAGCTTGTTAAAATTCAGCGGTACCTCCCTAAGGGACTAACTCAGAAGATCCTGGCGCAAAGGGATAAGATTGAAGGTGAGCGTAAACAGGTTACGGTGATGTTCTGCGATATGGAGGGTTTCACATCGCTTTCCGAGAAACTGGATCCCGAGGAAATCTATGCCTTAATGGATCAGGTTTACGAAATTCTCATCCATAAGGTTCACGACTATGAGGGCACGGTTAACCAGATGACCGGAGATGGCATCATGGCCCTTTTTGGGGCTCCCATTGCTCTGGAGGATGCACCCCAGCGGGCGATTAGGTCTGCCATAGCCATCCACCGTGACATGACAAGGTTCAATGAGAAGGTGAAACAGGGAAAAAAGGGGGGGGCGCCCATCAAGATGCGGATCGGGATTCATACCGGCCCTGTCATCGTTGGAACATTAGGCAACGATCTGCGAGTGGAGTTCACAGCTGTCGGGGATACGGTGAATCTGGCCTCCAGGATGGAAGGTTTGGCGGAGCCAGGAACGACCTATGTGACTGCAGATACCTTCAGACTTGCCGAAGGGTTGTTCTGCTTTGAGTCTCTGGGGGAAAAGATGGTGAAGGGCAAAGAAAAGCCTCTCCAGGTCTACCGTGTGATTTCTCCCACTTCGAGGAAAAGCCGTTTTGAAGTCAGTGCTGAAGAAGGGCTTGGCCCTTTTGTGGGCAGGCAGAGAGAGTTGGAGCTGCTCCTGGACGGGTTGGAAAGATCGAAGGAAGGCCGGGGCCAGGCTATCTCCATTGTTTCCGAAGCGGGAATCGGTAAATCCAGACTCCTCTATGAGTTCCGCAAGGCTGTAACCAATGAAGTAGTAACATTTCTGGAGGGAAGGTGTTTTTCTTACAGCCGGCACATTGCTTATCATCCAGTGGTGGATGTTCTTAAGGCCAACTTCGATATCCAGGATAATGACGGGGATCAAGAAATCAAGGATAAGGTGACGAAAGGTCTCCAGATCCTGAATGTCGATGAACCCTCCACGCTTCCCTATCTGCTGGAGCTTCTTTCCGTGAAGGACAGCGGTATCGATAAAATCTCTGTGAGTCCGGAAGCAAGAAAGGACAGAACCCTGGATGCTTTTAAAAGGATTGTCCTGAGAGGTTCGGAATTAAGACCGCTGATCATAGCCATCGAGGATGTCCACTGGATGGACCGGAGCTCCGAGGATGTCATGAAAGAACTCCTGGAGAGTATTGCCGGATCAAGGGTCTTTCTGATCTACACTTACAGGCCTGAGTTTGTCCACACCTGGGGGAGCTGGTCCTATCACAGCCAGATCACTCTGAACCGGTTATCCAACCAGGAATCCCTGGCCATGATGACCCATCTGCTCAATACGAAAAACACCGAGCGGGAGTTGGAAGACCTGATTCTAGCGAAGACCGAAGGGATCCCATTCTTCATCGAGGAGTTCATAAAGTCTCTCAAGGATCTGAAGATCATCGAAAAAACAAACGGCAGCTACTACCTCACTAAAAATCTGAGAAACATCTCCATTCCCTCCACGATCCAGGATGTGATCATGGCGAGGGTGGATCACCTTCCGGACGGCGCCTGCAAAGTTCTCCGGATGGGGTCTGCCATAGAAAGGGAGTTCAACCACAAACTTATAGAAAAGGTCACCGTCCTCCCTGAGGATGAGCTTCTCTCCCACTTATCCACTCTCAAGGATGCCGAGCTTCTTTATGAGCGGGGCATCTTTCCCAACTCCACTTATATCTTCAGGCATGCTCTGACAAGGGATGTGGTCTATGATTCCATTTTGACGAAAACGAGAAAGCAGATCCATCAAAAGATCGGAAATGCCATTGAGGAATTATATCAAGATAAGATCGACGAGCATTTTGAGGCCCTTGTCAACCATTTTACAGCCAGTGAGGATTGCAGGAAAGTGGCCGACTATTCCCGGCTTGCCTGTATCAAGGCGAAAAATTCTTTTTTATTACATGACGCGGCTTACTATGCAAAAAAATGGACTATCGCTCTGGAAACGCTGCCGCAGACAGAGGAATTGCAGGATGAGATCATCGACGCGAGGACGGCTCTGGGGTTCTATTTGTTCCGGATAAGTAGTATGGCGGAAGCAAAGGAATCGATCGATCCGATCATGGACGCGGTCTTAAAGAGAGGCCTTAAGGACAGACTCGGTCAGATATACCTCATCATCGGCTGCTGCAAATACATAGCTGAAGAAGATTTGCCTGAATCCATTCAGTATCTGGAAAAAGCCATAGAGATTACAGAAGAAACAGGTGATTTCATTACGAGCGTATATGCGAAATATATGCTGGGGATGGTCCTTGCCTTCAACTGTGATTTTGAAAAGGCTATTCACTATTTCGAGATGTTACTCAGTCTGACTATGGCCGTGGGGAGGCGGGTCTCGATCATGAAAAGCAATATGAGTATCTATGCCTATGATTATCACGGCATGGTGGCCCAGGGCTATCAGACCAGTGAAGAGGCCGTCCAGATAGCTGAAAAGAGCGGGGATATCTATTCAAAGGCCATGGCCTATGTGAGCCATGGAACTTCCTGTTACTATAAAGGGCTTCTTGAAGAGGCAGAACAATACCTGGCTACGGGAATCAATTTTACCGAAAAGATCAATATGTTCGCTCACGACGCCGTGGCTCATCAGTGGTTGGGTCATGTCTACTTTGATCTGGGAAAATATCAGAAGGCCAAGGACCACTACTCCAGGGCCATTTATGTCCGTGAGCACAGCCGGCAGTTTCCCTCCTCGGCGAATCTGAACCGGATTGCTCTCATGAGGGCAAAGCTGTTGAGTGGTGAGAAGGATATAAACCTTGAATTGATGTATTGCTATGCGCGGGAGAATAGAGTAAGAATATATGAAGGCTGTATGGCGAGATACATCGGTGATATCCTTTTGCATCTGGATGAACGCCATTTAGCGGCAGCAGAGGACTGGATCGGAAAAGCCATCGAAGCGGACAAACGAAACGGAATGAGGTGTGATTTGGGCAGGGATTATGCCCTTTACGGTCAATTCTTCAAAGGAAAAGGAGATTCTTCAAAGGTGAAAGAATTTCTGGAAAGGGCGATCGGAATCTTCAAAGAGTGTGGAGCCGATGGCTGGGTCCGAAAGACGGAGGAGGCATTATCAGAGGTCTGATTTGAATATAATTTTCCAGGGAAGATGAAAGGTCGTTCCATGGGGTTTGAGGAACCATGTTTCATTATGCCGCTAAATTGAGGGATTTTCTATATCCCTATTGTGCTAGGCTCCCGCCACCATAAATGCCGACCCGGAACTTTTCGGGGGCCTCTCTGGTCTGGAGAAAAATAACTTCATCATGGAACCTGAATTCACAAGTTACGGAAAGGAGGAATAACCATGGCAAAAATTTACGATCCCAAGAAAGAAGAATACGAGGCGGCGGGCTACATGCCCTTTGTCTGTTTTGTCAAGTGGACGCCTGAGGAGAGATCAGAGGTTATAAAAAGATTTTCCCAAGCATTTGATACAGCAGAAGGCCAAGGGGTCAAAGGTTTACATACATGGAATTTAATCGGCAGACATACCATGATCGTCATTGGATGGACCAAATCTCACGTTAGCCTTCAGAAATTCTGTACGTCTATCACTCAAGGAACGGGAATCAGCATGGATATCTGTCCAGCCATCGATCACTTTGGTTTAAGAGAGGCCCTGGGCCTTAAAGCAGGGGCAAGTGAGAGTAAGACCCCTAAAGCGAGAGGGTGATGAGCAGCATAACCGGACAGCATGGGTTGAGTGAGGTCCGGCGGCTGCAAACCCAGCCCAGCCCGTTTAAGGAAAATCGATTTCTCTGAAGCTGACTTTAGCCATCAGCAGGTAATCTGCTTATATTGTTTTTTCATTTAATCTGGTGCCCAAAATTTGACACTGAAGTGAGCCTAAAATCCTCTTGACACCATTAGCAGTCCTGCTGCCATTCGGAATGGAGACTATCCCTTGTTCACAAAAACTTTGCACCCAAACCTCTAGCCTTCTGGCAAGTAAAATAAGAAGGTGGGGTTCCAACTTTTCTTGCTTTGGGATTTATCGGGGGGCAGAACCCACTCGGGCACCGATTAAGTGGATTGTTCTCACAAACCCAAAAACATCTAAATTCAAAAACAACTTAACCCTTAATCTTCTGGAGGGAGGTATGAGAAGGAGCTTCCAGAACGTGCCTCTCCATGAGGCCTCCAGGAGGGTCTTATGCCCCTTTAGAGGCTCTCTCGTTTGTGCCTATAAAAGAATTCTTCTAAAGGAGAAAGGAGGGGAGGGATGAACATTGCCGGAATGGCCGAGGAAAGGGTGAAGGAGCAGGGGGATTTACTGAGCCTCATTTACGATGGGAAAGAGATTACGAACGTGGAGATGATCCGGGCATCCCGGAGGCTGGCGCGGACCCTCAAGGACCTGGGCGTGAAGCGGGGAGACCGGGTCATCCTGCAGATGCCCAACTGTCCGGAGGTGCTTCAGGGCTTCTCGGCTATCTGGAGGATCGGCGCCGTGGTCGTGCCGATCAACTACCTAGTTGGAGAGGAAGAAACTGCCTATATCTACCAGGACTCAGGCGCGAAGATGGTGATCAGCAGCTCGACCTTCCTCCCCAAGATCCGGGCGGGGAAGGCAAAGACACCCGCTCTGGAAACTGTGATCCTCGTCGATTCGGAGGTTCCCCAAGGATTCCTTTCCTACCCCCATCTCGTCGAAAAAAAGCCCGAGGAAATGAATGTTGTGGACATGGGCGACGACGAGATTGCCGCTTTAATCTACACGGCAGGCACTACGGGTCAGCCCAAGGGTGTCATGCACACCCATCCCAGCCTATACTGGAATGCCCGCATGCAATCCGAGACCCTGCCTCTGCCGGACGGGCTATTATCGGTCTTCGTCCTTCCCCTCTGCCATTCTTATGGCATCGCCAGCATTAATCAGGCCCTTTTCCGGCGCGGGTGGAGGGCCATCTTGCTCAACTCCTTCAACGTAGAGACCATCTTTGCAGCCATCGAGAAGTATCGGGCCAATATGCTGGCCGGAGTCCCTACCATGTATGTGTTCATGCTTCTTTTCCCCGAACCTAAAAAGTACGACCTGAGTTCGATGAAATACTGGTTCTCTGGATCCGCGCCGCTAGCGCTCGAGACCTTTAACTGCTTCAAGGAGGTCTTCGGCTTCGAGATTATTGAAGGCTGGGGCCTGACAGAGGCAGGGGCGAATAATTCGGTCAACCCCCTGGAAGGTGTGAAAAAGATCGGCTCAATCGGCTTGCCCATGAAAGGGACGAAGATGAGGGTCGTGGACAACGAGGGGAACCTGGTTCCCACCCGCAAAGCGGGAGAGATCGTGATCCGGGGTCCCATGCTCATGAAGGGCTACTGGAACAAGCCGGAAGAGACGGCGGAGGTGCTCCGCGGCGGCTGGCTCTATACGGGAGACGTAGGATGCGTGGACGAAGATGGTTACTTCTGGATCACGGACCGGAAAAAGGACCTGATCATCAAGGCGGGGGAAAATATCTCCCCACGGCCCATTGAGGAGGTTCTCTTCAGTCACCCCAAGGTGTCGGAGGCAGCCGTGATCGGGATTAAGGACGGGCTCTATGGGGAGGACATCAAGGCTTTTGTGGTCCTGAAACCCGGGCAGGAAGCCACGGCCGAAGAGATCATCGAATATTGCCGGCAAAAACTCACGAGCTTTTTGCTGCCCAAAGAAATTGCCTTTCTGAAAGCCCTGCCCAAGAACTTCGTGGGCAAGGTGCTAAAAAAGAAATTGAGAAAGCTGTAATAAACCGCAAATATCCATTCCGTATAAAAGCGGGGGGTAAATAAATCTGTGTGAATTCCGATTACATCACGATATGCAAAGGAGGTTTTTAAGATAGGTTCGAAGATACGGCAGGGTCGGAAATAGTCCTACCTTTCTTTATTTGAAGCCCTGCTTATACTTGCTTTCAACTCGTAATCATTAACTTCGAAGTTAGACTGGAGTGAAGACTTGTAGATGAAGTCATTAGTCAAGAGTTAATCTGAAACTGTCTATCAAATTAAATATTGGTCAGGGCACTCCCTCTATTATGGACACTCGTTGCCTCACTTGGTTGATTTAATCATTTTGAGGAAGTCATCCTCTAATGGTGGTCCAAAGGCATCGGGTGTAAATCCAAGCAGGAGTATCCAACCCGCCTTGGTCTCCATGATTCCCATGGGCGTTTGAAGGAATGCTGTGGTGCCACTGGCATCCACAGCCCCTCGCCACAATTCCGTGACCGCTGTCAACCCTCCCTCTGTCTTCAGTTTAGTCTCCTTCTTGAGTATCTCTTGACCTTTGGGATAGACGGCGGCAATGGTTTTTAGGCCGGCGATACGAATACTGCTATAGTTATATCGCCAACCTTTGTAGCAAAGCACCAGAACAGTGGTTCCTGCAATCTTTTCAGATTTAAGGGACCCGATTACTTCTTTTTCAGAACCCTTAGAAATATCTTGTTTGACCCAGCCTTCTGGCGAGGTTAAGGAAAAATTATTATAGTTGAATGGATTCTCTTGAGCAAAGACCTGAAGGGCAAATCCAGTCAATCCAAAAAGAAAAGCGTTGAACAATACGAAATAAAGTAACCGAGATCGTTTGATCATATTCGCCTCCAATTTTAAATAGGGTTGGGTGGGTCCAAACAATTCGGCCTATCCTATACAGAATGAGGTGGTTGTCGAGGAGAAATTTAAGTTGGAAATGGGATAGCCTGCCTGCCCCGCCCTCGGTCTGGACCGGGGCCGCTCGGCAGGGTCAAGGGAAATATTTTTATAGACAGGGATGGTAAATTTTTGTTATATAAAAGGAAATTCCAATTCCATTTCTGGAGAGAAACGCATGTTCCATATTGCAGACCCAAAGGAAATAAAGGAAGGGAAATTAACGGATATTTATTTTGTGAGGACGATGCAAGTCCTCAAGGCAAAAAAGATTGATAAATGGGTGAGGGCCGAATTCATTGCCAAACGGTTCCCAGAGGATTATGGATGGGGAGTATTAGCAGGAATCGAAGAAGCGGCTTATCTTCTGAAAGACCTGAAAGTCAGTGTCAAAGCGATGAAGGAGGGGACGATCTTTCGAGCTTTTGAGCCTGTCATGGAGATCGAAGGGATGTACACAGATTTTGGCCTCTATGAAACCTCTCTTCTGGGACTTCTCTGTCAGGCCTCAGGTGTGGCAACGAAGGCTGCCCGCTGCAAAAAGGCAGCCGGCGATCGAAGGGTGATCAGTTTTGGTGCAAGGCGGATCCACCCGGTCGTGGCCCCCATGGTGGAGCGGAATGCTTTTATCGGAGGTTGTGACGGGGTATCAGTAGTAAAGAACGCTGAGATGATCGGCGAGGAGCCCTCTGGCACCATGCCCCATGCTTTGATCCTGATCATAGGGGATACAGTGGAGGCCACCAGGGCTTTTGATGAAGTCATCCACCCGAAAGTGAGACGGGTTTCCCTCATCGATACCTTTAATGACGAAAAGATAGAGGCCATCCGAGTGGCTGAGGCACTCGGGAAAAAACTCTTTGGGATCAGGCTTGATACCCCCAGCTCACGACGAGGAGATTTTCAGAAGATCATCGAGGAGATTCGCTGGGAACTGAATTTAAGAGGATTTGGGCATGTTAAAATCTATGTCAGCGGCGGGTTGGATGAGAAACGAATCATCGCCCTCAATTCTGTGGTGGATGCCTATGGGGTAGGGACTTCGATCACCAACGCACGGGTGATTGACTTTGCAATGGACATTATTGAGATTGATGGAAAACCTCTGGCAAAGAGGGGGAAGATGTCAGGGGCAAAAAGTGTATTTCGATGTACGAAATGCTTTCAAGATAAAATGGTTCCTCTCAAAAAAGGTAAAGGCAAATCCACTTCTGCTTCGGAACGATGTTCATGCGGTGGTCGGTTTAAAGAACTTCTTATCCCTTTTGTTCAAAACAGAAAGATCCTTTGGGACCTTCCTAAACCACAGGCCATACGAGAATATGTTCTTGAACAACTTCCTCATTTCGATCTTTAGAGTCCGCCTATTATTTAATCAGGACGAATCCTGTCCGGAGATAGGAAAGATGATATGAAGGAAGCTATGCTTTACAGTCCTTTAGAGGATGGGAAGGTGCAATGTTTTCTTTGCAATCATCGATGCATCATCTCACTTTCAAAAAGGGGACTCTGTGGAGTGCGAGAGAATCAAGAGGGAAAGCTCTACACACTCGTCTACGGCCGTGCGATCTCTCTGAATGTGGACCCCATCGAAAAGAAACCACTCTTTCATCTCTTTCCGGGGTCGACCTCTTTCTCCATGGCTGCTGTGGGTTGCAATTTCCGATGTCTCCAATGTCAAAACCATGAGATCTCCCAGATGGCGAGGGATCAGGATGGTCGGATTGAAGGTTCGGAGGTCTCCCCTTCTAAAATTATTTCGTTAACGAAACAAAACCGATGCCAATCCATCTCATACACCTATACTGAACCGACCATCTATTTCGAATATGCTTTTGACACCGCTCGCCAAGCTAATCAGGAAGGAATTAAAAATATCTTTGTCACCAATGGCTATATGACTGAGGAAGCCCTCAAGATGATCCAACCCTATCTAAATGCAGCCAATGTCGATTTGAAGAGCTTCAAGGAGAAATTTTATAAAGAAATCTGCGGGGCGAAATTGAAACCGATTCTGGAGAACCTCAAACGGATGAAACAGATGGGGATCTGGGTGGAGATCACCACTCTGGTCATTCCTACTCTGAATGATTCAGACCAGGAGTTTGAGGAGATCGCCCAATTCATCGTCTCTTTGGGGCCAGAGGTGCCCTGGCATATCTCTGCCTTCTATCCAACCTATAAAATGCTGAACCTTCCGAGAACCCCTGCCTCGTCGCTTCATCGAGCCAGGGAGATTGGAATCAAAGCAGGACTCCGATATGTCTATTGTGGAAATATTCCTGGTGAGGAAGGCGAAGATACCTTCTGCCCTCACTGTGGCCGAAAGTTGATTGAACGGATAGGATTTCGAGTGACCCAAAATGATGTGGTGAATGGAGCCTGCCGTCATTGCCATGGAAAGGTTGACGGTGTGTGGAGTTAAACAGACAAGATTTTATTTTTTTTATATTTTGGCTTTTAGATCACGGATACGGATCACGAGTCACGTATCACCATTTTTTAAGCCAGGAGAATTTTTAAGGTGGGGCAGACTCAGACTCGCAATCGGAAGATGATCTGGACCATCGGAGGTGGCAAGGGAGGAAGTGGGAAAAGTTTTATCACCGCCAACATTGGTATCTGTCTTTCAAAACTGGGTATCCGGGTTGTCCTTATCGATGCCGATTTAGGAGGAGCAAATCTCCACACTTTTCTTGGGATTTCCCCTCCCGGTCTCTCCCTTTCTGACTTCATTAAAAAGAGAGTTTCCCATCTTCGTGAGGTCCTCATCCCAACTGCCATTCCCAACCTTCAACTCTTGACCGGCGCACAAGATCTCCTGAATGCGGCGGATTCAAAGAGTGTTCAGAAGCGAAAACTGGTTCGTTCCATTCAAAGTCTGGAGAGCGACACGATCCTGGTGGATTTAGGGGCAGGTAACTCGTTGAGCGTTTTGGATTTCTTCTTGATGTCTGACGGAGGAATTCTGGTGGTCACCCCTGAGCCCACTTCCATCGAAAATACCTATCGGTTTCTCAAGAGCGCTTTCTATCGGAGGCTTAAACAATCGGTTTCCTCTTCGTCTGTGAAGGCCTTAATCGATAGTGCCATGGATCAAAAGAATGAGATGGGAATTCAAAACCCTCATGACCTCATTAGAGGGGTGAGACGGATGGACGAGGGGGATGCCCAAAGGATAATCGAGGAGGCTGCGACCTTCCACCCGAATCTGATTCTGAATCAAGTCCGTTCAAAGAAAGATATTGAGATTGGGTTTTCGATTCGAAGTGCCTGTCTAAAATATTTTGGCATCCATCTCCACTATTTAGGCTATGTCGTCTACGATCAGGATGTGGTTAATTCCATCCGAAGAAGAAGACCTCTGGTTTTGGAAAATCCCAGGTCCAGGGCTGCCCAATGTTTGATGGAGATCGCCTCCAAATTAGCGAATAGTCATTAGATGGCCATTCGATTTTAACGGATATAGGCATGAAAGGCATTAAAGACCAGACTTATTATGAGATCTTGGAAGTTAGCTTAACCGCTACGGCCAAAGAGATCCAGAGGGCTTATGAGCATGCCAAAGAGACCTTTCATGCCGATTCTTTGGCTGTCTATTCTCTCTTTTCCGGAGAGGAGGTGAAAGAAATACAAGAGGCCATTGAAGAAGCTTATCGGGTTCTGATGGATGAGGCATTGCGGAGAAGTTACGACCAGTCCCACTTCCAAATGGTTGGGGGACAGCCACCGGAAAAGCCCTCTGAAGCTCAAGGGGTATCCAGAGGAAAAAAGACTTCCCTCTCTTTTACAGGCCTTTCGTTCAATGACGAAGAGGGACTCTATCGTGGGAAGACATTGAAGCAAGTCCGAGAAAGAATGGGTGTTGAACTCCAGACCGTCTCCAAGGAGACGAAGATTAATATAAAAATCTTGGAATGGATTGAGGAGGAAACCTTTGAAAAACTTCCGGCCTTGGTTTATCTCAAAGGGTTTTTGAAAAGCTATGCCCAATCCCTTGGGTTGGATCCCCAAAAGGTAACTGAGGAATACATCCGTTTCGTGGAAGAGTCTAAAAAGAGATAATCCTTCCCCTCCGAGAGGGGAAATCCAAAATCCCAATTTTCAAAAGATCGAGGCATTTTTAATAAGTTAGTGAACAAGAGGGCTGCTGTCTCGCTTAATGTCCCAGTTTTGGATTTTGAAGTTTGGATTTTGAAGTTCTATTTTTCGGAGGTGAGGTCTGCAGCTTTGGCACTCATCTGTTGAGCGATGGTACTGTTAAATCCAGTCGTTCTTTCTCGGATCTTACCTCCCTTATCAATGAGAAAGGTGGTTGGAATTGCGGTGACTCTGTAATGCCTCACCACGTCCTCTGGAGCCATCACGATAGGATAGGGGATGTCCATGGCCTTGGCGAAGTTGCGGACAACCTCCGCATCTCCTTTATCCAAACTCATCCCAATCACCTCAAACCCATTTTCTCGGTAAGTCTTATAGAGTTGAATTAAATGGGGGATGGATTCTCGACAGGGTCCACACCAGGTCGCCCAGAAGTCGAGGAGGACCACTTTCCCTTTGAGTTGGGAAAGAGTGATCTCCTGTCCCTCAAGGGTCTTGAGGGTGAAATCCGGTGCCAAACCTGGGGAGGGTTGTGATTTTTCTTTAGAACAATGGGAAAGAAGAGATACCCCTCCCATGCAGAAGCTAAAGATCACGACCCATGTAAGAAACGTTCGTTTCGTATTGGGAATCAACATTGGCTATGAGCGGGCAAGTGAAGACTAAAATTACAGGGCTTTTTCAATGAGAGCCTTTAAGCGGGTCTTCGGCACTGAACCGATAATTTGATCGAGAATCTTTCCGCTTTTGAAAAGAATCAGGGTAGGAATTCCCCTCACCCCATATTGACTGGGTGTAGCAGGGCTCTCATCCACATTGAGCTTGGTCACCTTCACCCTACCGGAAAACTCTTTCGCTAACGCCTCAACGATGGGACTGATGCTACGGCAGGGGCCGCACCAAGTTGCCCAGAATTCGACCAGTACTGGAAGGTCTGAATTGATCACCTCAGAGGAAAAATTCTTATCATTGACATGAACCAAACTCGACTCCTCTGCCATTTTCTACTCCTTAGGTTCAATTTATTTTTCCAATTATAACTTATTCAAAATGCATTCCGCCATGGTGAAATCCTGAATCTTACCTGGTTCAGGAGAAACCACTTATAGCCTCCTTTCCAATACATAATCGGCCAGGGCATAAAGAGCTTCTTTCTCCTTCGAATTTGGAAAGAAACGGAGATGATCCTTCGCCCTTTCGACATACTCGTTCGCCTTTTCCCGAGTATATTGGATCCCGTGATGTCGTTCAATGATCTCCACTACACGAAAAAAGGCCTTTTTGGTAATAGGGTTGGACTCGACCGTCTCCCGAATAATGACTTCCTCCTCCTGATTGCAATGATGGAGTGTGGAGATCAGAGGGAGGGTAATCTTACCATCCTGGAGATCAATTCCGATCTTCTTTCCAAATTCCTCTTCGTTGGAAGTGTAATCGAGATTATCATCAATGAGTTGGAAGGCGATGCCGACATTCATCCCGAAATCGGATATTGCCCTTTCCTTTTCTTCAGATACATTTCCCAGAATGGCGCCAATCTGTGTGGCGGCTGAGATGAGAAAAGCGGTTTTGCGAGTGATGATAGAAAGGTAACCGTCCTCCGTCAGAGAGAGGTCGTTGGTTTTGATCAATTCCTCTAACTCTCCTTCCGCCATAATAGTGGTCGCCTTGGAAATGGTTTGGAGGATTTTCCAGTTCCCACTCTGCACCAGGAGAGAAAAACATTTTGTAAAGAGGAAGTCTCCAACCAGAACACATACCTCATCCCCCCATTTGGAATTCGCGGAGTCAGTGCCCCTTCGTAACTCAGCTCGGTCTACCACATCATCATGGAGCAGGGTGGCTGTATGAATAAATTCAATAAGGCTGGCCATGGAAATGTGTAAATCTCCATGATACCCACACAATTTGGATGAAAGTAAGAGGAGTTTGGCTCGGAACCGTTTCCCACCGCTAAGCAGGAGATATTCTCCAATCGCAGAAATGATGGGGACATTGGATCTTAGGTTATTTCGAAACTCTTGATCCACTTTTTCTAAATCCTCCCCAATGCATTTGAGGACGATCTCCAAAGGGGATGTCTTTTCTTCCATGAGGTTATACGTACTGTTTAAATGATCCATACTGAAAAATTATTATCCCATTCGGGCATCATTGTCAAAATATTTTTTCGATCCCACACCCTTTTTTCTCTTTTCGAATTTATTGAATCCCATGAAGGATGAGAGGTTCCATAAGTTTTAGTTCAACCCCACTGGTTTTAATAGATTCGGTGAGGATGAATTTTGCTTCTTCCCCAATACGGGGATGAACGAACTGCAATCGCTTTGGCTCCAATTGTCCATCTCTCAATGCCATGAGGAGGTCAACGGTTCTCAATGCTGGAAAGATCATGTAGCATCTCCCCTTAGGGGGAAGCAGGTAGGAGGCGATAGAGATCAGGTCTTCAAGCGTTCCTTTGATCTCATGGCGTGCGATCGCCTTCTCTATGGAAGGGTTGATCCTCCCGGTCCGATATTTTCGATAGGGGGGGTTGGAGAGGACAACATCGAAAGAACCTGGCGGGAAGGTTTCTTTTAATTCTCTAAAGTCCTGCATAAGAATTGATATCCGGTCTTCAAGATGATTCAAGACCACATTTTTTTCTGCACATTCGGCCAATCCCTTTTGAATTTCGACGCCGACAAAAGAATGGGCTTTGGTGGTGTGTGACAATAACAAGGGTAGAATGCCACAGCCTGTTCCCAGATCCATCACCCTTTCATTTTTACGAATTTTGATGAATTGGCTGAGCAGAACCGCATCCATGGAGAACCGGTAACCCTTTTTCTTCTGAGTGATTTGGAGTTTTCCGTTGAAGAACGTATCCAATGTTTCATCAGGGGAAGGGAGAAGGTTCATAAGATTAAGTGATCCATGGTTTCCTATAGTAAGGTTTGGTGACCATGATGTCATCGCGAAGAGGAGTGCCCCAGAAGAGATCGACAACCTTTTTGAATTCGTAAACCAAGCTTCGAGGTAGAAAATAGATTGAATTTAATTAACATGGAGTGAGTTTAGTGTCAATCAGGCTTCTTCTCTGCTATTTGGCAAAGTGTATTCTCCTTTCATTTTTATTCCAATTTCTTAGTTAAAAAGGTTAAAATATGTTCAAAAATATGAAAAGTTTGCACAAAAACTATCCACCTCTCGTTAGCAAAAAAGGTAGATTCTTTTTCTAATTTCTAATAATTCCTAATAATTTTAGCTAATTAAAAAGGATAGCGTGAGGTTTGGTATGGATATTGCTTTATATTTTCCTTGACAAAAGAATGATAAGACGTTAATTTTTAACAAAATTTTGTTTTATTAAAACTCTTAAACCAGTTTTGTGAAAGGGAGGAGGTTGCTATGAGAAGAATAATTGGTATCTTTTTTACCACGATTTTGATGCTCTCCTTCTGTTTTGTTCTTTCAGGATTGACACAGGAGACAAAGGAAACGGCAGGTGTGTATACCATCCAAAAAGGAGATACGCTCTGGGATATTTCCTCTAAGTTTTTAAAAGACCCCTTTCTTTGGCCAAAATTGTGGGAAAGAAATCCTTATATTACTAATCCTCACTGGATCTATCCAGGAAACCCGATCCGTCTTTCCGCCATTGAGCCAGTGAAGAAAGAGGAGCCTAAGAAGGTTGTCGAGGAGAAACCCATAGAAACGGTTAAGGAGCCAGAGGTTAAAAAGGTGGAACCCCCTCCAGTAGAAAAGAAACCGGAGGTGGTCGCTGAGGTGAAAGCTGTTCCTGTAGAGGGAAAACCACCCACCCCTCCTGGGAATCGGGATGCGGGTTTTTTGAGCGATATTGAGTATCGGGGAATTGGCATCGTTTTAGAGAGCAAGGAAGGTAAAAACCTTATGTCGGCAGGCGATATCCTCTATCTAGCCTTCAAAACCTCAGAATCCGTTTTGGTCGGAAATAAATATACGGTCTTTCGAGCTTCAGACGAGATAAGACATCCCATTACTGAAAAAATTATTGGAAGAAAATATAACATCATAGGAAATATTCAAATCGTCGACCAACATGGCAGTTTTTATACGGCCAAGGTCATTGAATCCTTCGACGCCATGATGAAAGGGGATTTTATCCAACCTTATTCGAAAGAAAAGATGGAGGGTTTTTTAGGGAAATAATAGAAGAGGATTAAATTGTTATAAAACCAACCTGCCTTCGCCCTCCGACTTTCCTTCGCCCGCTGAAGCGGGCTATGCGAGGGTAGGAACGGGCTTCGGGCAGGCGGGGCTCCAAGCACCATCATCATAGGGTAATGAGAATTCTTGCCTGCGGGTGGCAGGGATTTGGTGATTGGAATTTTTAACTGGGCTTTGGAGATCTTCTTTTATCTCCTGAGCCTTTTTTTATCACCTGACCCAACTTCATTTGATAAAGTACTCTCTCACCTGAGGATCTTTATGGCCGAAGATATTTTCTATTGGCTGGCCTTAAGCCTCACCCCTGGGCTGGGGAGCATCCTCATCAAACGGCTTCTGGATCGATTCAAGACTCCAGAGGCTGTTTTCCGAGCTCCCTTGAAGGAATTATTAAAAATTGAAGGATTGGGGGAGAAGGTGGCGAGTGAAATCCAAAAAGGCCCATTGGAAAAAGTGGTGGAAAGGGAGTTGTCTCTATTGGAGGAGATGGGAGGAAAGATTGTTACTTTAAAGGACGATGACTATCCGAAGCGTTTGGAAGATATTTACGATCCTCCTGCACTGCTTTATCTCAGGGGAGAATTAAGAAGAGAAGATGAATTGGCTGTTGCCATTGTCGGGAGCCGAAAGACCTCTCCTTATGGGAGATGGATCACAGAAAAGATAGGTGAGGATCTTGCCCGTCATGGAGTCACTGTTATCAGCGGAATGGCGAGAGGCATCGATTCAGTGGCCCATAAGGGGGCGCTCCAAGGAGGGGGGAGGACGATTGCCGTGCTGGGTTGTGGCGTAGATGTGATCTATCCTTCTGAGAATCGAAATCTCTTTTATCAAATTATCGAACATGGGGCTATTCTTTCCGAATTTCCGATCGGGTCGCCTCCTGAAGGGGGACATTTCCCGAGACGAAATCGGATCATCAGTGGTCTTTCTATCGGGGTGGTCATCGTCCAGGCCAGCGGGGAGAGTGGTTCCCTCATCACCGCTGGCTATGCGTTAGAGCAAGGAAGAGAAGTCTTTGCCGTTCCAGGGAATGTCGGAGCCGAGGGCAGTCGTGGCACGAATCAGTTAATCAAAGAAGGGGCGAAGTTAGTGGAGTCCAGTGAAGACATTCTTGAAGAAATATTGCCCCAATGGAGAAGGGAAGGGGAGACGGTCCAAAAAGCAGAGACTCCGGTTCCTGATCTCACGGAAGAGGAAAAGATTCTCTACAGACTTTTAGGGGAGACACCCTTGCATATCGATGCCATCATACGGGAGAGCCAATTGGATCCGGGAAATGTCTCCAGTCTCCTTCTGAATTTAGAATTAAAAGGATTGATTTCCCAGTGGCCAGGCAAATGTTTCAGTAAAAAAATGTGAGGGGTGATAGTGAATTCTGAGAGGAATTGTCTTAGAATACTTTTTCTGCTATCACGAACAAAAATCCATGACCCCTTTTTAAATATTTGGAGCAGAAAAAAATGTCAAAAGGTTTGGTTGTTGTAGAATCTCCTGCGAAGGTCAAGACCCTTCAAAAATTTTTAGGGGAAGACTACATCATCAAAGCTTCCGTGGGTCATATTAAAGACCTTCCAGAGGATGAGTTGGGAGTGAATCTTCAAAAAGATTTTCAACCCCAATATGTCACCATTTCTGGAAAAGGGAAGATCATCCGGGAATTGAAGAAGGCCAGCAAGGATGTGAAGAATATTTACCTTGGGCCAGATCCAGATCGAGAAGGGGAGGCGATCGCCTGGCATATTGCTGAAGAGATTGGAGATCCGGATAAAAATATTTATCGAGTTCTCTTCAATGAAATAACCAAAAGGGCGGTCTTGGATGCCATTCATCACCCTGGGAAGTTACAACAATCCAAATTTGAAGCTCAGCAGGCGAGGCGGATCTTGGATCGGTTGGTCGGTTATCAGGTCAGCCCTATTCTTTGGGAAAAGGTACGGCGGGGGTTGAGTGCGGGTCGGGTCCAATCCGTTGCTGTTCGAATTGTCTGTGAGAGGGAAAGAGAGATTCAAGATTTCGTCTCCGAGGAATATTGGAGCCTCACTGCGACTCTGAAGAAAAAAGATTCTTCAGTCTCATTTGATGCGAAATTGACGAAATGGAAGGGGAAGAAGGTAAAAATGGCCAACGAGGCCGAAGCCTTGGCCATTAAGAAAGCCCTGGAGATCGTTCCCTATTCAGTTTCAAAGGTTGTTCAGCAAGAAAAACAACGTCATCCCTTCCCTCCATTTATTACCAGCCGACTTCAACAAGAGGCCTATCGGAAGCTTTCTTTCTCCGCCCAGAAGACCATGCGGATTGCCCAAAAGTTATATGAAGGGGTGGACCTGGGTCAACTCGGGATGGTTGGATTGATTACTTATATGAGGACCGACTCTGTCCGGGTTTCTACAGAAGCCATTCAACAGGTCAGGGGATGGATTAAGGATCGCTTTGGGGATTCTTATCTTCCTCCTAAACCCAATGTCTATAAAAGCCGTAGAGGAGCCCAGGAGGCCCATGAGGCCATCCGTCCCACTTCGATTGATTTGGAATCTGATAAGGTGAAGTCTTATTTAGATAAAGATCAATGGGCTCTTTACAAATTGATTTGGGACCGATTCGTCGCCTCTCAGATGCCTTCAGCAGACTTTCTCCAAACCACTGTTGAGATTAAAGCGGACGATGCCATTTTTACAGCCGTGGGCACGGTTCCTGTTTTTCAGGGTTTCATGGCCCTCTATGTGGAAGGAGAGGATAACCAAGAAAATGGCAATGGAGAAAAGAAACTCCCATCGCTCTCGGAAGGTGAAGTTTTGGAGCTATTAAATCTCATACCCAAACAGCATTTTACCCAACCCCCTTACCGATTTTCAGAGGCAACGCTGATCAAAGAATTGGAAGAGAAGGGAATCGGAAGACCTTCTACGTATGCAACCATTTTGGCTACGATCAAAGAAAAGGGATATGTCCGTTTAGAAAAAGGGAAGTTTTTCCCCACGGAATTGGGGTGTTTGGTGAATGATCTCCTCGTCGTCAACTTTCCCGATATTTTTGATATCGAATTCACCGCACAAATGGAAGAGAATTTAGATAAGATTGAGGAGGGCCAAAAGGATTGGGTGGATACGTTGAAAGAGTTCTATCTTCCTTTCGAAAAGGATTTGGAGATGGCCAAGATCTCCATGAGGGATGTGAAGAGAGAAAAGATTCCCACGGATGCCATCTGTGAACGATGCGGTTCAAAGATGGTGAAGCGATGGGGGAAGAGGGGTTATTTCTTGGCCTGTTCAAGCTATCCCAAATGCCGATATACGAGAGAAGTGGAAGGAAACGAGGAGAATCAAGTGGAGACCGGAGCTAAGTGTGAAAAATGTGGAAGCCCGATGGTCATCAAGAATGGAAAGTTCGGAAGGTTTCTGGCCTGCTCCAATTACCCGACCTGCAAATTCACACGATCTTTGGATACCGGCGTCCGGTGTCCTCAGGAAGGATGTGACGGAGTGATTGTGGAGAGAAAGACCCGTAAGGGTAGAACTTTTTACAGCTGTACCAATTACCCCAGTTGTACCTATGCCCTATGGGATAAGCCCATTCCAGAGAAATGTCCTCAGTGTGGTTTCCCTTTCTTGGTTGAGAAGCAAGGGAAGGGCGGAGCCACCAAGCGATGTCCTAAAAAAGAATGTGGATACCACGCTTCAGAATGAACGGGTTCGATATCTTCGCCCGCCCTCAAGGATCTTTTTCTTTGTGAACCGATGTTGCATCCACTGAAAAGGAAAGTAGACGAATCGGTTGATCAAGGTGGGAGAATATTCCCAATGAAATCGTTTCCAAATAGAAGGGAACGCATAGAATTCCCTCCAGGCCCTTTTCCAACCCTCCCGGAGTACTTCAGCGCTCATTTTCATTGGAAGGAAATAGGGGGCTGAGTCCTCTGGCTTTTCCAATAACCACCATTGGTCTTGAACCAAACGTCCCTCATTTTTTACTCTATGGTAGAAAGCTGTTTCTGGATAGGGAGTGAGAATCATAAAGATCGCTGAGAAGAGTTTGGTTTGGATCGAGAAAGAGACCGTCTCTTCAAATACAGAAGGATCATCCTCATCAAATCCGAAGACAAAAGACCCACAGATGGCAATGCCAAATCGATGGAGCGACTCAATGATTTCCCGATACTCAGACGGATCATTCTGAAATTTTTGGGACCTCATCAGGTTTTTTTTGGAAAGAGATTCGAAACCGATAAAGAGGCTGTTACATCCACTTTTGGCTAGCCATTCAATATTTTCGACCTTCTTCAATCCGGATAAGGAAACCTGGCCAAACCATTTCTTCTTGAGAGGGATGAGGGCCTTGAGCAATTCTTTTGAGTAGGAAGGATTCCCGATGATATTATCATCGTTGAACATCATCCATCGGTGAGGGAGGCGGCGCACCTCTTCCACCACATCCGAGATGGGCCTGACCCGATAAGTTTCTCCAAAAAATTTCTGGACGGTGCAGAATTCACATCGAAAAGGACATCCCCGTGTCACCTGGACCACATCCAGGGGGAGATATCCCCTTTTAGGTAGAATCTCTCGCCGAGGTATTGGAATTTTTGATAATTCTGTGTAACCTTCTTGGCGGTAAAAAGGTTTGAGATTTCCCATTCTGACATCTTCGAGTAGATGAGGCCAGACTTCTTCAGCCTCTCCAATGGCGACCGAATCGGCATGTTCTTTGGCCTCCCCTGGAAGGGCCGTGGGATGAATTCCTCCGAGAACAACGGGTATTCCCTTTTTTCGATACGCGTCAGCGATTTCATAAGCCCTCAGGGCTGTTTTAGATAAAACCGTGATTCCGACCAGGTCGACCTGCTTCAAATCTTTCTTTAAATCGACGGGGGTCAAAAGGTCATCGGTGAAAGAAATTTCCACATCGGTTGGAGAAAGGCCAGCCAGAATAGGAAAGGCAAGGTTGGGAATACGAGCATTTTCTTCAACCGCTGGGACGATCAGTTCGATCTTCACAAAGATAATCCTAACAAACTTTGTAAGGAAATGTCAAAGTTGACCTTAACGCTGCATTAAATTGGCAGGTGGGTGTGCTTCCAAAACTTTATCAAGCGGTTCTTCTATATTTTATGGGGAATATGCGATCTCACCTGAAGTGGACTTTATAAAATGTTTGGAAACGGAGCAGTGTAACGATCAAAAGTGCCGCTATAAAGTTTTGGCGATAAATCGCCCGGCGCTGTAACTATCTATTTTTATTTTTTGCCGGCTCAACCCACCCACCCGCCTTTGGCAATATTTTTCATGCAACTTTGAGGTTTGATTTTCAGTCCCCCTTTACGATGAATCCAGTTTTATTTTGCAAATTGGAAAGGGAAGGCGTAAAATAAAAACCGTGAAACCTATCACCATCATCGGTGCAGGCCTGGCGGGGTGTGAAGCGGCTTGGCAGATCGCCCAGAGAGGAGGAAAGGTGATCCTCTATGAGATGAAACCTGAGGTCTATTCTCCAGCCCACCGATCTCCTTTCTTCGCAGAATTGGTCTGCAGTAATTCTTTTAAATCAGAATCCATTGAGAATGCTTCAGGGGTTCTGAAAGAAGAGATGAGACAATTAGAATCTCTCATCTTAAAAGTCGCTCAGGAGGCCAAGGTTCCAGCGGGAGATTCATTAGCCGTGGATCGGAAGGTTTTCTCAAAACAGATCACCCAGACCTTGGAAAGCCTGGAAAATGTGGAAGTGATCCGGAAGGAAGTTTCTTTTATTCCCCAAGATGGGATCACGATTATCGCTACAGGTCCTCTTACCTCGGATATGTTGAGTAAGGAAATCCAGAAGGTGACGGAGACCCATCATCTCTTTTTCTACGATGCCATCTCACCCATCGTCACCGCTGATTCGATCAATTTTCAGAAGGCCTTCAAGTTCTCTCGGTATGGAAAAGGCGGAGAGGACTATGTCAATTGTCCGATGGATGAGGAAGAATACACCCAATTTGTGGAGGCATTGAATCAGGCGGAGAAAGTACCGGTACACCCGTTTGAAAAGAGGTATCTTTTTGAAGGATGTCTTCCCATTGAAGAGATGGCAGCGCGGGGGAGGGAGACTCTTGCCTATGGGCCCCTCAAGCCAGTTGGCCTCATCGATCCGAAGACAGGAAAACAGCCCTTCGCCGTCGTCCAACTGAGGCAGGAGGATCGGTTTAAAATGCTTTTCAATCTGGTGGGATTTCAAACTCGATTGAAGCATGAAGAACAGAAGAGAGTATTTCGAATGATTCCTGCGTTGGAAAAAACCGAATTTGTTCGACTGGGTTCTATCCATCGCAATACCTTCATTGATTCTCCTCGATTACTGAGTGAATCCCTCCAACTGAAGACTCATCCGAACCTCTTCTTTGCCGGACAGATCACAGGGGTAGAAGGGTACATGGAATCTACGGCCATGGGGCTATTGTCTGGAATCAATGCCCATCGATGTGCGAATGGAATGCCAGCCATTGTCCCCCCGCCTATGACGGCCATGGGGGCGTTGGTCCATTACATCGCTCATTCCCTCACCGTCCCCTTCCAGCCCATGAACATCAACTTCGGTCTGCTCCCTCCTTTATCGGGGAAGAGCAGAGGCAGGGGGAAACGACTCCTCTTGGCGAAACGGGCATTAAATGAGATGGAAAAGTGGAAGAAGAAAAATGAGGGATAAGAAACGGAAAGCGAAATCATAGCGAGGAACCGATGGAAGAAAGAAATTGTTTTAGATGTGGTAAAAGACTTCAGCCAGGTAACTTATTCTACGTGGTCCATATCAAGGTTTTTTCCGGTTTTGACGGAATCCTTTCAGAACCGGCGGAAGGGATTGATGAACAATTGAAGGCGCTGCTTGAACAGACCCAAAATTTGAATCCCAAGGAATTGGAGAAAGAGGTCTACGAAGAGATCACTTGGATTGTTTGTAAAAGTTGTCGAGATCGGTTTGTGGATGAAATTCAGCACCCTTGGGAGGGCCCCTTTCGAATTCGAAAAGATCCAGGCTCCATGCTCCATTGAAACGACCCTCCTGCGACCTCGCCCCGCGCTTCCGACCCATCCCGCCAAGAAGATTTAAGACCCTCAAAAATCACAGACCCTCAAAAATCACTTGACAAAAGATAAAATTTATGATTAGTTGGTTCAACTGAATCAATTGAAGCGATAGAATGGAAAAGCGGACTCTTTCTTTAAAGAAGCTGACCAACACCCTTTTGAAGAATGGATCGAGGGAGATGACCGGCCGCTCCCGAGGCGTCCGGATTCGAGAGGCCCTTGAAAAGATTTTAGGAGAGGAAAAAGGACCCCTCCGCGTCGTTCTCGATTTCTATGGGATGGGTTCCATCGATTTTTCATGGGCGGATGAGGTCGTGGCCAAAATGATCTCCCGATTATGGAGCGGTGAATATGGAGAGAAATTTCTTGTTCTGAAGAACCTCAATCCTTCCCAGGCAGAGAACATCGGGGTAGCCCTGGAAAGAAAAAAGTTGGCGGTTCTGACCACCGGACCGGAAGGGTGGCGAATCATCGGTTCTCTGAATAATTATTTAATCCACACCTTAAACCAAGTGATGAAGAAAAGGCAGTTGACGCTGAGGGAACTATCCGAGGAGGAAGGGATTGAGATGAACACGAGTGGCACCCGGCTTCTCAATCTTTATAAAAAGCGCCTTGTGGTGCGAGTGGAGGGGCCGATGATGGGAAAGGACGATCCTCATCGGGGAAGGCAATATATTTACCAATCCCTCCTTTCATAGAGGAGTGCGATGGCAGAACTAAGGAGAGAACCCGTTACAAGAATGTGGGTGTTGGTCACCAACGATCACCCGAAAGGTCCATCGGATTACCTTCCTTTTAAACCTCCCTATCGACGTCAAGAGGCGGAGGGTCCCTGTCCTTTCTGTCCGGGCAATGAAGGGATGACCCCCCAAGAAACTTTTTCATTGAGCCGTGATGGGGGGAGATGGTCTGTCCGAGTCATCCCCAATAAATTTCCTTCCTTCCATATCGAAGGGGACTACGACCGAAGACCGGAGGGGATGTACGATGTCATGGAAGCCATCGGTGCCCATGAGATCGTCGTGGAGGCCCCTGAGCACCATCAGAGCGTGGCCACCATGGAACCCAAGCAGATTGAGAAAATCCTCCTGGCTTATAAGGAAAGGCTAATCGACTTGGAGAAGGATCAGCGATTCCAACAATTTCTTATTCTGAAAAACTATCCCGGCATCTTCAATCAACATCCCCACTCTCATATCATGGCCATGCCGGTCATCCCGAAGAGAATTGACGAAGAGATCTGGGGGACATTGGATTACTATCAACGCAAGGAACGCTGCATTTTCTGTGACATTATTAAAGAAGAAATTTCTATGAAGAAAAGGGTGATTCTGGAAACAGTGCATTTTTTAATTTTCTCGCCATTTGCTTCCCGCTACCCCTTTGAAGTCTGGATCGTCCCGAAGGGTCACTGTCCTGATTTTCATCGCCTCACGGAAGAAGAGATGGTAGATCTTTCCGTTGCAATCCAGTCGCTGTTCCATTGTTTTTTTAAACTCCTTTCTGATCCCCCTTATAGTCTTACTTTTCATACTTCCCCTGTTCAGAATCGATTCCATCGGCCAGAATACCACTGGCATATCGAAACCCGATTACGGATTGGATTGCGAGAAGGGTTTGAATGGGGGACGGGTTTCTTTGTCAATCCCACTCCTCCTGAAGATGCTGCGAATTTTTTAAGAGGGGTGGTATAGAAAGTGAAGCGTTCGGAGTGATGGGTTAAGAGTTTAGCAAGATGGCGATTGATTTGAAAAGACCGAATCGGTTCAAAGGGCGACCTTTTGAGGCCAAAAGGAAGAGAAGGAAGTGGGTTCTCCTTTCAGGGTCTTTTCTCATTGGGTTTTTCCTTCTCATCTACTTTTTTGTACTCCCTTCTACTCCTCCACTGCCCCCCGCTGCTCCTCCTGCCTCCATTCCACCGACTGCCCAGGAGCCCCCACTCCATACCATTGAAGGGGATGTGAAAGAACGAAGCACTCTTTTTCAATCCTTGTCGGGGAAGAACATTCCTCTTCGTTGGATCGATCTGATTGTCTCGAAATTAAAACCCTACGTGAATTTTAAAAAGATCAAAGGGGGGGATTACCGTTTCATCACAGATGTGAAGGGGGAATTAGTGAAGTTTATTTATGAAGCAAGTCCGACAGAGATTTATGAGATTGAAAAAGATCCCCAAGGATATGTGGCTCAAAGGAAGAAAGTCCTCCTCGAAACCCATCTGGTGAAGGTCGTCGGAGAAATCCGTTCCTCTCTCTTTGAGGCGATGGATGCCGTCGGAGAACAGGACCCCTTGACCATCGCCTTTGCTGAAATCCTGGCCTGGGAGATCGATTTTTATAAGGACGCCCGGGAAGGGGATCGATTCAAAGTGGTGGTGGAGAAGATCTATAAAGGAGATCAATTCATCCAATATGGAACCCTCCATGCCGTAGAATATCAGCGGGGAGAAAAAATCATTAGAGGGATCCGATATAAAGATGGGTATTATAATGAAAAAGGGATTTCCCTGAGGAAGGCGTTTTTAAAGGTTCCTTTAAGGTTTAACCGGATCAGTTCGAAATTCAGTCGGGCACGAAAGCACCCCATCCTAGGAGGAATGAGGCCTCATTTTGGTGTGGATTATGCGGCTCCACCCGGTACACCGATATGGGCTGTGGCAGATGGAACCGTTACCTCTTGCGGTTGGAACAGTGGATTCGGGAACCAGGTGGTCCTCCACCATATGAATGGTTATATGACCTGTTACGGTCATCTTTCTGGTTTCGGCCCTGGGATCAGAAAAGGAGTGAGGGTGAGACAGAAACAGGTCATCGGATATGTAGGATCTACCGGTCTCTCCACTGGACCTCATTTGGACTATCGGGTGGCCAAGGATAGTCAATTCCGGAATCCTCTAAAAGAGACCTTTCCCACAGGCCTTCCCATCGAAAAAGGGGAGATGGAAACATTTCATCAAAAAAGGGATGAGATGTCGGTTTGGCTTCAAGGGGATTCACCTTATGGGAGGAAAATAGAAGAGGGGGGGAAAATAAAAATTGAGCTGGTAGAGTGAGGAGAATATGGAACAGAAAAAAAAGATTCTCATTGTGGATGATGAACGGGATATTGTCAAGGCGGTGATGATCCGACTTCAAGGAGCTGGATATGAGGTCGTCACCGCCTTTGACGGGGCCCAGGGTGTTTTTATGGCCCACAAAGAAAAACCGGATCTTATCATCCTCGATATCCGAATGCCAGCCGGGAATGGGTTCAGCGTTGCCCAGAGATTAAAACGCTCCATGCACACCTTTACCATTCCTGTGATCTTCCTGACAGGGAGTCCGGAGAAAAATGCAGAGAAAAAGGCGATGGCACTGGGAGCTCGGTTTTATATTAAGAAACCTTATGATCCCGAAGAGTTATTAGATGCGGTCAAAAGGGCGCTGGAGAAAGAGGTTGATCCCAATTCAGGTCAGAGGAATGATTGATTAGATGTCATGCTAGAAGAAGATTTTGTGATTCAATCCAATATCCGGAGAATGTTAATCCGTACCAGCATCGATTATTCTAAGATGGATTTCGGAACGGTGAAAGGAGTGGTATACCTCCGGGGAATTTTTCAAGTGTCTCGTCTTTATGCGGATGGGGATGAAGAGGAGAAGAAGGAATTTACAGTGAAGACGCTTTATTCATTTGAAAAAAAGATCAGAAGTATTTCTGGGGTCACCGATGTCATTTTTCAATTCTTCAATTGGAGAAAAGAAAGGGGTCAATGGGTCCCCGTTGAAGTAAAGAAGAAGGAAGAAGAGGATGAGAACAAGACGGAATCTAGTTTATAAGCGGATTTTGGGCGAAATCGAAAATGAGATTCAGATTCATCCCCATTATGCGGATCTCCAAAATCAGTTCGCTCTCCTCTTGATGGTCGTGGGAGAGATGGAGAAAGCAAAGATCCATTTTTTAAAGGCCCTCCGCCTGAACCCGAAGTATCGAGAGACCATTCTCAATTTGGGTTTTTTGTATATGGAGATGAAACGATGGAAGGAAGCTGAAGAGATTTTCCTCGCCGAGGTGAAAAGACATCCGAAGGAGGGTTTCCTTCATCATGTCTTAGGGATTTTATATCTTCAAACCGGAAGGCAGAAGGAAGCCGCTGCTCGAATTCATAAAGCGATTCAGTACCGCTCTGACTACCGAGACTATTATAAGAAGAAGAGGATATGGCAGAGAGGAGTGGTTTACCTTGATCAGAAAGCAGAAAGGGGATTAAAAAAGATTCATTTAAATGACCACTACGCCCAATCCCACAACTTCATTGGTCTCTATCTTGCAAAAAAAGGGAAATTCACCCAGGCGGTCAAAGAGCTTAGAAAGGCCGCGGGGCTGAAACCGGATGAATTTATTTTTCATGTTAACCTTGGAACCACCTATTACTATCAAGGAGTTTACCCAAAGGCGATTCAGGAATTTCAGAAGGCTTTGAAGATCGATCCCTCTTATGGCATGGGATATGCGAACCTCAGTTATGTCTATGGTTTGATGCGTCGTACCCATGAGGCCCTTCGCCACATGAAAAAAGCGGTTCAGATGAACCCTCAGTATGCAGATCTCCATTATAATTTGGCCCTTCTCTACAGTGATCGGAAACGATATGGGGAAGCTGTCTCTGAATTGAAGAAGGCCCTTCGGATCAACCCCAACTACCTCTTTGCAAGAATCAATTTGGGTGTCCTGTATGAGGATCAGAAAAGATGGGAAGAAGCAAGAAGAGAGTATCGAAAGATCCTCCGGATCACGCCCGACGATGAACACATTCGAAAGCGTTTGAAAAGAATCTCCTGACCGAGAGGAAGGAAAACGATGGCCTCTCCCAGCTCGAAAAAAATACCTGTTGTTCAATCCATCCTGGTCATTCACCAAGGCGCCCTCGGCGATTTCATCCTTGCCTTGCCTGCCCTCGAAACCATTCGAAAAGCTTTTCCACATGCCAAATCGGTCATCATGGGATATCCGAGAATTCTGGAGTTGGTGGAAAAGCGATTCTATGCCGAGGAGATCCTCTCCATTGATCAAAAAGGAATGGCTACTTTCTTTGTTCGAGAAGGGTCCCTGGACTTCACCCTCTCTCAATTTTTTAAAACATTCGATCTCATCGTCGTCTTTGGAAAAGATGGGGAAGGAACGGTCATTGGAAATCTGAGAAGGGTTTGCCAGGGTCGAATTCTTCACATTAACTCCTTTCCACCCTGGGATGAGAAGGTTCATTTAACGGATCATCTTCTCAAACAATTTGCCCAATACGGGCTTCCCGTATCCGAGTCAAATCCCAGACTTCATCTGAAAGAGTCGGATCGAGAATGGGCAAGGGATTTCTGGAAAAGTAAGGGGGTCACCCTGGAAGAGCGATCGAAGGTGATCATCCTCCATCCTGGGAGTGGAAGCAAGAAGAAGGTTTGGCCTCTGGACCGATTTATAAACCTCGCTCATACTCTTCAAGATCATCCCGGCTCAAAAATCCTCATCGTTCTTGGTCCAGCCGAGGGGCCAGAAGTCCAGAAGGCCTTTGAGAGAATGGGACCCGCCGCCCCCATTCTGGCAAAGGGACTTACACTTCTCCAACTGGCCTCTGTGATGGAAGGATGCTGGTTTTTTATCGGAAATGATTCTGGTATTTCTCATATGGCCGCTGCATTAGGACTTCCCACGATCGTCATTTTTGGGCCGACGGATCAAAGGGTTTGGTCGCCGAGGGGAGAAAAGACATTTGTGGTTTGCAGGGGAGTCCATTGCTCTCCCTGTCCTCAAGAGCGATTTTTCCAATGTAAGGATTTTGAATGTCTGAGAGGGATTGAAATGGGGGAGGTTCTAGAAGGTTTGGAGAAAATAGGAGTTGAATTTAAATCTTGAGAAAGGAGGAAGAAGATGGAAGAGAAGAAAGTGGGGGAGATTATAAAATTTTTTGGGAAGATTGGTGTCGCGGCAATACAGTTATCCGAGGGATCGTTGAAGGTTGGAGATACTATCCACATTGTCGGCCATACTACCGATATCACGCAACCCATCGATTCCATGCAGATTGAGAACAAAAATGTTCAGGAAGCAGGGCCGGGTGCAGATATCGGGATTAAGGTAAAGGATCGAGTGAGAGAACACGACGTCGTCTATAAAGTCGTGGAGTGAACCCCGTTAGAAAGGAGGGAGCTTTACCTCCTGCCTTTCAATAAAGACCTAAAATATTTTATTTGAGGTCATCACTGACAAATATGGCGGGGTTTTCTAACGGGGTGAAAGGGTGGTTTTTAAAAAGGCTGGAGCTCAAAAGGGAAAAGAGTGTTCTACTTGCGGGAAAGAAGTGGGCCTCCTTTCGCAAACCCTTCCAGTCTGTGTGGAATGCCTTCGATCAGGAAAGGAGAACATCCACCCTTTCATTCAGAATGCTCATCATCGTTCCCGGGAACCATTCCGATTGGTGAATACCCCTCCTCAAAATAAATCTGGACTCCCTTGCCAAGTCTGTGTCAATCAATGTCAGATTTCAGAAGGGGAGTGGGGTTATTGCGGGCTGAGGACTCAAAAGGAAGGAGTGCTTCAAGGGGTTTCGTCAGAAAAGGGGAATGTGAGCTGGTATGATGATGGGCTTCCTACTAATTGTGTTGCCGATTGGGTCTGTCCAGCTGGGACAGGTGCTGGCTATCCTCAATTTGCTTATACCTCAGATCCAGAATATGGGTTTAAAAACCTGGCTGTGTTTTATCACGGATGTTCCTTCGACTGTCTTTTCTGTCAGAATTGGACACATCGAGAAAGGGTTTGGGATAAGAAAAGAATCACTCCTGAAGAACTCGTCCAAGCAGTGGATGACCGTACCAGTTGTATCTGTTATTTCGGTGGGGACCCCACTCCACAACTTCCTCACTCCATCAGAGTTTCTCAAAAGGCCATAGAGAGGGCGAAGGGCAGGATTCTTCGAATCTGTTGGGAAACGAATGGATCGATGAACCCAGATCTTTTAAAGGAAATGGTTGATCTCTCTTTGACCTCAGGGGGATGTATCAAATTTGACATCAAGGCATGGAATGATTCCCTTCATGCCGCTCTTTGCGGTGTCTCCAATGAAAGGACAAAGAGAAATTTCGAGCGGGTGGTCCCATGGATTAAAGAGAGACCCAAGCCACCTCTTTTGATTGCCAGCACCCTTCTTGTTCCAGGCTATATTGATGAAGAAGAGGTTCGGGGAATATCAAGATGGATTGCTTCCCTCAATCCAGATATCCCCTATGCCCTGTTAGCCTTTTACCCTCAGTTCTTTTTCAACGATCTACCCGTGACTCCCAGAGATTTAGCCATCCGTTGTAAAGAGGTAGCCGAAGGAGAAGGACTCCGAAGGGTGAGAATTGGAAATTTACACCTGCTATGAAAAGGTGCTCAAAAGGCTGGGGAAAGGATAGTATGAAATGAAGACCGGCGTGGCCCATCTTCCGCTCCATTATGGGAAAGCACCCTCTTGGCTTTTCCAAAGGATGGAAAGCCTTGCAAGGGAAATTACCCTTTTCATCATCAATGCTTATGGAACGGAAGAAATGCTTTTCCGACTTTCTGACCCTTTCTGGTTCCAGGCTTTTGGCTGTGTGTTAGGGTTTGATTGGTACTCGAGCGGCGTGACGACGACCGTCTGCGGTGCAATGAAAGAGGGGATCAAAGGGATGGAAAAGGAACTGGGGTTCTTCATGGCGGGAGGGAAAGGAAGGGCCTCCAGAAAGACTCCCATTGAAATTGAGGAGATTTGTAATCAAAGAGCCATGAATGGGACCCCTCTTATTTATGCAAGCCGGATGTCTGCAAAGGTTGATAGTGCAGCCGTTCAGGATGGGTATCAAATTTATCATCATACTTTCTTCTTCACCCAAACCGGACAGTGGGCAGTGATCCAACAAGGCATGAATGAGGAAAACCGGTATGCCCGAAGATATCATTGGTTCAGCCAGGGGATAAAAGATTTTGTCTGTGAACCGCACTGGGCGGTGTGTTGTGATCAAAGAAAAGAAGGTTTAAATCTGGTTGCTCATGAGAGTGAAAGGACCAGACAAGCGATTACAGATCTTTCCCATGAGAAAACAGAATTTTTGATCGCAGAAGGAAAAAGAGCAATAGAACTTTATCTCCCCCGAGAGCATCCCATTCCAATGGAGGAAAGCCGTCTGGAGAGATTGGAAAAGATTTTTATCCAAATCTATGACCGTTCGCCAAACAATTTTGAGGAGCTTCTTGGAATCAAAGGAGTGGGTCCTAGAAGCCTTCGGGCGCTGAGCCTGATCTCAGAGCTGATTCACGGGGTCAAACCCAGTTTCAAAGACCCAACTCGATTCAGTTTTGCTCATGGGGGAAAGGATGGTCATCCCTATCCAGTGGATCGGAAGGTCTATGATAAGACGATTGAAGTATTGAAAGGGGCGATTGATAAAGCCAAGGTAGGAGATCGAGAAAAGATAGAAGCCATCCAGCGGTTAAGACATTTCACTGAGAGTGCAGATGGCAGATCGCAGATTTAATTGATCTATTTGGTTTCTTTAGTTTATTTGGTCTTTTTAGTTAACCAAATGAACAAGAGAAACAAAAGAAACTAAACTAACGAATAGTCTGAAATCTAAAATCTGAAATTTGAAATACTATGCGATTTATTGCCGATTTTCATATTCATTCTAAATTCAGCCGAGCCACGAGCAAGGAGATGGAGGTGGAAACCCTTGCTCGATGGGCAAAGAAAAAAGGAATTGGACTTCTCGGGACTGGTGACTTTACCCACCCAATCTATTTTGCAGAGTTGCGATCAAAATTAGAGCCTTTAGGCAATGGTCTCTTCAAGCTGAAAAAGGGGGATCAAGGCGTCCAATATATTTTAACGACAGAAGTGAGCAATATCTATACTCAGAATGGAAAGGTTAGGCGGATCCACAACCTCATTTTTGCCCCCAGTTTTGAGGTGGTAGAGGCCATTCGTTCTAAATTGGGAAACCTTGGAAAACTCTCTTCAGATGGGAGACCCATTTTTAGTTTTACTGCAAAAGAATTGGCGAAGATGATCTTAGACATTTCCATGGATTGCCTGATCATCCCTGCCCACGCCTGGACACCTTGGTTTTCGATCTTTGGGGCTAACTCAGGATTCGACTCCATTGAGGAATGTTTTGGAGAACTGTCTCCTCATATTCATGCCATTGAAACAGGCCTCTCGTCGGATCCTGAAATGAATTGGAGGTTGTCAGCCCTCGATCCCATTACCCTCCTCTCCAATTCAGATGCCCACTCTCCAAATCGGTTGGGAAGGGAGGCCAATGCCTTCGATTGTGCATTGGATTATCAAGAGATTGCTGAGACGATTCGAAAGAAAGATCGAAAGAAACTTCTATTCACTATCGAATTCTTTCCAGAGGAAGGGAAATATCATTATGATGGGCATCGTCAATGTGGCGTGATCTTCTCTCCCTCCCAAACGAAGGCGAACCAGTACCTCTGCCCGAACTGTCGTAAGAAGTTGACGGTCGGGGTGATGCATCGAGTAGAGGAACTCGCTGACCGTCCGGAGGGCTTTATACCGAAGAATGTCATCCCTTCCATCCACCTCATCCCATTGGAGGAGATCATTGCTGCGGTACTGGGCGTTCGGGTTGGGACAAAGGCGGTAGAGGGCGAGTATGAAAGGTTGATCGACCGAGGAGGCTCAGAATTTAGAATTCTTCTCGATGATACTCCCGATGAATTGGCTTCATTTGTTCCGCCAAATATCCTGGAGGGGATTGTCCGAATGAGGCAGGGAAGGGTTTCGATTATTCCAGGCCATGACGGCGTTTATGGAAAAATCAATCTTTTCCCTGAGAGAAAGGGAGGGGAGGAGTCCAAAGATCAGTTGAAACTTTTTTAATGAAGGAAATTCTTATTGAAACAGAAGCGCGCCCATCCTTTGAGATAAAAAATTCATTGATCCATTAAAAGGGGGAAGAAGATGGACAAAGAAATAAGGGAGAAGATAATCCTGATTTGTCAGAGTTTGATGAAGATGTTGGAATTGGCTTTCGAGGCGTTTCGAAGGCCCACAGAGAATTCTTTCAAAGAAGCGGAAGAGGTCAAGGATAAGATTCACCAATATTCCTCAGAGTTGACCGGTTTCATTATTTCAAAGAGTCCATCGAGTGAAAAAGGGAGGGAATGGGCGAAACCTTATCTCTCGATTGCCTCCAGTTTCGATCGCATGACTTATAATATTGAAGGAATTTTCGATCGCTTAAGAGCCAAGTCTCAAAACCACATCCTCTTTAGTGATCGAGCGGTCAAAGAGGTGAACGATGTCTTTCAAGAAGCCATGAGACTTTTAGAAAACCTTCCGAATCTCATTACTACCCAGAACAAACTCCTTGCCCAACGAATCGGAGAAGAGGGGAGGTCCATGTTCAAAATTGCGAATGGATATTCCGAAGAGCATGAGGAGAGGCTGATTCAGGGAATCTGTGTCCCCAAACATTCACCCATTTATCTGGGCATCATTGAATCCTTGAAAGGGATAATGGTTCATACACTGGAGGTGAGTGGAAAGATTGTCTCCCTTTCATCCAAATCCTGAATCAGGGGAAACCATTTATACATTCGGGACCCGCCCTTGATCCTTTGACGAATTTTTAACCCTTCTTTTAGAACGTAGAATTAGAGTCGGTGTGGATGTCCGGAGTTTTTCCACCAGTCGTTTTCCCCAATTTAATAAAGAGTTCCTGTAAAGAAATCTTGAGTCTCAGGGGATTCAATATGCCTACTTGGGATAAGAGTTAGGAGGGTTTTGTCGAGGTTTCTATGTCGCCCATATAGGGAAACCGGATCCTTTCAAAGAGGATTGGAAAAATTGGAGGTCATAGGGAGAGAAAAAACTGCCTTCGAATGTTCCGAAAAGTTTCCATAGAAATGTCATCATCGGTCGATTTCGGGACAATGGCTCCCAAAAGGATGGAAAGTCATTCATAGAATAGAAAAAGGAAAAGTGTGGGTTCCAAAGAAAAGGGATTCAGGTTTGGACAAGACGAACCCAGGGAGATAAAAAATTAGTTTGACATACTCTTTTTTGCAGTTAAAATGAATTGTTATTCATAAATGAATAAATATTGTCATACTACGTCAAAGGGTATGAGGATGGAAGGAGGAGATAGATCGATGAAAATGAAATGGTTCGTCGGATTCATCCTGTGGGCAATTGTTTCCGCAGGTGTTGTCTGGGCGCAAGAACCTCAAAAACCCCTCACCCTGGAGGAGAGCATAAAGATCGCCATGGAACGGAGTCTGACTCTCCATTCTGCCGTGGTGGGGGTTGATGGTTCTGAATTCAGGCGTAAGGAGGCGATCACAAATTTCCTTCCTCAATGGATAGGACAATACAGCTATACCAAATGGAGCTACCCGGCTTTTATTGGCAATTTGGGGGGAGGAATCACCGGCATCTCCCCATCAACTAATAGTAACGTTTACAATTTTAATACCACAGTCTCTCAGCCTCTTTTTACAGGAGGGTTAAACCTGGCGACCTATCGCTCAGCTAAGTTAGGAGTGGATCTCTCAAAGGAGACCCTGGAGACGGCAAAGCGGGATCTGGTTCTTCAGGTGAGGGTGGGGTATTTTACTATTTTAAGGGCGGAGAAGTTCTTGTTAGTGGCCGAACAACAGGTTAAACAATTCGAGGCTCAACTCGAGGTGACAAAAGCTTTCTTCGAAGTAGGAATTGTTCCAAAAAATGATGTCCTTCTGGCTGAGGTGAATTTGGCTAATGCCAGGCAGTCACTGGTCAAGGCGGCAAATGACGTGGCCACGGCCAAGGCTTCATTCAATATACTGCTCAGGAGAGAGATCAATACACCGCTCGAGGTGGTCGATATTCTTGCATACAAAGCCTTTCCTCTCTCGTACGAGCAGTCCCTTGACGAGGCGCTCCGGCTGAGGCCAGAGATAAAGACTGCTCAGTTGAATATCGACCAGGCGAAGGAGAATGTCAAAATTGCAAGAAGTGGGTTCTTCCCGACGATCAGTCTTACGGGTAACTATAGTCGGTCCTCTGACTGGTGGACGCTGGAAAGGGGCATACAAAGTGACAGGTGGATGGTTGAGGCTTTAGCCACATTCACCCTTTGGAATTGGGGAAACACTTATTTCAAAGTGGGGGAGAACAAGGTGAAAATCACCCAGGCTGAAGATTCGAAAACTCAGCTCATCGACTCGATCACATTAGAACTGAAGAATGATTATCTCAACATGCTGGTAGCAGAAAAGAATCTCAACGTTGCGGAGAAGGCCATTGAGCAGGCTGAGGAGAATTTAAGGATGAACGAAGAGCGATACAAGTACCAGGTGGCGACACAAACCGATGTTGTAAATGCCGTGACTTTACTCGCCCAAGCCAGCGTCAATTACTATGGCGCATTGAGCGATTTCAACGTCGCCAAGGCACAGTTGGAACGAGCCATGGGAAGGATGTATCCGTAAGAATAGAAAACGCTAAGTGCTTAGCGGTATGCACATAGCGTAAAGAGGCAAATCATGAGATTCAGGCAACATCATTTGGAAATAGGCTTGTTGATAGCATTGTTGTTATGGGGGTGTGGTTCAAGAGGGTTTGATGCTCCAAGTACTTCCTCGAATCCCAGTCCAACGGTATTGGAAGAAAGAAAAGTTGAAGTCACAGAGGTAATTCCGAGGGCAATGGTCTATACCTCACCCTCTTTGTCCTTCCCATTGCCTACACGCTGGGCGACGATCTTCAAGAAAAAGTAAAGATTCTGTTGAAGGGGAGGGGTAAATAAAATAATTAAGAATCGGCATAAAGATTGCATTATTTTAAAAAGATCAATTCGATCTAAATTCATAAAAATCCTTTAATTTCATAAAGTTGAAAAACTTTATGAATTGATTTGGGATTGAAATTTGTTGACAGAAGTGACAAGTTATGGTAATTTCTTTGTCAATATTGATACAGGGGATTGAAATTTAATGAAATATATTGTCACTTTAGTGATATTTATTTGCTTATTTCTTCTCACTTCCCCATCTTCGGCAGGGATTTATCGTTACGTAGATGAAAGGGGGGTCATTCATTTCACCAACTGCCCGAGAGACCCCAAGTTTAAACTCTATATCCGGGAGAGTAAAGAAGATGTTGGAGATGAAAACCACTCCTCCTCTGTTTCCTATATAAAAGATTCTAATCAATATGACTCACTTATTTCTGAGTTTTCCAAAAAATATCAGGTGGATTTTGCCTTGATCAAGGCGATGATTCGAGCAGAGTCTGCATTCAATCCCTTTGCTACCTCAAGAAAAGGGGCGAAGGGATTGATGCAATTGATGCCAGAAACCGCTTCCCGGATGAGTGTTTCAAACATTTTTAACCCCAGAGAGAATATTGAGGGGGGAGTGCGTTATTTTAAGTATCTCCTCTCCCTTTTTAATAATGATCTCCGACTTTCCTTAGCCGCCTACAATGCCGGTGAGAACGTCGTTGGCGAGTTACGTTCGATCCCTCCTTATCGGGAAACAGTGGATTACGTCAAGAAAGTGTTGAGCTATTATCAATCCTATAGGCCTTAGACCTCCCGGGTTGGCTCGGGAGATACCACAAGCAATGATCCCCTCATGGAAAAACTCAATCGCCAACAGATACTGAGCTTGCCCAATGGGGTAACGGTCCTCAGGATTCTAGCGATTCCTCTTATCCTTGTCCTTCTTTTTTACATGGGCCGGGGATATCAACTCCTCACCGCGCTGCTCTTTCTTGGAGCCGCTGTTACCGATACATTCGACGGGTATCTCGCAAGACGCCGTGGATTGGTGACCACCTTGGGAAAATTTCTTGATCCCCTTGCGGACAAGCTCCTGATCGTCACGGCTCTCATCGCACTCATTCCAGCGAGAGAGATTCCTGTCTGGATGGTTATTGTCATTGTCGGAAGGGAAATTGCGATTACAGGGCTAAGGGGAATTGCCGTTTCTCAGGATCTCATTATTTCTGCGAGCACTTTGGGAAAGTACAAAACGGTTTTCGAAGTGGCTTCCATTTTTTTTCTTATCCTCGACGGGAGCTATTTTTTCATTAATTTTCGTCCGATTGGGTTGACTCTTCTATGGGTTGCCTTAGGGATTGCCGTCATCTCTGGAATTGACTATTTCAGGAAATATCTGAAGTCCATTATCGTCTAAACCACTTTTTTTACTCCGAACTCCTAACTCTGAACTCCGAACTTTTCTTTGAGATTGCCTATTGACATCCCCGATTAAAACTTGTTATTTTTTATATCGTTCTCGTCATTTCGGTGTCAAATTTTGGGAAGGGATGATGGGAGAGGCGGGAATAACTCAGCGGTAGAGTGCAACCTTGCCAAGGTTGAAGTCGCGGGTTCAAATCCCGTTTCCCGCTCCAAAGGGCGGCATAGCCAAGTGGTAAGGCGACGGTCTGCAAAACCGTTATTCACCGGTTCAAATCCGGTTGCCGCCTCCAGTAAAAATTAAAGGGCTACAAGTTGAATCAATAATTTGTAGCCCTTTTTCATTTTAAATAAATATCACTTCGCATCACAGAAAATCACAGATTGACACCACCCAATCCCACCAATTCTAACACCAGCGAAACTATTCAATTCGAGCTTACGTTAGGAATACACAAAAATACATATTTTAATGTCTCTTAATGTAAATCAACAGACGGATCAGGAGACTGAACGGGAGATAGTCTAACCTTTTTCGTTTTCAAGAGCTGCTAAGAATTTTAGAGGCGGCCACCCTTCTGATTCTCAATAATAAGCCTTTAGACAATGGGAGTATGGTAAGTTTTTAGGGCTTGTTTTGAAGTTCCAGGAACTTTTCCGATCCAGGCCGTTCTCCCAACTATCCCCGCACATTTATCAGCGATAAAAAGTTGCAGAAGATTAATAAAGGGCGTAATATTTGGATTGGTGTGGAACAAGAAGCTGCATTAATCAGATGAGATGATATAGGATGAAAAGAAAATGCCATTAAAGAGCCTGAAAGTTTATTCGTTGGAAAAGCCTTCTGTTTTCATATCAAGCCTCTTAATATCCTTCGTTTTTATCTTTGGAGTGGCCTGCTGGGTTGCTTACAAAACTTACAACACTGCAATCAATCATACGATTCGATCAAACAAAATAAGAGCCACCTTATTTGCCAAGATTATTCTGGAACATCAGAGAGCGGCCATTGGTGTTATTCGATCATACGGGAGTCGGCGATTGTTAGTGGATTCGGTCAAGAGGAAAGATTTCGAGGAAGCCGTTAGGCATCTCACCAGTCTTGTAAAGGATAACCCCGAGATCGAAATGGTATTTATCACCGATCCGGGTGGCACTCTATGGGCTAATTTCCCTATTTATAAGGAAGCGTTCAATCAAAATCTCTCTTACAGGGATTGGTATAAGGGTGTGAGCAAGGAATGGAAGGCTTATGTTTCAAGCGTCTATATAATGATTGTGGGGGAAAAGGATCTTGCCGTATCGGTTTGTTCTCCTATCCGTGATGAAAAAGGCAAAGTGATAGGAATACTTGCCGGTGTTCAAACCACGGGTTTTTTCAAGAGGATTGTCAGCGAGATTGGCTTGGGCATTGATGCAAAGATAACCCTGATCGATCAGGAAGGACATATCATTTTCAGCAATAGATTTCCTTATAAAAAGGAAGTCATTGATTATCCATCCTTTGAGTTTGTCAAGAAGGCTATGGAAGGGGAAAAAGGTGATGTTAAGATTCAGGACTCTTCTGACGGAAATAGAGTTAAATATGTGACTTTTACACCCGTTCAGGGGATTGGATGGTCGGTCATTGTCGAAAAAGCAAGGGGTGAAGTTTTCCAATCAGTATTCCCATATTTCATTCTGATTGCAATCATCTCGCTCTTGATATTCATGGTTGTCGCCCTCTCCTTGGTGTATTTAAGGGGAAGGCATAAGCAGATGGCAGCATTAAAAGAATCAGAGAATCGGCTTCGGGTCCTCACATCTCAACTCCTAACCGCACAGGAAAAAGAAAGACGACTGGTTGCCAACGAACTCCATGATAGTATTGGGTCGGCTTTGAGTGTCATCAAATTCAAAGTAGAGGATATCATTCAACAGATGGAACGAGGTGTTGCGACCCCTGAATCATTGAAGGATCTTATTCCAACCGTTCAACAGACGATGGAAGAATCCCGAAGGATACAGACGAACTTGCGACCCTCACTTCTGGATGATTTGGGTATTTTAACAACCCTCGATTGGCATTGCCGAGAATTTCAGAAAACCTTTTCTCACATCCGAATCGAGAAAGAGATTGACATATCAGAAGATGATGTGCCTCACTCTTTGAAAACAGTAATCTATCGAATCTCCCAAGAAGCCTTGAATAACATTGCTAAACATAGTAAAGCAGACCTCGTCACACTCTCTTTGCGAAAAACCGATGGCCCAATAGAATTGACTGTTCAGGACAACGGCCAAGGATTCGATGTGGAGGAAATTTTTTCAATGGAGAGTTACAAAAAGGGATTGGGTTTTGGTAGCATGAGAGAGCGAACTGAACTTTCAGGTGGGTCTTTTACTATAGAATCCATCCAAGGGAAAGGAACTACTATCCATGCATCATGGCCAGCAGGTTAAGGGGTCATATTTTAAGTATCACACTCTCTCCTTCTTTCCTTATTCTGTCCCCCTGTCTTCGACCAATAGCGATTCTCTAAAATTACCTGATCAATAATTTCTCCACACAGGATGCATCTCCATCCCCCAAAATGCCCATTGGGACCGTAGAATTTTTCATAAACCATCACGCTACCACAAAGATGACACTTCATAGGAAATTCCTAAAATTGATTTTCCCCTTTATTGGTTAAGAAAACTTAATTCAATTTTAACCCTCTTTTAATGTTTCCATCGTATATTTTATCCCTAAAAAAGCCAGTACACCAAATCACCCCCTTGTTTCACCCCCCATTTGGTGTACTGACGGGGATCAGTTATGAGCCCTCCTCTGACTGATCCCTTTTTTATTGAGAAACAATTGGAAAATAACTTACAGGATTCAGAGGAAAAGAGTCAAGGATTTTTTTAAATTTCTCTTGTCTCTCTATCTCAATTTAGTAAGCACTTATTGAGGAGATTTAATCTATGTTTGGCATCCTGACCGATTTACTAAAGGCTATTATGGCACCCTCAATCAAGAGAGGGAAAAGGAGGATGCATCATGAAAGTTGATTTCAACAAGCTTACATACGTTTGCGGTTTCTTAGGTCCAGCTATTATGATACTCGGGTCGCTAATAACGGCTATTCTATACCACGGCAACAAGGGTGAATCCTATTCCATCCTAAATCATTATATTTCCAAATTAGGCGAAGTCGGGGTTTCAAGATTGGCACCTGTTTTCAACACTAGTTTGATCGTAGGCAGTCTCGTCCTAGTGATCTTTGTGCTAGGATTGGGTTTATATATCCACACTAAACTAGGCTACGTTGCCACAGCATTTGGCATTTTTTCTTGTATTTCTTGTAGCTTGGTGGGGGTATTTCCCATGAACAACTTTTTCATTCATGATGTGCTGACTTTTTCATTCTTTTACAGCGGGATAGTCGCGATCACCTTGTTCAACCTCGTCATCATCTTTGACAAACAGAATAAGATATCGAAGTGGCTTTTAATTCCAGGGATCGTTACAGTTGCTAGTTTTGCATCCTTTCTTATAATACCTTATATAATCAGTCCAGCCCATGGGTACACTCTTCATCCACATCGATTGGTACGATCCCGTATTCGGCTAAAACCTATTCTGGAATGATCCGTGTTTTTCACTGTAATTGCATGGTTTGTTTTAATGTCTATCTATTTGATGACCAAGAAACCAACCAGGGTTGCTAAAACAGAGGGTTAAGGGAAAGGGGACTGAGCGTCAAACCATCAAAAATCAATAATAGGATTGAAATTAGATATAAATAAAAAAGGGGCTAACCTAACTGGATCAGCCCCTTTGATTTTTTATTGAAGCCCACGGACGGATTTGAACCGCCAACCCGCTAAGTATGAATCAATTGCTTCAGTCGTCATCACGTATTTATTTCTCTCCTTCTTTCCTTATTCTGTCCCCCTGTCTTCGACCAATAGCGATTCTCTAAAATTACCTGATCAATAGTTTCTCCACACAAGAAGCATCTCCATCCAAAAAAATGTTCATCGGGACCGTAGAATCTTTCATAGACCATTACACTACCACAACGATGACACTTTATCTCAAACTCCTAAAATTGATTTTCCCCTTCATTAAAAGAGTGATTTGTAAAATTTAATGACTTCTTTGTCAAATTTTTGTTATCGGTAAACCACTCTTCCAATTCCCATTGACATTATGTTTCTCATTTAATACACTCCTATTGAAACTAAAGGATATTTAACACTTGCCAGAATAGGTTTGATTCTGAATATAATAGGAACCATAATGATTGCACTCTCATTTGGTAAGAACCTTGGAGATGCATACCAACCGGATAAAAATAGGGACAAAGTGTATTGGGCCTCTTTCCTTCACCCCAAATTGTTTTATTTAGGGCTGACAATGATCATCTTTGAATTTATTTTGCAATTTATAGCATAACAAGTCATCACAATCTTATAAAATTTAGTATTTATCGGAGGTTCCCATGACAATCCCTCTTGCCTCTAAACAAATCGTTTCCTTTGAAGAACTCCTCATGTCGCAGGTAGTTTAGCAAGAAGCCCTCACCAGGTTGCTTGTTGAAAAGGGGATATTCACCAGTGAAAGGGGATAAGAAATGACCGAAAAAAAAGGGGTAGTCGGTTATTACACCGAAGACGGAAATATTTACTGTGTAGAGTGTATTAATAAAGATAGTGAAATATTTAAAAAAATTGAACAGGCTATTACAACGGAGGATTCAGAAGTAAGTCTGTATTTTTGTGATGGATGCGAGAAGGAAATCAAATAAACCGATTTATAAGTGTCATATGGAAGGGAGATGGCGAGGGTGGTGGATCAGGAGATTGGGAGAAAGAAGAAGTAGCGAAAATTTGGTAATAACCCGATTACCCACTAAAGCACATCTGTAAAACCTCAAAGGTAAATCAAGAGAATCGGGGGGGATAGAGGGAGTAAAATGGTAAGACTAAAAATGGGAGCCATGAAGAAGGTTAAGATTTTAGCTATTTTATTCATTATCTTTTTGATAGGTTGTTTTGCTTCCACACGATCTTCTAAGCCTCGCTCCGACCCAGACGGCTTCAGGGGTATCAAGTGGGGAACCGAGATATCTACGTTGAAAGACTTGGAGAAAGTTGAACAAGACAAATCAACTGATAGTGATTTAGTCTGGTATACAAGAAAAGGGGATACTTTAGCGATAGGTGAGTCAAAACTTGAAAATATATTTTATTCATTTTGGATGGGAAATTTCGAGGGTGTATGGATCGATATTAAAGGTGAGGAAAATTTTGAGGCTCTTAAAAAAGAGTTATTTGAGCAATTCGGAAAAGCCCTTGAGTCTGAGGAACTTATGAAAAAGGCGTATGAAAGGGCATGGAGAGGACCGTCAACGATAGAACGTACGGATTTTTTTTATGGTTGGTGGGGCAAAAATACAGAGATGTCATTGTCATATTCCAAGGATCGCCATAAGGGAACTCTCACCATCAATTCCAGAAGGATTCGTGAGGGAAGGAAAGACTATGAAAAACAAAAGGAAAAAGAAAGAAGGTAAAAGAAAAGGGGATTCTAAGGCATGTCTGTGAATAGGAAGTCTATCTCAATAGCCGTTTTAATGATTGGAGCGGTTTTGTTAGGAGTTTCCTCCTGTGCCACAGTGCCGACTAAACCCCTTGCTCCTGGTGAGCTAAGATTATTAAGTATGCTCGTCCCAGAAAAAGAGAACATCAGGATACATTTACCATTTGTAGTGCATATCAGTTTTGAGGCAGAGGGTGAGCCAGAGATCAGAGCAGCCTGTTTCGACTTTTCAGGTGATGGGCCACACTGTTTCAAAGTAATGGATGTAAATTATGGGTCGCCAGGAACGATCAGGGTACAGATTCATACTAAAAATGCTGGCTCACGCCGTTTGGAGTGTTATGTTCTATATATTCGAGACGGGAAGATTCAACTGACAAATGTGGTAAGTACTTATTTTCGTATTATTCCGCAGTGAAGAATCTTTACCAGATTCCTTGCGGAAAGGAGATATTCACCAAGGAGGAGTTTTTAGAAATGGTGAAGAACCTAAAGATGAAAGGGGAAAGAAGAAAGAATGTATCAGGTGTGACAAATGACTGGAAAAGTTCTTTTTACATGGAGCGGGGGCAAGGATAGTGCTTTAGCCTTTTATGAGCTACAAAGAAGGAATGACCACGAGATCGTGTCATTACTAACCACCCTGACAGAAGACTACAACAGAATCAGTATGCATGGTGTTCGGAGTATCCTTCTTGAACGGCAGGCGAATTCTTTAGGTCTCCCGATTGAAAAAGTCTATATATCGAAGAATTGTTCTAACGAAGAGTATGAAGCCAAAATGAGAGAGGTTCTTCAAAAGCATCTGACGGCAGGGGTCTTATCCGTAGTGTTTGGGGACATCTTTTTAGAGGATTTGAGAAGACATCGAGAGGACCACTTAGCGAAGATAGGGATGAAGGCCATCTTCCCGATATGGAAAAGGGATACCACTGAGCTCGCCCATGAATTCATAAATTTGGGCTTCAAGGCGGTTATTACTTGCATCGACTCAAATTTTCTCGACAAGAAATTTGTTGGCAGACTCTTTGACAGGCAATTGTTATCTGAACTTCCTGCTAACGTTGATCCTTGCGGCGAGAATGGAGAATTTCATTCATATGTATACGATGGGCCGATATTTCAAAAAAACGTATCATACGCAAAAGGAGAGGTTGTCTTGAGAGATAGCCGCTTTTGGTATTGTGATTTGATACCTATTTAAAGCGGAAGAAATGAGGAAATCTATAAATAGAATACTTTGGGAAGTCCTTGCAGTAGTCTTTAAACTGTTATTTTGTGTTTAGAGGTGTTTTTATGTAATTTGCCCATTCACTTGAGGAATCTGAGTCAAGATCTCCTTGCCAGTGTTCTTTGGCTCGCGCTATGTCTCCCGTCTTCTCCACGTCCCTTCCCGGGGTAGAATTTTGGGTTGACTCATGGAATGAAAAGTCGTATAAAATTCTCATATTAATTAAATCAAATTTGATGGAGGGAAAAGTATGAAAACAACAAAAATTATTTTAACAGTTCTCCTGTTCGTTTTCGCACTGAGTTTCTCAATGGTAAATGGGGTGAATGGTAAGGAAGTGGATAAATTGAAAATAGGTTTGATGTTTGGATTGACTGGTGCAGGCTCGCCCATCGGCCCTGTCCAACTTGAAGGGGCAAAACTGGCTATCAAAGAGATCAACGAGGGAGGAGGAGCGAAAATAGGAGGGAAGAAGGTTCCCGTGGAGTTTGTGGTGAGGGATGATGAAACGAAGCCGGATGTCGCCCTCAGAAGGTTCAGGGAGTTGGTCTATGAGGATAAAGTTCAGGCCATCGTTGGATCAACGTTTGCCGCTATTTCTGCAGCCTTGAATAAAGAAGTGAAGAAAGTCCCCATTCCTTACTTCTCTGTTTGTGTCGCTCCAATGACCATGTTCAAGAAGGACGAAATTGCAGACGATACCTTTGGTGTTCATGGGGGTGCTTACTCCATTGGTTTTGCTGGAGCCGCTTACATTATCAATAAACTTGGGTACAAGAATATTTACGTCTTCGCACCCGCATACGCCTTCGGATGGGATCAAAAGGCGGGGGCAAAGGATGCTATCGAGAAGTACGGGGCCAAATGGGAATATGCTGAATCACCGGTGGGAACTCCTGATTTCACTCCCTACCTTTTAAAGATTGCTGAAAAAAAGCCCGATATTGTGATGATGGCCCACTGGGGAGTCGATGCGATCAACGTCCTGAAACAAGCTCACGAAACGGGTTTGAAAAAGAGCACAAAGATATGGTTTGACTGGATGACAAACGTATTTGGAGGTGGCATACCTCCGGAGGCGTTGGAGGGGGTGAATTCGCTCATGTCTTGGTACTGGAATATGACCGGTTTCAACGACCCTGCCATTGTGAAGGCGGCGGAAGATTTTGTAAAAAAGTACATTAAAGAATACAATTATCCGCCTGATCCCTATGCTGCCATTGCCTATATTGGAGTCAAAGAAGCAATACGTGGAATGGAGATTGCGAAATCGACAGACCCGAAGGCTATTTCCAAGGCCATCATGAGTCATCCCAAATTCGATTCCATGAGGGGTCCAGGAGTTTGGAGGGCGGATCACCAGCCTCTATTCAAATATGGGTCCTTCGTGGTTGTGGGAAAGGGACCCAAGGAGAGGAAGGATAAGTGGGATCTTGTGAATGTAATCGGAGCCTATACCGGGGAAGACTATCTTCCGCCACTAAAAGAACTTGGATACTAAGATTTGGATTATAAGACCGAGAGGGAGGGGTTGATTTTTACCCTCCCTTTCTCGTTGAGGGTGAAATTGCCAGCAAATATTCTTATCGAGACAAAGAACCTTAGCAAGAGGTTTAATGGCCTTACTGCTGTCAACGATGTGAACTTCGAAATCAGAGAGGGAGAGGCAGCAGGAATCATCGGTCCGAATGGTGCAGGGAAATCCACATTTTTCAACCTCTTAACCGGGTTTTTCCCACCCAGCGAGGGCACGATCTATTTTCAGGGTCAAGATATCACCTCCGTGCCTCCTTATCAGAGGGTGACGATGGGCCTGGTGAGAACCTTTCAACTTGTCTCCGTGTTCGATTCGCTCACCGCTCTCGACAATCTGGTCTTGGCAAAGATAAGATTTAAGAAGGATTACACATCGAAAAGGAGTTTTTTCTTTAAAGAGGCACACCATTCTAAAACGGTGGAGGCTTGTTTAGAGGCCCTTCGAACAGTGGGCATCTCCGATAAGGCACACCTGAGAGCATTTGAACTGTCTTATGGAGATAAGAGGAAGCTGGAGATTGCCATTGCTTTATCGCTGAACCCACGGATTCTTCTTCTGGATGAACCTCTGGCAGGATTGAGCGATGCCGAGATTAACGAAGTGTTGGGTCTCATCCATGAAGTGAAAAAGAATTTCACACTGATTCTTATTGAGCACAAAATATCGAGGATTGTTAATCTGGTCGGAAGATTGAGCGTGATGCATGAAGGAAGGCTCATTGCAGAAGGAAAACCCCAGGAAGTGCTATGCGATCCGCTGGTCAGGCAGGTCTACTGGGGGAGGGAAGAGGTCATATGCTCTTAAGCCTCGAGGGGGTCGACGTCCACTATGGTCACGCCAAGGTCCTGCATGAGATTAATCTCCATATCCTCAAAGGGGAGGTGGCTTTCATTGTGGGCAGAAATGGAGCAGGAAAGACGACTCTCCTCAAGACGATCGCAGGCTTTTTGAAACCCTCCAAAGGTTCCATCCTATTCGATCATCAGTCCATTCAGGGTATCCCTCCTGAGAAAGTGGCCCTCATGGGGATCCGGTATGTCTTTCAAGACAAGAGAGTTTTTGGTGAACTGACCGTGAAGGAAAATATAGAACTTGCAGCCTACCCCACGAAAGAGAAACTTTCCGATTCCATTAATAGAATCCTGAGCCTCTATCCCAGAATGGGCATTCTGATCAATTCTAAAGCAAAGGGTTTAAGTGGTGGCCAAAGACAGATTCTTTTAATTGGGAGGGCGTTAATTGGAGAACCGAAACTCCTTCTCATTGATGAACCCACAGAAGGTCTATCGGCAGGCATCATGGAGGAAATCTTAGATGTCCTCACGAAGATGAAAGGTCAGATCTCCATGATAATCGTAGAACAGAACCTTTCGGTGGTTTCGAGAATGGCGGATCGGGTTTACATGATGAAAGAAGGTAGTATTTTAAAAGAGATTACGGATAAGACGGTGATAGAGAAGTCCAATGCACTGGAGGGTTATCTTTAAAATCGAAGCCTTATCCGGAGAATTGGAATGATAAAAAAAATTCTAAATTCAGGAGCACTGGGGGCTCTCGTCATCGCCCTGGGTTTCGTCATCCTTGGTTTAGGGACCTCCATCCATCGCACAACAGATTTCATTATCTTCTGCATCTTTGTCATCGGATTTGACCTTCTTTATGGGCACATGGGCAGACTTTCCTTCGGCCATATGCTATTCTATGGTTCGGGTGCCTATGCGGCAGGCCTTCTGGTACGGTATGGACCTCCAAACCCATATTTAGCCATTCTGATTGGAATTTGTGCAGGAGCATTGGTGGGAGGGATCCTGGCTCCTGTGATTGTGAGGGCGACCGGCGCCTGTTTTGCTCTGGTTAACCTTGCTTTTAACCAGGTGGGGTACTTCCTCGCCCTGGTTGCTTTCGCAAAATTTACAGCAGGAGAGGATGGTCTTTCCCTCACTTTTTCAGTTATCCCTTTCTTAAACTTGACAAATCCAAAGGTATTTTTCGGGTTCTCACTCTTCTGCCTCGTCCTGACCTATTATTTCATGAAGAGATTGACTTCTTCTCCTTATGGCATTCTATTGCGGACCATTAAAGAAAATGAGACGAGAGCCCAGTTCTTGGGATACAATACCTTTACTTACAAATGGATCACCTTCATCCTCTCCTCTTCCATCTCTGCCTTTGCGGGTGCCCTCTCGACGATTAATTACAGCTATGTGAACCCAAGCTTCATTGACCCTACAAGAAATGTTGAAGTGATTTTTGCAGCCCTCATCGGGGGCACCGGAAGTCTTTACGGAGCGATATTAGGGGGAGTCTCTTATATGTTGATCAGTAACTATCTCGCAAGATATATTCCGAGATGGGAGATGTTTCTGGGGATAGCACTCCTGATTCTTGTATTTAAATTCAGAGAAGGGATCTGGGGAAGTATTAGAGGAGAATGGAAGAGCCGGGTGGAGGGCTGAGGGGGATATGATCAGTACCCTTATCTATGGATTAACGATCGGAGGTATCCTCTACATCATTTCAATAGGGCTTTCTTTGACTTTCGGAAGCATGAGGATTGTCAATTTTGCCCATGGGATGATTTATACCACCGGTGCATACATCTTGGTTGCTGTTTTACCGTTGCTCAAGTGTAATTTTGTTGAAGGCGTACTGATTGCCATCCTGGTGGTGATTCCTCTCAGTTTCGTCATTGAAAAGTATATCATCCGCCGACTCTATGGAGAGTCAATCGATTATGCCATCATCGCCACTTATGCTGTTCTCCTCATTGGGGTTGATCTTGTCAAGTGGATATGGGGAACCAGTCCCATCCCTTTGAGCGATCCCGTGGGCAGGAGTGTGACATGCTTTTCGGTCACCGTGCCTTCCTACCGGATAATCATTATTGTGATTTCTTTAATGATCTGTATTGGACTCTGGTTATTCTTCAAAAAGACGATTGTGGGAAAGATCGTGGTTGCAGGCTTGCAAGATCGAGAGGCGGTGAGAAGCCTGGGAATCAATGTGGACAAATACTTTTCCATCGTTTTCGTTTTAGGGAGTTGCCTGGCTGCCTTAGGAGGGGTTCTTTACGCCCCAATCACCACGGTGCACCCTTATATGGGTTTCCATATCCTATTAATCAGCTTCGCCGTAGTCATCGTGGGAGGCCTTGGGAACCTCAAAGGCACGACCATTGCTGCATTTGTACTGGGTATGGTGATGGCCCTGACAGGTCGATTCTGGGGACCTGCTGCAGAGGCAATGGTTTTTGCTGTGATGGCGGTAGTGTTAATTTTCAGACCCATAGAAGTTTAGAAAAAGACGATCCAGAAGGAAATGCAGAGGAGGATCCCCCATGAACCAGGGAATGAATTTGGTTTGGTCTAAGAGCCTCCATTGGGAGAAATACTACCGGCCTCAAAGTATCCCTGAAGCCCTCAAGCTTTTAGAGGAATCTGGAGGTCATGCAAGAATCATCGCGGGCGGAACGGATCTCATTCCACAGATTAGAAATAAGGAGAAAGAGCCGAAAGTTTTGGTAGACATCACTCGCCTCTCTGGGTTGAATGAAATCAAATTGGAAAATGGGTTTATCAAAATGGGGGCGCTGGTCACCCATAGTCAAGTGGCCGAGTCACCATTGATCCGGGAAAGGGCTCTTGCATTGAGTGAAGGAGCATCCCGGCTTGGATCTCCACAGATACGGAACTTAGGGACGGTCGTGGGGAATGTGGTGAGCGGACAACCGGGTGCCGATACAACGATTCCTTTGCTCGCTCTTGATGCAAGGGTTAAAGTCGTGAGTCAAAGGGGGGAACGGATCATTCCCTTCACAGAGTTCTTCATTGATACCGGTATCACAGCAGTGGATAGTACTCGGGAGATGGTAACGGAGATCTCTTTTCCCCCATTGTTAGAAAACGAGACCAGCATCTCCCTTCGGTTAGCAAGACGGAAGGCCCTGGCGTTACCGATTTTGACGGTCTCTGTTGTTCTTTCAGCAAATTTGAAGAAAAAGACATTTCATTACGCAAGGATTGCTCTGGGACCTGTGGCTCCCATTCCCTTTCGGGCAAAAGAAACAGAGAACAGGTTGGCCTCTGCACCGATAGAGGATGGTGTTATTAAGGAGGCAGCGCGAAAGGCTGCTCAAGAATCGAATCCTCGAACGAGCCTTATCAGGGGAAGCGAAGAATATCGAAGAGCAATAGTAGCCAATTTAGTGGAGCGGGGTATCCGTAAAGGGATAGAACGTCTGGAGGGAAAGCATGTCTAAAGAGAAAATCCAAACAGAAGTGAATGGAAAAATGGTAACCCTTGAGGTGGAACCCGATGATCTCTTAGTTGATGTGCTTCGGGAAGACCTGGGGTTGACCGGTACAAAGGTGGGTTGTCGAGCAGGAGAGTGCGGGTCTTGCTCAATCATCCTGAATGGCAAGGTTGTTACTTCCTGTCTCATTCCAGCAATGAAGGCGGATGGGGGAAAGATCATGACGATAGAGGGACTTGAAAAAGATGGAAAGCTTCACCCTCTTCAAAAAGCCTTTGTTGAAAAAGGAGCTATACAATGCGGTTTCTGTACTCCTGGAATGCTCCTTTCGGCAAAGAATCTCTTGGATCAAAACCCCGACCCAACTTTAGAAGAGATGAAGATTGCCATCTCTGGGGTTCTTTGTCGATGCACAGGGTACCAGAAAATCATCCATGCCATTCATGCGGCGAGTGAGACCATAAGGAAACAAGGGGTTTAGAAATGGAAAAGAAAAAGAAGAAGGTTTTGATCAGGGAAAAAGTTCGGGTTGAGATGCCAACCCTTGCTGAGGAATTGAGCACCGTGGGGAAATCGAAGATCCGGGTGGATGCTTACGATAAGGTGAGGGGGAAGTTACAGTATGGAGCCGACTTTGAGTATCCAGGGGCTCTTGTTGGAAAGGTTTTGCGGAGTCCTTATCCCCATGCATTGATTAAGAAGATCGACGTCGAAAAGGCAAAAGCCTTACCCGGTGTAAAGGCTGCTCTCACGGCAAAAGATATTCCAGGAAGGAATGGATTTGGAGCGATCATTCCTGATCAGCCTGTTATCTGTGGGGATAAGGTGAGATTTGTTGGCGATGGAGTCGCTCTGGTTGCAGCGGATACGGAAGAGATCGCCGTTCAAGCTCTCGGGCTGATTGATGTGGAATATGAGCTTCTGCCAGCCGTTTTTTCACCCATCGATGCCATGAAGCCTGATGCCCCTAAGGTTCATGAAGGAGGCAATCTTCTAACGACGGCGAAGATCAGGAAAGGGGATACAGAAAAAGGATTTGCGGAGTCTGACGTGACTTTGGAGAGAACCTATACCGTTCCCATTTTGGAACATGCCTATATTGAACCCGATGTCGTATTGGCGATTCCTCATCCTGACGGGACGATTACTGTAAAAGGACCCATGCAAGCGCCCTTTACGGTTCGTAGAAATATTGCCTCCATCTTAGGGGTGCTCATCAACAAAGTTCAATGTGTTCAGACCCCGATCGGAGGAGGATTTGGAGGCAAGGAAGATTCTCCGATCGATATTGGTGCTCGCGCAGCCGTTTTAGCATGGAAGACAGGTAAACCGGTAAGGATGGAATACGACAGAGAAGAAATTACACTCTCTACGTGCAAGCGCCATCCAATGACCATCCAGTGTAAGATCGGTGCGAAAAAGGACGGAACTTTTGTTGCCCTGGAAGGGACGATCTATAATGAGCAAGGGGCCTATGCCTCCCTAGGTCCTGTGATCCCACCGGCTGGTGGAGTCCATGTTCATGCTGTCGTGATGCTTCCCGGACCCTATGTCATACCGAATATCAAAGTAGACGGCTATTTAGTCTATACCAACCATCCCTATGGAGGGGCGATGAGGGGATTTGGAGCCCCCCAAGTCAATTTTGTTCATGAATCCCTCATCGATGAGTTGGCCTATCAACTGGGAATGAATCCTTATGACCTTCGACTGAAGAACTGTTTTGACCTTGGCTCCGAGACGGCCACCGGACAAATTCTTGATCAAAGTGTCGCTTTGAAAGAGACGATGGTGAAAGCCAAAGAGGTCTTTAAGTGGGACGAGAAATGGAGGCCTACGCTTACTTTAAAAGAGTTGGAGAAGGTGGAGAAAAGGCGGGGAATTGGAATGGCCGTGGGGTGGTATCGGACAAGCATTGGAACATTAGGTGATGGCTGTGGTGTCAACCTTCATCTTCAGGAAGATGGCTCGGTGCTCCTCTACCAGGGCCTTACGGAGATGGGTCAGGGGTCCTATACCGTGTTCTCACAAATTGTTGCTGAAGCCCTCGGCGTGGAAGTTGAAGATGTGAGGGTTGTGGCTCCCGATACGGATGTTGCTCCTGAGTCTGGACCGACAGTGGGTTCTCGGTCTACGACGCTCATGGGGAATGCCATTTTGATGGCGGCAGACGTGATTAAAAATTCTTTATTTGAATCTGCTTCAGAACTTTTGGGAATCTCCCCAGGTCGACTCGTTGCCAAGAATCGTCGAATCTACGATCGAGATGATCCGAATCGATTTGTGGAGTTAAAAGAAGCAGCCAGAAGATCGATGGTAACGGGGAAACGGATGATGGGCCAGGGCTGGTATGCCCCGCCCAAGTCCTCCCTCAATTTAGAGACAGGTCAGGGTTCTCCCTACTTTGTTTATACCTACAGCACACAGATGGCGGAAGTGGAGGTGGATATCAAGACAGGTGCCGTGGAGGTCGTGAAGATAACGGCCACTTTTGATATCGGTAAAGCAATTAATCCAATGATGGTAGAAGGGCAGATCGAAGGTGGCGTGATGATGGGGCTGGGTTACGCCCTGATGGAAGAAGTCATCATGAAGGAGGGAATGATCCAGAACCTCAATCTTCAGGATTACATCATTCCGACGGCGTTGGATACACCTGAGATTGAGCCCATCTATATCGAATACCCAAATATCCATGGACCCTTTGGTGCGAAGGGAATTGGCGAGATGCCCAATATTCCTGCCGCACCAGCCATTAACAATGCGATTGCCAATGCAATCGGAGCAAGGATCTATGACCTTCCTGCCCATTGTGAACGCGTTTATATGACGATCAAGAAACGGCTTGAAAGGGGAACTTAAGAAAACGACGCTGAAAAGGATTCCTCTATTGCCCGGTTCAAATTCAGTGGTGGTTTCCAGAATGTTTTGAAATCCAGGAGATTAGGATAAAAACTGATTCCTTTTAAATTTGTTGGATCCATTTCCGAATCAGAGTTCGTTGCAGATTGCATGGGAGGGAAGCCGTGAGAGAATATTTTAGAAAAGCAGAAAAGATTTTAAAGGAGTGGAAAGGCAATTCGTATACCTTTGGTGAAGATGTTCTTGAGGCTGCAGGAGAGTATGCCCAAAAGTGTGGTAAGAAGGCCACTCTGATCGTCACAGAATATGGCCAAGCCTGGATTCAAAAGCCTCTTGAACAGGTGAAGTCTAGTCTGAAGACAAACGGAATCATCTTTGAAACGATCAACGGTGCAAAACCCAATGCCCCACGGGAGGATGTCTACCGGATCAGTCTTCAAGTGGCACGATCGAGATCAAATGTGATTGTTGCTCTTGGCGGCGGGAGCACCATTGACGCAGCGAAGGCTGCAGCCGTTCTCAATACTTATTCTCCAGCAGAGGTACTGGAAATTTTAGGAGCCAGTGTCAGTGAGGCTGATTCCATCGAGCCCTATTTCGGAACAGGTCTGGTTAGCAAGATGAAAGAGGCGACAGGAAGGGCAGTGATACCAGTCATTGGTGTTCAAACGGCTGCCAGTTCTGGAGCCCATCTGACCAAGTATTCGAATATCACAGACCCTGTGACCGGGCAGAAGAAATTGATTGTGGATGAAGCCGTCGTCCCCCCTGCGTCGGTATTCGATTTCAAGATCACACTCGATTCACCAATCAGCCTGACCTTGGATGGCGGTCTGGATGGAATCGCTCATGCCTGGGAGGTCTTCATGGGTACAAGCGGCCCTGCTTATGAGAAGGTGAAAGAGGTGGCTGAATTAAGCATCCGACTGATTGTTTATGGCCTCCAGAAAATTAAAAAGGATAAGAGGGGATTGGAGGGAAGGACTGCACTTGGATTGGGAACCGATTTAGGCGGGTATTCGATCATGCTGGGGGGAACGAGCGGTCCTCATCTGGGAAGTTTCTCTCTGATCGATATCCTCAGCCATGGAAGGGCCTGTGCTCTATTAAACCCCTATTATACCGTTCTCTTTGCTCCGGTCATTCAAGATCAACTAAAGGTCGCGGGTGCAATCTTCAAGGAAGCAGGTTATATTAAAGAGGAAATTAAAAATATGAGTGGAAGGGATCTGGGATTGGTCGTTGCGAACGGGATGATTGCTTTTGCGAAGGATTTAAATTTTCCTACGACCTTGAAAGAAGCTGGAGCCACTCGGGAGCATCTCAATCGAATGCTTACCGCTGCAAAAAATCCCCAACTGAAGAGTAAACTCCAGAATATGCCAACCCCTATGGATGTTGAGAAGGGAGATGTAGATCGGATGATGAAACCAGTGCTGGAAGCTGCCTTTACAGGGGAACTGAATCTGATTCCTTAAAGATAAAAAAGTAATTAAGTTCGGAGTTGGGAGTTCTGAGTAAAAAAACACTAAAAACTCCGAACTAATTACTCTGAACTATTGAAAGAGGAACGACAATGTTACCGGATATGAAAAAGGCTATTAAAAAAGTCGATATCAAAGGATGGAAGAAAGTCTCAGTGGAATTTGGGCGGAATGTTTTGGAGATTTCTGTTCCACCGGATTGTGTTGAATTGAGCATGAAAGAAGTGCCATTTCTTCTAAATCCCAAGGCAGCCATTGAAAAGGCTTTTTTAAATCCAATCGGCAGTCCTCCCTTAGAAGAGATCATTCGGAAAAAAAGCAAGCCCCCTGAAAAACTCTCCGTTGCAATTGCCGTTTCAGATATCACCAGACCTGTTCCATACCAAGGAGAGAACGGCATCCTTCTCCCCATATTGAAGCGCTTGGAATCTTCGGGCATCCCGAAGCAAAATATCAAGATCATCGTAGCCACAGGAATGCATCGATCTAGCACTTATGAAGAGAAGGTGGAGATGTATGGAAATGAAGTGGTTGAACAGTTCACGATCTTGGACCACGATTGTGAGAATAACGATCTTTTGGAAAGTATTGGAAAGACCAAAAGGGGAACGAATGTCTATGTCAATCGTGACTTCTATTTTTCAGATCTGAAGATTGCCACCGGGCTTGTGGAAAGTCATTTTATGACCGGAATCTCCGGGGGAAGAAAGTCCATCTGTCCGGGATTGGTCGATGTCAAGACGATTCAAAAGTTTCACGGCCCCGAATATCTTGAAGACCCCAATGCCACCAATCTCATTCTCGAAGGAAATCCCTGTCATGAAGAAGCGATGGAGGTGGCAAAGACTGTTGGAGTCGATTTTATTGTGAATGCCAATCTCGACAGAGATTTGCGCCTCACTCAAATCTTCACGGGTGATCTGGTGCAAGCCCACATGAAGGCTTATGAAATGATCAAGGGTTATGCCGAGATCCCTCTTGAGAGGGAATTCGATATTGTGCTGACTCATGGTGGCTATGTCGGAAGAGATCATTATCAGACAGCAAAGGCGGGAGTGGGTGCCCTACCAGCTGTGAAGGAGAGGGGAATCATTATCATTGCTGCCAATAACCGGGATCCCATTGAACCCGTTGGGTCCACTGAATATAGGACGCTGATCCATTTGTTGAAGATGCAGGGACCGGATCGTTACCTGGGGTTGATCCAAAATTCTCACTGGCAATTTACAAAAGATCAATGGGAGCCTGAGGTATGGGGAAAAGTGATCAGAAAGGTGGGAGAGGAGGGGTTGATCTACTGCACGATTGAAATTTCAAAAGAAGACCACTGCCTCCTGCCCGGAGTCTGCGGCCTTGATTTAATAAAGGGAAAGAGAAAGAGTCCCACTCTTGAAAAGGCTCAAGAGATGGTCCAGAATGCTGTCCTCTTAGCGACGTGCCGTTACCGAGAAAAAGGAGTTGAACCCACCATGGCCTTTATCCGAGAAGGCCCCTACGCCGTTCCTGTTCTCCGAAGAAAATCGGGATAGCCATAAGAAAATAGAAGGCTCAGGTGTAAAGGTAAGGGGAAGGATGCCGGTTTTGTGATTAGGTTATGTCGTTGGTGTTTAAACTTTTAGTCCTAATCCCTTGCCCTTTAACTAAACAGGCTTCCTAACCTTAACCTAAAGACCACTTGATTCCATTCCCGCAATAGGTAGGGTGACTCTCAAATCTGAAATCTGCAATCTGAAATTAGTCCACAAAAGTAGCACCCGTGTTGGCGGATGTAACGAGTCTTGCATATCGCTTGAGATAACCTCTCAGTTTTTTCTTCGGTGGTTTCCACTTAGATAGTCTTCTTTTCAATTCTTCTTTGGAGATGAGGAGGTTGAGTTTCCTCCCGGGGATGTCAATCTCGATCTGATCTCCATTCTTGACCATGGCAATGGGGCCTCCCTCTGCAGCCTCTGGAGAAATGTGGCCGATTGCTGCTCCACGGCTTCCTCCTGAAAAACGGCCGTCTGTCAGCAAGGCGACATCCCGATCTCTTCCAACGCCAACAATCGCAGAGGTTGGAGCCAGCATTTCCCTCATTCCTGGTCCACCTTTTGGACCTTCATATCGAATGACAACGACCTCACCTTTTTTTATCTTTCTATCCAGAATTATCTTGATAGCCTCTTCTTCAGAATCAAAAACTCTGGCCGGCCCTCGATGTTTGAGCATGGCCTCATCAACGGCGGATTGTTTAATTACTGCACCCTCTGGAGCTAAATTTCCAAAGAGAACGGCTAAACCTCCTGTGGCATGGTAAGGTTTTTCAAGGGGACGAATCACTTCTGGATTAATAGTTTTCTTCCCCTTGAGATTTTCTTCTATCGATTTTCCTGTAACGGTCAACGGATCTTGATGAATCAAACCTCCTCGGCTCAATTCCTTCATCAGGGCTGGGATCCCTCCAGCGTGATGAAGATCTTGAATATGATGGGGACCGCCGGGTGACATATTACAGAGGTGAGGAGTCTTCCCACTGATTTTATTGAAGGTCTGTAAAGAAAGTTTAATTCCTGCCTCCCTGGCAATCGCAGGAAGGTGAAGTGAGGTATTGGTAGAGCCTCCAAAAGCCATATCCACTGTGACAGCGTTTTCAAAAGATTTTTTTGTCAGAATTTGGGAAGGCTTAATATTTTTCTTGACCAGTTCCATAACCTGCATTCCCGATTTTTTTGCCAAACGGATTCTTTCTGCGAAGACGGCAGGAATGGTGCCGTTATAAGGAAGTGCCAATCCAAGGACCTCTGCGAGGCAGTTCATTGAATTTGCTGTAAACATTCCCGCACAGGAGCCTACTCCCGGGCAGGCACACCCTTCCACCTCTTTGAGGTCCTTTTCCGTCATCTCTCCAACCTTCACCTTTCCAACGGACTCAAATACTGTGATCAGGTCAATCTCTCTGCCTTGAAACTCACCTGCCAGCATAGGGCCACCACTCACAAGAATGGTTGGAATGTTAAGTCGGGCCGCCGCCATCATCATTCCAGGAATGATTTTGTCACAGTTTGGAATGAGGACCAGACCATCGAAAGGGTATGCCATGGCCATGGATTCAATGGAGTCAGCAATCAATTCCCTTGAACTGAGAGAATATTTCATCCCCTCATGTCCCATGATGATTCCATCACAGATCCCGATCGTAAAGAATTCGAGAGGGGTTCCCCCTTCCATTCGGATACCCGCTTTAACGGCATCGGAGAGTTGATGCAGATGAAGATGGCCTGGAATCACTTCATTGGCTGAGTTGGCAATCCCGATCATGGGCCGCTCAATTTCTTCATCCGTTAGTCCCAGGGCCTTAAAAAGAGAACGGTGGGGGGCTCTTTCAAGACCCTTTTTCATACTATCAGATCGCATTTTTTCTCCTCCTTCAAATTTCCCCTATTTGTCCACTTCTAACACAAGTTTCTTTTTGAAACAAGGGAATCGCCCCTATTTATAATTAGGAAATTGGAAATAGGAAATGAGAAATTTTAATGAGGGTCTTATCTATTCTTGACAAAAGATATCAAAAACTATATTTTAAATTTTGACGAGTCACGACTCACCGTTCACAAGATACGGAAAACGCCTGGGTGGCGGAATTGGTAGACGCAAGGGACTTAAAATCCCTCGGTGGTCCCCCACCGTGCCGGTTCAAATCCGGCCCTAGGCACCAAAAAATACAAGGAGTTAGACTTCATTTGCTAACTCCATTCCTTTTTCGTTTTCGGCCTTGGTGTCCACGGAGGTGTCCATCCGAAAGTTTAGTGTCTTCAATTCTGCCTCACTTACGGTGTTATACCTTCTGAATACGCTCATCGTTTTATGACCCGATGCAGCCATGATTTTTAAATAGTCATGGCCTTCCATCCTCCAAAGATTGACCCGAGTTCTTCTGAAATCGTGAAACACAAATTCTCTGATAGCAGCTTTTTTACAAGTCGTCTCATGTGCTTTTCTAATATCTTCTAAAGTAATTGGTTTTCCATTCCGATGGAAAACACGGTCTGAATTTAAAGGTCTCACCTTCAGAACTTTTTTTAGAACTTCCATCAATTCAGGACGAATCGGAATAGACCTTCCGTATCCTGTCTTAGTGTCCTCCGGTTTTAATCGGATGAATCCTTCTTTTAAATCCAATCTGGATAAAGTGAGATTAGCAATTTCTCCTCTTCTCATTGCAGTGAAGTAGGCTGTCAAGGCAACAGGCAGATACCAGGCAGGACAGTTGGCCTTATAATTTTTCCACTCCTCTGAAGATAGGACCCTCTGCCGTTCATTGTTTTCTCTCAAAAGTTTGACACCGCGGACCGGATTTACCTCTACCTTCCCATCCCGAATAGCCTTGTTAAACAAGGTTTTCAAGCAGGCGATCTCACGATTAATAGTTGCTGGTTTGGTTAAATGACCACGGTAGCTCTTTTCTGATAACCGGAATGATTGATATTCCGCAATAAGGGAAGGTTTTATTTCCTTCACAAATTTTGAACCAAAGAAGTCAGATAATTTTTTAATGCTCCTTTCGTCTCGGATATAAGATTTTTTTCTCTTTACTTCTGCTAATTCCAAATACCACTTGGTCAACTGATTGAACGTAGTTCTGCTATCTTTCTTCTTATCCAAGAGCCTCCCTTCCGCACGTTCCACCATTCTCTTTTGAAATGTTGTTTCTGCAAGTGCCTTGTTCGGTCCAATCCTCTCTCTTTTCCTTCGACCATCGAAATAATATTCTATCCAATAGACTTTATGTGAGAACTTTTTCAGTGAAGCATTGCATTTTTTACAAGGAACGGAATCATCTCCCTGCCTATTTTTACAGTGGGGACACTCGACTAATATAGCCATCTTTCTACCCCTCCTTTCTTGACCATTGATTGGTTAAGGTTGACCAGGTTCACCTTCTTTCTTATTTATTTGCATGTTTCTTTATATAAAATCTCGATATTCGATTCTGGAACGATAAAATCCCATTCTGATGGAGAACTGAGAGAAGGCAATCACGTTCCCCTTATTATCATAGGCAGTCCACGATAACAGGCGGTTCCTTTTTTCTATACAGTTTATTTCCCACAAATCTATTGAATAGCTCAAATTCTCATATTCTTTCCTAACACTCCCCACCCAATCTATTACACCGTTCTCCGTGTAAATCGATCTTACCCACACTCTGACAATGTTTTTAGATGAGCGAGTTATGGATTGTACATCGTAGTAAGCTAAAAAATTCTCGTTCGAATAATAAGGTTTCCAATCCGCCCCATAAACATCACCTATAGAAATGATGATTAATCCGATAATTAATATGACAATCTTTAATTTGATTGAAAGCAATTTCATTCAAATCACCTTCTTTTCGTCATCAGTTTTAAATCCCGATTCCTCTTTTGATTGTTCCATGAATTCTTACCTACTCAAAAAGGAAAGCCGTCCCAACCTCAGGGTGCGGTCGATTTTTTAGGGTCATCGGTTTTTACTTCTACCCTTTCTTTCTTGGCCTTTCTCTTCTTTTGGGTGCCATGCTTTTTCTTCTTTCTCTTGACCTTACTATCCAGATACATTGGTTAGAACAGAAATTCTTCTCTCTCTGAGTGGTCCTGATATAGAGTTTTCTGCAATCTGGTCTCTGACACCTTCTAATATCGGATAGGGGGACACGCCTTAACAGAGAGACGAATTCGTAGAGAAGTTTATCTCGTGGAGAGATGAAGAAAAAAGTGTTGTCCTCGTCTGCCATCACGTCTATTTTTGGTTGAAAGGTGAATGCTATATAATCCCTCGCCCAATTTGACGGTGGTTTTTTGTAAAACCTTGAACGGATGACACTGGAGATTGCAGGCTGCATTTGTCCGACGTCCTGTTCATCGAGTTGCTGGTATACCTTTTCAGTCTCATCAAAGGGACCATAAAGTAGCCTGATTTTTACCTTCTTTGGCCTCTTAGAAGTGGCAAGAATGGCTTCTAGCGCATTCCTTAGAACCTCCTGGATGTTCTTTGCCTGCCTCATCCTGTCAGACCATTGGATGAGCTCGGAATCATCCATATACAGAGGCCAGAGGGTTCCGTATATCCTCTCCCTTAACTGGGTCCATAGCTTGACTATCTCATCCTTGGAAAGGTCTTCTATCTCAGTGTTCAGAAAATCCAGAAACCAATTAAGTCCTTCCTCCAATCTCTTGTCCATCTACCATCCTCCTTGACACTATAAATATTATCAAATGGTATCGTTACCTGTCAACAGCTATTTGGTAGTCTAACGTTATTTATTTTTTACTTGACTTTTCTAAATTGGTATTTTAAAATATGGAGAACTAACTCAGGAGGTTACGACATGGACAAACTATTAAATATCCGGGAATCGGCAGAGCTTCTAAGACTATCACCAAATACGTTGCGGGCCTGGGTTTTTCAAAAGAGAATGCCTTTTGTGAGACTTGGCAGAAGGATTCTGTTTCGTGAAAAGGACCTACAGGCAATGGTAGAGAAAGGGGCCGAGGAAGCCAAGGAGAACTGAATACCGTGCTTTTTGAGAGCAGTTGAGAATAGCAGAATATGGCTAATGACTTGACTATATCGAAAAACAATTTACCTTCTAAGCCTGAAGGGCTTCATAAATTTATTCTCGTAGGGAAGGAAGTACTTAAAGCTCACAAGGCCAAGATTAGAGCTATTGAGAGAATCAACGAGTCTTATACTGTAAAAAGAGTAACCCTCAAAGATGCTCAGGACATTGCCGATGCCCTGCTTGAAGCAGAGAAGAAGTTTGGGGAGATACTGGCGAGGATACCTAAGCAACCCGAACCTTCTACAAATGGAAGATTAGGTGGTAGCAAACCTATTCTTCCCTCTGGCATTACTCATAAGGAATCCCATAAGGCCCAGGTTATCGCTAAGCATCCAAAAGTAATCAAACAGGTAAAGGTAAAGGCAAGGCAAGAGAAGAGGATTGCCACGTCAGAAGAAGTTTATAAGGAAATTAAGAAGGAAGAGCACAAGGAGAATATTCAAGAGCAAATAAAAATCATTGAGTCTCGAAAAGATGAGTCTAAAAATAGGAAGTATGATGTTATTGTCGTTGATCCACCTTGGCCTTATCAAAAGAGATTAGAAGATGTCTCTCATAAAGGAAAAATTCCATATCCATCGATGACTATCGATGAGATAATGGAATATAAGGATAAGATTCCTGCAAATGAAAATTGTATTCTATGGCTCTGGACAACCAATGCCTTCATGCATGAGGCTTTTCATGTATTGGAGAGATGGGGTTTTCAACCAAAGACAATCGTTACATGGGTAAAAAATAAAATTGGATCAGGAGATTGGTTAAGAGGTAAAACGGAGCATTGTATCCTTGCCGTTAAAGGGCATCCTATTGTGACAATAGCCAGACAAAGGCTTTCCGTTATATTCCTGCGGCCCAATCTATGGAGCTCGAGAACCATGCTGTATTCCCTTTTGAGATGATGCAAGAGGTTATCCAAAAAGTCCATGTGATTGCCCTTGTCCACTGTCCATGCCGGGCGACAGCACAATTGATTGGGAAGAAGAAATGTGACCACCCTCTCGAAAACTGTATTAAATATGACGAATTAGCAGAATATTTGATCGAGAAAGGAATTGGAAAAGAGATTACAAACCAAGAGGGCCTCGATGTGATCAAGAAATCTGAGGAGGCAGGTCTGGTTCATCTTGTTGATAAACCAAACCAAAATCAAAGGGTTAGAAAATTCATTAAATTTAGATTTGTAATCAGCGGGTTGAGGGAAAGGAACGTTTCTAAAGATTGGCATAGGGAGGTATGAGGTCGCACCCTACCCGTATATTGGAGGGCGAGCAGGGATTGAGAATGAAAGCGGAACTATTCTAACATTATTTGATTGGTTTCTTTTCCTATTCATATCCTAGTCTATTCATACCCCTTCTGGCCTTCTTTCTAACCGTCTTTTCTGTAATTCCTGGTCTCCCTCGCATCTCCTAAGAAATTCCTCGTAAGGCATATTGTCTCTGAGAAGTTTAAGCAGTATCTCCGCTATTTTTCTCCTTCCCTTTTCTGGAGTAAGTAAAAAAGGCTTAGAAATCAGATCGTGTCGGTAGTCATTCTCCATGAATTTCAGTTTGAGTTCGTAAAAAAGATTATCTACATCTGGTTGACACTTAATCGAATATAAAATGTCACCACGCTCTATTCCTACACTAAGGAATATGACTTTCTTCTTAAAGATACCCTTTTCAGCACAAATAATACTAAGGATGCATTCAGTAATCGGAAATCTAACCACATAGGTGTCTTTACGGTAGGACGATTCTATACCCACTGGGCTATTCGCCAGATTAATTGCGTACCTAACAGGGTCTCCTTCGTTTTCCATAAAGTCTTCTACCGTCATTTCCTTCACATGATCCATTAACGATTTATCCAGAAACTCTTTTAAATTATTTACCACTTTTACCCCCCTTTCAAAAATAGGGCATGGACAAATTGTAGATGGCTTTATATTCAACCGGAATGCACTAAATCATGAACGAGGTGTCAATAAAAATTGACATAAAAATTGGAGGGAGTGGCCTAGGTTTCTCATAAATAAAAAGGCCAACCGAGAAGAATTGGCCTAAAGCATTTTTTAATAGCAAGTTGCATTATTTAAATTTTTAACACGCCTTTTTCCATTAAATAATATCCATTCCCGGTTGTTGAATATAGTAAGACAACATATTTTTTGAGTACTTCCTCTACATTTCCGTCATTTCTTATTGTTTCTAAAAATTCTACTGTGATCTGAGATAGCCTTAGCAGTTGCTCATCAGTCAAGTTAATTGACTTATCTCCCGCTTTAAAACTTGCAAGTCTTTGGTGAAACATCTTTAAAGTCTCATTAGTAATGTAAAAAGCCGATAAGAGTTGTTCGGTATATTCCAAATTTAGAATTCTATTCAGAACTCCCTGCACGGCACTGAAATAGTAGAGCTTCTCCTCTCTTGTCGGAGATTGATTTATTTTATTTATGACGAACTCTAATTCTTTAACAATAATGTCCTTATACTTTTCGCTTGCTATTTGATTCTCATTTACTTTCATTCTCGCTCCTCCCATTAGTTAATTTAAGCAGATGCCCACTCACCTTTATTGGGTCTGATAATAGGTGGGCTTAACGGTAAAGTCAATGCGTCAACAGTTGTTCCAATTCCCACAGTTGGTCCAACAGTTGTTCCAATTCCAACAGCAGTTCCATAAGCAACCTCAAGTTTAAAATCGGCACCTGTAACCAACTGGCTGCTGATTTGTTTGGTTTGAATAGAGGTCTCTTCCTCCATAAATTCAACACCTAAATTTGAATCTAATGTACGTGCCAGAAAATTCAGGTTAGAGATCGGTATCGAAATCTTAGAATGGATATGGCGTCTCTTTATATTTCTAAATACGTCCTCTATTGAACTCTTTGGCTCACACAGTGAAATAAGCATAGATTTCATTATTTGAGATTCCAATTTATCAATTCCAGGTCTTACTATTTCACATGTTTGCTTAAAGATTCTATTGTCATACAAAAATCGAATAAGTCTATCACTGGCAGGTGCAATCTGTTCCTTTTCGTTTTCCCATCTTGATATTGTCACTTTATGAAGTCCAAATATTTGGGCAAGGTCTTTTGCTTTAACCTTCATTTCTTTACGAAGAAATGCGAATTCTTTTCCGGTAAGAAGTGAGTTTTTATTCACTAATTTTTCTGCTATGAATTGATGGACTTCTTTGATATTTTTTATTATTGGTGATACTTCTTTACACTTTGGACACTCATATGCATCAATTCCTTTTAAGATTACATTCTTGAGTCCTGATTCAGTGTATCGGTAATCAGTAGTTATTTTTCTCATCTCTGTTTTACAATTTAAGCAAATCATATCGAACTCCTTATAAAATGTGAGTCCCTAAAAAATTATTTCTCAGTCAGAAACCCGTTATTATGGTAAGTATCTCCTCCTTAGTCGATATTGTAATCACTATATTGAGTTCAACTCCTTCAACGTCTTTGCCTTTAACCACATAACGAAATTGACCAAATTCTTCATTCCATTCTGGTGGCTTGAGTATCTTTCCATTCTCAATAATGTTTATGACATCATGCATATCAAAATGTTTTTCTTCCATTCTCTTTTTCAAATGAGGAGTAGAAATCACATTGCCGGAATTTAAATATTTTCTCGCTTTCTCCAGTACACTTTTACCTGATAACCATTTATGGGGTCTTTTTGGATTTATAGACACCCTTTTTGGGTCCTTTGAAAGTTAACAATGTGTTAACATGCTAACCAATCATCAAAAATTTGTCAAGAAAAAATTGGTGGGACTTCAAAGTAAAATCGGGATTTTCTGTGATTTGGTGAAGATGATTTGCACCACGCCTGCAACATGAATTTTTGAAGCTAACTTATTGAATTTATTGGTGGCGGTGCAGGGATTTGAACCCCGGACACTGCGGATATGAGTTTGAACCCTGAGAACCGGCAAGATGGGAATATTAAAAGAAAATTCTATTTCCAATCAATAAGTTAAGAAATTTTCTTGTTTACTTTTTATTACCCTTTTTTACCTCAAAATACGCCATTTTTTCATCAAGATTACTGCAATATTACTGCAAGAATTTAATGTGATTTTTACATGCAGTGTCCAGCGATTGAACATTACGAAAGCGCTCATTTATTGAATGCGTGCCATCTGTTTTTGTTTTGGTTTAAAGCTGCATGCTCACCGTGCAGCTCCGAACTACAAAAACTCCCATCCAATGGTAATTACCCTACGACTTTTCCTCCACCCTGACAAAACCTTGGGAGAACGTATCAAAAAATTGAGGTTGGAACAAGGGCTATTTCAGGTGGACCTGGCCAGGATGATTGGGGTGAATGAAATTACCATAGTCAATTGGAAGAAGGGGAGAACTAGATGTCGAAGGTTTTATGGAGTTAGCTGGACCCTTTTGCCATCGATCTCAATGCTTGTCTTGGAGTAGGTGATCTTTTTAATAATTTTTCCATCCTGGAAATGAATTACATCCACTCCCCGCCGTAGTTCAGGCTTGCCTTCATAACCCTTTTCCAGCGATGGCCAGTCTAGCTGCCAGCGGTAAAGAACTTTTTGCACGGTTTCATCGACAATGAGCTCTTCGGTAGTGAACCGAAAGCCACCGTGGTTGGCAAACCAAGGGGCCCAGGCTTCATGCAAGGTCTTCTTTCCCTTTACTCTGGCGCCATGCCAGTGTTCGAAACAGACATCATCGTGGAAAAGTGCGATGACACCATCAATGTCATGGTCATTCCAGGCCAATTCCCATTGGGTCATAGCGTTTATGAGTTCTTCTCTGGACAGGTCCATCCGTTCCTCCTGGTCATTTGCAGCCTAGCAATTGCAAAATACTTGTCCTTGGTTTCGTCCTCTGCAGGGAACAAATAAGATACACCTGTCTATTTGTCAACATAAAAATTTACTGGAGTTTCCTGAGTTTTCTATCCAAAGTCAAAACATAACTGAAAATCATCAAGACCATTTGGTTTAATCCCTTGCAACGCTGTCTTATCTGGATAAAGCAAATTGAAGATTCCATCTGCAATCGCGTAGTTAAAAAAGCTTGGAACTCCAAAAAATCTTTTCGACACAATGAAGATTCTTTCTACCAACATCTTAAGTTTGATGCTTTGCCCCAGATATACTGATGCAAAATAAGAGACCGCTAACACAAGGACCACGATGTTCCGGATGCTGATATAGCTTCGAACCCTCACATCCTCAAGATGGTAACATTGCTTAATATAACGATACGATTCATCGCATTTCCAGCGGGCCAGATAATACTCCACAATCCTCCACATACTCTCCTTCTGATATTTCTTGACCTCACAACTCGTTAACAACATCATCGGTTCCATTCCGAACCCCTTGACGACGACCAGATAGAGCTTGTGACTGTAGGAGGGAAGCCTCACTGGGACAGCATTGTAATAGACGGTCTTTTTCTTCTCCTTTCCCTCTTCATAAACGATTAATACCGTCTCATAGGGGGTAGGAAGCGCCTTGGCCATATCACAGCAATTCCTTCGCCTCCCCTGATGAATCAGGTCCCGATCCACTAACCGAATCACAAATCGCTTCGCTTTCTTCTCCCCAAGATATTTCTTGTAGAGAACACCTCGATCCCCACCCCGGTCGATCGCATGAATTCCCCGATCTCCGGTATGTTCAAAAATCAGATCGATCATCTTTAAGAGCTGGCTATTCTCACTCTTCACCCCCTCAGCTAAAAAAGAGTAAGCCTTGCAGTAAAGGGGGATGACTTTCTTCGATTCGATATCCGTGGCCACAGCTTTACACACGGGATACCCGTTACCGATCTCCTTCTCACTCCCATCGCGCACCCTTCCCAGAAACTCCATCTTCTTGGCATATTTTTTTCTGATATCCCCAGGATCAATCGCAATCACCATCTCATCGGTGACCTTCGATGCTCCCAGCCTACAAATCTCTCCGTTGATCGGATCTGTAAAATCCTCATCATCTAAGTTCCTCGACAACCGGTCTTCTGTCTTAATCAAGGGCTGACTCTCTTTGAGCGTTCTCGCCATGTTACTGAGCTTCACATCTTTTGAGGCCTGAATCCCGTAAAGCATCTCCTTAATCAACCTCTTCTTGAGTTTGCTAAACGTCTTTGAAATGATTCCTGAGAATTTTGACAGCTGTCCTTTTAAACTCGCTACAGTCTTAGATTCCACGCTCATGGCTCCTCCATCTCCTTGATAAACAAGGCCTTCCACCTCATGAAGGATATTTTACTCAGGAATCTTCACCTTTGACAAAAAAATCCTCCTTTCAACACCCGATCTTCTGATTAATCAAATAGTTTCAATAGATTAGAAAAAATGACAATCAAAAACTCAGGAAACTCCAGAAAAATTTAGCATGAATTGAGTTAAGGAAAACACCACTTAGATTGTCAATTATTTACCCTAACCTAAATCTTTTGTAGCTTGAAGCACGCTCACCCGTGCAGTTCCAAATTACAAAAACTCCTATCTGTTGGTAATTACCATTCGAGTTTTCCTTTGCCCGGCTAAAACCATAGGAAAGCATATCAAAAAAGGAGGTTGGAACAAGGGCTATTTCAGGTTGACCTAACCAAGATGATAAGTGTGGATGGAATTACTATAATCAATTGGGAGAAGGAAGGAATTAAACCAACAAAAAGGAACCTAGAGGCATTTAGGGCAATTTTGGAATTTGAATCGGCAACCCACTGATTACAAAACAATAACCTTGAGCTTCAAAACTCATCAAAATAAACGAAATATTTAAAACTATTTGATTTTAGCTTTTACTATTTTTCCGATTTTCAAGTATAACTCCCCAAATCAAATCAGGATCAAAACAAATGTTATTGATTTTTGTCTCTTCTCTTCCAAATACCTCCGGAATTTAGTTTTTCCCTTCTTTTTATGATAATATTTGACAAAATAATCTTTTTTTTAAAAATCTAAATACACGAGATTGGGAAATACAAAATGGATAAAACATTAGCCCATCTATTTAATCAAACATCTCTTCGGTTGGGAACAAAGGAAGCAATCCTTTTCATAAGAAAGGGGAAACTGGAAAGCCAGGTCTCTAGCTCCCACCTTCATCAGATTTCCAATCGGGTAGCTTGGAGACTGATGGAAATTGGTCTTAAGAAAGGCGATAGGGTCATTCTTTTTATGCCAAAAAGCATTGAACAGGTGATCCTTCATCTCGGTATCCAGAAGGTTGGGGCAATCTCCGTGATCCTAAACCCAGGATTTAAAAAGGATGAGATGGAATTTTTTTTAAAAGATACCGGTGCAAAAATTGTCTTTGTTGGGAAGAAAGAGGAGGCTTTGATCCGATCAATCGATGATAAGATACTCACCTTCTTCATCGACACGGAGGCTCCTTTTATTGAGGATAAATTATTTCCAAAATCTTCTAATCAAATATGCGATGCAGAGGGAAGTATTCATGATCCTGCCATCCTTATCTACACCTCCGGGACGACAGGCCAACCTAAAGGAGCGATACTCACCCAGCAGAACCTCATTCAAGATGCAAAGAACATCATCCAGATTTGGGAGATTACAGAAAGGGATGTTCTCTGTCATGCTCTTCCACTATTTCATATCCACGGTTTATGCTTTGCCCTGCACACATCGTTGATCGCTGGAGTTAAAATGGTGATGTCCGATGAATTCTCTCCGGATACCGTCATTGATATCCTCTCCCGTCAGAAGGGGGAACTGGCCTGCACTATGTTTATGGGTGTACCGACAATGTATTTGAGGATAATCGAGAGGATGGGAGGGGAGAAGGGTGATTTCAGTCACATTCGACTGTTGGCCTCTGGCTCAGCTCCATTGCTTCCTAAAGATTTTGAGAGGATCAAAGAGGTATTTGGGAAGGAACCTGTGGAGAGAGAGGGAATGTCCGAAACTGGAATGAATTTTTCGAATCCTCTCCGAGAAATAAAAAAGCCTGGGTCTATTGGTATTCCACTTCCCAATGTAGAAGTAAGAATCGTGAACCCGGATACACTCCAAGATGTAAAACCAGGCAAGGTAGGGGAAATTTGGTTAAAGGGTCCTAACGTCAGTCCGGGTTATTGGAGAAGGTCCCTGGAGACAGAGGCTTCCTTTGTGAATGGATGGTTTCGTACCGGGGATCTAGGCAAGAGGGATGAGGATGGATATTACTACATCGCAGACCGTTTGAAGCATATCATCATCTCCGGAGGAGAAAATATCTCACCTAAAGAGATCGAATCCGTGATCAATCATCATCAAAAGGTTTCAGAATCCTGCGTTGTAGGAATTCCTGATGAGAAATGGGGGGAGAAAGTGGTTGCCGCAGTTGTATTAAAACCGGGGGTGACTCTAACAGTACAAGAGATACAAAATCACTGCAGACAACATCTCCTGGCTTGGAAATGCCCAAAGGATGTCTTCTTCTTAGAGGAACTCCCCAGAAATAAAATGGGGAAAGTCATGAAAGAGATAGTGACAAAATTCATCCTCAACGGGGTCGAACCCAGGGACACGCCAGTTAAATCACCTAGGTCATAAACTTTCGGCCAAGTACCACCATCGCTCTAACATGATTTGTATTTGGAAACAGCACAGTCAACCGGGCAACTCCAAACTACAAAAACTCCCGCACGCTAGTAATTACCCTACGACTGTCCCTTTACCCTGACCGAACATTGGCAGAACGCATCAAAAAATGGAGGCTGGAGCAGGGACTCTTCCAAAGGGATCTTGCTAAGAGGATAGGGGTGGATGAGATGACCATAGTCAATTGGAAGAAGGGCAAGACCCCACCAATTAGGCAAAACTTGCAGAAATTAGAGAAAATTTTGGGTGATTTACCAACTTCTTAATTTAAATTAGAAACTTACCCTAGCGGATATTTCCAGGTAGACTTCTGACTAGAGACTCCACCTGTCTGCATAGATGATCCTGTAACCTATGTAAATTCCCTTTTCTAATCGAGAGCCTTTTTTTAGGTGTCGATTCAAATGAATAATGAGATTATGCTTTACTTAGATCTGGAGGTACATAGCTTCCTTTTAGGAAACCGTCAATTAAATTAGCCAATCCTCTGGCACGAGCTTCGATGAACATCTTGGAACCGTTTTTGTCAAAGCATGCCGGATTGCCAAAATAACCAAGAGGAGTTAATTTTTTAGTGTCACTCCATCCTAATCGAAATCTTATTAAATGTTCGAAAGTAAAATCAGTAGGTTTGAGCGTTTTTGCCATTTCCATATTAACCTGGTCAGGGAAGTAATTAGCCATTAAACCTGTCTCCTTCTCGCCAGCATGGATATCAAGATATTTTGGAGGGGGCTCAGAAGATGAAGGACTTTTTTCTATAAGAACATAAGCTTCTTTGCCAGTAAGCCCCAAACGCTTAGCATTCCAATCTTGGACCAAACAATAAGCTCTAACGCCAAAATCAACACGTGCTTCTTTAAATGACTCTAAAATGGTAGTGTCGTGTTCCTGATCATTATGCCAATTGACATTGAATATATAGGTTAGACCCCAACGGTGCAGGGAAGCGAGAATATCGTAGAGCATTGCTTTCATTGTTTCTTTTTTAACTGTAAACGATCCCGGAAAAGAACCAGTCGCATTATTGATTCCCCAGTAATAAGGTGGAGCAATTAATGTTTTTATTCCCTTGGCCTCTAGTTCATATTTTGTAAATTTACTCAAAAGATAAGCAAGGTAAATATTAACAGCTAAGCCCATGTGTGGCCCGTGCTCCTCTATGACCCCTGTTGGAAGAAGAACTATTGCCTCCTTTTGTACTGCCTTCTCGATATCAGGCCAAGTCATATCCACCATTGTCTCATCAAAAAGCGAATATCCCATGTCCTTCTCCTTCGCAAATTTTTATCACTGAAGATCTGATCTGTTAAATTTTTTTTCGTATCTACCTATAATGTAACCTGCTTCAACACTTCCGAAATAACCTTCACATTTTCAAGTTCAAGCAAATTCTTTATTACCTTTTTTATTGTATTGCTTCCTGTTCACCTGACAATCGTTCCGTCTCAGGTGAGCCGCCATCTTCCTGGAACCGTAGAATGGCGTTTGAGTATATTGCTCGTCGATCATGCGCATGAGCAGCAGATCGTACTCATCCACCACCGGTTTATAGTAGACGCTGGATCGGGAGATGCCCAGAAGCTCCGCCTGATGGCTGATGGAAATCTCTCTATTCGTATTGTCAATGAGCGAAACCCTATCCCTATGGGGCAAGTCCAGATTTTTTTTAAGCCAGTCCAGGTCAACCTTCAACTGACCGATCTGGCGGTAAAGCTCGGCAATCAGTTGCTCGTTGTCCTGTTCTTTTCCTTTTCGCCTATCGTTGAACAGATCTACCAGACCCTTCAGGACAACCCCTTTCCAGTTCCGAATTTGGCCCGGATGAACCTGGTATAGGCTTGCCAATTCGGCGGATGTTTTCTGTTCTCTGATCGCCTCTAATGCCACTTTGGCTTTAAATGAAGGCGGATACCTCTTTCGCATTCGTTCCACTTGGACCTCCTCCTTTGATCTCCCAAGTGTAACTTATCACACTGTCCAAATTTTGGGGTCCATTATATGTTGACGGTGTGATTATGGAGAACCGGCAATGGCTGAAAAAGGAATTTGTGCCTGACAACAAAAAAGAGCAGAGAACCCTTGGCAAAAAGATAAAGGCTTAACGAGAAAGAAACGTCTTTTTTATTCTCTCAACGTGGCGATTAATCTCTTTGGTTTCAAAAGTAAATCTAAAGCATTCTGAACATTCTTTACCACTAAATCCGCACTCTTAATTGCAGAAACCGATACCCCTTCGTCCCCCAGAACTGCTATTCCAAGGGCAGCCTCTTTTAGGATGAGTTGGTTATTGCTCCCGTTTCCTATGGCGACTGTCATTTCGAGGTCGAGGGTTTTTAAAAACTCAAATTTCCCTTGTTTGCTATCTTCCTCCGGTATCTTTATCAACTCTGCATTCATACCCAAGATTTCTTTATTGGCGGTCCCTTGAGTATCGGCTGTTAGAATATAAATTTTCGCTTGACCAGAGAGAGAATTAATCTTTTCTTTCACCTCGAAGGGAACCTTCCCATTGGTAGCAATGGTTCCGTTTAGGTCAATGACAATATTTTCAATATCAATATTTCCCCAGCCTGGAATATCTATTCTCATTTTAGACGTTTCAACCTCCGGGACATTTAAGTTGCCGATTTGCAAAATTTAATGACTTCCTTGTCAAATGTTTTGCGCTTCTATAGAGCCCTCGGAATTTTGGAATTATGGTATAGTGTATCGGGGATAGGCCGACCATCCTTGAATAGTTTAGAATAACCAAAGAGAATAATCAATATGGAAAGACTTTTTAAAGTAGCACCTTTTCTTCTATTATTAGTTCCTAGTCTATATAATACTCCCCAAAAACTGGACAGAGGTATAAGGTGCATGTTAGCCTGCCATAACCGAGAAGGAGGAATGGCACGATGCGTAACATGCGGAGAGGACATGATGCTGCTTTTAAGGCCAAGGTCGC
>Ga0208563_1000115_pt1 | contig 89687 bp, 80 predicted proteins | sample June2015DPH_17_1_2_FD_184717 | JGI IMG/M metagenome (GOLD analysis project Ga0208563, IMG submission 184717) | Peatland microbial communities from SPRUCE experiment site at the Marcell Experimental Forest, Minnesota, USA - June2015DPH_17_150... | ecosystem: Environmental > Terrestrial > Soil >... | reverse complement strand
CACAGCGTCCTTAGTGCAGGATCCGCCTTCTCTTCTGTCAGGAACTCCGGAGGTCACTTCCACAACCAATTTGCAGTTGTTGCACTTGTATTTCTGTGCCATGATGGCCAGGTTGGGTCACGTTATTTTTATTCTTATCTTGGCACGGCTCTGACAATCATTCAGCCTCTATGCGCGCGCGCGTCTCCTCCATGAACGGGGTCAGATGTTCGATTAGCTTTATGGTGTTTAGGGTGTTTCTGAGTTGTCCAAAATCGTCTGGTATAGAGGCGTCGATTCGCCAGACTGGCCGACAAACTGAGTAGCCTCCCTCTCTGCTTTTTCCAACAGCAGATGCACGCTGGCGCTGAACTCTTCGACTATTGCTTTCCTGAGAATCTGAGCGCCTTCACGGAGAATCGAATCGAGTGCCTCGTAGACCTCGCCTGGACTCCCAAAATCCGTCCCTGCAACTAGCCTCATCAATGCTCTCGCCTCATTCTCGCCCAGAATGTTCACAAAAGAATCTGTCACCGCTTCTTTGAATAGTGAGTAGAGGTCTTCTACCATGAGAGGTGCAAGGGTTTGAAGAGCGAGCAGGTCCTCTTCGATCGTCTGCCTTCTGGGGAGACGACACTCCCAGACCTCCTCGTAGAGCGACTTTCCATTCATTGTGTTTCGACTCTTTCAAGTGATGTTATCTCAGCCTCAAGTTAGGCAGTTTCGGTAATCTCGTGAGAATGACCCTCAGATCATGTGGGAAAGTGAACTACTGCACTTGGCTCCCCCTGTCAGGTCTCGGCGGTCGACTCGCGTTCTGGATCATCGTTAACCGCTGGAGTATTTGGTGTTCAGGTTCATGATTTTCAGCTTCATCAGTCTCTTATCTGAAGCCTGTCTTTTCTCGCTCAGCGGGCGTGTGGGGGGTGCCAATCTCAATTTCCCTGTCGGCGTCGACGGGAAGGTAGCCTCACGCCCACCTCAATCACCTCGAAAATCATGCTGCCGCACCTAACGGAACCTACAAGTGGATAGCCTTAATACAAAACGGAGCCCTTTCACGTCGCATTGCCCAGAATCAGAATCCCGAGCGACCCGAAAAGAGTGTCGCGGGTTTGTGAGATGGGGCTCCATGAAATCCCTTTCGGCCTAGGGAACGGGGAGACACACGAATGGGTGGCGAGCAGGGAGGAGCTTGTGTTCTGGAACGGCCTCGCAAACACTCACAGGGATACCCTTGTCGAACGGCAGTATGACGGGTGCTTCCTCTGCAATCTCGACTCAGAGATGCAATGAGCCGAGAGTCGACAGGAAGCGCAGTTCTGCCATGAGCCGGAGAACCAAAAAAGCCTGGCCCGAAGAGTTGCACCCCCCTGAGACGCTCGCTTAACTACGGGTGCTGTCAGTTTGAGACTATGCTCACCTTCACTCCCTTCAAGACCACGAGAAGAAGCTCTGCGTTTGACTTGCCGGACCTTGTCGACGAACTCGTGGGGAACCAGGTTGGCGAAGGAGATGTGCTGGTCATCTCAAGCAAGTTCATTGCGATATCAGAAGGAAGGATAGTGTCTTTGGACTCGGTGAAACCCGGCAGTCGGGCAATTGAATTGTCTAGGAAGTTCGAGGTCCCGGCAGAACTCTGCGAACTCATACTTCAGGAGTCGGACCTGATAATTGGCGGCGTCCCCGGATTCATACTCACCCTGTGGAATGGCCTGCTCACACCCAATGCTGGAATAGACAAGTCAAACATCGAGCACGGGAGAGTGGTCCTCTATCCGAAAGACCCATGCGAGTCCGCCGCCAGAATCGCCGACGAGCTGAGGAAGCGCCGAGGCGTTCACATAGGAGTAGTTGTTTCCGACAGCAGATTGACGCCCACGAGGATGGGCACGGTCGGCGTAGCCCTCGCCGCAGTTGGCGTCCAGGCCATTCGCGACATGCGGGGCCACCCTGACCTCTTCGGCAATCCTCTGAAAGTCACCAGACAGGCAATTGCTGACGACCTCTGCTCGGGAGCCCAGTTGGTGATGGGGGAGGCCGATGAAGCGACGCCGGTAGTGCTCGTCCGAGGCGTGCAGACGGCGGGCGCCGAGAGAGCTAGCTTCGCGCCGAAGGACTTCGCAATCCCGATCGAGCAATGCGTCTTCATGGGGAGCGTGGGGTACCCTAAGGGAGAGGGGGCGCTTGACGGCTAGAAGACGGGGACCCAATAGCATGCACAGACAGTCCGCGGACGCGCACGGCGGACTCAACGCGAAAGCAGTCCAAACGACCTTGACGGGACAAGAAGGCAAGCGCCACCGAAGCTATTAAACCTCAAGCGCGAGTCCCACCCAGATGCTGCCCGTACGACGAAGGACATACGCGGTGGCCTCGGCTTCGCTCTTCGCGGTGGTCTACGCCGTTCTCGGGTTTTTCCCAGTTTCTGCTATCATCGGCGCTAGCGGCTTCCTGACCTTCAGGGAGGTGGTCAGTCCGCTCGCAGGAATGCTCTTCGGCCCCGTCGTGGGCGGGTCTTCGATGGTCCTAGGTAACTTCGTGGACTTCGCTATGGGGAAGCCCGTCGTGTTCGATTTCCTGGATTTCATACCCGACCTAGTCTCGGCGGTGGTCGCTGGTCTGGCCTTCACCGGTCACAGGAAGGCGGCTGTCGGCTTCCCCGCGCTCTTGCTCGTATGGTTCACGCTCGACCCTCTCTCACCCGTGCTGGTGAGTATGGGAGGCATCAACGTACCTTTCCTATGGATGCACTTGATCTCGATAGGCGTTCTGTCAGGCGCGCTTCTGTACGAGAAGAGAGGGAGTCTGGCAAGGCTCAACCCAGCATTTGTCAGCGCGGTGGCCTTCGCGTCTACCATGAGCGGGCATGTGGCAGGAAACATCATGTACGAGAACGTCATCTTCAGGCTGGACGGAGTCATACCCAAAGACGGCTATCAGGCGTTCTGGGCTCTCGCGTTCTACGCCTATCCCCTCGAGAGGGTGCTCTACGTGGTGCTGGGCGCAATGGTAGCTTACCCCGTGCTCCGGGCCGTCTCTAGAAGGCAGGAATAGTGCGCGCGCTTAAGGGACTTGGTGGGCCCGGAGGGAGTCGGACCTTACAACCAATCGCATAAACAGCGAGAATCTAGCTAATCCAGACAAACAAAGGACATTCTGAGCTTATTTCACGTGGCGCTGGTCGGACTCGTATGGTTTACCATGCTGAGATTAGACTCAAATTCCGGCCAGTGGGCCGGTGGGTTCAGCCTGCAAGCAGGTTCGAATCCGGTGGGATTCGTGCCGTAAACGGTGCGTTGATGGACTCTTCTTACGGTGGAACTAGCCCTTCCTTCTCGTAGTCTGTGGTGATGCCATGCATCGCCCAGGCTATCACCTCAAGCGCCGCATACGTCATCAAGAACACAGCCGCGAGCACTACAACTGCAGCGAGCGCTTCCAACCCTAGTTGATTGAGCGCAGCCATGCCACCTCCGAAGAACAGCCCGCTCGGCAAGCCACCGTTTCCCGAGGCGGCGGCGAATGCGCTCTGCGTGAAGAAGCCAATCATCATGAGACCAAAGATTCCGCCGACCATGTGCGCCGGGAACAGCGATATGGGATCGGAGAACCACTTGAACTTGGACAGCCACCTCTCCGCCGCCAGATACAGCGGTCCTGCAATTATGCCAAGGATGATCGCGCTAGCCGGGCTCACAAAACCGGCCAGAGGGGTTATCACGATCAGCCCCATCAGAATGCCGTTGCTCGCGTAAAGCAGGTCCGGATTCCTCTTCATTGCCACGTGTCTGAAGAATGTTATTGAGAGGAGGGCCGCTGCGGCCGCCAGGAAGGTCGTCAGAACCACGGTCGTCGCTGAACTGTTGAAGGCAAAGACACTCCCCGGATTGAAGCCGAACCACCCCATCCAGAGGAGAACCATCGCAAGGGTCAGCCAAGTCGGATTGACGTTTGTGGGGACGACCGCGCTTTCCTTCAGTCCTTTCTTTTTCTCTTCTCTCCAGATTCGATAAACGATGGCGAGTCCTGCGGCCCCAGCGGCAGCGTGGACGATCAGTCCACCAGCGAAGTCTCTAACTCCTAGGAGATACAGCCATCCTGTAGGATTCCATATCCACGCGGCGGGCAGGTTCCAAATCACGATGAAGTAGACCACTGAATAGGCAAGGAACGCTTCGAGTTTCATCTTTCTCAGTACAACCACGCCGACCAGCGCGAGGGTTACAGCCGCGGATGCGGTCTCGAAGAGGAAGTATGTGCCGGTCGTAAGGCCAGTCGAACCCCACACTCCACTCAATACACCAACTGCGTTGGAAGAGAAGCCTCCCAGGAAGAGGCCGCCGCTGTACAGCGGATTCCCTATGATTCCACCGATTGTGGGAGCGAATGCTGTATTGAACCCGAGGAACGCCATGAAGACCAGCGAGCTCCCCGTAATGAGCAACGACTTGAGGAGGCTCTTCGAGTACTTCTCTCCCAGTTCGCCAATCTCCAGGAGTCCTACGGAAACGGTCATAGAGAATATGAGGAGACCGCAAATCAGGACCCAGAGGTTATTGACGGAGGTCACGTCTGTCATGAGAATCCCCTTTCAGCGAGAGGCGAACGCCTTCTTTGAGCGATATGCAGACGGCATCGTTCCATCAGTGCATACCCGGTCAGATTCAGCATGAATCCACAACGGCATCACGCTGTCCACCGGTTGGACTATTGTCCAGGATGAGCTCATCATGTCTGCTGCCACCTTGCTCCGCGGCTGGACGGCCGTCCAACTACAGCTATCTAAGTGTTGTACCTAATTCAGGCTCAAGGATACGAGCCTCTGTGCACGTGGAGGGTTGTTGCGAAGAGTATGCAAAGCGGTCGTTCCAAAGGATGACGCTGAGCTCACATGGCGACGAGACGCCTTTTGATTGGAGCCCAGGTCCGCCCCTAAGTAACTGGGTTACCACCTGAATGTCATGGTTCGAGACCTTCCCGAGCGCGCTAGTCCGATCAGGACTGGACCTCGAGGAGCACTGAATCCTTGTATTTCTGAATGACGTCTTCTCTTGTCATCAGTGCGAAGTTGTGCCCCCAGGAGGGGTGGCGATGCGTTGGACAGTCGCATGCGCTGAAGAGGCAATTGAGTGTGCGAGCGCTGGAGTCGAAGTCGACGACCTCGGGAATCGCCCATGGTTCGAGTGGGGGAAGGCCGAAGTTGCTCTCCTGGTTGCACAGGTAGGTGTTGTTCGACAGAAGGAAGTAGACTCGCTTACACTTCGGGCAGAATAACATCTTGCTCGTACTCGAGACGGTTCAGCCTTTCAGCAGAAGGGCGTAGAACGAATATAAACCAATGCGCCAGAACGCTGGACAGATATGGAGTCAAGAAGCCATGTGGAGGACGAACGTCCTATAGGGAGCCGTTCTCGGAACGAGGTTACCACAGATCAACTGGACAAGAGAATCCTAGCGCGCTTGCTGAGCGAAGGCAGAACTTCTTTCAGGCAGATGGCGCAGGAGTATCATACGTCGACTTCGACTGTCTCGTCGAGGGTCTCAAGGCTCGAGAAGTCGGGCGTTATCACAGGCTACTCGGCAACCGTTGATTTCGAGGCTTTGGGATACGACCTCACTGCTGTCACTGAGATTCGGGTCTCAAAGGGGAAGTTGTTTGAGATGGAGAGAGAAATCGCAAAGCTTCCGGGCGTGTGCGCCGTCTACGACGTGACCGGCGAAATCGACGGGATTATCGTTGCGAAGTTCAGGAAACGTGAGGAATTAAGCAGATTCACAAAAGGTCTGCTCGGCATGCCCTTTGTGGAACGGGCAAATTCCCATATTGTACTCAACACATTCCGAGAGGACTTCCGCGTCCCCCTCTAACTTGCATCCGAGACATTACTGGGTCCTGGCTACGACCGGCTTAGTCTTGTTGCCGTGCTGAGCTTCGGTGTGGTAGCGGTGGTCGCAACGATCTGACTAAGTAGCGCAAAAAACTAGAATCTGGCTAATCCAGACGAACAGAGGCTATTCTGAGCTTATCATGATTTGGGCCGGAAGGGACCTGACCAATGCACTTGTCGATTTTTCAGGCCCAAACCCTTGACACGGCCAAGGAGCTGAGTCGGCCAGAACTCGAACAGAGGCCATTCTGAGCTTAGATGGGCCGGAAGGTACCCATCCGGATATCCGTATGGAACCTGCCGTTACAGCGCGCAGGTTTCGCCAAGGCATTTCCAATATCCTATTGCCCGTATTTATGCACCCCGGGAAATTTCGTTGGAGTTTCGAAATCGTCTTGAAGCCAGACCAAACAGGCTCTCAGGTGCTTCAAAAGGCGTTCAACCTCGGCGACGGCGAGGAGAAGTTCATCGTTAACGCGAGGATAGGATAGGGGATCTTGGTGACGCCCGAGGGCCGATTGCCTTTCTACAACATGCCGAGCGACGAGGAGACTCTTTACGACGAGACCGAAGGAAATTATGGCGTGACTCTGGCTCCCTGGCCCGATTCACTTCCATCTTGTGAGTATCTCTTCTCTCTTGAAAGTTTTTGTGCTTAGATAGAAGAGAAGCAGGTCGATCACCAGGAAGATGCCGGACATGATGAGCAGATTGATTGTAGTCAATTGAATCACACCAATCTCGGTCATCACGTAGATGATGAGGAAGGGGAAGAACATCACCCCGGTGAACTGCTGTACGCTTCGGACGTCATTGGCGCGTGCGGATAGGATGACGGTCAGCTCGATGGAGAGTATGCTCGCGAGCGGTGCGAGGACGAGGAGTATCACTCCGAAGCTCCAGTTTGGATAGTAGAGATACCCTAGCCCGGCGTGAGTGATTAGGTCCATCAGGACCATGAAGACTACCGAGCTAGCCCAGATCGCGGCAATCGGTGGGACGAATGAAGCGATGCTCTTTCCCAGCAGAATCTCACTGTCTGTCATGGGCGTTGCAAGCAGCGGTTCGAGGCTCTTCTGGATCTTCTCGCCGACTATGCTGTACGAGGCAATTCCAGTCGGGAGACTCGCCGCTCCGATCACGTACCAAAAGGAAAACGCGTTCAGAAACGGGGCAACAGATGCGGATATGGTTCCTGGGCCAGCAACGCTTTCGATCGCAACAAGTACCCCGGGAAATCCCAAGGCAATACCGAGTGGGAACGCTATCGTGGCGTAGAGGACCCCCTTCCTCCTCTTGAAGATCTCGAAGTCCTTCGATGCGACCGACCACGCGTTCTGCAGGTCCATTTCTATCACTGGCTCCTGACCAGCTTCAGATACACATCTTCCAGAGTCGAGCTCGCCTCGGTAACGAACTGGATACGACCTCCGGCAGCGAAGATTGCGTTCAAGATGTCGGGATTGTCCTTCTCTGGATTATCGACTCCTATCATGAGTTTGTTACCTTCCACAGCTTCGACACTACCCATTCCGACCCTCCTCGCTGCGGATACGATTGCATCATTGACACTCTCAAGTTGCACTACGGTCTTCCTTCCGCTAATCGATCGTTCGAGTTCGGCAGGTGTGCCCAGCGCCATCAGCTTGGTGTTCAGTATCGCAATCCTGTCGCAGATCCTCTGTGCCTCGTCGAGATTGTGTGTGTTGAGGAAGATGGTCTTCTTCTCCTTCTTCAGCTCAAGGATGAAGTCCCTCACCGTCTTCGAGGCTTCCGGGTCCAGGTTGGCCGTCGGCTCGTCCATGAAGAGTATCTGCGGATCATGAATAAGAGCGCGCGCTATGGCAAGCTTCTGCTTCATTCCTTTGGAGAAGGTCCCCGCCGCCAGATCCCTCTTATCCCACAATCCCAGCAGCTTGAGGAAATACTCTATCCTCTCCCTTCTCTTTGCTTCATCGACCTTGTAGAACCGGCCATAGAAATCCAGGTTCTTGTACGCGGTGAGTTCCTCGTAGAGACCAACGTTGTCCGGAACCAGCCCAATGATTCGCCTGATCTTTTGCTGATCTGCTCTGTTTCCAATTTCATAATCGCCTATCTTGGCCGTACCACTCGTCTTCGATATCAGACACGCCAGCATTCGGACGGTGGTGGTCTTCCCGGCGCCATTGGGACCGAGAAAGCCGAAGATTTCGCCCTCATTCACGTGGAGCGTGAGATTATCCACAGCGGTCAGGTCGCCGAACTTTCTTGTGAGGTTCTCGGCGTCTATCAAATCAGGTCAAACTCCGTCGAATTCTGCATTCCTTCAACCATAAGTCTTCCCCGTAGTCAACCTCGATAGTTCGTTCAAAGTAATGATCGCTTCTGATATACCATGGAGACGGCCGTGGACTAGAGAAATCGTATATCAAGCCAACGGTCCGCCATGGAGAGATCAGGATGTGTGCCGGTATGGACAATTTAGAGTGTTCGCTATTGTACAAAGTTTGTACATATGGCATGCTTGGGCTGGAGATGCGGCGGTCATGAAATCTAGATGGTGCTAGCAGAGGCGGTTACGAATTCCCAGACGCTTCCTTCGATTCGTGGGAAACTCGCCCTAGGAAGAAGAGGCCGATCACGAGGAACCCGAAGAAGGTCGTCAGGAAGTACTCCTCGTCCGGCGGAGGAGGTATGTGGGCGACGTTGTCGTAGGTCTGGTTAACAATCCTGATTCCTCTGAAATCTGTGATTCCGAACTAATGCATCCCATGCACGCTGAGAAGGCTTTTCCATTCGGGTCTAAGGTTCGAATCCCAGGTATTAGGACGGACATCCAGGACGACTCGAAAATCGTATCAAACAGCCAAACGGAGTCCATTCTAAGCTATTTTGAACAGTGGGCCGGAAGGGATTCGAACCCTTGGCCTCCCGATTATCAGTCGGGTGCTCTAGCCAAGCTGAGCTACCAGCCCACCGTCGTCTGACGCCCTCTGACAGGCTATAACTCCTTTCCAAACGGGAAGAGAATAAGAAGCGACTAGGGACTAGCCTGCTTCGTGGGCCGGTAGTTCAGCGGTACGAACGCCCGCCTTGCACGCGGGAGAACCTCAGAGGTCCCAAGGTCGGGGGTTCAATTCCCCCCCGGTCCACTTTCAGGATTCATTCCACTGCGTGAATCTTGCGCCGAGCACTACCAGCACCATCGCGAAGACGGCGACGACGGCGAGATCGGTGAGGGCGCCGGAGAAATCGGCGGAGACCATCGAATTCCTTAGACCGTCCGCGAAGTAGGTCAGAGGGAGGACTCGGGCGACCGTTTGCAGGTATGACGGCATAGAGCTGACGGGCCAGAATGTGCCGGAGAGCAGCATCATCGGAAACGCGATGAAGTTGCTGAGTCCAGACGCCGCCCCGGGGTCCTTGACTAGGCCAGCTAGCGACATGCCCACACCGTAGAAGAGGAGGACGCCTAGGAAGAGCATTACAAGGAAATATGCATTAATCAAGACGCTGACGTTGTAAAGGACGGCTCCCAGGATTAGCATTAGCGCTGCGAGCACGAAGGCGAGAACAGTCTGGCTCAGAACGTTCCCGAGGAGCCATTCCAGCTTGGTCAGCGGGGTAGCGGCCAAGCGCCTGAGGGTCCCGTTTCTCTTCAGCTCGGAGCCGACGTTGGTAAGGCCAATCACACCATTCGCCATTATGAAGGCCGCAGTCAGGCCCGGGAGGAAGTAGATTGCGGTGCTCTGGCCGATCGCCTTACTCGGGCTGCCGGGGTTACCGTAGATACTCCCGAGGATGAGGAGGAGAATTACCGGAAAGAGGAAGCTGTAGAGCAGCCCACTCCTGCTCCTGAGCCAGTTTCGAATGACGGCAAGGCAGACGACCAATACCTTCAGTTGGCTTCACCAGTGTCGGACATCCCCGATCCCGTGAGTTTCAGGAAGACGTCCTGTAATGTGGAAGAACGGAGCACGACCTCCACTTCGAGGCCCCTGCCCACCAGGGCGGTGAGCGCCACCTCCAGGTCCCTGAGCCGGTCGAAGGGCAGGACAACGTCGGAGCCGTCCATTGAAACCGTATCGAAGAAGCGTCTGAGAGTCCCGAAGACTGCGTCGCCGCCGCTCCTGAAGACGACCGTCTTGCCACCACCAAACTTGTCCAGGAGCTCAGCCGGAGTACCAAGCGCAACGATCTTGCCTCTGTTGAGGATTCCTGTCCTGTCGGCGAGCTGCTCTGCCTCGGCCACGGAGTGTGTCGTCAAGACTATCGTCTTCCCTCTGGCGCGCAGGTCCCCGATCACCTTCCGCATGGCTCTCCTGGTCTCGAGGTCTTGACCAGTAGTAGGTTCGTCGAGAAGGACGAGTTCCGGGTCATTGACTAAGGCGACAGCGAATCCCAGCCTCTGCCTCAGCCCTCCGGACAGGTCGGCGAACCGGACCTTCGCCATGTCTCGTATCTCGAGGAGGTCGAGCAGGCTCATCGCGTCGACGTGCGCATCGTACATCGCGGCGAAGAACTCCAGGCTCTCTGCGACCGTGAGCCTCCCCAGAGAGCAGAATTCCTGAGGAAGCACGCCAATCCTCCTCTTGATTTCATTCGGCCATTGGGACCCTGCGACCGACTGCCCCAGGACCTTCACTGAGCCCGCAGTTGGCGGTCTTGTGCACTCCAGTATCTCAATCGTCGTCGTTTTCCCCGCGCCGTCCGGACCAAGAATAGCGAAGACCTCCCCCTTCTGCACGTCGAAGGAGACGCCGTCTAGTGCCGCGACCCCGTCGTACCTCTTCACGAGACCCTCCACCGAAACGACGGGTTCGGCCATTCGTTATCTGCCCGCAAGCCAATTGATATATTAGCGTAGTCTCCCGCCGCTGACGATGACCCAGCAGGAGCCGACCGTCGCTGAAATCATGATGAAAGCCGTGCTCGCCGTCGACATCGACACCAATGTGCGAGAATGCTCTAGGGCGATGGCCAAGAGGGGAGTAAGCTGCTCCGTCATAACGCAGGCCAACAGGGCGATAGGAATCGTCACTGAGAGGGACCTGGTCTCGAAGGTGCTGGCCGATGCGTTCGACCCTACCAAGGTCTATGTGAAGGACATCATGTCGACTCCGTTGATCACCATCTCTCCGAACGCCTCGCTGACCGACGCGGCAGCCCAGATGGCGGAGTATAGAGTGCGGAGGCTGGTCGTCGTGGACCGGACGGGGTCCATGGTGGGCATCATCACGGCCGGAGACATCGCCAGGTCTCTCGCTGAGAAGCATGGCTACAGGGAGGCCACCTTCAACGCGCTGGCCAGATACAAGGAGGGAGCCGAAAGCGGGCCTTACCAGTAGCTCAGTCGACTCGGAGCTTGACGCCGGCTCCGCCGGGGGATTTCAAGGGAATTGTGACTTCCAGGATGCCGTTGTTGTAGGCTGATTTCGCACCCCTTGGGTCGACGACCCCCGGCAGTTCAAGCTCCTTGAAGTATCTCCTGTCCTCCTTGTCGACCGATATGACGAGCGACTTCTCGTTGACTGTGACGTTGATGTCGCGCTTTTCGACTCCGGGCATCTCTGCTATCACCCTCACCTCCTTGTCGGAGCTCACGACGTCGACAAGTGGTTCGCGCCTGTCCTGAATCTCATTCCAGGGGGTTCCTTCGCCCTTCCTGACGTTGCCGAACTCCCTCACCACCGGCTTGCCGTCGGGTCCGATGGTGACAGAGTAGCCGTAGACTATCGGCCCTATCTCCTTCTTCGTGCTGCCGTCCGGGGATTTCGTCTCTCTGACCAGGTTCCTGGGGAGCTCCTTCTCTAGCTCCTTGAACTGCTCCGAGAAGGCCTTCTCCATCTCCCTCATCATCTCGTCGATATCGGGGAATGCCCATGGACCAAACGGATATCCCCTGCGCCTCTTCGTCGGCCACTCGTCGTCACCGTTGTCCTCCAACTGTATTTCGCGAGATTCCTCCGTCTGCACGGATTTTATCCTTTCGGTCGAGAGGCATTCCATAGCGATGGCCGCGCAGGTTGGCAGAACCCGAATTCTGCAGGAAAACTATATACAGCGGACGGAATGGACAATTTCTCCCGAAGTGAAATGGCCGCTTCAACCTATCTAAAAATAACAATGCTATTTGCAGTGATGACCGGCCTCCTGATGGCCATCGGTCTTGCGGTGGGGCTCTATCTCGGCAACCCGCTGGATTTCATGCTAATTGCCCTCGTGTTGGCGGCTGCCATCAATTTCGTCTCTTACTACTACAGCGATTCGCTCGTCATTAGGATGACCAGGGCCAAGATCATCCAAGAAAGCGACAACCCGACCCTCTTCAGAGTCGTGAGGAGTGTGGCCCAGAAGGCAAATATCCCGATGCCCAAAGTGGGCATAGTCGACTCGCCACAGCCGAACGCCTTTGCGACAGGCAGGGGGCCGAGCAAGGCGGTCGTGTGTGCCACGTCATCTATCCTGCAGACGCTCACCCCAGACGAGCTCGAAGTGGTGATAGGTCATGAAATCGGGCACGTCGTCCACCGCGACGTCCTGATGTCGAGTGTGGCCGCGACGATGGCTGGAGCGATATCGTACATCGGATACATCGCCCTTTGGGCTCCCATGCTCGGAGGCGGGAACAGCAAGAACAAGAACTCGCCGATCGTTCTCCTCGTTGCTGCGATTCTGGTGCCGCTCGGGGCGACGTTCGTCAGACTGGGAATAAGCAGAGACGATGAGTACAACGCGGATGAGTACGGAGCGAAGCTGACGAGGAATCCTGGAGGGCTGATCACTGCTCTGGAGAAGATCTCCAGCAAGGCCCAGACCAGGCCCATCTCGAACAGAGCGGGCCGGGCGCCGTCTCCCGCAACATCGTCGTTGTGGATAGTGAATCCGTTCAGGGGTAGCTCGCTGATCGAGCTCTTCTCGACACACCCCTCGATGCCTCACAGGGTGGAGAGGCTGAAGAAGGTGGCGAGAGATATGAACCTGTACGTGCCCTAGCCGAGGACCAGTTTCACCAGTGCCAATAGAGCCCCGAGCTCAAGCACTTCATCTCTGGGAGTAGGCGGTTCGCTCTTCGCTTCCCTGAGCGCCTGCCCTGCCGGCACTTGTAGCGACAAGCTCGGGAAGATGCTCGTCGGGAAGAGCGGTGCACTGAATGAGGGTTGGGAGGGCGCGAGTGGAGGCATCGAGACGGGTGCAACAGGTCCTGGTGTGACGGCCCTGGAGGTCGTCCCCCAGGCGGGAGCGGCTTCGAGGCCTGCCTCCATGTCGGGTGCTGGCTCCATGACGGGAGCCTGCTCGGGAGCCTGTTCTCCCGAACCTGTCGGAGTGCCCTGAGGACGCGGCCGGGGTGACGAAAGCAAGGCGGGGAACAGGAGGAAGAAACCCAAGATGGAAATGAAGTATCCAAAACCGATTCCTAGCAGGATTAGCAGGATGGAGAGGATCAGCAGGCCCCGGTTCATCGCTACCTCTAGGAGAAAGCAGGCCTCGCCGTATTAAGGATTGACAATGGTGGGCCGGCCCGGACCCGCACAGTTTAGTGTGCGACTCCAGACCCAAACTACTTGCCCAGTGTGGTGCCCCTTCACGGACCCGACGGGTCAAATGCCCCGGGGGGCTTTCGACTACATGGTGCAATGCCCCTCATGCCATGCTACGGATTCGAATCCGGTGGGGCCCGGCACGAAAACGTACCTCAAAGCTGGCCCGGAATGCGGAGATTCTGCATCCTTTGTGAGCCATTGAGCCATTGACCATAGAGCGCCAACATCAGCGGGCCCGGAGGGGTTAGCGTCCACGTAGGTTCTTTCTTGCTAGAAGCCTGCCCTAGGTAAGGAGGCGCCCTGGCTGGGACTTGTCAGTTCAGGTAGGCGCCCGACCCGATTGCTGTTGCCGTTCAGTAGAGAGCAAACAGGGGCAGCTACAGAACCTAGATGCCGACCTTGCTCCTCAGGTCAGGGTGCACGACCCGGACTTGTTGTTCACGGCCTTGGTGACCCACCAAGAGTGCAGCACAACAAGGTCGAAGAAGGCGTTCCTGGTTGCCTCTTTCAGGTCCGCCCATAGCTCCTCCTCTGCAGTGAGACGGCCACGCCCTTTCGCTCAGGCCCCTGAATCGCCACTCTTCGAGCCTGCGCGCGGCGTGCCATCCGTCTGGTGGCGACATAGGTTGCCAAGATTGCAACTGTAAACAGTAGAGCGAGGCCTAGCCGGACCGAGACCGGGGGGATCGCAGTGGTCGAGGTAGAAGTGGTTGAACTCCTAGTCATTGTCGTTGTCGGCGAAGTGGTTGCAGTTGTCGGCGAATAATTGAAGGTCACGAGCTTAGATACCAACACGCCATTTCCGCCCCAGGTGCCATTGACACTGTACGTTCCCGCCACCCAATTTGCGCTACCTCCAGGTACGGTGACTTCCGAGAAAGTCCCGGTTGTTCCATTGACAGGGTTGTCTTCGATGCCCACCGCAATACCGCTGGGATTCTTCATTACGATAACTATGGTGGTCCCAGGTCCAGGGGGCGGGGACACAGCTCCAGATATTGTGATGGGTTGCGCCCCATAGTACGCGGATTTGTCGGTTTGAAGCGTCACTGTGTAGGTTGCGCCGAGAACAGGCATGAGGCCAGGCGTCAGGAGTATGAAGGAGGAGACGACCGCCGCTCCGATTACCAGCGTCTCTGAGTAGTGTATTCTCATGATTTGCCGCTAAATGGTGAGAGACGCGTGTGAAGCGACAGAAACAACCATGAACGATTGCGTGGTCGCGAAAACCATCGCTGTGTAGTTCCCCGAAGGAAGTTCAGAGGTAGGCACGAAAGCGTTTGCTGTCGATCCAGGATTGATCTCGACGCTCCCAACAAACACGCCATCAGCTTGGCCTGCAGAATTCTGCACCGTAACCCACACGGACGCTGAGATTGATTGGGAATGTGTGTTCGTGTATGACACCCGCATTCTACGGCGGATAGTTCTTGGTCCACCATCTTGCTATGTCGACCCGGCGCGCTACCCAGACGTCTTCCTTTCTTGACACGTAGTCGAGGAACCTCTGAAGAGCCCTGGTACGCCCTGGCCTCCCGCTGATTCTTGCGTGGATGCCGACGTTCATCATCTTCGGATTCTTGGCGCCCTCCTCGTAGAGCACATCAAAAGAATCCCTGAGGTATTGGTAGAAGTCGTTGGAGTTGGCGAACCGGTTAGAGAAGTAGTGGAAGTCGTTGATGTCAGGCGTGTAGGGCACAAGCAGTAGTTTCTTGCCTCCCCCTCCCTTGCATCTGACGTAGTAAGGCAGGTCATCGTTGTAGACATCCGAGTCGTAGAGGAATCCTCCTTCTTCGCAGAGGAGCCTGATAGTGTTCTGGCTCGGTTCCCTGCAGTACCATCCTAAGGGCCTCTGCCCCGTTATGTCGGTGAAGGACTTCACTGTGGCCTTGATTACCTGCCTTTCTTCCGCGACACTCAAGGTGTAATGCTCGATCCATCTGTAGCCGTGTCCGCAGATTTCGTGCCCTCTGAGGACTATCTCCTTCGCGGCCATAGGGTTCACCTGGAGCGTTCTTGCCGTGACGAAGAATGTGACCTTCACCCCGAACCTGTCGAACAGGTTGAGTAGCCTCCAGATCGCCGCTCGGGTCTCGTACTCGAAGACCGACTCGATGCCGAGGTCTCGCTTCGGCGGCTGTCCGTAGGATGCGAACTCGCCGTAGGTTTCGGGTCCTTCGTCCCCATAGATTACCGAGCGCTCTCCGCCCGCTTCGTAGTTGACCACAAATGTCAGGGCGAGTCGTGCTTCCTCTGGCCACCGGACCTGGGGCAAGTCCTTCCCATACCCAACAAAATCACGTTCCATCGACGAACCTCTGGTCGTCCCTCTCATGGCGGAAGACTCTCTGGGCTCGCTTTTTATCCCTGCGTGAGGAGGAAGTTCTTCACCTTTCCGTCCTCAAGGTCCACAAGGACGCCACGCAGGATCCCTTCGCTGTATTCGCTGCCGGGGTTGAAGCAAAGGGTCCTCCCTATCTTCACGAAGCCCTTCGATTCGTGAATGTGCCCATGGAGCCCGACCAGCGGCTGGTGTTTCTCTATTGCCGCGCGAATCGCTGAGCTCCCTCCTGGCCCGACAGACATTTCTCCGCCTACAATGATTGGTTTCAGGTTCTCGTCCAGCCTCGGACATGTATCCAAACCAGAATCGATTGGGGGGACGTGGAGGTTGAAGATGACGTTCTTGAAGTCGTGAATCTGGGAAGCCATACCCTCTATCTTGGCCCCGAGCTCCTCTTCCGAGCACTCCCTCGGCGTCTTCCAGGGGGTAGGGTTGCTCCAGCCAGTGCTCAGCATCTTGTACCTCGAGTCCAGGTCCACTACCCGCTCTTCAGGGTCGATGACGTAATCCGAGCTCTGGAGTATGGGTGTGATCTCTCGGAGGTCGTCATTTCCTCCGGTTATGTAGACAGAGATTCCGGTCCCCTTGAGCCGCTGTTCTGCGAGGTCTACCCATCTCTGGACCGTGTCAAGCATCAGCTTCTTGAAGAGCGATTCGACCTTTTTCTCGTCGTGCTGCATCTCCTGCATTTCCTGCGGGTTGGTCAGGTAGGGGTAGAAGCCCGCCAGCCGGATCTGGCCCTCAAGCTCGTGAAGATCTTTCTCGCTGCTGACGTCGTGCCTGCTATCTGACAAGGTGGCGTGGTACTTGCCACCTGCCTCCTCGACAATCGGAATCATCAGCTTCCCAGTTATGTCTCCCCCCATGATGATGATGTTCGACTTGTAGAACTTGCCTGCATTCAGGAACTTGAGGAAACACTTTTCGGAACCATGCAGGTCTGTCGCGAAGAAGATCCGGGTGATTTCTGCCATTCTCCCCAGCTCACTGCCTGAACTCCACGTCCTCTGCTTCGGTGTACCAGAGAATCCTCGTGCCTAGCCTGGCTCGCAAGTTCCACTTGAACGACTTCGGTTCGGACTCGATCTTCTGCGCCAGGTCGTCGAGCCTGCGGGTGACCAACTCTTTGTCTGCCGGTGAGAGGGATTGGATGCCGTCCAAATAGTCCCGTACCTTCTTGATGTTGGTGGTAGCGGTGTAGTAGAAGCCCCAGTCGCTGGCGAGAAGCTTCGTCACGTACCTCGCGTCGAGCTGGCCAGGAGAGCCATCCCCAAGACCGTGCTCGCGCATGAGGACTACGACGTCCTTCACATCCTTCTCACTTATCTTCACTATCTGTAGCTTCTCCAAAAGGAGGTCGGCGAGGCTGATGGTCACAGGGTCCAGGTCCAGTCTCCGTGTGAGGTCGAGCACGTGGTTGAAGGACAGCCTGTCGAAGAAGACGTCTACATGCCTCGAGTTACCGGGGTCGGAGTATATCTGGCGGTTTGCCCCATAGAGTGTGTTCACACGTTCGTTCGGGACGAACTTCAGGCTGGAAAAGAGCTCGGGGATGCGAGATACGTACTTCGAGATCGTCATGAAATCCAGGTCGGTAAGGCGCCTCTTCAACAGGTCGCCCAGAAGGTTCGATTTGGGACACTGATAGTAGATGGCTGTGGCACCGAGGAGCCTCAGCTGGATGTCCATCTTCTTTGCTGCTTCGACTATCGCGACTGCTGACTCGAAGAATCCTGAATACGACCCACCTTCGCTGGAGCTCATCCCACCCACTGCGATTGGAGCGCGGAGGGGCGGTTCATATTTCTTTTCTCGCGACATGGGTAGAGTATTAATAATGGTCTTGGTGGTCCGTGCGATTGCGGCCTTCGAATGAGTAGCGAAGATACAACAACGAAAACTGAAGAAAAGACCTTCTTCGCAAGAACATCTAGCGGGCTTGTAAGGGAATTCGGTACACTCGACGTCTTGCTGATCGCGTCAGCGGCTGTGTTTGCGCTTACCTACACCATACTCCAGTTCCCCTGGTTCTATGGGTTCAACCCTGGAGCGGACCTCACAACTTCCCTCCTGATTATCGCCGTACCTTTCATCCTGTTGATGCTCATCTATTGGGCTATGGGAGTCATAATGCCCAGGTCAGGGAATGACTACGTCTGGGTTGCGAGGATACTCAACCCTGTGGTCGGCTTTGCTTGGTCTTGTCTCTACATGTTCGCGGTGTTCGCCACGGCGTTCGTCGGTGGGACAGCCGCATATGCGTCAGGACTCTCAACGTCGCTGGTCGTCTGGGGGCAGCTGTACAACAATCCCGGCCTCGTGAACCTAGGCAATACCCTGAGTCAGCCGGTCTACGGGTTCGGACTTTCTCTTGCCATTACCTTGTGCTTCGCGGTACTCGCAATAATTGGGGCGAAGGCTGTCAAGAGATTTCTCTATGTCGTCTGGGGACTCGCAGTAGTGGGCATCATAACGATTTGGAGCCTCCTGGCGACTACGTCGCCAGCCACCTTCGCGGGAAAATGGAATTCTGCCCTTTCCTCCTACTCTACCTACAACGGGCTCACAACCCTGGCCACCAAGCTTGGGTGGACCGCGCCTACAATCACTCTTGGCGCCTCGCTGGTCGCCCTCCCGTTCGTCGCACTTTTCCTGCTCGGTGGTAACTTCACCAACGCAGTGGCAGGCGAAATAAAGAACGCGAAACGAGCTCTTCCAATCGCGCTGTTGCTGTCCTTGGTCCTAGGAATCATCTTCTGGGCTGTAACTGCACAGCTTTCGCTGAACGCCTTCGGAGCGAACTGGATGTACGCCGTTGGCCATCTGTGGGACGTCAACTCAGCCAACTACAGTGCTGTAATGCCTGTTGCCCCGACATTCCCGCTCATGGTTTCACTTGTGGCGTATCCGAACCAGTTCCTGGTCTTCCTTGTCCTCTTCACCATAATGGCAGGTTCACTGGCAGCGCCCTTCGTATACTTCTGGATACCAGCCAGGTACTTCTTTGCCTGGTCCTTCGACAGGATAATCCCTACGAAGATGGCCGCGGTGAACAAGAGGTATAGGACGCCCCACGTCTCGATCATAACCATAACCGTGCTGTCAGCGGTGATCTTCGCTGCCTACTGGTTCACGAGCTGGCCCACAATCGAGACTATCGGGACGTTCCTCTGGGCGTTCTGCTTCGTCATACCGGGCATAGCCACTATGATCTTCCCGTACAGGATGAAGGAGCTCTTCAACTCGTCCCCCGGCTGGATGAGGTCCAAGGTTGCAGGAATCCCGCTTCTAACCATAATCGGCTTCCTGACCACAATCTCGTTCGGCTACATCGGCTACCTTGCCATCTCTAATCCTCTGATCGTCACACTCACAAGCTACGGAGCCCTGGTCGCACTGGGCGTGATTGTTGGCTGCGTGGCCATATACTACCTGAGCAGGAGATACCACAAGACCCGCGGTCTGGACACGGATCTGGCTTTCAAGGAGATTCCCCCCGTCTAGGGGCCAAGCGCGAAGTCAACCTCACGCGCCGATCGAACGTCTGCATTGGTCCTATAGGCCGAAACCTTAGATTCTCTGGCATCCACTTTCGGACCTGTTTGGGGTCCCAGGTTCAACCTGCCCTCCCTTTCAGACAAGTGTTGATCGTGGTGGCAGGGTATTAGGGAATCGGGCACCTGAACTTTCGTGGACGCGCGCGCGCGCGCTGCATCACCAAGATTCCCTGGCCGCACCAATTCTGGAATCGATTTCATTTGGAGCAGGCTCACTTTTCACAGTGTATTCGTCGATCGTGTAATTGAGTTGTTCACCTAACTCCTCTGCAACGCCCGAAGGTCACGTTCCGCAAAAGCGCCTGTGCAGAATCGCTTGATTCCAGCTTATTTCGGTTGGAATAGCTCGAAATGAGTGATTTGTCAGCGGGCCCGGTGGGATTCGAACCTAGCAGCAATCACCTCGCAAATAGCCCGAATCTAGCCCCGACTTACCAAAGAAGCTCGAAATAGTTGCCCCGGGGGGGATTCCGACGATATGGTGCAGTGCCCTCCCTCCATTAAGTTGGCGCTTTCGACGCAAGACGGTTTAAGTAAGCACGGCAGAATCTGTCATTCTGACATGTGGTTCATCACCCTAGTCAAAATGAAGAAAGCCCCGAATGCGCAAGAAGCAGCGGCGATGAACAAGACGATGCAAGAGGCGGCGACCAAGCTGGGGGTCAAGATCCACCATGGGTTCGTGACCCTCGGCCGATACGACGCAGTCTGGATAAGCGAAGCTCCCGACATCAGCGGTCCGATGAGACTGTCGATGAGGGGGCCCGACGTGGAATGGTCAGAAACACTCGTCGCAACTTCGTACGAGGACGCAATGAACTGGAGCAAGTAAGACGCGGAGAGCGTCCTCCGGTCTTCTTTTCACGTTCGCAGTTCCTGTCTAAGGCAAGCAGAGGAGCTAGGAGTTCCGGCCCGACGGGGCTCGCCGTCATACGGGTTCGATTCTCCCCACTGCAGTCAATCTCGGTGATGGTCGTGCGGTTAAGAGCACCATCCGACTTTGACTGTCCTTAGTTTCGGGTCTCTGTGAGTCAGAGATGCGGACGTCATGCCAACCAGCTTCGTCGAGGAGTTTCAAGTAGGCACTCGTTGGAAGAATCGTGAGCCAAGGTTCCGTGCGTCCCGCCCTTCGATTGGCGTTTGTCGTCGTCGCCACTTGATTCGAGTTCTCACCTTCACGACTAACGGCCAGACTGGCTGCAAGCGTGCTTCCGGAAGCAGCCACGGACCGTAATTCCATTAGAAGTCGGAAAGTTGTCTGTTGATCGAGATATACAAGTAGGCCCTCGCAAACGAACAGAGTAGGCTGGCTGGGGACATGCCCGAACGTTCGTAGCAGTTCTCTTGAGCCGTCGTGCCGGAAGTCCACGGGAATCAAAGTCAACTCCTGCATGTCAGCTCTCATATCACGCAGTCGTCTGGCCTTGTCGGCTTGCGTTGTAGGATGGTCCAGCTCGAAGAACCGCACGCCCGTGGCGCGGAACCGCAACGCGCGGTCGTCGTAGCCAGCGCCGCATATCACTATCTGGGGCACACCTGTCGAGACAGCCTCAAAGACCTGTTCGTCAAAGAAGCGTGTGCGTCTAACTATCCCTGGCCGAAGCCGAGCCGCAGAACTTGGTCTCATGCCTGCGCACAGCTTGTGCTGAGCTTCTGGGTCGCCCTGTGGAGTGTGTGGACGGTCAAGCTCGGCACGGACTAAGGCCACGACTTGGCTTGTCCTTGAAGGCTGGAAGTTCACGGCTTCGACACCTACCGGTTCCATATTCAGTCTTTCTTGAAGCGCACGCGCCGTAGCAGACCGCGCTACGGTCGCGTTCATGTGCGGGGGGTGGGATGTCCGCATGCTATTGTATGCGGAAACATAGCAATAAATAACCCACAGCCATAGGCTAAAACACTTATGAACGCCTTAACGGGAAACTCGATAGAGGCCTACGTCTTGGGGTTCAAATCGGACGCGACCAAAGAAACCTACCTGAAGAAGCTAAGACAGTTTCTCGGCACGTTCAATCTGACTCCCGACCAGTTCCTGGAGCTCGCGCAGACTCGCCCCAAGGAGGCCGAAAAGCTTCTCCTCAAGTACATCGCGCAGCGGAGAGACGAAGTAAGCGGCTCGACCATTCGAGGGCTGAAGGAGGCCGTAAAGGCCTTCCTTCTAATGAACGACGTTGAGAGCGGGATAAACTGGGAGAAGATTTCCCGAATAATGCCCCACGCCCGGAAGGTGGGACAGGACAGGGCTCCCACCGTCGAAGAGGTAAGGGAGATACTGGCCAACTGTGATCTCAGGATGAAGGCGATTGTCCTGTTGCTTCTCTCCAGCGGTATGAGGGTTGGAGCCTTCGATTATCTCAAGTGGAAGGACGTGACACCGGTGAAGGTTGGAGATCAGGAGTTCGCGAAGCTTACCATCTATCGGGGCGAACCGGAGCAGTACACCACTTTCACCACGCCCGAAGCCTATCGCACGCTAATGGAATACTGGGAGAGAAGGAAAGGTAAGGGCGATAACCTCTCTCCCGAGAAGTACCTGATAGGGCACGAGAGAGAAAGCTCTGACAGGCCCGTAAGCTCGCAGACGATCAAGAATCTAGTCATCAAACTTCTATGGGAAATAGGGATGAGGACGGAACACAAGAGGGTGCAGGAATTCAAGGCAGTTCACGGTTTCAGGAAGTTCTTCGAGACTAACGCCAAGAGGATCCTGCGAGCTGAAGACGTTGAGCGCATGAAGGGCCATCTCTCAAATTACTACAAACCGACGGACGAATACCTGGCAAGCGAGTATGTGAAGGCGGTTCCATACCTGACGGTCTCGGAGACCTTCGAACTGAAGGAGAAGCTGGATGTCTCGAATAAAGAGAAGAAAGAGAAAATCGGAGAGCTCGAAAGGGAGAACCTAGCTCTAAGGAAAGAGGTACAGGAGATCAAGGAGCAAGTCAAGCTTCTTGGCCAGATGATAGCGAAGAAAAAAGCCTAGGTCTCAGTCCTCCAGACCCTAGCGCCTGACAAAAACGACCCGCGTATTGATACCTCGATAATGCCGATTTTGGGGGAAAAGTGATGCTGGAAGCAAAAGTCGCCAAAAAGGACCCTGGAAGAAGGAAATAGACCCGCGAAGACCCTCCACTTTCTGCTTGTGAGAGGGAAACGGAAGAACGGACAAACGCTGATTTTGGGGGAAAAAAAGCTTCGGTAAGATGGGAATCGCCTAGAGTTCGGCCTTCAATCGACTACTTTTCGCCGAATTCTTCCTCAAAACCAAATGTCAGCCGTTGTCAGCGTTTTTCAGCGTTTTTCCGCGTTTTGGAAAAGCTATCCATAAACGTCTCCCGTTCGTTGTCAGTCTGGAGGTTGAATCCTGAACCTTGTCACAGAAGAATGAAGATGTGACGACTGAGTCACTGATCAAGAACCTGTTGGAGAAGATCGAAAGGCTTGAGTCGCATCTTGTTGACTACCAAGGGAAGGTCAGAAATACTTTGGCCGATTCCTTGGACTAAGAGTTCAAGCTTCCTTTAGTTTCTCCTCGACCGTTTTCAGCTTGATGTCGTGGTTCATCTCATGATCGCTCTCCCCGACGGGCGATTCACTGACGAGGACACAAGAGCGTGCTGGTTCGCCCGCCAAGGTGCCACGGACTTCCATCTGAAAGTGTCAGCAAATGCAGTGAGGATTGCAACCGAAATATAGGGAGAAGCAGTGAAGAGCCAGTTACCTAGACAGCTCCGCTTCCCTCCGGTAAGTTTGGATTGTCTTAACAAAGCGTAGCATGACTGTACTCGTTAAGAAACGCAGCAGGATGAATAAAAGCGCAGAAAGGACTCGCAGTGTTGATTAGGTCATTGGATGAGTGCCCCAACTAGGAGAATTGGGTTACAGTAGTGCCCAAGCTTATCGTGGTCAAACGAGTCGTGGTTGTTGAGGCGTTGCTCGGCTCCGGACAAAAAACCGCAAAGTTTGCACTGCCAAGCAAGCGATAGCCACCACAGGACGGAAGATAGAATCCTCCTATTCCAAACAAATAAAACGTTACTGATTCATAATGGTTTTGCGGGTGGCAAGTACCGGGTGCTGAGGGAGGGCACGGACCCGAGGAGATTGAAACCAATGGTGGAAGGAACAACACCAATAATCCGAACACCGCGAGTAAAAGAATCAAGATAACTCGATACTTCATAGTACACATCTGTATGGAATGTCACTTATACGCGTTGTCAGATGAGACTCCGTCTTGAACCTCCAAAATGGTCGAGAGGGAGGGAAGTAGATCTCACATCCGGGATTCTCGGCCACTGGTTGTGAAATCCACTTGTGCCGCTTTCCACATCTCCGAATGTGCCGCGCGTAATTCTCCTCATTTCAGTCTATCCCACGCCGGACAAATGAGCGACGAAGAAAAGGTCGAGAACGCGCCTATTCTGAAGGGCTACCAAGTCCTTCACAATTTCATTTGGACCACGTGAAGGATTGAAAGATCAAACGCTGCAGAGGTCGCGGGAATCAAGGTCAGAGGGACGGGCAAGTGGATAACTATCCATCCAGAATGCGAGCTTCGAGAGGCTTCCCAAGAAGGTCGATGACATTAGCTACCAGTGAATCCAAGGTAATACGGTTGTCGCATTTCCTGAATAGGAACTGGAGAGTGCCTCTTTCCGCATCTTTTCATGTGCCTCCGAATGTCCTTGACGGATTTGCGGCATCGGGGGCAGATGGGCATACTCTGGATTCCCTGGTTCGTAGTGAAGTACTTGATTAGCCAATTCCGCTCACCTCAATGGAAAGGTTCAACGTAATGAGTCAGAAAATCATCCATGAGACCGCCCCCGGACCCCTTTTCACTTTTTCCTATTTGCCTACCCTCCTCTATCCCTTGGCAGGGGCAGCAATCTTCATACCGGTCGATGTGATATACGCTCTGGATGTGCTATACTCGTTCTCTCTGTGGAACCTTTGGGGCTTCTTGGTCGGTCTGATCTTTGATTTGCTTCTAATTTATACCATAAGAAATCTGTGGTTGCTACCGATCCACCGAGCGTCGTTCTTTCAGGACTACTTCACTGTGAGCCGGAGAAGGGCCGCGGAGAAGTTGCAGTACGCTGACGTATCGCACGTGGAGAAGCACAAGTCCCGCACGCTCACGAACATAGGAACTCTTGTGCGAATCTCTGTAAAGGGGAGAGACTCGGCATTGACCATCCCACTGAACCCGAGAAACAGGAAGCTGAAGACGGACCTGTACACCTGGCTGACCGAGAGGACAGGCCAAGCCAACTGAAGCCGCCAAACAGGATAGACTATTGGTAAACGTCACCTCTTCGAGCATGACCGACGACATTACGTGTTGATTTGGCTGGCTTCGAATAGGATTCTTGACCTGAAGGAGCCTCCGCACATAATAAGGTGCGGGGGGTGGGATTTCCACCCCAATTTACCAGTAAGCACGCGCGCTAGCATGAGACTCATAAGGCAAGTCAACAACGCCTGGGCCAATGAAGACCGCCTACTCCGAAACCTACAGGGTCTCCAAGACCTTCGATGCTCCCCTAGAGTTCGTCTACGCCTGGTGCACCGATTACAGAGAGGACGACCCGAAGATGTTCAGTTCCAAGCTCAGGCGCGTCTTCCACGAGAAGACGAAGAAGAGGGCGATCTGGACCATCGCGGGAGAGGGCCTTCCTTCTGGCATCGACCCAGTCAGAGTGGTCTGGCTCCGGCCTCCCGACGCTTGGCATCTTGAGACCTGCGGCGACGAGACCTTGGTGGGGGACTATAAACTCACGGCGTTGAGCAGCAGAAGGACAAGGCTGGACATGGCATTCACCCAGACATACGGCACGAGGAAGGAGGTCCGAAGCAGGGAAGGCTTCCAGCGCGCGCCGCGCTACCCTCGACCACTGGAACCACTACGCGAAGTTCTTGGAACGGGACTACAGGCTCTCTCTGCGCTTTCGCGCGCGCGCAGCAGGGTCTCTAGCATCTAGAAACAGAAAAGTGAAAAGCGAATAGTTTGCGCCCACCCGCGGCGCTCTAACCTACCTCGGCAATGATGAAGAGAGACGTGGTCTCCCCGTTTGTCAGCGATATCCCGCTACCGTAAGGTATCTGACCATTCGATACTCTGTATCCGGTCCATACTCCGCCAGCCGACGACTGCAGCTTCGACATCACGGCCGCGACGCTCTGGACCGTCGTGTTGTACCCCAGCGCGAACTGTCGCGTGAACGAATTATCCGCTAAGCGCGCGCGGGCGACCGCAGTAGCGCCGCGGTCAGGACTTGGACCTGCGGGTGAAAAGCCCTGGGTTCAAGAATCAGTCTCTGAAATAGCTAGAATCCAGCTAGTCCAGACGAACAGAGGATATTCTGGGCTTAGATTTAGTGGGCCGGCCCGGAATTGAACCGGGGACCTTGGCGTGCGAGAGCTGCTCTCGTGAATTCGCCGTGTCAGAGCGATGTCCTAACCAAGCTAGACGACCGGCCCGCGATTTCGCACCGCCCCCTCGACCGCCTTTTATGTTTACGCGGGAACGAGCGGTTCACGCTCGTCCGCGCAGTTCGCCAATAGGCTAAGATTGCTTCAGGCGGTAGCTTTGATTAAATATCGAGCCGTTGACGCGAGATACGAAAGCGATGCAAGGAAGTTCCGAAGTGCCGGGTTTCTACAAGCTGCCGATTGAGGAGAGGATGAAGATAGTCAAGAAACTTACGGGCCTGTCCGATGAGGATGCGAAGGCCCTCGCGAACACGGGGGGACTTCCCATCGACGTCGCAGACAGGATGATTGAAAACGTTGTAGGGGGGATAACCGTTCCGATGGGAATCGCTGTCAACTTCAAGGTCAACGGGAAGGACTACCTCGTGCCCATGGCCCTGGAAGAGCCATCCGTGGTGGCGGCCGCGAGCAATGCGGCGAAGATGGCGAGGGTGAAGGGAGGCTTCAGCGTCACCAACACAGGCGCAGTGATGATCGGGCAGATCCAGGTCGTCGGTGTGAAGGACCCGGACGGGGCGAGGACCAGACTGCTTGAGAAGAAGTCCGAGATCCTGAAGGAGGCCAACGACCAGGACCCCATGCTGGTGTCGCTCGGCGGAGGGGCCAAGGACCTGAACGTGAAGATCCTTTCCACCGTGAAGGGGCCGATGGTCGTGCCTGAGCTCATCGTGAACACAGGAGATGCGATGGGGGGCAACGCCGTGAACACGATGGCTGAGGCGGTGGCGCCGATGGTCGAGAGAATCACGGGTGGGAGGGTGGTCCTCAGGATAATCTCCAACCTGGCCGACAGGCGTCTGGTCAATGCGACCGCCGCGTTTGACAAGGAAGCGATTGGCGGAGGAGACGCCGTGGACGGAATCGTCTTGGCCTACGCGTTCGCCGATGCGGACCCCTACAGGTGCGCGACACACAACAAGGGGATAATGAACGGGGTCATCGCCGTCGGGATAGCCTGCGGGCAGGACATCAGGGCCCTTGAAGCAGGGGCTCACAGCTACGCATCTCGGAGCGGAAGTTACAAGCCACTCACCACGTGGGAGAAGGATGCAAACGGCGACCTGGTGGGGAGGCTTGAGATGCCCATGGCAGTGGGGTTGGTCGGCGGGGCTGCAAAGACGAATCCGGCGGCGAGGGCCGCAATCAAGATCCTCGGAGTCAAGACAGCGACGGAGCTGGCCGAGGTGATGGGGGCGGTGGGGCTCGCGCAGAACTTCGCGGCGCTCAGGGCGCTCGCGACGGAGGGCATCCAAAGAGGGCACATGAAACTGCACGCAAGAAACATCGCGGTTTCAGCCGGGGCTACAGGAAAGATGGTCGACCTTGTGGCAGAGAAGATGGTGGTGGAGAGAAAGGTAAGGTTCGACAGGGCGAAGGAGCTCGTCGAAGAGCTCCAAAGGCGAAGCGTGCGGTAGCCCGCACACCTGACATTCTGCCCAGACGACTAGAGCCAAGCATGTAGTCGAGGCGCTTTCAGCCGCGGCGGCAGCGGCTGTCTATGCCGCGTGTTGCGTCTGTGGAGGTATGTGCAAGACTGGGAACAACACTAGCCGCCGGCCATCGGTATCCGCACGCCTCTCTTCCTCGCGGTCCGGAGCGCGTCTTCGTATCCCGCATCGGCGTGTCTCGCCACGCCGAGGCCAGGGTCGTTCGTGAGCGCGGTTTCAATTCGTTCGTCGGCGTCCTCTGACCCGTCGGCGAGGACCGCGAGTCCTGCGTGAATCGAATAGCCGATGCCGACTCCCCCGCCGTGGTGGACGGAGACCCAGGAGGCCCCGGAGACCGCGTTGAGGAGAGCGTTGAGGATCGGCCAGTCGGCGATGGCATCTGACCCGTCCTTCATTCCTTCGGTCTCCCTGTAAGGCGAGGCCACAGAACCGGAATCGAGATGGTCGCGCCCGATTACGATCGGAGCGGAGATGGTCCCGTCGCGGACCATTCTGTTGATGACCTTGCCGAACCTCGCCCGCTCCCCGTATCCCAGCCAGCAGACCCTAGCTGGGAGGCCTTGGAACTGGACCCTCTCGTGCGCCTTCGTAATCCACCTTACCAGCGAGAGATTGTCCCCGAACTCCTTCACGATGGCCTCGTCTGTCGCGTAGATGTCCTCAGGTCTACCGGAAAGGGCGATCCACCGGAATGGGCCTCTTCCCTCGCAGAAGAGAGGCCTGATGTACTCCGGCACGAAGCCGGGAATCTTGAACGCGTCTGCCACCCCTGCATCCATCGCCATCTTTCGGATGTTGTTGCCGTATTCGAATGCGACGGCCCCTCCACGCTGGAAGTCGAGCATCGCGGTGACGTGCTTTGCGATTGACGCCATGGAGCGCTTCAGGTACGCATCCGGGTCGGACCCCCGCAGTGCCGAAGCTTCCTTGACACCCAGGCCTTCGGGGATGTAGCCTGCCAGCGGGTCGTGCGCCGCAGTCTGGTCGGTTATCACGTCAGGCCTGAACCCCGACTTCGCGAGCTCCGGGAGGACCTCGGCGGAGTTGCCGAGCAGGGCCACAGAAATGGCCCTTCCTTCCTTCGCCGTGCTCCCCGCCACGTCGAGGGCCTCACGAGCGCTCTCCACGACCATGTCGCAGTAGCCCTTGTCGAGCCGCCTCTGAATCGCCCGCCGGTCGACTTCGACGACCAACGCGACCCCGTCGTTCATGGTGACGGCGAGCGGCTGGGCGCCTCCCATCTCTCCGAGTCCGGAGGTAAGAACAATCCTTCCCTTCAGCGATCCACCAAAGTGCTTCGAGGCAACGGCCGCGAGAGTCTCATAGGTGCCTTGGAGTATCCCTTGTGTGCCTATGTACATCCAGCTACCCGCGGTCATCTGCCCGTACATCGTGAGCCCCCTCGCCTCCAGTTCCCTGAAGTAGGTCCAGTCGGCCCACTTCGGCACGATCATGGCGTTGGAGATGAGCACCCTCGGGGCCCTCTCGCTCGTCCTGAACACCGCAACGGGTTTGCCGGATTGGATGAGCAGCGTCTCATCGTTGGCCAGAGCCTTCAGCGACTTCACGATCGCTTCGTAGGCGGGCCAGCTTCTTGCAGCCCTCCCCGTCCCACCGTATACTATCAGCTTCTCCGGATCCTTGGCAACCTCCGGGTCGAGGTTGTTCATCAGCATCCGGAGCGCAGCCTCCTGGTGCCAGCTCCTGCACGATATCTCGCTGCCCTGCGGTGCCCTGATGACGTGCTTCTGCACGAAGGTTTCAGGCGATGACTCTCGATTTAAGAGTTCAGCCCTGCTCATCACGGCACCAGTAAGTCCATGACGATTGGCGCCGTCGCCCGGCGAGTGGCGGAATCGCGCGGGCCGCTGGAAGTGGGTATCCTTAATATTCAAAGCCCGAAAAGCTGGGCGTTCATGCAGGCCAGCCCTGACGTACTCTCAAGACTGAGTTCCGACATTGACCGCGATGCAGGCAAGGCCCAAGACTTCTTTGTAAGGATGCTGAGAGTAAACGCGGTCAACCCCAGGATGGGGGGGCCAGGCGAGATTGACCGAGCGAATCTCATCCAGTCTTTCCTTGAAGGCGAGGGATTCGAGGTTTCAAGGGTCGACGCGCCTGACAGCGGATACAAACGCGGAGTCAGACCGAACATCTGCACCAGGGTCGAAGGAGAGGACAAGAGCAAGACGCTTTGGTTCCTCGCCCACATGGACACCGTTCCGGAAGGTAGCAGGGAACTGTGGAACAGCGATCCATTTGAGCCAAGAATCGAAGACGGAAAGATCTTTGCCAGGGGCGCGGAGGACAACGGCCAGTCCCTCGTTTCAAGCCTCTTCGCTCTCAGAGAACTGAAGTCGCTAGGCGAACGGCTTCCATTCAACGTGGGCGCCTGGTTTGTCGCCGATGAGGAATGCGGGAGCAACTACGGTGTGAAGTATCTGTTGGAGCATTCTCACTTTAGGCCAGGCGATCTTATCGTCGTTCCTGACGCCGGAAGCCCGAGCGGAACCGACATCGAGATAGCTGAGAAGAACCTCTTGTGGTTCAAGGTCACCACCAGAGGAAAGCAGGTACACGCAAGCCTCCCCGCGAAGGGCAAGAATGCCCACAGGCTTGGCATGAAGCTCGCGCTGGCCCTTGACGAGAGCCTGCACCGGCGCTACCCCAAGCGCAACGACCTCTTCGATGATCCGTCTTCGACTTTTGAACCTACGAAGATAGATCCGAACGTTCCGAACGTGAACACGATTCCTGGCCTCGATGCATTCTACTTCGACTGCAGGGTCCTGCCCGAATACTCTCTCGATTCGGTCCTGTCAGACATACGTTCGTCGTTGCGCGACTTGGCGAAAGAACACGGAGCTGACGCGTCTCTTGAGATCGTCCAGCGGGACGACGCCGGTCCCGCGACGTCTCCGACGAGCGAGATCGCTAGACTAGTGGAGAAGGCAGTCGCCCGCATGACGAGGAAACGACCCAGGTTCGTTGGCATCGGACTCCGGACCGTCGGCAACTTCTTCAGGGATAGGGGCATTCCGACCGTTGTTTGGAGCACCGTGGACGACGTACCGCACGAACCAAACGAGTACTCGCGAGTGGCGAGTCTGATTTCCGATGCAAAGGTGTTCGCCGCGATCCCCCTCCTCGCCGATTCACGCTGAGCAGGAAGGGAATAGACGTCAACTCATCCGCACGAGGGATTTCGCTGCACAGCTGTCTTGCGCAGCCGCTCGGTCTGGCTCTCGGTCCTTCATTCTACGAAGCCCTGAGTTCAACCGAAAGGAATCCCTTGTGTCTGCCGACGCCGGAGAACGCACGGCGGGGCGCACAACGCAGAAATAGACTGGTGCGCGGTTAGGAGGATCAAGATGAGCGTCTCCGAGGTCGCGAGAACGATCCAGAAAGAGGACGTGAAGGAAGTCGCCCTGCAGTTCACGGATCTGTCCGGCATCCTGCACTCTCTATGGGTGCCTTCCGGTCTCTTGCCCAAGGTGGCCGCTGAGGGCATCCACATGGACGGTTCCTCCGTGGACATGGTGGACATAAGCGAGAGCGACTTGAAGTTGATGCCACGGCTGGAAACGTTTGTGGTCCTGCCGCCCGGTCTGTTCGCGCAGAGGGTTGCAAGAGTACTCTGTGACATCTATCAGCCCGAGTCTGAAAGACCTTACGAACTTGACCCGAGGTTCGTGCTCAAGAGAGTCATAGACGAATCCAGGGGGACCCTCGGAAGGTCGGTCAGGTACAACACCTGCAGCGAGATCGAGTACTTCCTGTTCAAGAGGGATGATGCCGGGAACCCGAAGAGGTATGATGAGGGAGGCTACCTGGCCAGCCCGCCTGCTGATCAAGGCATTGATGTAAGGCTGGAGATCACTGACAACCTCAGGAGCGCGGGAGTGGTCGTCGAGAAGCACCATCACGAGGTGCCTCCCGGAAAATACGAGTTGAACCTGACCTACTCTGACGCCCTGAGCATGGCCGACACCATCTACCTGGTCAAGTTCATAGTAAAGATGACCGCGGCGCGAAAAGGGCTCATCGCGTCATTCATGCCGAAGCCCTTTCACGACGGGTACGGGGCCGGACTGCACACTCACGTCAGCTTCATGGACGAACGGAAGAAACGGAACCTGTTCTACGACCCTGGGGGAGTCTACGGAATCAGCGAGATGGCCTTGCACTTCCTCGCAGGCGTCCTGACCCATGCGAAGGCGCTGGCCGCCCTGACCAACCCTTCAGTCAATTCCTACAAGAGACTGGTGCCCGGCTGGGAGGCTCCCGTCTACCTATCATGGGCCAAATACAATCGGTCCGTTCTGATCAGGGTCCCGCCCGGAAAAGGGATGAGGGCCAGGCTGGAGTACAGACCTTCCGACGGCACGTGCAACTTCTACCTTGCGTTCGCCGGCATCCTGGCGGCAGGACTGGACGGCATCAGAAGGAAGACGGAGCCCCCCGAACCCGTGGAGGAAGACATCTACGCGATGAGTGGCAAGCAGAGGACGGCAAGAGGTATCGAGGTGCTTCCGGAGAACCTGGGAGAGGCACTGAACGAGTTCTCCAGGGACAAGTATCTGGTGGAGAAGATGGGAAGGGCGTTCTCCGACAGGTTCCTCCAGATCCGGACCAAGGAATGGAAGGACTTCAATCGCACTGTGCACGAGTGGGAAAGGAAGAAGTACCTAGAACTCTGACCGAGGAGATGGGTACGGCATATGCCGATCAGGGCTGACTACGCGATAGTACACGCGAACGAACTCGCTACGCTGGCGGGGAAGAGTGACCGCCCCCAAGTCAGAGAGGGAATGAAGGACCTTGGAATAATCAGAGACGGAGCAGTCGCGGTCAAAGACGGGAGGATAGCAGCGGTGGGGACGACCAGGAAGGTCTTGGACGGGCTGGAGAAGGGAATTGAGACGATAGACGCAAGCGGGAGGCTGGTCGCTCCCGGGCTCATAGACCCTCACGTGCATCTGGTCTTCGCCGGCTCCAGAGAAGACGAACTCGAGGCGATGGCCGTGAAGGGGACCCCGTACCTGAAGATCAAAGCGGAGGGAGGTGGAATGCCCACAACTCTCAAGATGACGGGTGAGGCCTCGACGGAGGAACTGGTCAAGCTGACGACCCAGAGGCTCGATACTATGCTGATCTACGGCACGACGACGATTGAAGCGAAGAGCGGATACGAGATGACTTTGGGAGGGGAGATAAGACAGCTGGAGGTAATCCGGGCCCTCGGAGAGTCCCACCCCGTCGAGCTGGTCCCGACCTTCCTGGCACAGGGAATTCCTCGAGGATACGAGAACAGGGTGGACGAGCTGACGGAGGAGATAACCAGGAAATGGATTCCTGAGATCGCGAGGAGGAGGCTGGCGGAGTACTGCGACGTGTTCTGCGAGAATGGATACTTCAACCTAGAACAGACCCGAAGGATACTGAAGACAGGCAGGACTCACGGCATGAAGCTCAGGATTCACGCAGACTGGCTCGCGCACAGCGGTGGAGCGAGGCTGGGTGCAGAGCTGGGCGTTGTCTCCGCCGACCACCTCATCTTCACTCCAGGAAAGGAGGTCAGAGGACTGGTGAGGAAGGGGATAATGGGGACCCTGCTGCCGACCACGCCCTTCTGCTACCTAGGGACCTACGCCAGAGCGAGAGAGATACTCGACTGGGGGCTGCCCGTCGCGCTGGGGACTGACCTGAGCGCGGCAGACATGTGCGAATCGATGCAGATGATGATGGCAATCGCAGTTCTACAGATGAAGATGACCACGGAGGAGGCCCTGGTTGCGTCGACGATCAACGCCGCCCATTCGATACAGAGAGCGCGGGAGGTAGGAAGCATAGAGAAGGGGAAGAAGGCGGACCTCGTCATCTTCGACGCCCCAAACCACAAGCACTTCGCCTACCACTACGGCGTCAACTTGGCAGAGAAGGTCTTCAAGAACGGAGTGCTGGTTGCAGAAAGAGGAAGGAGAGTGGACTAAATGCTCCGTCACGTAGCGGATCCCATGGTCCACCCGTCTGAGGAAGCTTCCCGACGGTACCGGCCCAAGGGCTCGACAGGCGGCGCTGTCAAGAGCGACCTCAACGCTAATCTGATAGAGTTGGAAGCCGCCTGGTAGATGCCTGGCTCCAGGAGTTGCAGACTGGGCGTTTCCTTCGGCCCTGAGTCGGACCTCTATTCGTTCCCGCAGGGCCACCCGATGAACAAGGCGAGGAGCCGGCTCTTTGAGGCCTCAATCAGAGAGCTAGCACGGTCGAGCGGGAAGGAAGAGGTGACGATCGTTGACCCCGTCCGTGCGACGGAACAGGACGTTCTCCTCTTCCACACAAGGGCTTACGTGGATTTCGTCAGGGAGTCGTCCGAGATCGGATCCGGCTACCTTGACTACGGCGACACGCCCTCGTTCAAGGGAGTCTTCGAGGCTTCGCTCTTCCCCGTGGGAAGCACTCTGCACGGATTGGAGCTCGTCCTGAAGGGAGGTTTCGACCACTTCTTCAACCCCATCGGGGGCCTCCACCACGCGCGGAAAGACAGGGCGGGAGGTTTCTGCGTGTTCAACGATGCCGCGATCGCCATCTGCAGCCTCCTTGAGAAGGGGACTGGCCGGATAGCCTACGTCGACATCGACGCTCACCACGGCGACGGGGTCTTCTACGCGTTCGAGTCTGAGCCCAGAGTAATCATAGGAGACGTCCACGAAGACGGACGGTTCATCTACCCCGGGACGGGGGATGAGTCTGAGACGGGGACTGGCAAGGCCGAAGGGACCAAGCTGAACATCCCCATGCCCCCCAGGGCTGGCGACGAGGAATTCAGGCGGGCCTTCGACCGGATTGAAGCCTTCGTCAGGGGCTTCGAGCCCGAGTTCATCCTGTTTCAGTGCGGTGCTGATGGCCTTGAAGGAGACCCGATTACCCAGCTAAGATACACTGCGGCGGCCCACGCCTACGCGACTGCGAAGCTTCATCACCTCGCGCACGAGCTGTGCGGAGGCCGCATCCTAGCCATGGGAGGAGGGGGATACAACCCCTCGAACGTATCTGCGGCCTGGACGGCGGTCGCCAGGGGTTTGGCAGGGGTCGGCTCCGAGAAGCCAGCATGAGGTGACGAATCAGTGAGGCTGCACAGGGACTCGATTCTGACTCTTGCAGTTCGTCGAGCTGTCGTTACCGCAATAGAAGGATTTATGATGAGGGGTTCAGCCGAATCGGTTCGATAGGACGTTGGAGGCCAATAGATCCGTGCTGACGATTGACGGGAGCGACCTGACAATCGAAGATGTCGTGGGAGTCGCAAGAAACGACGTGAGGGTCAAGCTGTCCAGAGAAGCGATTGCAAAAATGAAGGCGTCCAGGGCGATTGTCGAGAAGCTCATCGCCAAGAAGGAAAAGATCTACGGGGTCTCCACCGGCATAGGCGAGCTGTCGAACGTAATCCTGACTCCTGAGCAGGTCAAGGAGTTCCAGAGATACATCGTCTACAGCCATGCAGCCGGCTGGGGCGACCCTGTCGCCATTGATGATGCGAGAGCTGCTTGGCTGACAAGGACAAACGTGCTGGCAAAGGGCTACTCCGGACTGAGGCCCATCATGGTCGAGACCCTGGTCGAGATGCTGAACAAGGGCGTTACTCCAGTGATGTGTCAGAAGGGCTCGGTGGGAGCAAGTGGGGATTTGTCCCCCTTGGGGCAAGGGGCGCTCGTGCTAATGGGAGAGGGGGAGGCGTTCTACAAAGGCAATAGAATGAAGGGGAAGGAGGCGATGGACAAGGCTGGAATCAAGACGGTCGTCTTAGAGGCGAGGGACGGGCTCGCTGCGATAAACGGCTCAAATCTGGTGGCAGGGATGGGGTGCCTGCAGGTCCACGACGCGGACATTCTCCTGAAGGCCTCCGAAATCGCCGCCGCGATGACGCTGGAGGCTCTCCTGCCGAACATGCTTGCATTTGACGAAAGAATTCACAGGGTGAGAGGGTACGAAGGCGCCATCCAGTGCGCCGAGAACATAAGAAAGATAGTAAAGGGAAGTGAGATACTGGCGCAGAAACCGCAGAAGGTCCAGGAATCCTACAGCCTGAGGAGCACAGCCCAAGTCGTCGGCGCGGCGAAGGACACACTGAAATTCGCCAGAAAAATGTTCGAAACAGAGGTCAACGGCGTCGGCGATAACCCGCTCTTCTTCCCAGACGAAGGAGGAATCTGCCTCACAGGCGCGAATTTCCAGGGCACCCCACTGGCCTTTGCTCTTGAATTCGTCGGAATCGCGCTTACGACGGTCGGCGCGCTTTCGGAGAGGAGGATGAACAGACTCGTGAATCCCAACCTGAACATGGGGCTCCCAGCCTTCCTAACAAAGGGGGCAGGGATGTTCTCGGGCATGATGCTCGCCCAGTACACGGCAGCGTCCCTCGTATGTGAGAACAGGGTCCTGTCGACGCCCGCCGCGACGGGCTCGATACCCACGGCGGCCGACCAGGAAGACTTCGTGAGCATGGCGACGACGACTGCCATCAAGACAAAGCAGATCTTGAAGAACTCCAGCGCGATAATCGCCGTCGAACTGATGGCTGCCGCTCAAGCCCTGGACTTCAGAAAACCTTTGAGACCCGGCAAGGGAACTCAAGCGGCGCACAGCGTCGTGAGGAAGTACGTGAGCCATCTCGAAGAGGACAGGCCCTTGTACCCCGACATTGGCACGCTGTCAGAAGTCGTGAGGTCAGGCGAAATCCAGGCTGCCGTCGAGAAGGCGGTAGGGAGTCTGAGGTGACAGCGCCTCAGTAGAACGTGTCAGAAAGGAGCATCCCCGTTTGGTCGGCAGCGGAACGTCATTCTGTCTCGTGTGATTCCACTCAACCTGGAATGTTCGAAGAGTGCGGTCGCCGCGCATCGCACTTTAAGTACAAATCGCTCACACTAACGGCATAACTGCTGAGGACACATGTGGAGGGCATTATCGGAGGGGCGCCCTTCGGCTCAGCCCTGCCCGGTCAGTCCCTCAGAAGCTGCGCGCGAACCGGGAAGACAGAGTTTCCCCTTAGTCCGTTGAACGCGAGCGCTCTTGGAGAGAAACGGGGCGATACCCATCAGAGTGAGAGAAGCGGACACGATGAGGACGAACCAGTTGCTCAAGGGCTGGATTCCACCCTCCTGCAACTTCAAGAAAGCTACAGCGTGGTCAAACATAGAGAGGGGAGCGAAGACCAAGAGCCCTACCTCCAAGAAGAGAACGAGGGGAGCGGCGAACCTGAGCAAGGCGTCCCTGGATGCAGACCATATGCCACGGTCGAGGTTGAACAGAATGAACCCGCAGATTCCAGCAAGCATGACAGCCAACCCCCTCGCACCAAGTTCACCTAACCCCGCGGTAGTCGTTCCAGTCTGGGCTCCGATAAGCAGAGAACTTCCTGCGGTATAGCTTGGAATGTTGCTTCTCCAATCCAAGACTGCCGCCGTAACGAAGGCCAAACCCCCACTGACCGCAGTGATTGCGCCGAGGTACTTCACTAGTCTTGGGAGTGCCAGATGCTCGTCAAGCCACGACCACCTAGGCCGCTTGAGCATGAACAGAGCCAAGATGAGAGCCACCGCCGAGAGCCCTTCCGCTATCTCGATGAAGGACTGGTACAGCCAGATGGGGAACGAATCGGAAAGAAGTTCAGCCTTGTAGTGGGCCATCATGCCTATGCAAGCCTTGCTAGCGGCACGGCCCACCACACCCCTATCACCACACGTTGGGGTCGCGGGGAAGGATTTCAGGGGAGAACAGAGCCCGAGCAGGGCGAAGACTGCTGAAGCGCCGAGCAGGGTTAACACCGCGACTACCAGAATAGGGCGCCTCATGCTCTTGGCCCGAGTCTCTTCGGGAGCTCCTCTTCTTGTCCTTTCTGGCATATTCTTTGGTAGCGCGCGCAAAGCTGAATATTCCTAGAACCTGGGAAGGCGCGAGTACACCGAATTCGACCCTGAGAACCCTGAGACTGGATTGGCCAGACTCAAGGACTACTTGGCTACCATGCAGCTTGCGGAAGTGGCAGTCGCGTTAGTGGTTGTGGTCGCACCGCTAGTCCCCCTACCTCCCCCAACCCAAGAGAGAGAGGATGGAGGGGTGCGGTCGCCGCAAGCTGAACTATAAGTTCAGATTGCACACATGCTGACTGCTCAGTAGGGAACGCCCAACTTCTTGAAGATCTCAGGGAAGCGCGGGTCGTCCCGCAAGTTGTCGAGGAAAGGAGAATACCGAAGACTTGATGGGGAAATCCTCTTAGCGGATATGGCCTTGTCCATCCATCCGAAGAATTCATCTTTGTTGCCCAGCATGGCGTAACAAGTGGCGACATCCATCTCGCCGATCGACTTTCCGACCTTCGGAATGAGTTCTTCAATCATCGGCACGGCCCTCTCTTTTTCTCCAAACCCTATGTATAGCCCGGCTAGCATGCACTTGTATCCATCGTCATCCTTGGTAATCTTGTGATACGCTTCCACATCGGCGAAAGCCCTCTCCTTCTCGCCCTTCAGCGTGAGACACAAAGCACGTGACACATATGTCTGGGCAAATGTGGGCTCGCTCTCGATCAGTTTGTCAAATACCGTGATCGCTTTGTCGAGCCTCTTGTTTCCAAGGTGCATGATTCCCACATTAAGCGTGATTACTGGAGAAAGCGGGTCCAACTCGTGGGCCTTCTCGATCTCTTCCATCGCTTCCGTTGCCCTTCCCATGTCCAGCAGGCATAGATAATTCCATGAATGAGCAATAGCGTAGCTGGGGTTCAGCTCGGTCGCCCTTCGGAACTCCCGTTGAGCATCTTCATACCGCAGGTGACCATACAGATTGAGCCCCAACGAGGCATGAGCCTCGGCGAGCGTGTCGTCCAGCTCCAACGCCTTCGTCGCCGCCTCCTTCGACCTGGCATACCCGTCAGCCATATCCACGAAATCGTTGTTAGCGGCGATAATGTAAGCGTCGGCCAGCCCAGAGTACGCCTTCGCGTAATCGGGGTCCACCTTTATCGCTTCCTGGAACAGCTTCAGCGATTCTAAGACACCCTCCTTATCCCTCTTGTTCCAGAGGGCGCGTCCCTTCAGGTAGAGGGTGTAGGCCTCGATGTTCTCTGGATGCTTACGAACTGGTCCCTGACTCGGAGCGAGTCTTACCCTCAACGCTTCTGCGATCTGATTAGCTATGTCACTCTGTATTGCGAAGATGTCCTCCAAGTCCCTGTCGTAGGTGGATGACCAGAGGTGTCCTTCGGTGTTGGCGTTGATCAGCTGAGCCGCTACCCGAATCCTGTTCCCTGCCTTCCTAACGCTACCTTCCATGACGGTGCCGACGTTCAGTTCCTTTCCAATCTGCGAGACGTTCTTCTCCTTCTTCTTGTAGTTCATGACTGAGGTCCTGGCGATGACCTCCAGCCCGCCGACCTGAGATACCTTGCCTATCAGCTCCTCAGTCAATCCGTCGGCGAAGTACTCGTCGTTGGGGTCGGGGCTCATGCTTGCGAAGGGCAGGACGGCGATTCTGTTCTTGTCCAGCTGGATATGTGGAGCCGCCTTCCCTTCATCCCAGGGCATCACCATCTTGTAGACTTCTACTGGCACAGCGACGTTCTTCAGGGACTTGCTTCCAAGACTCTCCAGCGGAAGTTCGAACTTGTTCTGGACGTGGTCGTAGACCTGCTGGGTGAGGCAGACGCCTCCATCTTCAGCGAGAGGCTCGATTCTCGACGCCACATTCACCGCGTCGCCTGATATGTCGCCCTGAGACTCCACCACGTCGCCAAGGTGGACGCCCACCCTCAGGTGTACCCTCCTCTCGCTTGGCAAGGAGATATTGAACTCTCTGGTCGCCCTCTGGATGTCGTAGGCGCACCTCACGGCGTCCAATGCGCTTGGAAACTCGACAAGGAAGGCGTCCCCCATCGTCTTGACCTCTCTCCCTCTGTGTCTGTTGAAGATAGGTCTCAGCAACTTCCTCTGTTCATCGACCAAGGCAAGCGAGAGAGACTCATTTCTTTGCCCAAGAGCGGTATAGCCGACCATATCCGTGTACATGATCGCCGCGAGCCTCCGCTCGCTCTGGGACAAGGCTTCTTTCGGTCAGGCATAGAGTCACCTGATAAAGCCGTTGTGGGGTAGCAGGAGAAGGAGTGGCAGGGTCGCATGCCCTGGCGGTCTTTCGCACTTGGGTGGTGCGGATGCCTGATCAGGTCGCGTAGTTCGCGCAGGATGCTGTGGAACATACTCGCGGGCAGGTCAAGCGCCAGGTCCGTACTCTGCATAGCCGGCAGACGCTTCAGCGCTCGCAGGAGGCGCCAGAGCGCACACTAGGGTCGAGATAGCGCGCCAGCATCTACGATGGTGCCCAGAAAGAACGCTTAACTATCGAACCCAGGGATAGTTGGTAGGATGACTTTCGTTGATATAGTTGCACTGCAACTATTCACTGTATCCTTCGTTGCTGTACTTCTTTTCTATGCGGGAGTAAGCGCCTACTGGGAATACCTGAAACGTGGTTTCAAAGAAGCATACAAGCTCATGAGGGCGCAGGCGGTAATACTTGGTACAATGGGCATTGTGATTCTAATCATCGGTTTTTGGGGGGCATTCACATGGCCCATATCGGCGATAGTCAATAATGCCAATGCCCTTGGGGCCTACAACATATTGTTCTACGATCCTTATCTCATGATGGGAATGGCGTTGTTGGGTTTCTCAGCCTGCGTCATAATGCGCCTCCACACCAGATATGCAGGTCTATTTGCACTGATGGTAGGAGGGCTGAGCATCTACTACGGAACCAACGCATACAACTTGGGACTGACAAAGGAACCGATGATCATGCTTCTGCTTTACGTGGCTTTTGGAATTACAGGGATATTCTCTTTCCCGTTCACACTCTTGATAGACCGCATAATAATGGAGCCGCTGCAGGCGGAAAGTCCAGGCAATGCCACTCAGAAACCTCTGACATCACTTTGGAAGCTTGCCTTGGCCTGCTTCGTGATATTTCTGCTGTTCTCCGCCATCTCTGCGATATTGGCGATATTCATCGGAGGAGGCGCATTGGCTCCGCACCTCGCAAATCCGCCATGACGCCCTGATGGAGTCACTAACCTCAATCGCAGCGCGCTCTCCTTAGTAGGCTGTCCCGTCTCAGGCTAACTGCTGTAATTTTTTTCAAAAAATTTTGCAGCAGTTAAACAGCCTCCCTGCCTACTGCTAACGAGAGAGAGAGGTGAAGGATATGCGGTCGCCGGGAATTTAATCTCTCGGGTTCAAATCTGTGACAGGCTCGGAACTTCTTGAACGGGAGCTCGTGACGCGCGTATCTAGGCGAAGCTACAGGCAGATTCTTGGTCGTCAAGCGGTTCAGCCTTATCTAGCAACTTCGTCGAATCTCCGGCATGCAAGGGACTTCCTCCGTCATCGCAACAATCGCTGTAGGTATAATAATCGTAGGTGCCGTCGCCTACGGAGTCTACTCAACCAATTCCGGACTTTCTGCTCTATCTGAACAGAACACTAGCCTGAAGGGACAGATAACAAGTCTAAACCAACAAATCTCAAGCGTCAATCAACAAATCTCAAACGTCAACCAACAACTGTCCGCTCTCTCCACTTTGTCGGAGCAAAACTCCAATCTGGTAAGTCAAGTCTCCGGGTTAAGCCAACAGTTAGATGGACTGAATCAGCAGCTGACCACTCTCGAACAGCAAGTCTCGACTCTTGAGCAGCGAACCCTGACAGTGGTGACGGTGTCGAACACGGTTGTCTATGTTCAGACGACGAGTGTGACTTCCACGTCAACCGTGACCTCCATCAGTGCTGTCCCACAATCGACGCTGGTGATAATCGCGGACACATACAACAGCACGAACTACACCTTCACATTCCAAGTGCAGAACAGTCAAGACTACACAGTCTACGCGCAACTCGGCGCCAGTCTATGGGGACATCAGCCTTTCGGGTGCAACAGTCAGGCAGGGTCATACATTTCTCAAGTCTACACCTTTGCGCCGAATTCTATCACGATAACGAAGATGGACTTGACGCTGGGCCAGTGGGCAGAGTTCTGTGGCCAAAACCCAATTTCAAGTGCTCAGGTAACTTTCACCATTCCTCAATCGACTGCCGTCAGCCCCACCTACACCTTCAACATAGTTCCGAATTACAATCATCCATAGCGCACGCTTCCTGAGCATTCAGATGAGGTCAAGGATCTTTCGGGGAACCGTGTAGGCAGTCCCACAGAACCTGCACTTCCCCGTCGATTCCTTTTGCTCAAGAGGAAGTGACGCCCCACACTTTGGGCAATTAAGAACGACAACCCCGTTCTTGTCTACTTCGAACTTGGAGACAATGTCGTATCTCACAGTCTCCCTTTGCAAAGCGTAATGACTCATGAAATCCTTGCCGTCGAAGACCCCGTCCACCTTGCCTGAAGGGGGACCGGCTAGATTCAAGTGGAGGCGCAATGAACCCTACAGCACGCGCTGTGAGGCTCTTGCCTCAACTCGGACAGAAGCTTGGATTTCCATCATATGCTTTCCCGCAGTTTGGACAGAAGGCCATGCTCCCTAGCAGAAGAACGGGGAAGTTTGTCTAACAAGCATGGATGAGGTGATTCATCGTGGTCAGAGTCGGGCTTGAACCAGCGGTTTTGCTGGTGGTGGACGAAGCGGGTGCCCACTAAGATGAGTTCAGGCATGGTCATGCCGAATGTGATGGGATTGGACGCGAGATGGCTTATATCCAAGGCGACCAAATCGAGCAAGGTTGGCATCCTGTTGGAGTTGCGGTCGCTTCGTCTTGCCAAATGCAAGGCAATGCCCTAGCTGCAATGCGAGCATGGTCTGCTGGAGCTGTGGTTACTTCATCACGACAAGTGCGAAGAATTGCCCCAACTGTAATGCAAATCTGAAGAGCGGGCTCCGGAGTCGAACCCTGCTCGACGAGTTTCTGTAGCTCGATGTGCCTGACTCGGATTCCTTGCATCTACTCCGCGACATTCTTACTGAGGACCAGTCTTCCGTTCTCGTTTACGAACACGAGAATATCTCGCTCCTTTAGGCCGAACTTCGCCCTCACCTCCTTCGGTATTGTTACCTGGAACTTGTAGGTGAGCTTGCTGGTCCCTAGGATTTCTTTGGTCATCCAGACCCACCGCACAGGAAGTAAGCTGATAAGGAAAGCCAAGGAACGCTGTGAGAGTAAGGAATACAAGGATATAAGACCGAGGAGTCAGAGGGAGCGAACGTGAGGGACCCGACGCCAGCAGAGAGGCAGCTTGCGTTCATGCTTGAAAAGGTTGACATCAGGCCAATGAAGGAGATTGCGCGAAAGAACTTTCTGATGGGCTCGAAGTTCAGGATGGTCATCGAAGCCGAGCCCGACTGGATTCCTCGGCATGAAATCGTAGGCAAGATCATACCGTGGGAGACTCTGATGAAAGATGAGCTCGACCAGCGGTAGAATGTACACGGACGAGGAATGGAAAGAGGCCCGTCAGGGGTGGGTGGCAAATCACCTGGCCATCAGAAGAACTCTCGAACTGGTACGAAGGGACTACAAACCAAGAAGCGACAAGAACAAGAAGATCAAGGCGGTCATCAGACGAGAGGAATCGGAGCTCAATCTAATACTTCTGGTGATCGATGAGCTTGAGGACATGGACAAGGTGCTGCACGAAGACAAGACAGGTAGTCATTCACAACCATCTTGAAGAAGAGGGTGAAGCCCTCGAAACAGAAGTTCGGTGAGCGCTGGGTGAGGAATGATGCTGCGGGTCGGTATTAAGGCTTAGGGCCGTGGTTCCCATCTGAGCGTTGACTAAAGAACTACACTCAGACTTGCGTGAGTCCTTCGCGCGCGTGCGCGCGCTTTGTGCCTGCAGACCTCCTCCAGCAGGTCATGCAGAGTGGCTTGGCGAAGGAGGTCTCTGTCCTCTTTCCGCAGGAATGGCAGTATTTCTCCGAGTATTCCGCATTCTTGAATTCCGCCCATACGCGATAGCAATCAATGCAGAACGGTTTGTTCGGGTTGAACGGGACTCCTTTGCCGCAACGGATGCAAGTTCCACCCTGCTGGACCTGAGGTGCCGTTCTGGGAGGCTCTGGCGCAATCGCCCTTCCACTTGCTTCAGGGACCTGAGATTCCGTTCTGGGAGGCTCTGGCGCAATCGCCCTTCCACTTGTTTCAGGGACCTGAGGTTCGGGCGGTGCGTGATACTCGGGAATCTTGGCTTTCCCGGGAGCGTGGACCCTACAATAGACCTTCTTCTGTAAGAGACCTTTCGAGCCTGAATGGGTCGTGCATAACCGCTTCCCACAGACTTGGCACAATCTCGCATGGTCCTTGCACGCCAACCCGCCGCACTCTTCGCAGAGCGCAACCGGAGGCTTTCGGTCGTTGGCGTCGATATTGCAGAACCAGAAGTCATCGCTCAAGAACCTGATTGTCGCCGCCTGGATGTATCTTGTGTACATTCGGCCAGCATAGGTCATGGAAACTGTCACAAGCGGCACGTTCGCAATCTTCACTGAGATGATGCGAATCTCAGAAATCTTCGGTCTGACTGTCTTGGTCTCGTGCCTGACGTACTTCCCCCGTCCAGTCGTGTAGTTGTGTGTCGATTGGATGCTCTTTGCAAGTTCTAGCTGAGCTATTTGCCGCGCCTCTGACTCGGCGACCCGTGGTCTCGTGTGCTTCACCTGGCGAAACCGTCTCGCCAGCTTCTGCTCGGGAATGTCGTGCAAAGGGGCTGACTCGCAGCTCGCGAAGCTCCGAGTCTGCTTCAGGCTCCCGACGACCCCCGAGTCTGCCGAGTAGTCCACTATCGCTCCCGTCGTCCCGTCGACGACCACGAGACCCTTGCTCTCAAGGTTCGTTAGCTGGAAGTTGACCCACTGCTGTGCGAAGCAATGATACCTAACGAAGTAGTAAGGTGAGTAGCTGACGGTTGAGTCGGCAACCCGGAGCTTCGACGAGTTCAACAGGTGCGGAATTGCATAGGTATCGAGCTCATGATGCGGCTCAATCGCATCTTGAATCAACACATCCGTGGATGTCTGCTTTGCCAAGTTGGCTGTGAGCGAATGGTCATTCCAGGTCTCTATCCCTACGCTCTCGGCGTATTGCAGAGCCGGGGGAGTGAACCCCTTGCTTGAAACGAACAGCCCCTTCGAATACCCCAAGGAGTTGAGCTTATCCCTGAAGTTCCTGACTTCCTTTATGTCGATAGGTTGAGAGTGATTCTTGCACTCGACAGCGAGGGTGAATTCGCCAAATGCCTCCTTCCTTCTTCCCAGGACGTCAATTTCATGCTCGACTTCGGACTTGTCTTTGGCACGAACTCGGGTCTGAGTGTCGAAACCCCAGCTTTTCAGCAGGCCGGCGACGATGTCTTCGAGTGCCGTGCCCTTGGCAACCTTCCAGTCCTCGCTCACGACGATGGTGAGTCGTCGTTATGATTTGAGCATTGCATAGTTGTCGCGGGTCGGTAATAAGGGCCAGGGTTGCAGTTCCTGCTGGATTTGTAGTAGTGTGGCGCCCTGGCATGACCGCTGTCAGGGGAATGAATAGTTCCACTCTAGGTGCCTAGGATCTTACGAAGCCGCCCTCGAGGCAGTACACCGACAGCTTCCCCCCGACTGAGCACCTGGCGCCCAAATCGCAAGCAGGACAGAGGTCCGCCGGAACAGCAGCAAGCGTTCCCCGTGCTTCATGAAAGGAGTATAGGAGCTTCAGGTACTTCCCCTCGGCTATCCTCGGCAGGTCGTTCCTGTTCTCCAGGCCGTACCATTCGTACAACCTTTTGCTCCCCTTTCTCGAGTTGCAGCTTGCGCAGACCCAGACTGCGTTCTCGGGGACGTCAGGACCGCCGCGTGCCCTAGGAAGCATGTGCTCAAGCGTCAAGTTGCCACCCGAACCGCAGTAGACGCAAGTGCTTCCTTCTTCATGTTCCTTCACGTACTCCCTGATCGACGACGACCATTGAATGTCGCCGGACTGAAGTTTCTTGAACCTGTCCATGATGAAGCCGTAGTTGCTCTTGCCTTCGCCTGCGGAGTTGGAGATTATCTTAGCGTACTGCCAATACAGGAGGTCCCTTACCGTCTTAACGGCTGCAGGAGGCAATTTGGAGAAGGTTAGAGTGGTCGATTGGATTTAAGGTTCTGCTTCGGTGGCCGATTCGTGGAGTCTTGGAAGAGATTGCAACGATTTCCAATCGCAGGGGTCATCCAGCTCTCAGGCAAGAGCCCGAAATAGCTAAGCCTCTGTCATGACCTGCGAGTGGTCATGTCCACGCACGGCGCGCGCGCGCGAATGTCTGGCCCGACGATGAATTACGAGACGAAGAAGAGCATGAAGATCTACATGACTCACTGTTCAGCAAGAAAGAACAGGAGACTCGAGGGCTCCTCAGCGAAGGTCACACCCGACATGCTCTACACTTCCCCCCGCGTGCAACGTTTCATGAACAGATGCAAGACAAAAGGCGTGAACTGGGCTATCTTCTCTGATAGGTACGGAGTGTGGCTCTCAAGTGAGAAGCATGAATTCTACGATAAGCCGCCTTCGAAAGTCACTCCGAACGAGTTCAGGGTCCTAATGAATAACTTCGAATCTGAACTGAGCAGTTTTGAAGAGATTTGGTTCTACTACAATCCTAGGCGATTCCACAGACTGTACAGGGAACTTCTGAAGAGCACACGGCTTCGTGACAGGATCAAACTGTTCAGTCACCTGGATGAGATCAAGTGATGACGGAAACCACTTCGTCATGTGAGTGGCTGCACAGGAAGCTCGCTGAACTGCCGTCTCCTATTAGATTTCCATTCGAACTCAAGGACCTACCAAAGAATGGAATCTATTTCTTCTATGAGGACGGCGAGAAATGGGGGCACGGGAGCGGAGAACCCCGAATCGTCAGAATTGGCACTCACAAAGATGGGAACTTCCAAAGCAGGATCAGTGAACACTATCTAGTGAAAGGGGCGTCTGCCATGAGTTTTACCAAGGATAACCCAGCGCCAAAGGACAGGAGTATCTTCAGGAAGAACCTAGGACGGGCCATCCTGAACAAAGATAAGGATCAGTACTTGGAAGAATGGAACATTGATTTTACCACGCATCAGAATAAGGTAGACTTCGGAAGTAAGCGTGATATCGAAAAGGAGAGATCGCTCGAATCTCAGATCACCAAGGTCCTGAGGAGCTCGTTCTCCTTCAGGTTCATTCTGTTCGAAGGTGAAGCGGAAAGAATGGGATCTGAAGGATTAGAAAGCCGCCTTATCAGCACAGTTGCTCGTTGCGGTCTATGCTCTTCCTCTAAAGGCTGGCTCGGAAGGCAATCGCCAGATAAGAGAATCAGTAATGGTAAGCTTTGGTTAGTTCAGCATCTCAAGTCGAATGGGCTCGACACCAAGGATGAACATGCCGTTGCAGCGGTTGTAGAGAAAACGAAGCAGTGGATTGATAAGCACGAGAGAGGGAAATACTAAGCGCGCGTTCGCGTAGAGGTCAGCCAGTCTGAATCAAGGACTTGAAGTAGTTCTCAGTGTCCTTGTTTAGGAAGCAGACGTAGCACCCCATCATCCCTCTTGTGAGCAGCACCCGGTAGGCGTTCTTCACGTACCTCATGAAGTTCTCCTTATCCCTCTTCACGGCGGCATCTGCAGAGTTCTCGGGTTTCCCAATCCACCCGTTCTTCGCAGGATCGTACGCCAAATCATTTCCGAACACCACTCCGACGTAGTCGAACTCGAAGCCCTGAATTGTGTAGATGCTCCCCATCTGGCTCACGCCGTTTGGATCGTAGGCCCAGAGTCTTGCGCGGGGGATTCCTGCCGCAACCTTCGTGGCCTCGTTCTTGGCCTCCCATGTCATCCGGAAGTCGCCGATGACGACGTCCTCCTTCAGCGTCCCGTCGGGGTTCGGGTCGCTCCACGGCCAGCAGAACCCCGCCACCATTCTGGCAGAGTTCGGCTTCTCTTCGTTCTTCTTCTTTATCGCCTCGTAGAGCTGCTGCGGGCCATCGAATATCCTGAAGTCCATCTTCTCGTTCTTGGTCAGCATCAGGTTAGCGGTCTCCCGGATGCCGAGGGCGTTGTCCAGCCAGTTGAGATAGCCGTCGGAGCCGCTGCACCTGAACTGAGTCTTGAGCTCGAATTCAAAGAGCTCTGCGCCATACTTCTTTGCCGTCCTGCGTATCAGTTCGGAGCTACCCTGCTCGTACGGCCTGACCACCTGGTAGTCGTCGATGAAGAACACCGAGACCTTCGCTGCCTGGACGAGCTCGTCGATCTGAGGGCGGTTTGTCCTCTGCTCCTTGGGAGTGTACCTGCTCATGCTGGTCTCCCTGATCCTGTGAGCCTCGTCGCACACGAGCACGTCGACTTTGTTTTCTTCGACTGCCGTGAAGCTGTTGAAATACTTGAACATGTTGGCGGCCCTGACGCCGACGATCTTGCGAAGCGTGCTCGTGAAGGCGGCCGACCCCGTCGCATGGAAGACAGTCTGGTCCTTTGCCAAGAGCTCGGCGATGACGTTCAGCGCGATGACGGACTTTCCGGTCCCCGGGCCTCCCCTGACGAGGATCACGCACTTTGACTTCAGCCGGGAAGCCTTCTTCGCCCTGTCGAGGATGGCGTAGTAAGCCGCGAGCTGGTCTTCGAGAAGGTTGAATTCCTTCTGGCCCATGATCATCTTCCGCGTGTGTTCGAGGAGTTTCTTCGTGGGCCCCACCGGGCTGCTGGAGAACCGGTTGAAGACCTCCAGTCCCTGACCGGACGAGAGCCTGGCTTTGAGGTAGGCCGCGAGGCCTGCAACGTCCTCCTTGGCGAACAGCGGGAAGTCCTTGATCACAGACTGAAACTTGGGGCCGAACAGGACGTCAGAGGCCCTGGAGTAGTTGTGGCAGTAGCTGATCGCGGAGAGGTTGACGGTATCGTTCCCGAAGACTTCGACGAAGTCCTTGAGATATGAGTAGTAGCCTTGAGCCTGGAATGATGGATGGGCCTCGAAGCGGTTCGCGCCGCCCGTGAAGGTCAGGACCTCGTTCTCGATGTCGCAGTTCTCAACCTTCGACCACTGTTTCAGCTCCATGATCACCGCATTTCCCCTGTCGTCAGGCCCTTTGCCGAAGAGCAAACAGTCTATCCTGCGGTTCGAGTATGGTAGCTCGTACTCTACGACTATCATGTCGTCCCTGAGCGAAGCGTATTCGATGACGTTCTTGACGAACTGCAAAGAGTTGGTCCAGGAGACTACCTCCTGTTGTCCAGCCAGGCGGTAGTAGTAGCTCTCGTAGGCGGCCTTGAGCTTGTCCGGGAGCCTGTTCTCAAGAATGTCCTGGATGAACTGTTCCGAGGTCCCCGTGTAGAGCTTCAAGTTTCGAATTCCGTGTATTTCTTGTTCGATCCCTTCGCTCTTTCCACCGGATACTTCTTTGAGTTCTCCCTGATCTTCTCCTCCAAGGAGCTGGACACATCGATGTCGTATTTCTGAGCGAGGCGAAGCGCGAAATAGAACACGTCTGCAAGCTCGTCCCGCACCTTTTTTGCGGAAGACTGTTGATTGAGCAGGACTTCTATTTCTGCCTGGGTTTTGAACCTAAACATCTCCAGAAGTTCAGAGGCCTCTGTCACTATCCCTATCGCCAGGTCCTTCGGGTTGTGGAACTGGTCCCAGTCCCTCTCTTCGCTGAACTCTCTGACCATCTGCTTCAGATCTTCAACCCGGGAGCCAAAGTCGTCCAAAGTGGTTCTCCTTCTCGAGTTCGGCAGAAGAGGTGCTTTAAGTCCGATGGTGTTGGGCTCTGTTTCTGCTGGATTTGTAGTGGTGTGGCGCCTGGCCGAATATGCGCGCTTTGGCATAAGCGCCCGGACAGCGTTGGTAGCCCGGCTATGCTATAAGAAGTTCTTCTAATTCGCCGCTTTCGTGTGAACGATCGTGTGGACCAGCTTGGAATCGTCTCTCCGCTAAGTCTTCTTGGGGACATTCTTGCTACGATTCATCCAGATTATGATAGAAAGCCCGATAGCAATAATTGCGATGAAGACGAAATCTCCTAGATCTACCCAGCTCAAAGCAACGCCAACAGAGTAGCCTTCATCTCTGAATACTTGGTATGTATAGGTAGAGAAGCCTACAACACTCAGTGCCGCAGTTAGCAACACGAGAGCCTCCGTCAGTATGTTTAATCTTCGAGATGATGTATGGAGGGCCTCGGTAGCCTGAACCAAGTCTTTCGTTTCAGCCTTCGTCTCCTCAAGAACGCTCTTCGTATCAAGCGAGGTCTGCTTGATTGATTCAAGGACACCGAGACTATACGACTCCCGCAGGATCTTGGTTTCTTTGTCAAACTTCGCAATGAGTTCATCTATCGTCTTGACGTCCAGCTTTGGGTCCTTGACTCTCGCTTCAAATTCACGGACCAACTTCTCCAACTTCCCAATAGTTTCATTTACTGAGGAACCTAAGATGGGAGAATACTCTCCCCGGCCTGCTGCGGGCTCGTCCTCTGTTGGTGCCTGGCTCACGAGAGCTTCGAGGAACACTGACCTATATTTCGGTTCTCCAAGGTCGGCGGTCCGTGCGCGCGCGCCTTCAATCAAAACTTTGGATTCTTCCTATATGCCTTTTCATGGTTTAGGAAGTCCAAGAACAGGAAAAATGAAGGTATGAAATTGAGGAGGATGAACGCCACATATGCGAGGGGCGTAAGCGAATTGAATGCATTCGCGATCTCCTTTAGCACGTACTCTCCGAATATCGCTCCTACAAAAACGCCTAAACAGAAGAGAGCGAATTTGACTGGGACTACGGTTTCCTTCTTGAACTTCTCCGTGGACTTGTCATATGCAAATGTGAATAAATCGCCAATAAGGAAAGTGACCATGACCGTGATGAAGAGCCACCAGACATCGGCTCTCTTTGAAGGCTCCACCCAGAAAAGAGCCACGAACAGTCCGACATCAAATATGCCCGAGACAATGAGACATGAGGCCACCACCCACCGTGTGATAACAAACCCCTCGTTTTTAGTTGACGTGGACAAATATGACTACCTTCCTGACTTGGCCTAAGTATCCTCCTGGACAGAACGGACAGTTCCAGGAACGGAGCGTAATTCTCGCGCCTTCCGTGCTGCTTCGAGTGCCTTCAGTATCTGATCTACCATACTTACCATGACTTTGTCCACCATTACCAACATCTGCCAATAGTGGCCCATAAGTAATTCCTTCTTCGCATCGCGTGCAAAGCCACTGAGCGAGATTAGAACGCCCAATCTGCAAAGCGTGCGCGGGGGGCTAAGATTCTTATGGGATTGAGACTGGAGATGCATTGCTTGAGAGTCTTCATTGCTTACGGCGGAAGGGAGGCTGAAGACATCGCGTCGCTACTACATGACTACTTAGATGGTTTCAGGGTCATCGAACCGTACCAGGCTCCCCATGATAATGGGATTGGAAAATGGCCTGCCCCTGTCAAAGAAGCGCTGAAGAAATCAGACGTATTTCTCGTCGTGTGGGCCACTGGGTCTTCAAGTTCGACAGAGTTGTTCAAGGAAATCATTCTTGCCGATGAATGGGAAATCAAGTTCGAGACTTTGCTTGATGACCGAATTAGAACTACAGATCCTACGCTGCCTCCAGTGATTCAAGCTTCTGACATCAGCCCCTTGAACGTTGCCAACCCGTTGTCATCGTTCGAAGGAATCCTCCCGAAATTGAAGCAATGCGCGGTAAGTCTCCCGTATGGCGGTTTGAAATTAGCTGAGGCAGTATCAGTATGAGTTCTATTGAAGATAAGCAAAAGAGATTAGCCGGCTTGGCCGTCCAAACCTACAATGAGTATTCACTTCTGCCTGACGTTGTAGAGCTTCAGGATTTTGACGAGAGAACCGCGCCGACCCGTCTGAAGTTCGCCCGACGCATCTTGATTGACCATTGGAATGACCCAAGCTATGTACATGACCTGGTCTTCTATGAATTGGGACGAACGATTGCGATAAGTGAACGAAAGTTCGTAACTGATGAACTACTCATGAAAGTCAAAGCGACGACGGTTGAACGCTTTGACTTTGACGCTCTTGTCACCGCTATCACCAAATTGAGTAGCAAAGGTGACCTCCCGTCCGCAGTATTGCTTCCGATTGAGCTATTCCACGATGTGGTCTCCCTTTGGAATTCTTCAGGAAGTCTGATTCAATATCACCCCGAGAGAATAACAGTAGCGGGGACTCAAATGAGATTGTTCTGGTCCAACAAGTATAACCCATTCCAAAATGCCTTTGTAATCAGCAAGGATTTTGCCTCTTGGACAGCTAGCCCATCAAGAGCGGAGAGACTCAAAGTCGTATTCGATCAGGAAAAGGCTTCAAACATGAGGGTAACGGTGGAAGCTTGTTTTGACTACAGAGTTCTAAAAGAAAGCGCCGTCGAAGCCTTCAGAATAACGACACTCAAACCTCTAGACTTTCCTTAAGACTATGGCATAGACGTGCGTTGCACTGTCTGGAATGTGGAACGGCTCCATACGTCTCTCTCTCGAGCGCACGCGTACTGTAGAGTTGCCAATAGCGGACAGACAGACTAGTTCGATGCCCAAGGAGCAGGCTTGAAGATTCGAGCGACATCCCCATAGACTCTCCAATCAGTCGTTACGACTATGACCTTCCTGACGAACTTCCTCGCCTCAATCAGGAGGCCTCTCAGATTCGCGTCTCCCTCGAAGCGGTGCCCCTCCTCTATGATCACTGCCCAGTCCTTGAGAGCCCCGGAGCCCATCACGAAAATCAGATGAGCGAAGATGGCGGTACCTTCTCCTCGGCTCGCCTCACGGTTCGGGCTGGGGACGAATCTGATCCTCTGATTCTGCCGCTCCCATCTCAGTGAGAAAAACTTCCCGAGGTCTATCTGGCTGAGCTCCCTGTATTCGTCCCTCACGTCAATCAGGAAGACGTTGCCTTTCCAGCCCTTGAGGAGCTCCTTCACAGTGGTAGTCTTCCCCGCCCCAGACTGCCCCGTGAGCACCACTGGTCTGTTGTCTCTGAAGACCTGGGCGTATGAGGCAGGAGGAATGGCTTCCCCCTTGGTCAGCTCGAGGGCCATGTAGTTGAGAAGAGCATTGTAGTTCGCAAAGCCGAGTTCCTTCTTGAGGAGCCTCAGCTTGTCCCTGACCTCGGCCATCAGCTTCAGAGAGGTGAAGCGGACTACCCGTTGGTTATCCTCGTTCGACATACTTCCCTATCAGATAAAAGGAGAGTTGTCTCGAGAAAGGGCTTCCACAACTTGAGATCGCTTCTCTCATCTGCGTAGGACATGCTCAGGAGAAGTGCATGTGATTCTGAATTGCCGCAACTCAACGACTTTGACTTTTAAGGTGGGCAACTCTCTGAGAATCAGGTTTGGGGCACCGACAGGTCATTTATGCCGTCATCGCCATAATAGTAGTCATGGGTTCAATCGCGTACGTGGGTTACGTGCAGGAGGTTGCAAACCAACCTGTGTGCTCTGGAGAGTCGACATCGCAGGTCACGCCCCATCTGTCACACGTTCAAGCCCTTTACGATGAACAGCAGTGGTTGGAATTCGATAGTAATTTCACAACTCTGGAATATTCGGTGACAGCAATGGCACAGACTGACTTCTACGGTTTCGGTCCAGCCTACCTTCTTAACGGCCTTGCGAGCTCTGGGTATTGGTATCAAGTAGGAATCTCCTACAACTGGGTGAGAGACAATTACTCTGAATTCTTCCATGGGTTTAGTTTCTTCTATGAAGTTTGGGATGCGCGGACAAATGCGAGCATCTATCCTCCAAATGGGAGAAGCGGGAACGACAACTTTAGCGGGATTGTGAATTCCGGTGATTCGGTTCAGCTCTCACTGACTTTCGCGAGTGGGAACGTCAGAATGATGGCAGAGGATCTGAGTACGCACGCGAATAGATCGAGCACAGACTTCGCCTATGGCGCAACGTTCTTCGTCAAAGGCAATGGGAAGTATTCGACCTATCCCTCCTCCTTGTTGACGGAGTGGTATCATGTCGCCCCATATTTTTGCAGCCCTGTGAAAGTTACCTTCACCACCGGTGGTTCAGGAATTAGCTCAGGCACTCTTCACATCGACCAATGGAACTTCACATGCGTGCCGCTGTGTACGCCTTTCAATGCCACAGACAAGAGAGAGCTAACATTCTCATCTCCCTGGCAGTACTACCAGCTAAGTAACGACCTTGTGCACCTCTCAGGTCTTAACGCAACGATCTACGCCAGCTCGAGCAGATTTGTAACAATGTAGGCTCCTTCACGCGGAGCCGATCACTTTTCCGATTTCAGTCTATGAAGATTTCTCTCGCGGAAGGCCAGCGCATCCATCATTACTTCGTGAAGCCACACATGGCACTTGAGGGAGGACCCCCGCGCAGGTCGTAGGTGTCGGCATAGACCCAAGGGACAAGTGGATGGAACTGCTTAAGAGAGCCAAGAACCCACGAATTGAGCCGACCAATGCCTGAGCCAACGCTACCTGAAAAGAAGCAGAAATTCATCGAGGTTCTGGCCACGCTCGGGAGCTTGCTCGCAGTCTTCCTCGGGTTCATTGTCGAAAAGGTTGGGGGTATCCTGCTCACCTATACCATTGGATTCGGAGTGTCCTTCGTCGTCTTTGGTATGATCAGCTATACGGCAGTCATGTTTCATGACCGAATCAGCAAGAAGTGGCAGAGCTGGGCGAATGTTGCTTACCTGATGTTTGCCATTTCCTTTGGAGCCCTCGTCTCTCTTGGAACAGCCGTCGTGCTTTCACTAAGCATAGTGGGAAGTCTGAACTGGCAGACAGAGGCGGTTGCTTCGATTATCTTCGCGGCTTCATTCCTCGGAGTCTACTGGGTGATATTGAAAGTGTTGGGATTGAAAGAGCCCAGCGCGCGCACGCAAGGCGCCTGACCAAGCTCAAGGCGACTGGATATCCCTGAGGGATTTCACGCTCGAAAGCATTATCATTCGGCACATAGCTGAAGGTATGAGTTCTAAATGCGGGAAGGCGGATTCATCTTTCACGTGACCAACGGCAAGACTGACCCTGTCTCGTGGGACGAGTATGCTCGGGTGACGAGTGTTGGATTCAATCTGTATCCTAAGTGGAGTGTGGCAGCAGCACTCCTAATCTTGGCTCGGGAGTATGGCCAGATCAGCCATAAGTCGTTTCAGGTCCTTTGGAAGGGTCTAACTGCCGACGACATTGCAATACATCGGCAGGTATTCGCGATGCAGTGCATTTCAACGACCATGGAACTCATCGAGAATGTCTGTGCCATGTGTTATGCCTACGGAGAGGCCGCTAGAAATGGACCGAGGTTCTTTCCCCTTCTGCTTAGAGACTTCGGCAAGGTCACTCCGAAGTCATACCCGAACGCTCATCTGAGTTTTCAGATGGACGGTGTGAACAACTTTCTCAAAGGTGTCTCAGAGTCTCCAGATCACCTCAGGGAGTATCTAGCGTGCCGCAATCAGCCTAGTCAAGTTGCTTCAGAGAGACTCAAGACAATCCACAGCCTGCGAAGATTCAGGCTTGATAATGAGATTTGGTACAACAAATTCAAGCACAGCAACTGTCTCCTTCCAACTTCAGCCCTTTTCGACGCCCCGGGGAGATACTCCGTGTTTCACATGTTGCCTCGTGAGGTTAGATTCACCGACAAAGAGGTGGTCCTTCGGGAAGAACTGACCCCATCAGCATTCATCAAGAGATTCAGCTCTGTACTGAATCAAGAGGTCGACCAAATCCGCACAGAATCGCTGTTTAGTCCTCTGCAGTTCCTAGACGACGCAGGAGGCGTGCTGGATTTGTTGAACCTATTCTGGCAGCCCATAAAGGCGGCTCAGCACAAGAAGCTCTTCGGCCAGGATTTGGAAGTGTACAAGCGGCCTCCGCCGTAGGTCCGACCAGTGCCCAAACTATGGGCACCCACTTCTCAAGGTCTGGCATGGGGATTCCTTCGGGTTTAAGCACAGTCCCTGGCGCTACCTGCTACCGCGGGCCAACCGTGAGACCTTCGCCCTAGCTGCCCAAACTCAGCTTCAGATGCCATAAGTCTGTGTCTGCGCTGCGCCTCTCCGTCTCAGGATGAGGATAGCGACAGCGATAACCGCAACGATGGCCACAACAATCCCGCCGATGTTGACATAATCGAAGGAGAAATCTGCTTCGATCGCCGTCGGCGCATTCAAGGTGACTGAGATGGTGCTGTTCATCCCGCTGGCTCCCTCGGTCCATCCGGTGAATTCATACAGGAACGTAGAGAGGCCCTCTGTCATCGTAACGTTTGTCCCCAGAAGGACGTAGATGGTGGAAGATTCGCCTCCCTGAACGATCCCCATTGGGAGTGCCGTTCCAGCAGCGTAGGAAACCGAACCACCAGTTCCTGCGGTTATCGTAAGACCTGGGTAGAATACTGCGTTCTCCGTGATCGCACTGGAGAAGGTTATGAAGGAGGAGTTCTCGGTGGCAGAAGACGACCCGCTTCCAGTGCCTACCCAGCCTTTGAGCTCCCAGCCGGGATTCGCACTCGCGACAATCTGTAGGGTCGAACCAGCTTCATTCCAGCCATTCATGACGTTGACCGATCCTCCAGCAACCGGCGAAAAACCCACCGTAAGGTAGTATTGGTGATAATAGTTGAACTGAATCACTGCCGATTGCGAAACAGCACCACCCGTCGGCTGGGTCGTTATCCATCGCTCTTGGGCCGTGCTGCCTCCGAGGAGGGACGGCACTCCCCACTGAGCACCAGAGTCTAGCCAGTATTCAGTCACCCCGATAGTCAGCGTCGATGTGTACGGTGCGCCAAACCGAGTCGATACAAGGTTCGGGGCCATGGGATTCCCGCCGTCTATGACCGTGTAGTAGAGATCGTACAGAAACTGATGGTAGTAGGTGATCACCAGAGTTTGGTCCGTTGCAGCGGTGCCATTAGTGATGCCCAGGGCCGACCATCTTTCTCCACTCCAGTCGCCTCCGATAGTAGGAGTAACCTTCCATGTGGTGCCGGCGTCCACATCATACGTCTGCTGTGTCGTCGAGAGATTGGCGGTTACTGGCATCCCATTGCTGAAGTAGTTGAGCACCGGTGCGGGATCAATGGCCATTCCGTCGGAGGAGGCGAAGCTTAGGGTCAGACGAGTAGGAAGGATAACCTTTGAGAGGACAAAGCTCTTGCTGAATCCCACCTTGCCAAGACCTACATGGAGCTTGTCTTGCACTACACTCGTCCGTAGGTTATACGCGCCTTCCGCAGTGTCGCTGCCGAACTCATAGACTGATCTCGGAGCGCTGACGGTGCCATTGGTCAGGGTGTACGAAATACTGAGAGTAGAATTCATGCTTGTGAAGGTAGTGACAGCACCACAGCAGTCTCCAGTGAACACGAGTTCGGCGTCAAAGTAGTGCCTACTAGGCGTCATTTCATAGCCGCTGATGATAATGGCGGCATCCTGGACCGAGTGGCCCTCATCGATGGTAACGTTGTCATAGTGTTTGATCCTTCCGGAGAGTGGTCTGTCGCCTGACGAATACTGATAGCCGAAGTTGAGGTTCACGCTATTGCCCGAGTGCGAGACTACAATTAGCATCTTAGTCGTCAGAGGAGTTGCATCGTGGATATAGTCAGAGGCCGCCGCATAGTAGCTCGTTGATTCATAAGGCAAGACTTCGCCTGACCCTGAGATCTCTGATTGGTCGAGCACAGAATTGCTTGCACTCTGATTCCAGATGTTGTCCTCGAAGTAGGCGGTGTTGTTGTTCGTATAGAACACAAGTACGTTCTGTAACCAGTAGACATACTGTCCCGTTGTGGTATTTGCTCGGAGCATGACGTTCAACTGGAGGCCCGCACCAAAGGGGCTGGAAGAGGTGCTTGGGACCGTTGCATTGTGAGCGGCGATACTGCTTATGACAGCATAGCCAGACACCTCCGATGCGGCCTGCATGTACGCTGTGACCGAACCCGACGAGTTCAGGATGCCGTAATCCGCCAGGCCCGTGGGAACGGGAGGCGACGAATAGATTCGATATATGTTGACTGGGGTTGGATTGGTGATATTCTGGTACTGAGGCAGCAAAGCCCTCGGAAACAGAGAGCTTCCACGAAGAAAGGTCCCGTTCGCGATGTTTGAGGGTACAGCCCCCGCGGACACCATTCCAAACAAGATCAATCCCAGAACCACAGGCGCCAGGGCGGACGTGAAACGGAACAAATGAAGCACATAGGACACGTTCTCTGCTGTTTTAAACGGACTGACAGAGCGCGCGCATCAACTAGAGGGAATTGGCTATGTGTTTGTGTTCTGAGCTTGAATCCAGAAAAAGTAGCCGCTGTAGTAATCGGCAATGCTGATTGCTACCATGTAGTAAACACCAGCTGTGATTCCAGTAGTCACAGTGGAGAAAGTGGTCGCTAAGGTCGCTTGTGATGGTCCCCCACTTATGATGATGCATGAAGTTGTGCAAGAACCGTAGGAAGCACTCAGAAGGGGATGCTGACTCGCGCTAGAGAGTTTGGTCTGGCTCAGTAGGCTTGCATTGATTTCAGTTGAGAGTGGATTGCTCAAGGTCAATCCTACGGACATTCCTCCCCTCAGGTTTCCGAAGAGCGTGAGGCTCGACGAACTGACATCTTCGATTGCGATTGTGGAGATTACCTGGAATGGATATGAGTTGGACCGGTCATACAGAGAGGTGGTTCCTGTCGCTTTGGCTGCCACGCTGACGTTCTCTTGGTTACCCTTGGCGAAAGTCACTTGCAGTTTGAAGTAATAGGTTTGACCAGGTATCGAAGCCAGAGTGCTTATCCAAGGGTTGGAGAATATCGGTGTGAAGTTCTCAACATACTCTCCTCCAGGCGGCAGGACAAAGGTCACTGGGCTGGCACCGAGACCTCGGCAGTAGGAGTAATCAGGCGAACAGGCATCGAGCACTTGGATGGTCTTGGTTGCGGTCTGCCCAGTGTTGGTGATGTCTACGACGAGGTATTCATTGTCGTGAAGCTGCGCGGAATTTACGGCAACTTTGCTGTTGGGGGCAAGGGAGAGACTTCCGCCGTTGTAGTAGAACGCAGTTGCTCCGACGGCTGCTCCCACAATGACAACTAGGACTAAAACGATTACGCCGGAACGAACCAACCCTGAGCACTTACCCTCCGGCGATGCGGTATTATTCAACCCTTGCCGAAGTTCTGACTGTCAGCTTGCTGCAAAGGCTATAACATTCCTAGGAACACCGCATGATGAATGCGCGGGCTAGATGCTCGTCGTGCCCGAAGCACTGGCAAGTTTGTGGGGATCTTCGCACTGGTTGTCGTTTTGCTACTCCTTGCGGTCCCCGGTCGCAGCTACCCTGCATTTCAGATTCAGGCTCAGACAGAGACGACTACTTCGAACACTGGCCAGGGTTCGGGTGGCGCATATTTCACGAGTGTCATGGTCACCAATGGTCTAGGTTCCTCCAACCTGCTCAGCGGCGGGCAGAGCAAGGTTGCGGGGGGGCAGACCGTCGATTCCGACCTGACCTACTACAACAGCAATGTGGGGTTTTTCGGTGCGGACCTTTACACGGTCATCTACGTTGATGGAACAATGTCGGGGACCAGTTCCGAATCCTACGTATGGAAGGGGGACTCTGATAGCTTCACTTGGACCAAAAGCAGTCTGCCCCTCGGAACGCATAATTTCGAAGTCCAGCTCTGGTGGGATGATAGCGGCACCAAATACCTCGAGGACAGCGCGACCTACAGTGTGCTTGTCGTGCAGCCGAGTGTTTCTCTGACTGCATTACCTGTGAACGTCCCTCGCGGAACGTTGACCCCGACTGACTGGACCGTTACTGTATCTGACATAGGCAGTGACAATGCGAGCAACGTGGTTGTTTCTGTCACCAATGCAGCCGGAATGACGATATTGCCTCAATCCCAGACGCTGGGTGACATTGCTTCAACTGCGTCGAAATCGACGGTGTTCTCGATCACGGCTCCGGAGTCAGCTTCTCTGGGACAACAATCGATAGGCTTCAAAGTCCAGTACACTGATTTCGAGGGCAATCCGTATCAGACCGATGAGTCGGGATCTGTCTATGTGACGAAGACCTCGACCTCTCTAGCCTTGAGCGTGAATGAGTCAACGGCAACCGTGGGAGATATGGTCACCCTTCAGGCTACGCTTACATCGAACGGTGTCGGAGTCCAGGGTCAGACGATCAATTTCACTCTGCTGAGCAACGCGACAGCGAGTCTTGTGGGACATCCTGAACTGGCGACTACCGATTCTTCAGGGAAGGCTCTTGCCATATTCACTGTGAGCGTGAGCCCTGGTGCCTACTTCTTCCAAGCAGCATTCTTGGAGACATCCTCCTACTCTCCCTCCGCAGCCTCAGTCTATGAGATAGTAACGGCCATTCCTACGAAACTGACGCTTTCAAAGCCGTCGACGCTTACCCAAGGCAGTGGCAGCACGCTATCTGCGACGTTGGTAGACTCCAAGGGCAATCCAATCCAAGGCGTCAGCGTGCAGTTCCTAGTCAACGGAACGTCGGCGGGAACGGGTACCACCGATGCGACTGGGAAAGCATCTCTGAGCTACACACCGAACAAGTCTGGGACAGTACAGGTCCAAGCCGCCTTCCAAGGAGGAGGTAACTACGGCAAGTCCACCAGCATTGTCTCTGCGGTCAAGATAGCAACTCCTGGCATCCTAGGTTTGGGCACGACTGACACGATTGTTCTGATAGTGGTGATCATTATCGTCGTGGGTGCTGTCCTCTTCGCAGTGCTCAGGAGAGGACGGAAGTCCGTAGCCTCAAGTGCTTCGGCTACGAAGAGCTAGACCGCGCGCAGAGCCGACAATCTAGGGGTGTTCTGGAGCCTCCCAATTCCGCTTCCAATCGTCGCAGCTGTAGTGGTGAATCACGGGGACATGATATCTTTCGCATCTCTCGCCTCCGTAATTCAGGCACAGGTAGCAGAACAAGTCGTGGACGGCGACGGTCTCTTGGTAGTTCGGAGGCTCAGCCATGCAGTCTCGGGACCTTCCAGCGAATTTGAGGGCTCAGCCTGGACCTGACGAGTAGAGGAGGGAGAGGCCGCGGCAGAACTGGCGTTGCCTCTTCCTCTCGCGCGCGCCCCAAGGCTAGTCTAGGGTCTTCTGCCTTTCAGGACCCAGGCAGCCAAGGCAGCTACTACCAATATCACAAGCGTAGTAGCGCCCAGAGACGCGTAGGCGAAGGTGGAAACAGAAGCGGTCGTTGTCACCGTTGCGGTCGTGAAGGATGTAGCTGTCGTCGTGGTCGTGGGGAATGTCACCACAGTTGTAGAAGTAGCGATGGAAGTGACAGTGCTGTAGTAGGTCTCTGTTGAAGTAATCGTCGTCGTCGTTGCTTGGGGTTCCGTGAGCAGGAGGCTGACTAGAGAGGGGCTCAGCCCTTGGGAGCTGGCGGTAAGTTCGCTCTGGCCAGACCCCGAGGCCGCGAGATACGTGAAGACACAGTCCAGGCCGACCCCTATGCTAAGGTGAAGTGGTCCGCTCACCATCGAACTGTTGGACGATGTCACATTGATGTTAGTCAACACCCGCGCTCGCGCAGGATTGCCGTTGCTGTCCTGCAGTTGGACTACCAGGATAGGACGGCTGCTGGCCAATTGAAATGTCGACGATCCTGAAGGGGTCATAGGAGCGATGTACGCCGCCAGCTTTGACGGGGCAGGTATCACCGTCGTCACAGTCACGTTGCTCGGCAAGAGAGAGGAGGAGGTGGCGGTAATGCTCGATTGGCCCTGAAGCGAGCTTGTCGTGAGCGGGACTAGAACGGAGATGTTCCCGGCCGGAATCATGATCAAGGAGGGCACCGAAATGACATCTGACGCACCAGAGAAGAGCTGAACGATCGTGTCAGAAGAAGAGACCGCAGGTTCTCCCAAGCTGGTCGCCAGGCCCACCTCTAGGGCGCTGTAGGTCAGGCCGTCCCTTGGCAGAGTGCCCGGGACGAGCTTCAGGAGTAACTTGCTGGGACCGCAGCTACCCGTGCAGTATTTCGGAGGCACTACAGTGACGACCGCTAACCCTGACCCGTATCCGGTTGAGGACGCGCTTATGACCGCCTGGCCAGAATCCACACCCGTGCTGAAGGTGCCCGTGGCATAGAACTCGCCTGGATTGATCGTCAGTGAACCCTGTTTGAGGCTAGCAACGGTGGCGTTGGACGAAGAGAGTAGTGCGGTGACTGGGGAAATCGCCTTGGAGGGGAAACCGGCGCTGTCGACCAGCTCGACCCTCACACTTCCTGTGTCAGCTCGTCTCAAGAAAGTCGCCGGCGAGACGAAGACCCTGAGGATCGACGGGAATCCGCTGGGGATGGCGGTTGTCAGCGGGGCGAAGGCCGATGCCAGGCCGTATGACGAAGCACTGATAGTCGTGGAGCCAGGAGTCAAGGTAGTGCTTGCATTGGCCACGACATACTCGCTGCCCGCCAGGATTTTGACAGTACTTGGCACAGAGGCAATACCCGTCTGAGAGGAAGTTAGGAATACCGTCAGGTTAGAAAGGGCCATCGAAGGGAGACCGTTCGCATCGACGAGTGAGACAACCGCAGCAGGATAGGTACTCCCATCGGCCGGTAGCTTGGGCGGGATTATCGTAAGTGCAAGGCCCACGGCCTGAGACGCAGTGTTAGAGCTGGCAGGCGCCGAAAGGGGGATGGCCTGCGATGCTATAAGAAGCGACACGACGATGACGAACACAGCTCCTCTGCCATTCAATCGGGCTTCTTCCTCTGGGTTCCAATTCCCCGCCAGCTATTAACTGTGATTGGAGCTGTCACGGTGGAATTCGAACCCGGATTTGGATTACGACTGTTTTGGGCACAGAGCTCGACGGTCCGACGGTGACCCCGCGGTAGCGGCTAACGCTTTCGACCGCGCCTAAACTCGAAAGAATCCCCATGTCCATGTGCCACTTTGTGGGCTCCGCAGTTTGGGCATTTTATCAGGCGTGAGCTCGCATGTCACGATCTGTCCGAAGTGCGGGAAGTCCAGCTGGGCTCCCTACGTCATGCAGGTCAGAGGGAAGTACGGCCAGGTCTACACATACAAAGTCTACCGGCACCCCGACGGACGTCGGAGGACTCCTAGGAAGTGTACGGTCAAAGCGCAGGGGGCTGGCACCACTTGACCGACTCCGAGATTTCGAGGATGCAGCAGGAGAACACATCAAGGATCATGTGGTGGAAGAGCGAGTACCATCGGGAAATCACGAAAATCGTGGGTTCGAACCCTCGATCCGACCGAAGGACGTCCCTAGAATTGGTATTTGGCAATGGACCGAAGACTCGACAGACTTTCTGACTTCGCATTTAGTATAGATATCATCAAGCGAGCGTACGATGTCCATCAATCGAGACTGTCTATGTTCGATTGCGATTTGTACACATATCGCAAATCGACGGTCAAACGTTCGGCAGACAAAATCTCTCCCAACAGTTGGAGCAGTTAGAGGAGGTGGAGGAGCCCAATATAGGACGCCGAACGAACGAACACGTCCACACACAACCCTGTTTTACGGTGTATGGGAGAACCCAAGTTCAAGGCTCATGTAGACCGAGTGCGCAAGCTTGTCAAGCAAAGGGGAAGTGTAGGTCTCGGTGCACTGAGCTATGAGCTCGGGCTCTCGCCCAACTACGTCTGGCGAATCTCCCTAGTCTGTCTCGAAGTGGACCCTGATCTGGTCATGCCCCGGCCTCACGCTATGGGGCTCAACGGGTGGACACTATTCACGAAGAAGGTCCTTGAGGAACGCCGGGCGACGTACGAGGCTGACAAGGAGAAGCGATTTGCGGCAGCACGGGCAGGGAACAAACTGACTTGGTCTCAGAATCCTGCTTCGACGGGTAGTTCAAGATGAGCCATCCGCTTGGCCGGTTCTCAGAGCGCGGATGCTCGTAGGTTGGCTCTCATCGTCTCCCTGATTCTTGCAAGTGCTACTCTTCTCTCTGCAGGTGGAAGCTTCATGGCATAGGCCGTCATCTCCTCCTTCTGATACTTCAGCATCGCCTGATAGAACTTCTGGGCTACCTCGAAGCCACGAGGATCGTCATATAGGGAGAGAATTAACGCTCCCAATGCCCTACTCACCAGTACGATATGAGAGTAGACGAACCCTTCCATGTAATCCCGATTCTTGAGTGAGTGATAGAATGCGTTGACGAAATTGGATTCGACAAGGTCCACCGAAGCCTTGACCTTGAAGTATGGATCGTCAATAAACCCAAATTGCGTCTCCCAGCTGGCCATGAGTTCTCCCGTGACTTTGGCGGCGGATTCGAATATCTTTTCATTCTTCCGGGTAAGACTTCGCTTCAGGTCATACCGGCTGTCGTGCCAAATGAACAATTCACGATTCTTCAGATGTTTCGCGAGAGTGGAGTCAGGAAGTCCTGTCCTCTTCTTGATTTCACTGTACCTTGAACCTGGATGAGTCGCCAGGTCAATCTCAATCTTCGTGAGTGCTATTCGCTCATGAAATTCATTGTAGTCAAGGCGGAGAGTTGTCACTTCGTTTACTACGGACCGTAGTGATCTTATTTGAACCTTGACAACATATAGGCGTTGGCTCTAGAACTCGTCAAGGCGCGCTGCCTGAAGTGCAATTGGGCATGGCTTCCGCGCACAACTTCACCCCGACGTTGTCCGCGCTGTGGGTCCTATAATTGGGATTCAGAAGAAGGCCCGGAGGCCGCGGTCGCGGCTCCCCCGGGCTCCTCGTCGCGTCCGACTGGCTTTTCTATCAAGCCGGAGGCAGAGTGGACCACCGCACCCAAAGTGGGTGAAACCCTGGATTCCTTGGCTTCCCTGGATTCAGCAGAGGATTCAAGCCAAGCAAGCCAAGGAATCCGCCCTCCCTCTCACTTTGGCTTGCACTCTTGCATGGTCTGCCACAAGGACGGCGCCAGGGGTCTTGCCCGGCAAAGCGGCGTGGTCTACATCCATCCTGAATGCGAGAAGGACTGGGGAGGCAAGCTATGACCTTGGAATATGTCGAACCGACATACTTTCCCCATCCGTGCAGGTGCCATGCGCACAGTCAACACCTGGTCTATCGGTTCCTATTTCACAACCCAGGCAGCTCATTGAAGGTGGCCGCCCGCGAGCTTCAGATGACATATCTTGCAGTCAGGCTTGCGAAGTGTCGCCTGACCAAGCGCCCAGACCTCTCGAGGCGCTGCCCCGAATGCTGGAAGCCGAGCCTACAAGGGCTTGTCTGCGCGAGCTGCGGCGCCGAGCTGGACCAGCCCTTCGACCTCAGCGAACTCTTTGATTCTCAGAGTCCAGTTCATCAGATCCATCCCTTATCGGGCCTGGGCTCAGTGACCAACTATCAGAACCTGAAGTTCGCGTACGGGGGAAAGAACATCCGACATCTGGCCGAACGCCCTGAGAACGCCCTTCTTGAGAGGTGCAGGTCCCTGCTCTGGCAGGAATTGAAGGGCCCCATGTTCAGAGACGGAATCGTGGAAGAAGCGAACCAACTCTTAAGTCGCTCTGTTTCAGAGTTTCAGTCACGCTTCCCTAACCTCTTGAGGTCAAAGGGGGTGGCAGATCAGCTAGTCAAGAACGTCCTCGGCTTGCTGAGGTTCCGGTATCCAAATCGTTTCAGTGTTTCACTTGCAACACCCCCTTTAGTCGGTGAAGAGGCCTGAGCGAAGCGGGGAAGGAAGAAGGGAGACACTATGGGTGAACGGGGGGACGAGGTCGTGCAGCTCAAGAGGAGCGAACTTGAGAAGATTCTCGAAGTTCTTGAGAAGGCTGAAGAGATAATCTTTGGATGACGATCTGCCTGATGTCCTCCAAATCATGTCTCAGAGACTCCATCTCCACAGAAGGTTTTGCGGCTTCGCTCTCATCGAGTGGCGTCCCGCACCTCCCGCAGTAGACCAGTCCTGGAGTGTTCCTCTCTTTGCACCTGGGACAAGAGGCCGGGGAGAACTCCGGCTTGATCGGCTGCATTGGCTTCCCGCTGTACACCTGCTCCAGCTTGGGCTCGATGTCCCTAGCGGAGAGATGAACATAGACGGCTGGCATCTTGGAATTCATCGTCCACCCGTAGAGGATCTTGAGCTCGCTGTCCGTGAAGTGTCTCGCCGCCTCCGTGATGGAGCCGTGTCTCAGAGCATAGGCATGGATTCGCTTGTTGTTGACCCCGGCCTTCTCCGCGGTCTGCTTCATGATCCTGTTCCACCTGACCCAGCCTAGCCGCTGGTTGAGGTGGTTCGTAGATTCTGTCACCCAAAGAGGCGCGTGGGGGTCATGTCTGAGAGGGTGCGTCTCCAGGTATCGGCTCAGGACTGAGGTACTGGAGATGATCCTCAGCGTCCTCTCTCCCGTCTTTCCCTTCCTAATCCGGATTCTGGCACCCATTGCATCAAACGTCACGTCGCCTACGTTCAGGAGCAGAAGCTCACTTGGCCTGGTCCCTCTCTCGAAGGCGACGCTGAGCATGCACTTGTCTCGAAGCTTGTCGGCGCTCTTGATGAGCGTCTCGACCTCCGCCGGCGTGAAGAACTCTGGCTCCTTCCTCTCGTTGGCCTTCTGCTGAGCCTTTAACCATCTCACTTCCTCTGGGAAGGGAGTGTCGTGGTCGGTGTTTCCATTCCGGACGAACTTGTAGAAGTATTTGATTGTGAAGAAGGAATCGGAGACTGTGTGGGGAGAGTAGTCCTGCTCTTGGATCCAGATGGACAGTCTCTCGATGTCCTTCCTTACAGCATCCTCGACATGGGCTCCGAGATGTTCCATCAGCTGCCGCACGGTGAACGTGTATTTTGCGAGCCTGCCAGTGCTGACTCTCTTCGCCCTGAGGTGCTCTATGAATCCCCGGATGAGCTCCTTGTCCCTCTCCGACAGCATCGTTGATTCGTCCAACCGCTTGAGGGAGTTCCGAAGGGAGTAGGCATAGTCATAGACATCGTCACCTCCCTTGCCCGCGCTCATCTGCACAGTAAAAGGGGGATGTTGGGGATTTGCACCCATGGCTTAGGGTGCGGTCGCCGGGATTTGAACCCGGGTTTCTGGAGACGGTCTGAATGCCGCCTTTACCAGCGTGGCAGGCTTACATGCCCCAGAAGGACTTGATGTCCTGGACCAGGCTAGACGACGACCGCACAAATCACCTCGCGACATCATGGAGGTTAAAAGCTTGGTGCGGCGTTTCAGCCGACCTTGACGCCCAGGGGCAGCTCCCTGTCTGGCGAGAGCAGCGAGAGCTCAGTTTCGTTGTACGCTGCAAGGAGCATGCACTCGGACATGACTCCAGCGACAGACTTCGGCTGGAGGTTGACTACGGCGACAACGAGCTTACCCACCAGCTGGTCCTTCGGATAGAAATTCTTAATCCCCGCGACACACTGCTTCGCACTTCCGTCCCCGAAATCCACCATCAGCTTGTACATAGGATTGCGCGCTGCCGGGATGTCTTCTACGGTGACGATGCGTCCCATCCTCATCTCAATCTTGCCAAACTCGTCGATGGAGACGACCAAACCCGCTAATCACAACCCTGAGGCCAAATAAGGCTTAAAGACTCGAAACGTCGGTCGCGAGAACGCGGGCCGGTAGTCTAGTCTGGTAGGATACAGAGGAATCGTCCAGCCCCTTGGCAAAGAGATCCAGACTGGGGGAGGTCGGGGGTTCGAGTCCCCCCCGGTCCATAATTCTACAGTCACGCCTTGAATTGCGGGTCCTCCATCAGGTGCTTGTGCGGCGAGCGGTCGAGGCTCAACCTGTTCAGACAATCAAGCAACAGGGTGATGCTCACAAGGGCATTCGCTTAGATATAGGCAACCTATGTGATTGCCTGTTCCGCAGGGATCGCACTTCAGAATGAGCGTTCTTGCACCCAAGTGATGGTTGCACCGAACGTCAGAGTAGATAAGCCCGCTATCTGCCCTGTGAGTGAAGTGATTGGAGCGTCAACTGTCCACGAAATGCGGTTGAAGCGGTTATGGTCTGGCCTGTGGTGGAAGTAGTTGATGTCGAAGTGGTTGAGGTCTTGGGAGCGCTGGCTGGTGAAGCGGTAAGTTGGGCAGCTTGAGCCTGTGTGAGCCTGTGAGTCGAAGCTCAGAAATCCTCTTCCCATTCGGCTTCAAGTTCGTCCAAGCCGTCCTCTATCGCATCGTCGTCGTCAAAGACACCGTCTTCGTCGTTGGGCGTCAGGGCTTCGGCTCCTTCACGTAGCGCCTTATCAGCCTTCAGCAGGTTAGGCAGAAGATGTTCCGTTCGCATTGATCGACCCCCTCTTCAAGCGTTGCAGGTCAGACCCTCGCTTCCTGGCTATCAAGAGCAAGGTCGGCATCTAGATTCTGTAGCAGCCCCTTTGTCTGCTCTCACCTAGTGTGAAGAGTCGGTTGATAGCTATCATGCCATTGAAGCAGACACTCAACGACTCTTGACCAACCAACCGAAATGTGCCTAATGCGCCGCACGGTATGACAAGAATGGCGACATATACGCGCGGACAAACATGGGGAGCCCTGCGCAAGGCCTGGAAGGGATACAAGATCGCCAAGGTTCAACACGACTCTTCGAGGATGCGGGAGTACTCTGCCAAGATCAACACCCTTCAGGTTCAGCTCGGCGTTCCCAAGACTACGTTCCAAGTGTGACCTCGAAAAAGGTCACACTTTCTTCTCTTTCGTTTGGATTTCTCTGAGTAGGGACAATGGGAACGGTAAGCTGGTCCCAGACCAATCGGACCCGTCTCCAACCCGGGTGACCATCGGTTCCTTCTCGTCATGTGTGCCTCTTCCCTGACCACGTGCTGTGTGCAGGGGGCATCGGCAGCGCGATGATTGCCTGCATCGTAATCTCCGAGCAGGCGCGTTCCCCATCGGAGACTCACACGGCTTTCGTGCCCACAAAGTACCTGTTGAGAAACCTATCCTCTGAGACCCTGTACCTGTACTTCCCTATCACAATCTCGTTCTCTTTCCTCAGCCTGTCCACGAAACCCTTCGAGGACTGAAGCTCGTCCATGAGTCTGCCGCCTCTGTCCCTGAGGAACGTCCACTCCCCCTCCTTCTTCTTGAAACTCTTCCACTGCAACGAATCCAAGGTCTCTTCTAGCGTGGTTGTGGACTTCGCGAATTCGGAGAGTGGAGAACTCCCCGGCTGGGGCTTCTCTGCTCTGACGACATCTCTCGACTCAAGTCCCTTCTTCGGGACGGCCATCTCGGCCCCGATGACTTCCTTCGCCTTGAGAAGTTCCTGCTTCCTCTTCTGCAAATCCTCGATCAAACGGTCGATCTCTTCGACCTTCGCGCTGATCCGCTCCTCATCGGGCAGGACCATTTCAATCACCTGCGTGCTCAATCCACTGTAATATAGCATCTCGTGCCCTGCTGGCCTTCTCATACAGGGCTGCGCTTAGGGGAGGGTTTGCCAAATCTTGGTTAATAGGAGGTGCAGCAGGCTCAGGATTGTCTGACAGTGATAAAGGCGTGAGCCGGCAGCAAGTCCAGCTTCAAGTTCTCGAGGCATACACTCCCGATGTGGGTCGGGGTGTGGCGAGGCTAGACTATGCCGCGATGGAGGCATTAGGCGCGTCCACGGGAGACGTAATCGAAATCAAGGGAAAGCGACGAACCGTCGCGAAGTGCCTCCCTCTCTACCCCTCAGACGAGGGCAGAGGAATCGTGAGGGTCGACGGTCTGATCAGGAACAACGCAGGGGTCGCTATCGGTGACGTGGTTATCGTAAAGAAGGTCATGGCCCCACCGGCAGAGAAGGTTGTGGTCGCTCCATCCGAAGCGGTGCCGCCTATCGACGAGAGATACTTGGCGGATGCCCTTGAAGGCATCCCAATAACGAAGGGTGACATCGTGGCGGTACCCTACTTCGGTGGAAGGCTCACCTTCCAGGTTACTGGGGTAAGTCCGGTCGCAGAGGCAGTGCTGATAACTCAGAGAACGGTCTTCGTCATTTCCGAGAAGGGCGTGGCTCTAAGGGGAGTACCACAGGTAACCTACGAAGATATCGGTGGCATAAAGGACGAGGTCCAGAAGGTAAGGGAGATGATTGAGCTCCCCCTGAGACATCCGGAGATTTTCGAGAAGTTGGGCGTTGAAGCACCGAAAGGGATTCTCCTGTACGGTCCTCCGGGAACCGGCAAGACGCTCCTGGCGAAGGCTGTGGTTAATGAGACCAACGCTCACTTCATTCCGATAAGCGGTCCGGAGATCATGAGCAAGTACTACGGTGAATCAGAGGCAAAACTCAGAGAGATATTCAAAGAGGCAAAGGAGAAAGCTCCTACCATCGTCTTCATGGACGAGATCGACTCGATAGCTCCAAAGCGCGAGGAGGCAACTGGAGAAGTCGAGAGGAGAGTTGTCAGCCAGTTGCTCTCCTTGATGGATGGTCTCGAAGCAAGGGGTAAGGTCATAGTAATAGCGGCTACTAACCGACACAACGCACTGGACCCCGCTCTCCGAAGACCAGGCAGGTTTGACAGAGAGATCGAAATCAAGGTCCCGGACAAGAAGGGAAGATACGAGATACTGCAGATCCACACGCGTCACATGCCACTACAGCAGGACGTCGACCTTGAGCAGCTCGCCTCGGTATCGCACGGGTTCGTCGGGGCTGACCTCGAGTATCTTTGCAAAGAGGCTGCGATGAAGACTCTCAGAAGGATTCTACCGGAACTGAAGCTCGAGGAAGAGAGACTGAGCCAAGAGATACTCGACAAACTGATTGTCACGGGGGACGACTTTCAGAAGGCGCTGAAAGATATCACGCCGTCAGCAATGAGAGAAGTGTATCTTGAAACACCAGATGTGAAGTGGTCCGAGATTGGCGGCCTTGATGGCGTAAAGAAAGAGCTTCGGGAGGCGGTCGAATGGCCGCTGAAGTACCCGGACCTTTACAAGGCTATAGGCTACCTTATGCCGAAGGGCATCCTGCTTTACGGTCCCTCCGGTACGGGTAAGACACTGCTAGCCAAGGCGGTTGCTACGGAGAGTGAAGCGAACTTCATCAGCGTTAGGGGCCCAGAGTTGCTCAGTAAGTGGGTGGGTGAATCGGAGAGGGGAGTGCGGGAGGTCTTTAGACGGGCAAGGCAGGCCGCCCCATGCATAATCTTCTTCGACGAGATCGATTCGATCGCGCCAACGAGAGGGATGGGTGGAGGCAGCGTGGCAACGCAGCGAGTCGTCAGTCAGCTTCTGACAGAGCTCGACGGAATTCAGGCACTCCAGGGGGTCGTCGTACTAGCGGCAACCAATAGGATCGACATGGTCGACACAGCGCTTTTGAGGGCTGGGCGTTTCGATAAGATAATCAGCATGCCTCTCCCCGATAAGAACGCGAGGGAACAGACCCTCCAGATACACATGAAGGGGAAGCCGATCTCAAAGGAGGTAGAGGTCGGACGTCTCGTTGAGATGACCGAGGGATTCAACGGAGCAGACTTGGCCGCACTTGTGAACACGGCAGTTTCCATAGTTCTTCAAGCCTACATCGCCAAGTACCCAAGGCCCGAGGAGGCGAAGAAGCACCTAGATGAAGCGATCGTGACCTACGAGTACTTCCAGGAGGCGGCGAAGAGAGTGAGGTCCTCCAGGGAGAGCAACCCCATGGAGAGGGTCGCAGTACCTTACTACAGGTAAGGCAGTAAGAGGCGTGTGGTAGAGTTGGTTCTTTGTAGTAAATGCAGAAGAAAAGCGGTGGAGACGAGAACTGAAGGGAGCCCTGTTTTGGTTTGTGCTGGTTGTAACAATTACACCAGCGAATGCACTTGTTCATCAAACTGAGTACGGCACTAGTTCAAGCACAATCTTTCCCAGAAGAAGTACGAGGAACTTACTGCCTTCGAAGCACGCCAATCCGATCGCCGGCCGAAGAGAAGAGGTCGAGGGCAGAGACACCCTGGAGACCCTTACCAGAAGAACCTTCTTGTCGAGAATGAGCCCGTTGTGAACGAACGGAAGGTGGAGAAAGTTGATTCGACACGGCGAGTGGCGGAAGAGCTGGCGCAAACCGGCGTTCCCCAGGGAACCGTTGCCTTGGCCAAGGAACGGACTCTGGGCAGGGAATGACGCAGTTGAGAGTGGCGTTCACCAGAGGGCGGGCTTTGCATGCCCCTGGTTCCGAGGCCCATTGATGGATATCTCCGGCATAACAGAAGAATCAACAGTTTTCTGTCAAGTGAATCCCTAAGTATCCAGTCAAGAAGCTGTCCACGAAGAATGATGCCACACTACGCCCGAATCAAGCTCACGAGCGCGAACCTCGAACAGCTCGAGAGGGTAGCGAAGAGCATCAGGGAGATCGCAGACAAGACGGGCGTCAGGGTGAAGGGCCCGCAACCTCTTCCGACCAAGAGGCTCAAGGTCACCACCCGCAAGGCACCGACGGGAGAGGGTTCCCACACCTTCGACCACTGGCAGCTGAGGATTCACAGGAGGATTCTCGACGTCCAGCCGGACGACAGGACGTTGAGGCAGATCACGAAATTGGATATTCCCGAGGACGTTAGGATAGAGATCATTCTGACTACTTAGAGCGCCTTACCCATTCTTTTCAGCCCAGCGTCAAGGCCAAGCTCGTAGTCTTAGTGTGATGACTCTGCCTTCTCCCTGCTCCCTTCTCTTTTAGGGCGTTGCATCGGCCACAAAAAGCCGATGATCTACCTCAGGAAGGAGACCAAGGGCCAGGGGCGACAGAAGACCAATGACGGCATGATCAGACCTGGCCGGAACGTCGTGGCGATCGATGGCGTGATTGCAACGGGAGGCTCGACGACAGCCGCGATAAGCGCGATCGGGTCGGAGGGAGGCGAGGTGGAGGATACTACCGTCCTGATCGACAGACTCGAGGGCACCAGAAAAGATGAAAAAATCTTGGAGAAATGGCATCTCGCTTCACTCGCTGACTGACATTTTTGAAGTTGCCGAAATCCTCTACTTCAAGGAGACGATTGGTGTCGAAGAGAGGAAGGCCATCGTCAGTCAGGCTGGTCGCGGGAAGAATCAGTAAGCCATGAGCCCTTTTTCCTCGAGCATCGCATGCAGGTTGTTCACGGCCCTATAGACTTCGCCCTCCTTCTTCGCTCCAGTGCAAACGAGCTTCCCAGAGGAGAAGAGAAGTATCACGGTCTTGGGGTCTGGCATCCTGTGGATCAGGCCGGGGAACTGCTCCGGCTCGTACATCGATTTTGGTAACTGTCTAGCCGCTTCCTCTAAGTGAATCCTCCCTCCAAGATTCGCCGATGCCACCATGTTCTGTATCACTATCTCTGCCTCGTTCTTGATGGGGATGCCCCCATTCTTCAACCTCCTGACGACCTCTTGCACGGCCTTTCTTGACTGCTCCTCCGATTTTGCACCAGTGCAGACCATCTTCCCCGAGCTGAAGATCAGGGTAGCCGTCTTTGGGTTCTTCAGTCTAAAGACCAGTCCAGGGAATTGGTCGGGATGATACTCGACGTCGACAAAATTCTTGGTTATCAGGTTCAGGTCGACCCTCTGGTTTATTGAGGCGGAAGCGACAACGTTCTCGATGCATACTATTGCCTTCGTTTGGGGCATTACGGAGGCATCAAGATTCGACAGCATATATAGTAAATAAGAGGGACCGGGAATCGTCCAGATAACGTCGGGTCATGCAAGGCTTGATCGATATATGATGCGCATCTCAAATGATCCTCGAACCCCGAAGAGTCATCAGTGCCCCGTCCTGCTCTGACCTAGAGATTGCTTCATCCATTATGCCGTCTTACTAGACCTTCATGCTTCTTACAGGCTGAGACACTCTCAGATGCTGAGGACCCGATGCTCACAGAGAAATACCTGATGCAGCCACAGTCGAAATAGTATAGATGAGACCGTCCTACTATCTCATCCCTATCGACCTTCTGACCAGCTAGAAGAAGCTGGGCGTGGAGATAATTAGCGTCTCCTTTTCTAGCTTTCTTGGCTAGCGCGAGTTTTTTATCTCTCGGCCACGCCATTCTTCATCTTCCTCCTCACCCAACTCATCTTCTCCCTAACTCTCCCGCATTCACATTCCCTAGTCTTTGAAGGGTATTAGGGAGGGTTTGTTAGAGAGGCAGTGTTCGATTTCGCGGTGTCCAAATTGCCCCAGACATTCTTTCTCTGTGATTCTCCCCTTCACAATCTTGAGCGCACTTGCTATGTCAGAACTAAGACCACCCGAGTCCCCAGCCATGACTAACGTATCGGCGTTCCTAGCAAAGTTCTCTATTAGGGCCATCTTTTCTTTCTGTGACAACAAGTCTGTTCCCCTTAAGAGTATGGCTACCTTGACCAAGAAGAATGAGGAGGACCGCTGAGTTAGATAATTACAATAGAGGAAAATGGCGTTACGTCATCTTCGTCGCGGGAGCTAAAGCGGGAGAGCATTTGAAAATCAAGGTGGCTGAGGTCGGCAACTGGTTCGACAATGCCCAAGCAGTCTCTCGAAGTCCAGAAGGAAAGCGAGAAAAGGAAGGCTGAGCTGATTGGCATCGAAATCAGATGTGGAATACATGGGTTACCGCTCCAGTGCAATAGGGGGACGCCTAACTTCAAAGGGTTACCTCGAATATATCGACCAAAGGCTGGGTTTTTCGAGAGGAACCATCTACGACCTCTGTCTGGCATCCATAAAGTCGAAGACCGAATCCAAGTCGGGGGTCAAGGTGACATACAGAGGAGAGACTGAACGCCAGATACGTATGGCCCCTCGTCACTCCGTTCAGGTGCGTAAAGCCATATTCTTGATAGAGTTCAAGATGACCAAGGCGGGAAAGCAGATCGACCGCGTGGTTCAGGTCCATCTGGAGATATAGCGGATTCCACGAATTCTCTGACCCGAGCATGCTTCAGAATCGCGATGACAGACGACAAAGCCTGCGAGGGCAGGCACAGCGAGAAGGGTTGCTAACGCCCTCAGATTCTTATTCAATGCTCCTTTCTCCTCTGTTCCATCTTATAGCCATGGCCCTCCCATCTCCCGAATTTTGACAGGGAGAACGTCTCCCGTAGATTTGACAGGTAGGATGTCGATAGCGGAAGCTCTGATTTTAAAGCCACATCGATGATAAGACTGATAAATCCAAGTGCCATTGATCTTGGTGCTGGATGGCCAAATCGGCTAAGAGCCCTTTGGGTTCTTGCGCCTAGAGCGCGTTTGACAGGTTGGGCCAAGGCTATTGCGAAAGCCACAGTGCTCCGGAGAGAGCGAATAGGAGAGTGCCCATCTAGCTCCATGAGCTAGATCGACATAGGAGGTAGGATGTCGATAGCGGAAGCTCTGATTTTAAAGCCACATCGATGATAAGACTGATAAATCCAAGTGCCATTGATCTTGGTGCTGGATGGCCAAATCGGCTAAGAGCCCTTTGGGTTCTTGCGCCTAGAGCGCGTTTGACAGGTTGGGCCAAGGCTATTGCGAAAGCCACAGTGCTCCGGAGAGAGCGAATAGGAGAGTGCCCATCTAGCTCCATGAGCTAGATCGACATAGGAGAACTCAGATGCGGGGATTCTGTAGAGTCTCGTGCACAGAAAGCTACGATGGCGAGATGATGATGATGCTGTCGCCCTCGGGGTATCAGGCTTGCGGAGCTACGATCTCGACAGACGGCGGGTCGTCGTTCGCCGTGGCCTACTCGAGCCCCTCAGCAGTCCTCATGAGCACCAGCACCGACCTGGGAAGGGTGTGGACAGCACCGCGTGCGCTGTCGATTGGCGACCTGGATATAGCGCCTCATTCGCTGACGAGCGACTACTTCATCACCAGCAGCGTGCTGGTCATGTGGTCGGACGTCTCGCCATCGCTGGACGCCTATCAGGTGGCCACGGCCGTCGTCCCGTTCAATTAGGACCTGACATTGCGCGCGCCCCGACTCAGCTGCCGAGCAGCTTGCCTATCCCGTTGTTCCAGTAGATCCTTGTTTCTTCCGTCGGGTACCCAAGAGCGATGAGCGACTCCATCCCGTTCCACAGTGCGAGGATGGACCCTGCCAGCTGTCTGGCGTCGGCCCTCTTCTTCTTGCTGGTCGCGATGAGGCACCGCTCAATCAAGTCAATGTACTGGTCGTGGTGCCGCTTGAGGACCTCCCTAAGCTCGGGGTTCCGTGTCGCCTCCGAGATGACTTCGAACTCGAGGCCGGCGCTCCGCGTCGAAGCGGGCATCATCCTGTCAAAGAAGGCCTCAAAGGCCTTGCGCGTGTCGCCTTGCTTGACGACCCATTGGATGACACGCTCGAGCTGTCCCGGGTCCAGCTCATAGGTCGCCATGAAGAGTGCCTCCTTGTCCTTGAAGTAGGTGTATAGGGCCGCCTTGCTTATTCCGAGCTTCCGCGCTATTGCGTCCATCGTCGCATGCCTGAAACCCTTCTCCCTGAACAGGATGCACGCTGCTTCGACGATTCTTGACCGGGCGATGCTCTTGTACTCAGGGAGAACCCTCGGCAACTCGATGGTTTTGGCAAAGGCGGGATATTTAAGCCGACCCCCAATCGTTATGATGACCAAAGGTTGATATAATGACCGTTAGTCAGCATAGCCGGTGACATGGGTGGTGACTCAAGACGCTGGCGAGAGAAGAACACGGGTTCTGGTGTTCGGCGCGTCGGGCAGGACAGGCAGTTTGGTGGTCAAAGAATCTCTTGATAGAGGCTATCAGGTCCTTGCTTTCGTTCGAAACCCATCCAAACTCGATCTTTCCCATCCTCAACTCACAGTAGTGCAGGGTGACGTCAGGTCAGCGGCGGACGTGGATCTCGTCGTTCAACGTGCGGATGTCGTCGTTTCTGTGCTAGGTCGAGCTCCTGGTTCGTCGCTGGACATATGTTCGGTCGGTGTTGCAAACATTGTTGATTCCATGTCGAAGCACGGTGTCAAGAGGTTGATTTGCCTCTCAGACTATGGGAACGGAGAGACAAGGACCAGAGGCCTGTACGCCAGAGTCCTTTGGCACATCATCCGGGCCCATCTTGAGGACAAGGAGAAGATGGAAGAAACGGTGAAGTCGAGCAACCTTTCCTGGACGATCATACGTCCAACGATTCTGACAGACGGCGCAAAGACCGGTTCCTACAAAGTCGGCCCGGAGATCAAGATAGGTCTGGTCCCCAAGATTTCACGCCATGACGTCGCCGACTTCATTGCTAGGCAGGTCACTGACGATTCCTTCATCCACTCGTCGCCGTCGATAAGCTACTGAGTGCACCTTCCGAACCCGGAACACAGTGGGAGGGACATTGCGCCACGTAATCGAAAGCCCCCCGGGGCAGATTCCCGCTTCTTTGTCGGACCGGAGCTAGATTCTCGCGTCTAGACTGCTGGTTGCAAGGTTCGAATCCCATCGCGATGATTCGAGACTAAGTCTTGATTTTCTTTTTCCTATCGGCAAGTGTTGGCTTCAAGCCGTTCACAATTACTCGTAATCCCCACTCGAACTTTTCTGTCGCGGTGAGCTTGTCACGCTCTGTCATGATTGCGTCCATCAAATCGGCGTCCATCAAATCCAACCCGTAGGGGGAAGTGACCTCTTGCCCTTGTGGAGGTGCGGATCCAGGTTCCGGCCCCTCGCCTGCTTGCTCCTCGATGACATATCCCCAGACGTAGTCGAAGGTGGTCGCTGTCGCCAGACTCGCATGGAGAAGGTCGAAACCCGCATCATTCAGGACGCGGGTCGTAAGAATTGCCAGCCTGGCCAAAGTCTTTGCGCTGAAGGAGGCGCCTGCGACGACACGGCCGCCGTCGCGATGCGAAACCATGGCCCTGCGCACAGCGCGGGCCGTCTCGATCAACCACTCGGCCCAAGCAGCCGAGTCCCTTGGACGTTTGATGTCTTCCAGTCCGCCTTGCACCAAGATGGCTTGAGCCATATCGTCGGTAATGTCCCGTTTGTTCTTGAAATGCCAGTACAGGGCCGGAGCCTGAACTCCGAGTTTGGATGATATTTGTCGCAGCGTTACGCGCTCGAGCCCTTCAGCGTCAAGGATTTCCAACGCCGCTCTTACTACTGCCTCGGGTTCGATGTGCGGTGCCTTGTGCGTTCGAACTCTCATCGCCTGCGCTGTACGCTGATTCTATATACACTATACGATGATAAGCTTATCTAGTGGCGTTAAGGGGACTTAACTACGTTAAGGATTGCAACTGAAGACGCGCGGCAAGACTACACGCCAATGATTCACGTACAGGACCTGGTCAAGCGCTACCGTCATTCTGAGACGGCTGCGGTGGACGGCCTGAGCTTCGACGTCCGCCCCGGCGAGTTCTTCGCCTTTCTCGGGCCCAACGGCGCTGGGAAGACCACGACGATATCCATCTTGACTACGACCCTGGCGAAGAGCAGCGGGACCGTAAGCATCGGCGGTTATGATCTGGACCAGCGCGCAAAGGACGTCCGCCAGAGCATCGGCATCATCTTCCAGAATCCGAGCCTCGACCTGAACCTGACGGCAGAGGAGAACATCCGCTTCCATGTGAGCCTGTACGGCATCTATGGTTACAGACCGAGTTACGGGATGATGCCTCAACCGTACCGAGAAAAGGTACTCGAACTTGCTGAGATAGTCGGGATTGCTCAGGATATCTTCAAGCCAGTCAAGACGTTCTCGGGAGGCATGAAGCGCAAGCTTGAGATCATCCGCAGCCTGATGCACAAACCGAAGATATTGTTCTTGGACGAGCCGACGCTGGGACTGGATGCGGTCAGCCGCAGGTCGTTGTGGACCTACCTACAAAAGATCCACGAGGAGGAGAAGATGACGATCTTCCTGACAACCCACTATATCGAAGAGGCGGAGAAGGCCGACCGGATATGCATCGTCAACCATGGAAGGATGCTGTTCTCCGGCTCACCTGAGGCTATGAAGAGCCTGATGGTCGGCAAGTATCTGCTACTCGATGCTGAGGATCGCGATTCCCTACGGAGCGAGCTGACCGGCTTTGGACCGGAACCGCTTGAAGACGGCAGTCTCAAGCTCCGCTTCAGCGAGAACACGCCGCAAAACATCCTGGCCCAAATCAAGACCCCGCTTTCTTTCATGCGCCTTCACGAACCCACGCTTGAGGAGGCCTACATCGACTTGGTCAGCAACGGGAAAGACGAAGAGGAGGCGTCGTGAAGGTGTCGATTCGAAGAGAGCTCAACGCGGTGGTGACCATCTGCGCCCGAGACGTGCTGCGCTACCTTCGAGATTGGAAGAACAGCCTTCTGTTCAGCTTCTTCTTTCCGATTGCGTTTCTGGGAATCCTGGGAGGCACCATCGGACAGAACCTGAGCGGCGGACTGGGATACGACTACATGCAGTTCGCGCTGCTGGGGATGGTCGCCAACCTGCTCGTCCAATCTACGATGATGGGTGTGACCTCGCTCATCGAAGAGCGCGAAAGCGGCTTCACCCAGGAGGTCTTCGTCTCGCCCGTGTCGAGGTATTCGATCCTGTTTGGGAAGATAGTCGGCGGTAGCCTTGCGAGCGTGGTGTCATTGGTAGCCCTTTTCATAGTGGCATTCGCTACGGGCATACCTCTCAGCCTAGCCGGCATCGGACGCATACTGCTCGTCACGCCGGTCGTGTTCTTGTCGGGCGGTGCCCTGGGTGTCCTCCTGAGCGGCGTCTTCAGCTCCAGCCCCAAGGCGGTAGACCGTGCGACGATCATGGTCATGTTTCCCCAGATGTTCCTCTCGGGCGCTCTCATTCCAGTGAAGAACTCGACGGGGGTGCTAGACGTCCTTGTTCACCTGATGCCGGCCACCTATCTCGTGGATCTGCTGAGAGGTGTCTTCTATCAGGGTACGCCGGTGTATGGTCAGGTGGTCTTGTACAACCCGATGTTTGACCTGATGATCAGTTTGGCCCTTGCCATACTATTCCTGGTCGCTGGAAGCTACCTATTCGTGCGAAGCGAACGTAACAGGTGATTCGCGGATCTGAAGTGACTGGGGCCCATGAATTCGATGTTCGATCAAGTGACCTTAGCGCGGGCCCCACCGGGTCCGTTGACTCCAAAGGGCGCGCGACTGCGTCGGATGACAAGGCCCAGCTAGGGCGCCTCTCGGGTCGCCACCATGACTGGCGCGGGCTGTCGCCGAGTTCTCCTCCAGAGCGCCCTCGTAACCCCTAAAGCTTAGGTCCGCCAAAGCGCCCGCCGTCCTATGCTGAGCCGCGACAAGGGCGTAATGATCTTCCACTACGACCCGAAGAAGAAGATCTATCTGGTGTCCCTGCATCTCAAGAACCAGCCGGGAGCGCTGGGGAACCTGACCAACCTGCTGGCGGTGAGAGGGATGAACATCCTCGAAGGCTACTTCGGAGGGATGTCCTACGAGCCCAAGGCGACGGTCAGCTTCTTCGTCGAGTCGACCAACCCCCGGATGGACGAGGGCTGGGTCAAGGACTTCGTCGAGTCGTCGACGTACGCTTCTGACGTTGAGGTGAGATCGGGGGTCGACGGATTCGTTTCAGACAGCGTGAACTTCCCGCTTAGCTGGAACGCCGGGGACCGCGCCATCCTCATGCAGACGGCCAGTCTGAGAACGATGCTTGCCGCGATCATTGCGACCGACCGCGAGAAGGGAGAGCGACTGATCTACGACCAGGGCTTCAGCCTCGGGCGGACCACGTACGAGAGGTTGTTCTTGATCTACCGCCCCAAGAACAGGGCAGGCCTCGCGGAGGTGCTGAGGACCTACGCGGCGACGGGCTGGGGTCGGCTGGAGCTGTCAGGCCTTGACCCTGGACACAAACGGGCCAAGTTCAAGCTTGAGGAGGGGTTCGAGTGCGCAGGTTTGAACACTGGAAAACCCGAGAGCAACTTCATCCGGGGACATCTCTCCGGGGTGCTATCTGCCTACTTCGGGTCAGACGTGAAGGCAGTGGAGACAAGATGCGTCTCCAAGGGAGATCCGCACTGCGAGTTCGAAATCTCGCCCTGATCGTGAACCTCTCAGACGGCAAGGCGCCCGCTCCTGCAGGTCTGTCCCTTGGGTGCGTCCTGCATCATCGTCAACCGCTCGTTGCCACCCTCGACCTTGATTCAGAACGCGAGCCGAGAACTGAAGATTACGGAAGAATGGGCCGGGGAATCGAGAGAATCCATGAGGAATCCACCAAACACATACAGGATTTCCAACATAGACGTCACCGTGCGTCCGGCTCGGCTACGCCCAGGGGCTCTGCGATGGTTTCCGTTCACCAGAACTTCCACCAGTCAGAGCGGGCAAGCACGCACCACCTTCAAGACGTGGCGCATGAGCCGAGAGTCGACACAGACAGAATCCTGACTCGTGCGCCTAGGATCTGACAACCTGTCTGATGCAGACTTAATTACGGGACTTGGATTGTTCAAATCGTTGGCGAGAGCGAAGTCGGTTCAAGCCTTCAAGAACGAACCCTTGGACCTAGAGGCACGCATCGTAAAGGCGGTCGGCTCTGTCGGTCCCAGAAACGTCGCGTTGATTTCGCGGATGACACACGCCCACCAGGAGACCGTCAGGTACAAGGTCAAGGAACGTTTCAGAAGATTGGGATTCAGGTTCCAAGCCGAAGTCGACTACGCGAGGCTCGGGCTGCATCTGCACTGGGCTACTCTTCGCCTGTCCCAGCCAAATGAAGGAGCGGGGCCAAAGATCTTCCGAACGCTCAATCAAGTAGGCTACCTCACACACTTCTCCAGAGTTCTTCCTCAGGGATACTATGTGGTGATTCTCGCGCTTCCGATCGGAGCCTCTGAGAAGTACCGGGCGTTCCTCAAGCAACTTCAGCACCGGGGGATACTCGCCGACTTCAACCTGGAGGAGATATCGGTCGAGAGGCACAAACCGATGGACCCGACTTTCTTCAACTTCCGCTCTGGCCAGTGGGAGGTAGAATGGGAGAAGGTGAAGTCTCTGGAGGCGTCTCCTCTCATCGAAAGTGACTCTCAGCCGGCCGAGATTGACGATCTTGATTTGTTGATAGTCAAGGAGTTTCAGATCGACGCTCTGGAGCGTGTTGCTGAGATGGCCAAGAAGCTGAAGCTCCACCCGAAGACTCTGGATTATCACTACCGGGCCCACGTGCTAAAGCAGAAGCTTGTGCCCCGCTACCGAATCAGGTGGATGCAAGACATCACCAAGACACTCGCTCATTCGGTGGCATTCACCAGCCTCACCTTCCGCGGACTTGAGCCCGCCGAGTACGTCCGAGTACAGAGAGCTCTGAGTAGAATCCCGTTCCTGTGGGTTGAAGACTTCCTAAGGGACGGGACCTACATCGCGATCCTCAACGTCCCTCTCACAGAATTGATTGCCACAAACAACTACCTGAACCAGCAGGTCCCTGGCCTAGGTTCCAAGGTCGAAGTTGGGTACCTGAATCCGAGCGAATCCTCGAACTTTACCATCCCGTATAACATGTATCAAGACCACGAGTGGAAGTTTGACGTCGACAAGATGAAGTCCGCGGTCCTGAACGCGGTCCACCGGGTCGAAAAATAGGCAGCAGGGCTCCGTTCCCTTAGTGAGGAACCCCGCCTATTTCGTCCAACGGCGAAAAATGGACCCCGTGAGCCGAGGCAACGAGAGCCAGGGCCCACAGGGCCACCGCGACGAACAAGAACCCGACTCGAATCTTGGCGTCGAAGGTCATGCTCAGCTAGGAGGGAAAGGGGCAGTAGTTCCCCGTTTCCATCAAATAATGTCATAGACTTGATGAATATGGATAGGCGAAAGAGCGTAACTCCCGTGCGCCACGAGGGTCCGCCGCGGGGGGCGCCACTCTCCTCTTAGAGATAGCGTGCGCTCGCCTGTCTTGAAGGATGTAAACTCTGATGACGAAAACCACCGTAGAGTTAATGGGTGTGGATAAAGCGGGCGCACCTGAGCGTCGAAGTTAGAAATCCTATATATGTCTTGTGACTCTGTTCATGGATTACCTCAATTCCACAGGTCACTTTTCCTTTCTGGCCTTCGAGCCTTGGCTCCCATTCGAGCTGGATTCTAGCCGATTACGCGGCTGGTTGCGAGGTCTGAGTCCCACCGGGCCCACTCCGCACCCGTCTGTTCGTATGTTGGGGCGCCTACCTAGATTGACAAGTCCTGGCCATGGTGCCACCTCAGAGCTTTGGTTCGTGAAAGCGCCAAGGTATGTACGAACCCTGAATGTTCCACAGAGGCTAGAGTCCCAGAAGCTTGTCCAACGAGTAGGGTCCGGCTCCGAGCACCAGGAAGACCATCGCCAGCAACAGGTAGACCACGTCGATCTCATACGTAGGCTTGCCCTGCTCCATGCTGATGAAGCTGGCGTGCATCTTCGATTTCTTCATCCAGGTAATTGCGCCAAACTGCAGGACGAAGAAGAGACCGACAAGAGGCGTCAGCAGGCCGAGGATGAGAAAGATGCCTCCGACGAACTCCAGGATCGTAACCAGGTCAGCCGCGATGGGTGGAATCCCCATGCCTTTCATCCACTGTTCTGCTTGAATCCGTCCTCCCTTTGCCTTCGGGTATCCATGGAGTGCCAGCGCCACCCCGACGCCGAGTCTCAGAATGAGAAGGAGCTCCGGGCCGTACGGGTTGAGGACCTCCAAAAGACCTGACAACTAGGTCTCCTTCGCATCTGCCAGAGCGCAGAGGTTCTCTTAAGCATTCCAACTCGCATCCCACCGTCCCATCGCGTATGTTGGGGCGCCTACTTAGACTGGCAAATCCCGGCCAGGGCGCCGCGCTGGTGAAGTAGTTTGGGTCTGGATTTACACACTAAACTGTGCGGGTCCGGGCCGGCCCATTCCTGATAAGCTCAGAATAGTCTCCGTTCGTCTGGATTAGCTGGATTCTAGCTATTCAAGCGATTGGTTGCAGAGCCCATTCCTGCAAGGTCCCGGCCCAGACGTGCTGCTCTGTCGTTCCTTCTCGTGCCACCCCACAACGGCTTTATCATCCAGTTCTCACTTGATTGAAAGGAAGCCTTGTCCCAGAGCGAGCGGAGACTCGCGGCGATAATGTACACCGACATGGTAGGCTATACTGCCCTGGGGCAGAAGAACGAGCCACTCTCACTCGCTTTGGTCGAAGAGCAGAGGAAGCTGATCCGGCCCGTTCTCGGCAGACACAACGGCAGAGAAGTCAAGACGATGGGGGACGCCTTCCTCGTGGAGTTCCCCAACGCTCTCGACGCTGTGCGGTGCGCTTATGACATTCAGAGGGCCACGAGGGAGTTCAACATCTCCATCCCAGAAGAAAAGAGGATTCACCTCAGGGTGGGCGTCCACCTAGGAGACGTGGTGGAGTCCCAGGGCGACATATCAGGCGACGCGGTCAACGTTGCTTCCAGAATCGAGTCCCTCGCTGAGGACGGGGGGGTGTGCCTTACACGCCAGGTGTACGATCATGTTCAGAACAAGTTTGAGCTTTCTCTCAAGAGCCTCGGGCCTAAGGCCCTGAAGAATGTGATTGCGCCAGTCGAGGTGTACAAGATGATGATGCCATGGGAACAATCCAATACGGGGGAGGCGCCTACCTTTCCGGCAAACAGGATCGCAATCCTCCCCTTCGCCAGCTTCAGCCTCGACCCCAACGACGGCTTCTTCGCAGACGGGGTGACCGACGAGATCATATCGACGGTATCTGGAATTAGCGGCCTCAGCGTCATCTCTAGGACCTCGGTGATGGGCTACAAGGGGACGACCAAGAAGGTCGAAGAGATCGGAAGGGAACTCAAGGTCGGGACGATACTGGAGGGGAGCTTCAAGAAGGCTGGCAACAAGATACGGGTAACAACCCAGCTGATTGACGTGGCCCGAGACAGACACCTGTGGGCTCAGAACTATGACAGGGAACTCGACGACGTATTCGCGGTCCAGAGTGACGTAGCAAGGCAGGTGGCAGACGCGCTTCGGGTCAGAATCCTCTCCCCTGAGATGGAGCGGATCGAAAAGAAGCCCACCGAGAGCACGATGGCCTACACTCTCTACCTAAGGGGAAGATACCTGTGGAACACGAGAAGAATCGAGGACGTCAGGAAGGCAGCAGAGCACTTCGAGCAGGCGGTCAAAGAAGACCCGGGCTTCGCCCTTGGGTATGCCGGTCTGGCGGACTGCTCTCTGATTCTGCACAACAGGGGATTCGACCTGCAAGCGAACCTGGAGAAGGCCAAGACAATGGTTGCCAAGGCCCTTGAACTCGACCCAGGACTAGCTGAAGCGCACGCTACGAGGGGGTTGGCTCTAGAGAATGAGCACAATCTCAGGGAGGCAGAGGAGGAGTTCAGAAGGGCAATCGAGCTGAAGCCGAACTACGCCTTCGCTCACATGTGGTACCACAACCTGTTGCTTTCTCAACTGAGGTGGGACGAAGCCCTGCGGCAGATCGAGAAAGCCCTGGAGCTCGACCCGCTATCGCCAGTGATTAACTTCAATCATGGTAACTTCTACTACGCCAGGAGGGAATATGGCAGGGCGCTCGAGTTGTTCAAGAGGGTGGCTACGCTGGACCCTGGCTACGGCCCTGGACGCTATCAGTTGGTCATCACCTATGGCAAGATGAAGATGTTCGATGATATGCGGCGCGAGGCGGCCGCATTCATTGAGCTCCTCACGCACTTGGGCTTTCCCTTCGTGAGAGCCGTGGCGGACGCAACCATCGCGTTCTTGGAAGCTGACAAGCAGGCTCTGAGAAGACTCCTGCCCCAGCTTGAGGGCCTCGTCCGAGGACCCGGGAACACAGCCAGTTTGATTTCTACTTTCTACATCTACCTCGGCGAGATAGACAAGGGGTTTGAGTGGCTGGAGCGGTCATTCTCCAGGGGAGAGGACATCAGCAGCATCAAGTATGACCCGGACTTTGACGGGATTCGAACCGATCCGAGGTACTTTGAGCTCCTGAAGAGGCTAGGATTAGATTAGTCCGCGGTCCCCAGGGTTTCAACTCGGGTTCTTCCCTTGTCGGGGCGCCTACGTGAACTGCGAAGTCCCGGCCAGGGAATTCCTCCCGTCAGTCGGGACTTGGACATCGTTTCCGATGCCCCAATCCCCCCCGGGGCAAGCCCATATCGAGCTTCTTTGTCGAATCTGGGCTAGATTCTTGCTGTTTGCGTGGTTGGTCCCGAGGCCCATTCGGACTCCTTGACTCCCAAGGGCGGGCGTCGCCTGCGGCGGACAGAAGCTCTAAGTAATCTTAATTCCGCCTGCTTGCCCGGGAACTTGGTTCGGCCACTGCAGTCACGCCGTGCTGTGGCCATTCTGACACTTCTCATCCTTACAGCCTCTGCCTTTGTCACCCTAGGTGTCGTGCCTTCCCCAACACGAGCAGAATCCGGGGCTTCGGCAGCTCCCCTGCTGCATGATGATTTCACCCACGATACGAGTCTCAATACAAACCTGTGGCAGATCAATGGAACTGTCGGATCGGTTCTTGGGCAGGACCAGTGCGGCGGCCCCTGTGAGACTATTCTACTGGAACCTACTTTTTCTTCAGCCGGAATGGAGATTGCTCAGGTGAATACCAGCTTTACGGTAGGTACTATCCAGAGCATAGAATCCTTCACACCACCGTTTACTGCAACCGCCGTGGTCGAAGGAACCGTTTCGCGTGGGCACACGTTCGGATTCGCCATAGCTTCAACAAACGCGAGCTCCGGTGTTGCGATAATTGGCAACCTGAACTCGACCGACTGCAGCAGTCTGGGTAACTGCGGCGATCCAGCGACCTGCGGCATCTCAGCCAATCCCGCTGCAATCCCATCGAACCAATGCTACTACGGCATCTATGCCAGAATTGCGAACGAGGGAGGGCATTGGAAGAAAGTAGCCCCGAATTTGTATCTGACTCCAAGCATGGGCGTATACTATACGCTGCAAGTATCCGTCGACGCTTCGGGGAGTGCGCAGTACAGTCTCAGCCAAGGAGGCCATGTCATAAATGAGTCGACTGCACAAATCGGGAGCGGTCCTTTCTGGGTCATTATTGAACAGGGGGAAGGGGCACCCGTCCCCGGTCATGGTCCGAACCAAGCGTACTGGATGTCTGTCTCGCTGACTTCGGGCACTTCTACCTCGTCTACTTCTACCTCGTCTACGTCCACAAGTCCCAGCTCAGCCGGCATTAGCGTGGACATCTGGATCGTGGTGGTAATAATCATCATCATAATTCTATTCCTCATGATTCTCCTATGGTACAGGCGGCGCCGTCTCACAGTAACCGTGCGAGACTCACAGAAGCTTTCGCCTATTCCAAGAGCGACTGTTTCAGCCAATGGTCCAGTGAACCTCTCCGGCACTACCGAGAACAACGGCCAAGTCGTCTTTACCAACCCGAAAAAGGGCGATTATTCAATCCAAGCCATTGCCGCAGGATACAACCCTTCAATTCCGGTAACGGTTTCGGTAAAGAAGACAATCGAGTTCACCGTAAGGCTGGACCGGATTGCACCCGGTGCCCAAGAGGGCGTGGTCAGTAATGCACCTTCAGAGGGGCCGGGTCGCGACAAAGTTATTGGCCTAGACGAAGGCAAAGCAAGTTTGCACGGCTCTGGCGTCATGGCACAGAGTCCAAGTCTCCAAACGCAACAGCCTCAGACCGGGGTCACCCAACCCACTCAACAAGGTTCGGCTCCCGCCGTGACGCAAACTGAATCTGCGTCTTCTCCATCCGACCAACAGGGACTAGATGAACTGGAGGGCTGGGGCGGAGAGAGAATCCGCCAAATCATCAGGACGTTCCAAATGAAAGGCGCCATCAGCCCAGAAACAGCCCTAACCGCCCAGGAGCTGGGCTTGTCAAGACTATTCGTGAGGATCATGAAACGACGAAAAGGGAGGACAAGATTCTTCGTCGAAATCAATGGAAGATACTACCTCAACCAAAAGGCCCTACAAGAAATGAAGTAGGCGCGCGCATGGCAGGGGGCGTTCTGTTCGCCCTCTCGGGATTCCAGAACAAAGCAGACTCAGCCCAGATGGGAATCAACTTCATCGGAGCGTACGCGTTTTACCTCTTGGAACTCTACTTCACCAGGTAGTCCGAGGCTCGTCTGATGAGACGGCTTGCCCCCGGGGGGCTTTCGACGAGATCGTGCAATGCCCCTCTTGCTATGCTACGGGTTCGAATCCGGTGGGGCCCGCACCCAAACAGGTTCTGAAAGTGGATTCCGACCGCGGCGAGAATGAAGGCGAAGGGTTAAGTGAATTGGCCTGTCCCAATCTCGGCATGAGCAGAGAGCACTCTCTCGGCTCCGCGGTGGTCGCACTTCTACTAGCCTCAAGTCTGGTTATCGTGTCGGTTCCCCTTGAGCCGTCTGCACATGCCCAGACAGCGGTCGCGACGGTGAATGTGGGAGGTGTTCCCGAGGGTGTCGCGTACGACTCCCTCAAGGGCGAGATTTTCGTGGTCAATCTGGACTCCAACACCGTCTCCGTGATCTCCGACGCTACCAACGCTGTGGTCGCGACCGTGAGCGTCGGGAGTGATCCCTCGGGTGTCGCCTACGACTCCGGCAAGGGCGAGGTCTTCGTGACCGATGCTGGCGTCTATCCTAGTCACCACTGCAACGTTTCAGTCATCTCCGACGCTACCAACGCTGTGGTCGCGACCGTGAGCGTCGGGAGTGATCCCTCGGGTGTCGCCTACGACTCCGGCAAGGGCGAGGTCTTCGTGGCCAATGGAATGAACAACTCCGTCTCCGTGATTTCCGACACAAACAACGCCGTGGTCGCTACGGTGGACGTGGGAATCGGTCCCTCGGGTGTCGCCTACGACTCCGGCAAGGGCGAGGTCTTCGTGGCCAATTACCTCAACAATGGCACCGTCTCCGTGATTTCTGATACGACCAACACGGTGGTCGCGACCTTGAAGGCGAGCGCCGGAGGGGCTTCGTTCGGCATCGCCTACGACTCAGGCAAGGGTGAGCTCTTCGTGTCCAACGAAATCGCCGACACCATCTCTGTCATCTCTGACAAGACCGACACCGTAGTGGCAACGATGCCCGTGGGAATCACTCCCGCGGAAGTCGCCTACGACCCCTCCAACGGCGAGGTCTTCGTGGCCAATGGAATCAACGACACCGTCTCCGTAATCTCCGACGCCACCAACACGGTGGTCGCGACTGTGAGCGTGGGAAGCTTCCCCTTTGGCGTCGCCTACGACTCCTTCAGAGGTGAGGTCTTCGTGACCAACGAAGGCGTCCCGCCCAATTCCAACGGGACAGTCTCGGTCATCGCAGACCTCACCGCCATCGCCGCCTCCGGCTCCCCGGGAGCGAGTTCGTGGACATACGCGGGAGCTGCGGCAGGCGTTGCCGTCATTGTTGCCGTTGCGGCATACTACACAACATCTCGTGGCCGCTCGAAGCCATCTGCCACCCCCGCTCTATGGTGAAACTGGTCGCATTGAACGGGCCCGGTGGGGCCTGCACCCAAACAGGTTCTGAAAGTGGATTCGAGCTGAGGTAGGAGTGTTCTGCTCTGTCCACACGAGAATTGCCAAGTCGATTAGAGAAACCGTAAGTAATCTGAATTTCCTCCACCTTCATCAGAGGGAAAGTTGGCTCAGGGTTTACGCTTACGCCGTATTATCGCAGTTCTGTTGCTTATTGTCCTCACATCTTCTGCGTTTATTGTCGCAATCGCTGTGCCTTCCCCAACGCGAGCAGCTTCCCCGCCACAAACGGGCTCTACGTCTTTTGATGATTTTACCCAGGATACGAGTCTCAATACTAGCCTCTGGCAGGCCAACGGACCTCTGGGGTCGCTCGTGGGTCCAGATGTGTGCATACAGTGTGCGGTGGTTCCGCTTCAGCCCACGTTCTCATCCTCATTAGGGATGGGAATTGCTCAGGCGAACGGCATGTACGAAGTCGGGACAATACAGAGTGTTGAAAACTTCACGCCACCCTTCACCACGGATGCGGTGGTCGAAGGAACCGTCTCCCATGGGATGACTTTCGTCTTCTCCATAGTCTCGGCGGATGCCAGTGCCGGCGTTGCGATGTACGGCGACCTGAACTCAACGAACTGCAGTCACGAGGGCAACTGCGGTGACCCAGCTGTTTGCGGTATCCCGAACCCCCTGGCCGTCCCGGCCTACCCTGCCGGGCAGTGCTACTATGGCATTGACGTCGACACCGCAACAGGCAACGTCTTGGTTTCTCAACCGAAACTGTATCTGACGCCGAGCCTGGATGTCTTCTACACTGCAGAGATCTCCGTCAACGCTTCCGGGTTCGCGCAATACAGCATCAGCCAGGGAGGGCAGGTCCTGGGAGAGTCGGGTACGCAGATTGGAACGGGGCCATTCTACTTGATATTGATGCAGGGGGAAGGATGGCCCGATTCCGGTACTGGACCCAATCAAGCGTACTGGAAGTCGGTCTCGCTGAATTCGCCTCTGACCTTGCCTGGGC